>WNFC01007124.1_pt1 | contig 12610 bp, 7 predicted proteins | sample 5400541 | NCBI WGS metagenome assembly WNFC01 (sample SAMN13153342, study PRJNA577476) | soil metagenome | isolation source: 120 cm saprolite under Douglas fir tree site 2 hole 2 replicate 1 | place: USA:California | collected 2015-04-18
TCTTTGGCGCGATCGACGAACGTTTCGTCGCTGTACTTGATGTTCATCTGCGCGAGCTTTACGCGCGCAGTCTCCCGTGAACTGCCGCAGGCCATCTGCGCCAATATCAGTGAGGGGCCGACGACCGCTCCGATTCGCCCAAGTTGCATGTGATCTTCTCGGCGTGGCCCAGTGCAGGCTTTCACGGGCGGCTTGTCCGGCCTGAGCTCACGCGCCTGCGAACACACCCCTGAAATCCGCTGCAGATGATGAGACTCTGAGCAGCGTCTAGACGGTTAAGGAAACAACAACGGCACCCTTACCGTCGGAACCACCGGCACGTCCGGAACCACCGGCACGTCCGGAACCACCGGCACGTCCGGAACCACCGGCACGTCCGGAACCACTGGCACGTCCGGAACCACTGGCACGTCCGGAACCACTGGCACCTCCAGCAGCGGCAGCACCTGCACCACGACGCGCCCACCCACCACCTTCGCCGGAACTTGTGTGGCACCGAGGCCGGACAGATCCACGAACTTCTCCTGCGTCGCAACGCCGTTGACGACCAGTTGTGTCGCGGTGAAGGCGCGCCCGGTCCTCGAATTGCCGACGACGAGGGTCTCCTCGTAGGTCACCGTGGCGACGTAGGAGCCCTCCGGAGCGTGGATGACGAAACTGATCGTGTCGGTCGCCGACGGGTAAGAAAACGGCAGGTGCGACGCCTTGAAGTCTCGATCTTTCCAGATCGCCCCGTCGAAGCCCGTGTTGAAGCCGATGACCAGCGTGTTGGGATCGGCTGCGTCCGGAGCCGACGAGGCCGCGTCGAAGAATTTGTCTGGCACGGCGTCGTTGATGCCGGTGAACGTCACTGTTTGGGCGTTCGCGCAGGCTGCTACCAGCAGCAGAACGGCCATCACGGTCAGCGTCTTGGTCATGTTGCTTGTTCGCCCTTTCTTGCTCCTGCGGTTTACTGGACCTGCTGCCTGCACATTCGCGCATCGCTGATGCTCATCGTGGCTCTCCGGTGCGCCGCAACGATAGTCCGTCGCATGACGACTCACCCTTTCTTTCCGTTGGGTTTTTGGGCGGTCGCAGTCTACCACGCGAACGAGGAGAAACGGCCTGGGCTCGCACGACCTGTCGCGTCCACCGCGCCAGCGCAGTACTCTGCAGACACGCAACATTCTCGACTTATCTGCCCGATCGTCAGCGCCCCTGGGTGCATGCCATCCTCCGTCGCGCGTACGCCAATGAGGGCTCCGCGAAGGCGCGCCGCCTGCGCGACGATCTGGCGCGGCGTTAGAGAACGAATTTCCCCGCGTCGCCCAGAGCGTGCGTGAAGGGATGGACGAGACGCTCACCGTCCTCCGCTTGCCCCTCTCTCCCGGCTTCACGGCCCACGAACAGCACGACGACCGTCGCGACGATCGCGAGCACCAGGCGGATGTCGAGAACGTTCTGGACGAGCGCGACCACGCCGACCGCCGTGACGCGAGCGCCTACGAGCGCGCCCAATCCGGTTGCCGTTGCCACAGCGATTGCGACGCCACGCCGCCAGAACTGCTCCGCGACCAGCGCTCCCAGCGTGATCCCCCACGCCACGAGGGTCAGGTATGAAGGCGGTCCGGCCAGCTTCATCGTGAAAGCAATACCCAACGTATGGACTGCGAAGGCGAGCAGGACCAGCATGACGGCCGATGGATACACCGTAGCGGAGCGTGTGCGCCACGCGACACCCAACAGGATCGCCGCCACCGCGTAGACCGCGATCGCGCGGACGAACGGCTGGAACCGGTTGTAGTACACCTCGTAGCCGGCCTGGTCGATTTCCGACGCGAAACCATTGGACGCGAGCCATTGCCGATAACGGCTCACTTGAGAGTTGAAGACGGCCGGCTTGTCTTGCGCGAACGCCGAGCTCATTGCAGCGTAGAAGGCGACGGGGAGCGGTGGCAGTTGGCCACGCGCGCTGTCGACGATGACCGTCCCGAGATTGCGCCAGTGGCTGCGTAAACCCGGGTGATCCCCAGGCGGAATCACCGCAACCATCCCGGACTGAGACACCGCCTGGAACAATCGCGCGAATGTCCTCAGCCGCATCCCGGTCTCAGCGTCGAGCAGCTGGGCGCCGCCCTGGCGGCGTTCCTCGCTAATTTTAATCGCGCGGGTCAAATCGACCCGGAATGTCGCGAGCTCTCCGGCGAAGTCGAAACCGGCGGGATTGTTCCTCGCTTGGAGTTGCAGGAGGCTGTTCGGCTGGACGCTGTTCTTCAGCCGCTCGTACAGCACGAGCCTGCTCTGCAACGTGACGAGCGCGTTCTCCCATTGGGCGCGATCCGCCGTCTTGAGCTTGCCGATTCGCTGCACCTGCATCCCGATCGTTGCTGCCTTGGGTCCGAGGTCCGTGAAGGCGTAATAGCTCGTGCCGCCACTCAATTGAAGTTTGGCGAGCAACTCGCGATCGTCGATCAGAAAGATCCGTCGCGTGTCGGCGGTATCCGGTTTTGCGAGCACTTCGAGCAGCCACAGGTCGGGATCGATTGTTTCCGCCCGCAACGGCTGTAGCTTGACGCCGTCGAGCGACGCCGGCGCCGACGCCCGGATCTGCAGCAAGGCCAATCGCGCGACCGAATCCAATGGCTGCACGCGGCCGGCGACCGATACCGGTAGCCGTCCGAACCCGGTGACGTCGAAGCCGCTACTCCCGGCGAGCGGCAGTTGGAAAGCCGACACGGCCAGATACACAAAGAAGATTGCGAACGCCATCAAAGGCACAAACCGTTTCATTGCTAAATCTCCAACTGTGAGACGCGAAATCTCACCTGGTAGAACATCTGAGAAATTCGTCGTCGTGCGGTCGCCGGGCCGGGCTCGCTTGAAGGTCGCCACTGGTCCGGCGCGACCATCACGACATGTTCTTTCTATTTCGGACTACCGGGCTGACGTGGCGGCCGAACGATCATGCCCGGTACTGGAACGCCGCTCTGTGGCTGCGGGGCACTCTTCGGCACGGCACCCTGCAGCAATTGGATCGGCACCTTGTACTCCAGAGGGTTGATCGTCTCCATCGCGTGCCGCGACGCGAAGGTCACCTGTGCGCTTGGCCTCGGCGCCGGGGCCACGCCGGCGGGGTCCGAAAGCGGCGGCTCGTTCACGTCGTTCGCAGAGTTCGCGTTCACGTTCCCGACCGCAGCCTGTGGCTGAAAGATCGGGACGATCATCTGCGGGGCCGATCCTTGTGATGCTTGCGGGCCTTGCTGCGACCGCCCGAGCGACGTTCCCCGCCGCCCCGACGTTCTTTCCGGGTGCCCGATCATGCCCTGCTGGGAATCGATCACGCCCTGCTGGGAATACGGGGACATGGGTGGCTGGTTCCCGATTACGCCCTGCTGGGAATACGGGGACGAGTCGGGCATCGCCTGAGCCGCCATGGCTTTCTGGTACAGGGCCGACGACTGGTACGCGAGCGGATCCGTCGCTGACGCTTGGTAGGCCGATGGATCCGCCGTCGCCTGGGACGCCGCCGCTTGATCCGGCGGCGTCTGCTCTGCCGGCGTTTGCTCTGCCGGTGTCTCACTTGCCGGTGTTCGCTCGGCCGACGCCTGGACCGTCGACGCCTGGCCTGACCAGGCCTGAGGCGCTGGCGCCGCGGTGACCTTCGCCGCAACCAGGGCTGTCGTCGCCGGCATCGGCGCCATGCGGGGCGGCATCACGAGAATCCGGTCGAACACCGAAGCATTTGGGACGGCGACCACGCGCTGAGCGGCCACATACCCGCTCACCCTGCGCAGCACGACATCGAGCGCCTTTTGTTCGCTGACGTTGGTCAACTCGATCGTGACGAGATCGCGGGGAAGCCACTCGAGGTTGACGATCTTCATTTGGCCGACCTTGGCCCATTCGGTGAGGATCTCACCGGCGGTCGCGTTCTTCGCCACGATCGAGACGCGACCATCGTTTATCGAAACCTGGACATCGGCGAACGCGGTCGTACTGACAGCCAGCGACACGACAAGTGACACCGCAACCTTCTCAATCCATCCCATGGGCGAACCTCCCCGTCAGGGCCTCATTTATCCGCGGACGATGCCGTCAGCTCAGGGTCGACCTCTGTATTGGTGGGTCTTTGTGTCCTTTTCGGGCCTGACGTCGATCAGTCGGACGGGCTGTGCCGCGTAGTTCTTCACCTCGAGCGCCTTCGTGGCCGGATTGAAGACGACATCGCCGGCCCCTGCCACTTTGCCAACGCCTTTCCCATCCGGCCCGAATCGAATGTCCATCAGATTGAATTCGGCGATTTCCCGGCGTGCCTCGAGTCGTGTCTCGCCCAATCCCAAACGCTCACCAGAGGCGACGATCACTTGTCGGCCGGCCGGCGTGGCAATCTCGCGCGCGAACAGCAAGTCTTTCGGCGTTCGCATGCGCACCCGCTCGCCGCGGGCCTGGACGCCCGGCAGCAGGACGACGCCCACGCGCTGTCGCAATTGCTCGAGGACCGGAAGCAATTGACCGGCGTAACCCTCCACGAGCGTACGGCTCAGCTTACTCAATTCCTCGTCAGTCGACCAGCGTTGGATGTAGATTTCGATGCGGCTGGCGTCTTCCGGATCCGACACGCTGACGGCCTTGGCGGCGAACTGCGCGAGGAACTCGGTCCGTTCGGTCGCGCCGGGGTGGGGCATGACGAGCAGGCAAAGGGCTACGCCGACGAGCGGCGCCAGAATGGGTCGAAGGCTCATACGATTCATCGGTTCCCCTCCAGTTCATCGAGTTCCGATCGCGGCGTTGACAGAAACGGCAGCGGGGCAGAGTATCCCGGCTCTGCCCCGGCTGCCGCTCCAGTTCCTTTACTTATGGGACTCTGATTTCAACAGCAGCCATATTCCACGGATCCGGCATCGCCCCACCGTAGGTACTGCGGATGGTGACCACCCCGGCCGGGTTGACGGGCGCTACCGTCCGCTGCACCCAGAACGCGTTACCCGCTCCCGCCGGTGTCCCGCTGAACTGATGCACGATTACCTGAGGTGGCACCCCTGTTGCCGCTGATATGACGTGGGCACCCCCATGGGTATTCGCCACGCCAACCACCATCGAGAACCCGGTGGTTGTCGTCAGCGATACCGTGGGCGCGCCACTCGCGGCGTTCGCGGATGCAGCCGCAGCCCCAACCAGACTTGGGTTGGCGCCGGTGAACGCCATCACCGTCATCGACCCTGGAGCCATTCGGGCCGTCCTTGCGACAACCGTCACCGTTGGTTGCGCCAACGGCGAGACCGCCCACCAGATTTCCGCGTCGCCAAGCTGCGTGTTGCTACCCGTGGCTCGGGTCCACACCAACGGGGCTCCGTTGGTGACCGAGCTTCCAACGGTCCGAACGCTTTGGACCTGACGGCCGGCCGTGTCCGCCGAGACCAGGGCGACCAGCAACGTGTTCGCCGGTATCGCGAAGATCGGGGACGTGAACGTGTTCGTCGGCTGGTTCGAGTCCACCGAAACCGGCGTCCCTGCCGCGATCGTCACACCAATCGCCGCCGCATTCACGATCTGGTCGGCGAACTGCAGCTGCTCGATGTTCCGCAGGATGTCGGTGCCGTCGTTGGCCGGCGACTTGAATTTGCCAACGCCGGCGGCGTGGAACACCCGGATGGTGCCGTTCGCGTTCCGCGTGACCTGATAGGCGGCCAGCGGTCCGGAGAACACGGCCGTGTCGCAGTTGTGCGGCGCCGCGGTTCCGCAGTCGGGCGGTCCGACCTCCGCCGCCGTCGGCGTCACGATGCTGCGGACGATCGTGATGTTGCCGGGGTTCAACCGCTGTGGATCGGCGAAGACGTCGGCGACCAGCCCGCGCGGGTCGTTGACGAGTTTCACCGTCCCGTCATTGAGCACCGCTCGGAGCTGCACGTTCAGCCACACGTCGCCGTCGATCAGATCGTTGCCGCCGCGGCCTTCGATCGTGTCGCTGCCGAGCCCGCCCAGCAGGATGTTGCCGCCAATGAACAGGAGGTGTTTTGTCGCCACAAGCGTCGAACCACCGCCCGCATTGTCGAAGTACTGAATGGGCGTGTTGGGCGGCGTGATGCCGAAGCCGGTCGTCACCAATTCGGTGAGCCCCTGGATCCTTGCCGCGCCCTCGACGGTGAGCGCCATCTGCGGCTGCAACCGCAGCTCGATCGGTGCCGCCGGATCCGCCGTGTTCTCGTCACCGATGATGTGATCGTTGGCGTCCCAACCGGACGCGCCATCGACGAATCGATAGAAGTTATTGAGGTTGTTGAAGTTCAGGATGACCCCTGGAATCGCGAGCAGATTCAGCTGAACGTTCCCAGGGATCGGCACCGAGGTGGCCGTCACCTCGCCGACCGGGCTCAGGTTCGACGCCCAGCCGCGCTGGGTCACCCAGTCGAATCCGTAATCGCCGAAGAACTTGTTCGTGCCTTCCGACATCAGGAAGATGTCGTCGCCGCCTTCGCCAAAGTGGTTGTCCTGGCCCGGACCGCCACCCATGACGTCGTCGCCGCCCACCTGGTCGAGCCCCGCGAGCAGGTCGAACACGTTCCCGCCGTCGCCGAACATGCCGCCGTCGTGGCCGTCGCCGTCGTAGATCCAGTCGTCGCCGGGGCCGCCGAACATCCCCTCGCTGCGCTGACTGCCGTCGACGATGATGTCGTTGCCGGGGCCACCGAAGTACTCGACGCCGTCGTCGCCGCCGAGCAAGAAGTCGTTCCCGTCGCCGCCGATGAGAATGTCTCCGCCGAACCCGGGCCCGCTGCTCAGGGCGTCGTTGCCGGGGCCGCCCTTGAGGACGTCGTTGCCATTGCCTCCGAAGAGGATGTCGTCGCCGTCGCCGCCGATCAGCGTATCGTTGCCTTCGCCACCGTCGAGGCGATCGTCGCCCCCGTTGCCGTACAGGGTGTCGTCGCCGACATCCCCACGGAACCTGTCGTTACCGGGCCCGCCGTTGAAGAGGATGTTCTTGCCAGTGTGCAGCGGATCGAAGAACACCATCGTCCCATCGGCCAGCAACTGAATCGCGGGGCCAGTGGGATTGAGCGGATCGAGTGGGCCAACAGCGCTCGCCGGATTGAAGGTGAAATCCGCGAACTCGAACGCGTTGCTCATCGTGCCGCCGACGCTGGTGTTGCGGCGGGCCAGCTCGGAGAACGAGTTGCCCTCGAGCGTGAACCGCAGGTTGATCCCGTCCGTGCGCTGCAGGTAGTAGAAGCGGTCGCCGTTCTGCAGGAACTCCAACTGGTGCTCGAAGACGAAGTTGAACGTCGATCCCAGCAGACCGCCAAAGACGTTGGGTTTCTCCGCGAGACCGCCGACCCAGAAATCGACGTTGTTGAGACCGCTGGTCGCCGCGGGGGCGTTCATGAACGTGACGTTCGTCACCAGGGCCACCGCCGCGGTCCGCTTGGCCGCGACCGTCGTCGCGCCCGTGATGCTCGGGTCCGTGCCGTACGCCGCGACGAAGTTGACGAGCGACTCGAAGTGCCTCAAGGCGTTCCCGAACTCGGTCCAGTTCGCGTAGGGTGCCACCGACGCATCCCTCGTCTGCGTGAAGAACACGCTGCGCGCGACGTTCAGGGGCGGGATGCCTTCACTGCGGCCACGCGCGATGTTGATCGCCGCCAGGTCGAGCGGCAGACCGACCAGCGTGTTCCGCACCGAGGAGGTGACGAACTCATCGAGCTCGTTGCCGACCTGGAGCACCATGCCGCGAATGATGGATCCGGCGGCGTCAGCAGCGCTCAGCGGTCCGGCAGGCCCGCCGTCGTTGTACGCGGCCGGGTTGAGGAACGCATCGAACAATCGGATGTCGTTGTCCCCGAAGGCACACGGGCTCCCCGCCACGCACGCGGGCGCCGTCGCACCGGCATTGAGGCGTGCGATCCGCTCGGGCAGCATCGAGTGACCGAGCCGATAGACGGTGTGCGCGAACTCGGCCGAGATCGCGCCATTGATGGACGTGATGCCGCCCAAGAACGGGTTGATCAACGGTTGAATATGGCGCGCGAACTCCTCGAACACCAGGTGCTGATACTCCATCTCGGTGACGAACCGCGCCGCCTGGAACAGCCGCTCGCCGTAGCCCCACCCTGAGGGCGCGTCGAGCGCCTGCCATGCCGCGATTTCGGCCGGCGTCAACACGCTGGGGGACGTGGCCGTTCCGTTGATGAGCCCATCGATGTAGTGAACGAGCCGGTTGTGCTCGGCGTGGAAGATGTTGTGAACCATCGTCAGCGCGATGTTCTCGTTGCCGCGGCCATCGCCCGTGACGAAGTGCGCATCGAGCACGTCGCCGTCATAGGTGCCAGGAGGCTGGACACACGTGCGGAAATCGCAGAACACCGTGTCCCGAACCCCGACCAGACCCGGGCTGGGGACCGCGTTGTGCGCGATGTCGTTGAGGAACGCATGACCGGTCCGGATGGTGTTGGCGGGGAGCGCCACGGGGGCGGCTCCATCGCCTTCCACGAGCCCGGTGGTGGTCCGGATCTGCGGGAGCCCACGAAGCGGGCCCGGCTTGAAGTGGCCGTACGGGTCGGTCACGATCAGCGGGCAATCGAACACGTCGGTGTCGACAAGCTGGATCCCGAGCAGGGCGGCGGCCTGTGCCTTGACCTGGGCCCAGTTCCCGACGTTGCAGATGTTGTCGCCGGGGATCCCCGTCCCGCGCGGCGCGCAGTGGTCGCCGTCGAGCACCTTGCCGTCGGGCACCGGCCGGCCGGTCGCGTCCAGCACGTACTGACGCAGGAACACCTGATGGGACGGATGCGACGTATACGTCTGGTTCTGATCGACCCACGGCGTCGTCGTGTTCATCGACTCGTGAATATCGTCCGCGGTTCCGAGAATGCCGTCGGGTCCCGGCTGCAACTGGCCGCGCGGCATGACCATGAAGTTGGTCGGGCTGCCTGAACGGAACAGCGGGTCATCGGGTTGCAAGGGGATGACGACGTTGCCGTTGCCGCCCTTCGTCACGAGGTCGAGACCGTGATCGAAGAACTGCCCGAAGAAGGCGAACAGCAGGTCGAACGGCGCCGAGAGGCCAAAGTTGGGCGTGATGTTCGGGATGAAGAGCGAACCAGAAACCGGATCCGTCACGTCAGCCAGCGTCGCGGGCGGGGAGCACACGAACCCACCCGAGCCGCACGGGTTCGTGGCCGCTGCGACCGCTGCCGGGTTATTCGCCGACTGGTCGACGATCAGGTTCGTGATGATGCGCGGCTGGGAGTCGATGACGTCGCCGAACGTCTGCTGGTACGTCGTCCCCGCGTCCGCCGCACGGAAGGTCGCCGGCGTGAGGCGCGGGAAGAGCACGTCCGCCGCGCCGAACAGGTGCTGATCGGGGAGGGGCACGAGGTTGTTGTTCGATCCATCGACCGTCCGAAGGCCCATTGGGAGCTGCGGGTTGAAGGGGACATTCTGCGTCCCGACCAGTTGGCTGAGCGGTACGCCGGCGGCGTTGCCCTGGCCGACTACGATCTGCTGAAAGATGAACCGCAGGTCGCCGGCGTCGAGGACGAATCCATTCCCGATTGGTGCGGTTTGCGCGTGCACCGGTTGTGGCAGGAACGCGGGTCCGAGGCCGAAGAAAAACATCGCGAGAACCATGACCCGCGCCAATCGCTTCTGTGCGCCGAGTTTTCTCAGAGAGAACATTCGATCCTCCTTGCCGTTTCGAGCTGGAACTGAGTGGTGTGGGTCGCACGATCCAAGGGTCGGTGACGTCCGGGCGCTTCTTCCCCGCTCTGTGGCAGACAATCGCTGCTCCTCTCCTGATTCTTGGTTCTTGGTTCTTGGTTCTTGCTTCTCCGCTCGATAGTGCGAGATCAGCGTCGACGCTCGCCTCCTGCAGCACGGAGCCAGAGGCACAACCATTCCCACGACGGCGCTTCAGGCCTTTTTCGTGATGTCAGCGCGGCGCGAGTCCGCCTGAGTGGTCGTCGCTGTCTCTCGGCAGAACTAAGGCTGCCTTTCGGCTGAACTAAGGCTGAGCCTTTCGCCTGAACTAAGTCTGCCCTTCGGCCGAACTTAACGCTGGGCTAGTGAGCAAGAGGGCTGCCCGAGGTGTTTACATCGGACGACGAAAAATCCTAATGATTCACGTGGCGGTAACAAAGAATTCAAAAGAGTGGGACTAGAAGTCGCCCGCGCCGTCGAAGTCTCCGCGCAGCGGCGACTAGTGGAAAAGCTCGGGCGGAGATGACGGTCAGCATCGTCGCGCCGAAAACAGGCTGACGCCGAAGAAGCGTGGGTCCGAAGGGTAGCTACCAAGGTGTCCCGACCTCCTCGTGACGGTTTTTCACCGGCTGCGTTGAATGGCTTCACACGTGCACCCTGGCAACGTTACTAAAAGGTTTCGTGACGCTTGCGACGACGCGCTGCTGCGTCGCGCCGCGGTGCAAAACGCGAAAGGGACGGAAATCGACGGCACAGTCGTGGTGGGACAGAAACTTCAACAGCCGCTTGTAGTCGCTGTCAGGGAGCCGAAGCAGCTGCAGCATGTCCCGATAGCTCCCGCCGCTTCGCTCGAGGGCCAACGCGATGAAGTCCCGAAGGTTGTGCCGCGTGAGATCGCGCGAGATGAAGGTGTCGTACACCTGATCCCAGAACGTGCCATGGCCCGCGGCGATTTGCGTCAGGAGCTCGTCGGCGATTGGACGCCGCCGCTCGCGCCGCATCCGCCCGCCAGCGAGGGCGATGTTCGCCCACGGAAGCTCGTCGACGTCGACCGCGCCGTCCGAAGCCACCGACGCCAGTTGCTCGATGACGTTCTGGAGCTCGCGCACGTTTCCCGGCCAGTGGTACGACCCGATTGCGTCCCACGCCGCGTTCGTCAGGCGCAGAGCCGGAGCCAGGCGCTCGATGAAGTGGTGCACCAAAGGGCGGATGTCCTCTCGCCGTTCGCGGAGCGGAGGCACGTGCAGGTGCACGACCCAGATCCGGAAGAGCAGGTCTTGGCGAAAGAGTCCCTGCAACGCCAGCTGCGGCAGGTCGCGGTTCGTCGCTGTGATGACCCGCGCGTTCACCTTGATGTCAGCATGATGTTCATCTTCACCAACCCGCTGCACTTCGCCGGTGTCGAGAAATCGGAGCAGCAACGCCTGCATCCGTGGCGTCATCTCACCGACTTCGTCCAGGAAAATCGTTCCGCCATGGGCCTGCCGCAATTTGCCGGGTTTGTCGCGATACGCGCCCGTGAAGCTGCCCTTCACGTGGCCAAAGAGCTCAGATTCGAGCAGCGTATCGGGAAGGCCGGCGCAGTTGACCGCAACGAACGGTCGTTTGGCGTCGGGCGAGGAGGCATGAATGTACCGGGCGACCACGTCCTTGCCCACGCCCGTCTCACCGGTAATGAGGATTTTGCTGCTGCGGCGCGCGCTGGCGCGCTCGGCCCTTTCGAGGATCTCCCGCATGCCCGCGCTCCGGCAAACCACACCGGTTGTCGCGAACGTCTGACCTGTGAGACCTGCGGGCGCCATCTCCACGCATTTTCTGAGTTCCATAGAGGAAACACCCCAAAGGGCGGAGACGAGGAATTGTCGTCGCCGCCTTACCCGTTTCGTTGTGACCAGCGGAGGCAATCGCTCTGAATCGCGAAGCTACATCGATGTCGTGACGACGGCGGCGTACGGCGAGACGAGAGCCTGAGCGACGGCAATCGCGAAGAATCGCGAAGCTACATCGATAGGACAGAGCGGCGTATTAGGTGTCTTCCCAGTTCTTTCCACCAGCGTTGCATGGCACACTACGCCATTGATGCGCTACGACTCGCGCGAATTTACCTCGCTGTCACCTCGTCACGTCCGGGACGTTCCACGATCGCAGGGCCAGGGCCGCTACCCTACGGCACTGAACCTCACTCTTCAAGCAAGAAGTCGCCAAAAAGAGCGAGTCCTGGGATCTTTTTTGCAGACAAAAGTCTGCCTATTGATGGAGTATCTGACGCCGCCGATGCAATCGCCTGGCAGTGCTGTCGCTTTCCACCGCCGATTAAGAGCACCAGCGGCGACTTTCGACGCAAAGCGGCAGCAATCACGTTTGCGGACGACCAAGGCAATTTCGCAACTCCTCCTTTCTTCATTCCACATTCGCTGCGCATCGCGTCGCTGCCATCGCCGCGAACGAGGTGGCACGTGGCGATGGTTGGCCGTCACGACCGGCGTCAACATGCGGTGCGCGTCACAAAAACCGATGAGTGCTGAACTGCACCGCAATGCCACGGCTCCCGTTCGATTGGTGCTCCGACCGGACGACCCGCCCGCGCGCCGCGACATGCGGTCCGGTGTGCCCCGTCGCCGATAGCCGGAACACCACGAACACGTGCTCGCCTGGATTGATCGTTTCCGTTGTCCGCACGAACGCTCCGTCCCCGCTCAGGTTCTCCACGACAGCCGCCACTTGTCGCTTCACCCCGAACGACTGCCGCAGTCGCATCAGCGTCTCGAAAGGGCCCGCGAGTCGGTCGCTCTGCCTCCGGTCATCTCCCACGCCAACCTCTTTTCGTCGGTGTCGGCGTCGCGACTGACATTAGTCGGGGTCGCGGCTGACATTAGTCGGCGTCGCGTTGAGATCAAGGAATGCGCGGGAGTATCAGGGAAAGTCAGCCGCGGAAACA
>WNFC01006790.1_pt1 | contig 12609 bp, 9 predicted proteins | sample 5400541 | NCBI WGS metagenome assembly WNFC01 (sample SAMN13153342, study PRJNA577476) | soil metagenome | isolation source: 120 cm saprolite under Douglas fir tree site 2 hole 2 replicate 1 | place: USA:California | collected 2015-04-18
CCGATGGCCCTGCAAAGCGCCATGGTCGATTTGAGACAGCGCTACCCCCACCCCTACTACTGGGCCCCCTTCACATTGATAGGAAAGGGTTAAGCTCACCTCAAGATTTCTTTCTGTCCCCTATATTTTTTGCCAGGCTGCTCTCCCTTATGTAGCAGATGGATAGTTCTCCTCGCTGAGGGGGCAGAGAGAACCAACCATCAAATCCGAAGGCGCGAGGTTCCGTAATGCAGCATTTCTCCGAGCAAGCCTGGGCTGATTTCGTTCGTGGAATCAGCGAGCCCCTAACGAAGACAAACATCGAATTGCATCTTGCTCGCGGCTGCTCCGATTGCAGAGCAACCTCAGATGTCTGGAACCAAGTGCAAACGATGGTTTCCAATGAAAAAAGTTACACGCCCCCCGAAAGCGCAGTCCGTATGGTGAAACATGAGTTTGCTGCGACAACTAGGCAGCAGCAGACGTCGGTTTTGGCGAGCCTGTTGTTTGACACTTTCGCCCAACCTTTACTAGCAGGAATGCGTTCTGGGGCAGCAGTAGCACGGCAATTGGTGTACGAGGCTGACGGGCTCACAGTGGACCTGCGCCTGGATTCCCAGGCTCGGTCGGGCAAGATTCTTGTGGTTGGCCAGGTACTCGACCAGCGTCTTCCGCGGCTCTCGCCGAGCCGGGTTTCCATTGCGCTCTGGACACAAAACGGACAACCGTTCCTCCAGGTCAGCCCAAATGAGTCTGGCGAATTCCAACTTGAATTCGATGCGCAAGATGATCTGCGGCTCTTGATCGATGTGGCACCCCGGAAAACAATTCGAATTCCATTGCCTAATTTGGGACCGGGCAAGCTCGCTGAATGAGATTACGTTGGAAACCAGAATTGATTACCGGTGAGATCTTACCGGTGTAATTAGCGCGAAGCGAAAAGTGACTTTAGTATTTGGACTACAAGAAGCTCCCCCCGAATTGGAGAAATGAAATGAACGCGATGTTTGATGGAAAATCGAGCTTCATTCGGCTGAGCATCGTACTTGGCTTGCTGCTTTTGCTGATTCCACTGTGTGCGCCGCCGGCGCATGCGCAAGCACGCCTTGTGGTGCGCGACTCGTTAGGGCTCTCAGGCATCAATCTGACGTGCCAGCTGCTGGGATGCAACGTCGTTCGCGGCCTGGGTGATCCCCAAGGACAATTGTTCCTGGTCACCTTTCCGTCGATTCTGAACCCAGTGACGGCGCTGTTGAAACTCAACCTGCAACTCGGCATTGTTGATGCGGAAATAGACCAGGTTACCAAGACTCTGGATGCCTACGCAGGGCCAGCCCCCTCGTATCTGACCGATGAGAAGCCCACCTCGTACTATGGCACAACAGTATGGCACGGTTACGTGGCACAGCCGGCAAATCAGTTGATACGCACGAGTTCAACCCAATCCACATTTCACGTCACCGGCTCGGGAGTAACGGTCGCGGTGATTGACACTGGCGTGGACCCAACCAATCCGGTACTGCAGAATCTACTCGTGTCTGGGTATGACTTCACTCGAAACGTTAACGGCGGCTCGGAAAAGTCCGACGTCAGCACGTCACCAGATCTGAGCCAGGCGCAGACTGCCCAGGTCAACCAAAGAACGGTTGCTGTGCTCGATCAACGCACGGTGGCTGTCCTTGATGGTTCGGGGTATTCGGCCTTCGGCCATGGCACCATGACCGCCGGCGTCGTGCACCTGGTCGCTCCACAAGCAAAGATCATGCCGCTGAAGTCCTTCGGCGCGGATGGGACTGGCTACGATTCCGATATTCTGCGTGCGATTTACTATGCAGTGAAAAACGGCGCCAAAGTTCTCAACATGAGCTTCGACTATCCGAGCTACTCGGCGGAGCTCGCTAACGCGATCAAGTATGCGAACAACAACGGAGTGATCACAGTCGCGTCGGCCGGAAACGATGGCCAGCAAGTGGCTGTGTATCCGGGCGCGTTGCCATCGGTGATCGACATTGCCTCTACCTCGAACTCGGACATTCAGTCCGTATTCACTAATTACGGCGCGCCGCCAGTTTGGATGGCTGCCCCGGGCGAAGGCGTAATGACGACTTACCCGTGGGGCACTTATGCCGCGGGATGGGGAACCTCGTTCAGCGCGCCATTCGTCAGTGGAACCGCCGCTCTAATGCTCGGCGTTAACGGGAACTGCACCAGTTCCAAAGTCGCGTCGGGATTGGCGCACGCGGCGTCCATTTCCGATCCGCAACTGGGATACGGACGACTCGACACGTATCAGGCCGTGCAGTCATGCCATTGATGGAGAGACAAGATGCACCGACGAGGATTGCCGGTCTTGGCGATCCACCGTCGCAAGATTCCAGCTCTTTAGTGCTACGCATTAAAGAGCTGGAAGAACAGCACGTCGCATTTCGCAACTCGCTGATCTGCGCGTTTAACCAGCTACTCGATCTCAAAGACATCAGTACAGGCGTGCATAGCACTCGGCTGGCGGAGTGGGCGATCCGGGTGGCTCGGAAATTGAATATTCCCGAAGAACACATGTATCAGGTCGAAGTTGCCGCCCTGCTCCACGACATTGGCAAGATAGGAGTTCCGGACTCCATTCTGAAAAAACAAGGCCCACTCACCGCCGAGGAGCGCGCCTTGATTAACCGGCATCCTGAATACAGTTGGTCAATCCTGCGCTTGTTTCCCGGGCTCGAAGACGCGAGCCTATACGCTTTGCATCACCACGAGAACGTCGGCGGGACCGGCTATCCGGCGGGGCTGCAAGGGGATGACATCCCGATCGTCTCGCGCATTGTTTCAGTCATCGACGCTTACGATGCAATGGTCTCAAACCGCTGCTACAGAAAAGGGCTTCCTCACACCGAAGCGATCCGCCGGCTGCTGGAAAGTGCTGGAACTCAGTTCGACACTGAGGTTGTGCGCACATTCATCCCCATTGCAGAGCAAGAGGCTACCGAAGTGTTCGCCGCAGCCGGAACCAGTACCAGCGCCGCGCTTTAGATCGAGGCGAAGACTGGGAAAAACTGTAGTGGTGCTGCTGGGCCTGCCTGCCGGTCACGATCACCGCGCGAACTCCCCCTGTGGAATGCTCTTCCCGAATAGAAGAGGCCCCGACAATGTCTTATTCCCGACGAGTGCTTCCATGTGTGTTGTTCGGCTTTCTGATGTTTGCTGTTTTCTGCGACGCCCAGTCCATCTCACCGCCCAGTCCAGAAAAATCATCATTGACACCGATATTGGCGATGATGTGGATGACGCATTCGCAGTGGCGCTGGCACTACGCAGCCCGGAACTAGAGATTCTTGGGATCACTGCGACTTTTGGAGACACCGAAACCCGGGAAAGCTCCTGGATCGACTGCTGGGCGAGGCCGGACGCCCGGACATTCCTGTCGCCGCGGGAACTCCAACCCAGACAACCGGTCTGTTCACACAACGTCGCTACGCCGAGGGCGGACATTTTGCGCGACCTTCCCATCCCAAGGCGGTGGATTTTATTCTTGCTCAGATTCGCCGTTATCCCGGCCAGATTACGTTGGTCGCAATTGGCCCTTTGATGAACGTTGGCGCGCTCATTGATAAGGGCCCGGAAACTTTCCGCAAGCTACGCCGCGTCGTGCTTATGGGAGGCTCAATCGCGCGAAGTTACGGCGATCTCGGCTACTCCAAGCCCCCTGGGCCAGAGGCAGAATGGAACATCAAGAACGACATTCCGTCGGCACAGAAACTGTTCGCCTCGGGTGTGCCGATTTTCATGATGCCACTCGACTCAACTCAATTGAAGTTGGACGAGGTCAAGCGAGCAATTCTTTTCAAGGCCAGCACGCCGCTTACCCATGCACTGATACTCCTCTATCACCAGTGGGGACAGGAAACACCGACGCTGTTCGATGTGATGACGGTCGCTTACATCCTGGATCCTACGCTGTGTCCAGTGAAGCCGATGCACATCCGCATTGACGAGAACGGCTTCACAAGAGCGGAGGCTGGCAGTCCCAATGCGCAAGTCTGCCTCGATTCGGATTCTGACGCCTTCTTCCGCTTTTATATCCCGCACGTGAGTGGACAGTAGTCGAGCATGGCCGCGAATCTGGACTGCGATCTGTACGCTGCTGTACCTTCTTTAGGTGAATTAGCCGCTACCGAACGTACTGGAGCAACCTTTTCTGGCCTGGAGCACTCGTTAGTGTAAGGGGCGATCCCAGATCGAGGGAGGTCCCATGATTAAGCATTTCTGCGTCTTCGCTTTTCTGTTCGTCTTTTGTCTGCACCCATCAGCTTTCGCTCAGACGGCGTCAATCACAGGCACGGTCACGGACAGCACAGGCGCCGTCGTTCCGAGCGCCAAGATTAGCACTCAAAACAAGGCGACAAACGCTTCGCGGAGCACGTTTACAGATGGGTCTGGCACCTATCGCATCACGAGCCTGGTTCCCGGAATTTACGGCATTGCCATTGAAAAACCGGGTTTCAAGGCGGTGGAGTTTTCCCGAGTCGAACTCACGGTTGACCAGGTCCAAAGCCTTGACGCAACACTCGCACCTAGTAGCGTGGTCGAGAAAGTGACTGTCACTGCCCCAGTAGCGCCGGTCGATTTGAACGATGCCCAGATCGGCAACATCGTGAAGGGCCAGCAAATAGAGGATTTGCCTCTGATTTTGCGCGATCCTTATCAACTGATTCTGCTCTCCCCAGGCGCGATCCAGGGCAACTCCATCCTGCAGGGCCTCTCGGTGAATGGTTCCCGCGAGCGCAACAACAACTTCCTGCTCGACGGGACTGACAATAATGATGCCGAGATTCCTGGTCTCAATCTGCCCCAGCCCGGACTGACTTCTCTCAATCCCGACTCCGTCCAGGAATTTCGCGTGATCACCAGCAGCTTTCTCCCCGAGTTTGGCCGAAACACAGGAGCGGTAATTGACATTATCAGTAAGCACGGCACCAAAAATTTTCACTGCGACGTGTACTGGTTCGGCCGTTACGACGCGCTGGGCGCTCGCGACTTTTTCAATCATCAAGTCAATGCCGCCGGGCAAGTCGTGCCCAAGGATCCTTACGTCCGCAACACTTTTGGGATTGCCGCAGGAGGCCCCATCCGGCGGGACAAAACTTTCTGGTTCGCAAACTATGATGGCGAACGTTTTGTCACTACCCTAACCAACACCACGACCGTACCTACTCAAGCCTTCAAGAGCGGCAACTTCACCTTCGACGGAGTGCCCATCGATGTCAGCATGCAGAACTCGCCGAACAACGTAAACGGCCTACAGTTCGACCCGACGATTCAGAAAATTCTGGCTTTGTATCCTGCGCCGAATGGCCCCAGCGTGGATGACGTACGCGGCTTGCTTTTCTTTCCCAGCAAATCACACAGCACCGGCGACAATTTTAGCGCCCGCATCGATCACAATTTCTCTCATAACGAGACCCTCACGGCGCGCTACACCTTCAACCGGTATGAGGATCCAAACTTTGATCACACGGATTTCCTCCCGGGACTGGGAGGCACGGGGACCCTGCAGCGAAAACAAAATGCCTCCGTGCAACTAACCTCGGTGATCGACCCCAGGCTGGTGAATAATCTGCGCCTCGGGGCCAACCGCATTAATTTTCCGCTGAATTGCCAGGGGCTCAAGGTCCTCGACAGCACTGGCCTGGCCGATCCTTTTGGCCGTGGGGCCGATCTTCCCATGCCCGGGATCGCCGGCTTCGGCTGCCTGCTGATTGTCGATCGGGATAGCTCCAAGCGATTCAGCGGCACCTACACGATCAGGGATGACGTCACCTGGGCCCGGGGCCGGCACACCTTCAAGTTCGGCGTTGAGACGCATGATGTCTACTCCAACAGCACCAACGACTTTCTTTCCCGCCCCACGGTGGATTTCAGCAACTTTTCTAACTTCGGCGGCGCGCCTGCGTTTCAAAGTCAACCAGGCATGCCGGTGAACTGTAATTTGTCCCCGCAGAGCGTGGACTGCAATGCAACATTGCAAAACATGGTCTGGTCCCTTTTCGGCGTGGTTGGGTCTGAGACTCAAGCGCAGTTTTTTGACAAGCGTGGCAACCGGACGCCCGATGATCTCCGCGGCTTCCGCCAGAAAGAGTTCGCCGCTTTCTCCAGGACACTTTTAAGATCCTACCTAACCTGACCCTCAACTATGGTCTGCGCTACCAGTTCAATGGCGTGCCCTACGAAGTAAATGATCTGCTCTCTACGCTTTTTACTAACCCTAGCGGGCAAGCTCCCTTCACCTTCACGATTGCCGGGCAAAGAGATCAGGGTCTGCCGTCGCTCTACAACAATGACTGGCATGACTTTGAGCCTCGTGTCGGAATCGCATGGGATCCTTTCCAGAATGGCAAAACTTCCATTCGCGCTGGTTATGGCATTTTTCACGACCGCCTATTTGGCCAGTTGCTAGGGCTAACGCGCGGCAACCCGCCGTTCCAACAAATTTTCTTCGAGCCTTTCTTCGCCGCAGGCGTCCTCGTTCCAGTGTCAGCGCTCGGCCCTCCCCCAAGTGTCACCGCTACGCCCATCGTGCCCGACTTCGGGTTCAATGCATCCGGCATGCTGCAGGGCGGCATTCTGCCTTTTATCATCGATCCACACCTGCGCATGCCATATAGCCAAGGCTGGAATTTCGGAGTCCAGCGCGAATTGCCCGGGAGTCTGCTACTGGAAGTGAACTACGTCGGATCGAGGGGAACGCGTTTGCTCCGCGTCGTGGATGGAAATCCACCGCAACCTGCGCTGGTCTCGCAATTGATAGCCGACGGAGTTCCACCGCAGCTATTGCAATTCGACGCTCTGTACCTCGGCGCCGAAGAGGGCATACTTCCCTTCGACGCCGTCAACAATAACGCTTTTCTGCACGCGGAGCTTTTCAACAACACGGCTTCGTCCGTCTACCACGCTTTGCAGGCCAACATCACGAAGCGTATGTCCAACGGACTGGCGGTCCAAGCTGCGTACACGTGGTCGCATGCCATTGACAACTCCTCCGACCCGCTCACTCCAGCGACTGGCAACCAGGGCTTTCCTCGCGACTCCCTGAACCTGACCGTGGAGCGAGGGAACTCGGACTTCGATGTGAGGCAGCGGCTGACGATCAACTACAGTTGGGATCTGCCCTTCGGCCGCGGACATGCGCATCTTGCCGAAGGTTTAGCAAGCGGCATCTTTGGAGGTTGGGAGGTCGCCGGCATCACGACTTTCTCTGGCGGGCTTCCCTATGACATCTTCACCGCGACCGACACGGCGCATACCGGCCAACCACAGCGCCCGGACTTCAATCCGGTGGGCGTTCCTGCCGGTCAGCAATCCGCTCACTCAAACCGGGCCCAACCTCGGTATGTCGAGCGCGCTGTTTTTCCCCGACGCTACGTTTGGTCGAGGAGGAGACCTTGGCCGCAACCACTTCCGCGGCCCGGGTATCAACAACTGGGACACGGTCCTGCAGAAAACGGTCAGCCTCACCGAACGCGTCAACTTACAATTCCGCGCGGAGACCTACAATCTGTTTAACCGTGTGCAGTTCGGCCAGCCCGGGAATCTCACGTCCGATCCCGGAACCTTCGGTCAATCCACCTCAGAAGTAAGGCGCGCTGATGACACGTCAGGCGCTAGGCAAATCCAATTTGGCATGAAGCTGCAGTTTTGACAATCCTCGTGCTTCAAGTTCCGCAGGAGGTGCGCATCCCACGCTACGTCGGTAGAACCGCTTCGCCGGTGATTTTCACCGAGCCCGAGGCTCCTGCCGCCTTTGGCAAGCCTTCGCGATTCACCGGCTGGCCACCGCCGACCCAGACTTGCAGCTCGCCTGGCACGATTCTTCTGGTTCCGCCCTCACCGATGACCGTCAGCTTTACCTTTTCGTTCTTGACTGGGGTAGCACCAGCTTCGTCGACGACACTTAAGTTGCGATTCGGGATTGTAATTTGCACTTTCTGGGTTTCACCAGGTTCGAGGTGTACCCGGCGGAATCCGGCGAGGGCGCGGACAGGAGCTCCTTTCACACCCGGATGTGTGAGATAGACCTGCACAACTTCATCTGCCGCCATCGGGCCTGAGTTCTTAACATCAACAGTTGCGGTGAGGTCATCTTTAGCGCCGAGGGAACTCTTGTCGAAGCTCAAATTGCTGTACTCGAAATTCGTGTAGCTCAGCCCGTAGCCGAAGGGATAGAGCGGCTCGGCGGTGAAGTAGCGGTAGGTGCGTCCCTTCATGTTGTAGTCTTCGAATGCGGGGATTTGGTCAACAGATTTGTAGAAGGTCAGCGGCAATCTTCCGCCTGGAGAGAAGTCTCCCGCCAACGCTTCGGCGACGGCTGTTCCACCTTCTTCTCCCGGATACCAGGCTTCGAGAATGGCCGGAACGTGCTGGTCGGCCCAATTGACGGCAAGGGCACTGCCGTTCATCAGCACCAGAACAACGGGCTTGCCACTGGCGACCAGTTCATGGAGCAGTTGCTCTTGCGCGCGCGGGAGGTCAAGGCTGGTGCGGTCACCGCCAGCGAAGCCTTCAACATTGATGGGCATCTCTTCGCCTTCCAGTTCGCCCGCGAGTCCAAGCACGGCGACTATGAGGTCAGCCTTGCTGACCGCGTCGGTGTAGTCTTTCACATCTCCCGGTTCATGCCAGACCAGCTTTGCTACTCCGGAGCTTCCTTCCTGTGAACACTCAATTTTCACGAGATACGCGCGTCCAGCTTCCAGGTGGACCGCTTTCAGTCGTGTCTTGCTGGTATCGCTGTACCACGATTCGCCGACCAATTGGTTGTCCAGCCAGAAATGGAATGCGTCAGTTCCGGTGAATCCGATCTGGTAGTCGCCGGTCGCGGGCGGAGTCAGGGTGCCGGTCCAGCGAACAGTGAAGTCCTCCGACAGGTCGGGGCCGGCGCCATTCTGCCAATTAAAATTGATGCCTGGATCAGTTCGCTTTATAACCGGAGAGCCTTCTGGACTTGTTGCCTTGAAATATTCGCCAGTGAGCCCCGGCCGGCCTGAATTGTCCTTCAATAAATCGGCGGGAACGGGCGCCAGCGGAGGCCCGGTTAGAGAAGATCCGGCAGCGTAAAGCACCGTGGAATCCGCAAAACGCTTGCGGATTCCTGCAAGTACCGTAACCGGGTGGGACGGCGTGCCATTGTAATTTCCGAGCAGGGGATCAATATTGTCCGCGTTTGGGCCGATCACGGCGATGGTCTTGTATTTTGTGCCGAGGGGAAGCAGGCGCTCCGAGTTCTTCAGGAGAACTAAGGTTTCGCGTGCAGCCTGAAGCGCCAATTGCCGGTGAGGTTCGGTGTCGTTATCAGAAATCGAAATGCTCGAGTACGGAACTGATTCCGGCGGGTCGAACATGCCTAACTTTATGCGCGCGGTGAATAGCCGGCGAACAGCGCGGTCGATGTCTTCGTTCGAGAGTAGCCCCTGCTGCACCGCTCTCAGCACGGCGTCGCGCTCTGTGCGTATTTGCTGCTCCGGCCAGGCGCAGATGATGTCCATGCCCGACTTTACTGCCGCGGCCATTCCCTGCTCCATCGTCTCTCGGTAATGGTGGTTTCGCGAAATATCACTGGCGGCGCCGCAATCCGAGACCACGTAGCCCCCGAAATTCCAGGCATTGCGCAGATGCTCCTCGAGCAGTAGCGGTTGAGCACAAGCAGGCTTACCGTCGACCGAGTTGTAGGCGCACATCACGGAACCAGCGCCTGCGGTAACCGTCGCGCGGAACGCTGGGAGATAGGTGTCTTCGAGATCGTGCGCCGAGACTTTGATATCAACCGTATGCCGCGTAGGTTCGGGACCGCTGTGTACCGCAAAATGTTTTGGCGTGGCCAGCGCCTTCAGATATTTCGGGTCATTTCCTTGCAAGCCGGTTACGTAAGCAACGCCCATCTGCGCTGTCAAGAACGGGTCTTCGCCATAGGTTTCCTGGCCGCGTCCCCAACGCGGGTCGCGGAAAATGTTGATGTTCGGCGACCAGACGGTCAGCCCGTGAAACCAGTCGCTATAACCTTTCCCCCGCACACGCTCGGCATACTTGGCCCGGAACTCGGTGGCAACTATATCCGCTTCTTTGTGGAGCAGGTCGGGATCGAACGTCGCCGCCAATCCGATTGCTTGCGGAAACACAGTCGCATAGCCCTCGCGTGCCGCGCCGTGCAGACCTTCGCTCCACCAGTTGTACTGCGGAATTCCCAGCCGCGGAATGGCGGCCGCCGTGTGCACCATTTGCGAGACTTTCTCTTCCAGCGTCAGGCGCGAAACTAGGTCATTGACCCGTTCTTCGATCGGCAACGCCGGGTTTCGGAATCGCGCGCTTGATAAATCCGAGGCCGCCGCTGAAGCCTGGGCCGGTTGCTGGGTCGAACTGATGCTCGAATCCTGTGCAAAACTCAAAGTGGAGAAAACAATCACGACAACCAAAATCTTCTTCACGGCAGCGCTCCTTATGACTTTGTTCGCTGACTACGAGCCGATTGCGCTCAGCCCTTGTAAGCCCAAGTTTTGGTCCATTTCGATGACAGCGCACTAATTTAAACTAAATCGATATAGATGGGAACACTTATTGCGCAGAAACAACGTGTCTCCTACCTAGTTTGCAATTGGCTGGCTTCTTCCTGAATTCGGTTCCACGCATTCTGAACGTGGCGCTCGGCCGTATTGGTTTGTCCCACACAAAGACGTAAAGTGAGACGGTTATTCAGGCGGGTATGCGTCAAGTAGAGGCTTCCGCTACGGTTCAGCCGGTCCATTAAACGTTGGTTCGCCTCATCGCTGCTCTTGAGGCGGAAGCAGACCAGATTCAGCGGCGGAGGGACTGCCAACTCGAACCGATCATCTTCCTGCACCCAGGACGTAAATTGCTGTGCCAGTCTGACGTGCTCGCGAATGTGAAACTGTAAGCCCTCAATCCCATAATAGCGAAGGACAAACCACAGTTTGAGCGAGCGGAACCGTCTGCCTAGCGGAATTTGCCAGTCGCGGTAATCAATGACCGATCCGGATTCTGTCGCCTTGTTTCGCAGATACTCAGGAAGAACGCTGAGTGTCTGGATCAGCATGTTGCGATCAGCAACGTAGAAGCAGTCGCAATCGAAGTTGGTGAACATCCATTTATGAGGATTGAAACAGTAACTATCGGCATACTCGATGCCCTCGTGGATGTGGCGGAACTCGGGACACAAGGCGGCGGTTCCGGACATGGCAGCGTCCACATGCAGCCAGGCGCCGAATTCGCGACAGAGGGAACCAATTTGCGGAAGAGGATCAACGGCATTGGAAGAGGTCGTGCCCACAGTCGCGCACACGAAAAATGGGATCAGCCCGGACTCGCGGTCTCGCTGCATTGCCTCAGCCAGCGCATCAGCGCTCATCGCGAATTTCTCATCTACTTCGATGAGGCGTAGATTTTCATACCCAATACCTGCAATGCGGATCGCCTTTTCCGTCGCCGAGTGGGCCTGGGTGGATGTGTAGGCGCACAGTTTCCCCATAACGCCGGCGCCATTGGATTCGAAGTTTGTAGCACGCTCGCGAGCAGCCAGCAGCGCGCAAAGTGTGGCGCTCGATGCCGTGTCCTGAATTACGCCGCCGCCGCTTTTGGTCGACAGAAATTTCTCCGGCAGCCCGAGCGCGGAAACCAGCCAGTCGAGAACATGGGATTCCAACTCGGTGCACGCTGGACTGGTGGCCCAAAGCATGCCCTGCACTCCCAGGCCGGAAGAGAGCAAGTCACCCAAAATCGAGGGGGCGGATGCGTTACTGGGGAAATAGGCAAAAAAGTTCGGCGACTGCCAGTGGGTCACTCCCGGCAGAATAAGCTTCTCGAAATCGCTCAAAATGTCTTCGAATGGTTCCCCGCGTTGAGGGGCCTCGCCCGGTAGTGAAGCCCGTATCTCGCCAGGGGAGACCTGTGACAGCACTGGGAAAGACTCGATGCGTTGGTAATAATCAGCGATCCAGTCCACAACCGCATGTCCGCGGGAGCGAAACGACTCAGGTGTCATGTGAAAAGACTTCGGTTCAAGCACGATGCGTCAGTCCTTTTGTTGTGTCTTGAGAGCGGCCGTCGACTCCAACATGCAAGTATTAGATCACCGTCATCACAAATCGTGTGTACCAGGCATGCTGTACCTTGTTAAATTACTTGTTACCTTAAATGAGAAGCCATGCGTCTAGTCATCAAGGTCGGCACCAGCCTGATTGCGCCCGGTGGGCGGATTGACACCAAGCAACTGCGGTCGCTAGTGGACCAGCTCGATCTTCCGCACAATGAGTTTCTGATCGTCAGTTCCGGGGCGATTGCGTCCGGCATGGCAAATCTGGGGCTGGAGCAGCGGCCATCGAATGTACCGCTGATGCAGGCCTGCGCTGCGGTCGGGCAGAGTGCATTGATGCATACCTATGAGCAGCTCTTCTTCGGGAAAAAGATTGTCGCTCAACTCCTGCTCTCGAGCGATGACTTCACTTCCCCTGCGCGCTACAAGAATCTTCAGAACACGCTGCATCGATTGCTGCGGCTGGACGTGGTGCCGATTGTGAATGAGAACGACAGTGTCTCAGTCCGGGAGTTGGTCGGCGCGTTCGGCGACAA
>WNFC01008889.1_pt1 | contig 12609 bp, 8 predicted proteins | sample 5400541 | NCBI WGS metagenome assembly WNFC01 (sample SAMN13153342, study PRJNA577476) | soil metagenome | isolation source: 120 cm saprolite under Douglas fir tree site 2 hole 2 replicate 1 | place: USA:California | collected 2015-04-18
GCAGCGGGAAGGCCAGCGCCAGCACGGCCAGGGCTCCCGCCGCCTGCGCCGTACGGCAGCCCACCCGGGCCCCGTTGCTCCGGCCGCCCTGGACCAGCGGCACCCCGGGAAACCGCCGCCGCAGCTTACGGACGATCTCCAGCCACGCCTCGTCCTGCCTGGCGGCGGAACCCGGGGCACGGGCACCGCGCACCCGGTAGGGCTGGACCACCCGGACCACCGCCGCGCCGAGGTCCAGCCCGGCCTGCCGCGCCGCCAGCAGGTCGGCGCTGTCCGTCCCGCCGCCTGCCCCGTGCGTCAGTACCAGCAGGAACGGCGGATCCTCCGCGGCGTCCAGCTCGGCCCTGGCCGGGCCCGCGCTGGTAGAGATCCTCACGCGCGCAGCGTACCCACCCCGGGCCGGACTGGGCGGTTGAGCGGCGCGGGCCGGGGCAGGCCAGGCCACTAGGGTGGGCATGCCGACACCCGAAAGGCGGATCCCCATGACCACGCAAGCTCTGACCGGCGAGCGTGCCGACCTGCTGCAGTCACTGGCCAGGAGCCGCCATTTCCTGCGGCACACGCTCCGCGGCCTGACCGGCGAGCAGGCCGCGCAGCGGACCACGGCCAGCGAGCTGTGCCTGGGCGGCCTGATCAAGCACGTGACCCTCACCGAGCGGCAGTGGATCCGGTTCATCCAGAAAGGTCCGTCCGCGATGGCCTTCGACGAGTCGGCCGTGGGCGACTGGCTGTCCGCGTTCCAGATGCTGCCCGGTGAGACGCTGGCCGGGCTGCTGGCGGAGTACGACCGGTGCGCGGAGGAGACTGCCGGGCTGATCGCGGCGCTGCCCGACCTCGATGCCACTCAGCCGCTGCCCGAGGCGCCCTGGTTCGAGCCCGGCGCCCGCTGGTCGGCGCGGCGGGTGCTGCTGCACGTGATCGCCGAGACGGCACAGCACGCTGGGCACGCGGACATCATCCGGGAGTCCCTCGACGGCGCCAAGTCGATGGGCTGACCGGCTACAACTGGCCCACGTCGGTGACCCGCAGGACGGCCGTCCCGGCCGCGTCCGAGGCGGCGAGGTCCACCACGGCGCTGATGCCCCAGTCGTGGTCCCCGGCCGGGTCGTCGAAGATCTGCCGCACCGACCACCGGCCGGGCTGCTCGTCGATGATCAGCAGTGCCGGGCCGCGGGCGTCCGCGCCGGTGGTGATCTCGTCGTGCTCGGCGAAGTACGGCTCGATCGCCTCCGCCCAGGCTTGGGCGTCCCAGCCGGCCTCGGCGTCCATCTCGCCCAGCTCCTCGTACCGGCCCAGAGCGGCAAGCTCGACCCGGCGGAACAGCGCGTTGCGGACCAGTACCCGGAAGGCACGCGGGTTGCCGGTCACCGGCGGCGGCCGCTCGTCCAGCGGCGCGGCCTGTTCCGGGGCCGGGCTGCGCAGCCGTTGCCACTCGTCGATCAGGCTGGAGTCGGTCTGCCGGACCAGCTCCCCCAGCCACTCGATCAGGTCGGTCAGCTCCTCGGTCCTGGCCTCCTCCGGGACCGTCTGCCGCAGCGCCTTGTAGGCGCTGGCCAGGTAGCGCAGCACCAGCCCCTCGGCGCGGGACAGCCCGTAGAAGCCGGTGTACTCGGTGAAGGTCATCGCCCGCTCGTACATGTCCCGCGCCACGGACTTAGGCGACAGCTCGTGGTCGGCCACCCAGGGGTGGCCCCGCCGGTAGACGTCGTATGCGGTGGCCAGCAGGTCGGCGAGCGGCATCGGGTAGGTGACGTCGTCGAGCAGCTCCATCCGCTCCTCGTACTCGATGCCGTCCGCCTTCATCTGCGCGACCGCCTCGCCCCGGGCCTTGTGCAGTTGCGCGGCCAGCAGCTCGCGCGGGTCGTCCAGCGTGGCCTCGATGACCGACACCACGTCCAGCGCGTACCCCGGTGAGTCCCGGTCCAGCAGCCCGATGGCGGCCAGCGCCAGCGGTGACAGCGGCTGGTTCAGCGCGAAGTCGTCCTGCAGGTCCACGGTCAGCCGCCAGCGGCGGCCCTGCTCGTCCGGCTCGTCAAGCCGCTCCACCACGCCGCCGGCCAGCAGTGCCCGGTAGATCGCGAAGGCGCGCCGGATATGCCGGCGCTGGGCGGCCGGTGGCTCGTCGTTGTCGGTGAGCAGGTGCCGCATGGCGGCGAAGGCGTCCGCCGGCCGGCCGATGACGCCCAGCAGCATGGCGTGGCTGACCTGGAAACTGGATTGCAGCGGCTCCGGCTCGGCGGACACCAGCCGCTCGAACGTCGGCTTGCCCCAGGAGACGAAACGCTCCGGCGGCTTCTTGCGCACCACCTTGCGCCGTTTCTTCGGGTCGTCGCCCGCCTTGGCGAGCGCCCGCTCGTTCTCCACGACGTGCTCGGGGGCCTGCACCACCACCGCGCCGGCCGCGTCGAACCCGGCCCGGCCCGCGCGCCCGGCGATCTGGTGGAACTCGCGCGCCTGCAGCAGCCTGGCCTTGCTCCCGTCGTACTTGGACAGCGCGGTGAACAGCACCGTGCGGATCGGGACGTTGATGCCGACGCCGAGGGTGTCCGTGCCGCAGATGACCTTGAGCAGGCCCGCCTGGGTCAGCGTCTCCACCAGCCGCCGGTACCGGGGCAGCATGCCCGCGTGGTGGACGCCGATCCCGTGGCGGACCAGCCGGGACAGGGTCTTGCCGAAGCCGGCGGTGAACCTGAAGTCGCCGATCAGCTCGGCGATGGCGTCCTTCTCGGCCCGGGTGCAGACGTTGATGCTCATCAGTGCCTGCGCCTGTTCCACCGCGGCGGCCCTGGTGAAGTGCACGACGTAGACCGGCGCCTGCTGGGTGGCCAGCAGCTCCTGCAGCGTTTCGTGCAGCGGCGTGAGCACGTAGGAGAAGACCAGCGGCACCGGGCGCTCCACCGAGCTGACCACGGCAGTCGGCCGCCCGGTGCGCCGGATCAGGTCCCGCTCGAAGCGGCTGACGTCGCCGAGCGTGGCCGACATCAGCACGAACTGCGCATGCGGCAACTCGACCAGCGGCACCTGCCAGGCCCAGCCGCGGGCCGGGTCGGCGTAGAAGTGGAACTCGTCCATCACCACCTGGCCGACGTCGGCCGCCGCGCCGTCGCGCAACGCGATGTTGGCCAGCACCTCCGCGGTGCAGCAGATCACCGGCGCCGCGGCGTTGACGCTCGCGTCGCCGGTCATCATGCCCACGCTGGCCGGCCCGAAAATGTCGCACAGGGCGAAGAACTTCTCCGACACCAGCGCCTTGATGGGCGCGGTGTAGAAGCTGCGCACGCCCTGGGCGAGTGCGGCGAAATGCGCGCCGGCGGCGATCAGGCTCTTGCCGGAGCCCGTCGGGGTGCTCACGATCACATTGGCACCGGAGACGACCTCAATCAGGGCCTCTTCCTGATGCGGGTACAGCGTGAAGCCCTGCTGCTCCGCCCAGCCGGCGAACGCGTCGAACACCGGGTCCGGCCCGGTCTGTGCGGGAAGCTGGTCGAGGAGCGTCATGGCCCTTCCATCGTGCCCGCCCGGCGGGCGGGTTTCCGCCGCCGGGTGTCGATTCCGGCGGCAGGCGTTCGTGAATCGTCATGAGAGCCGGTATGGTGCCGGCCCAGACGAAGGGAGCACACCATGAAGCAGTACCTGCTCGCCGTATACAGCGCTGAAAGCGGGCCGGACCTTCCCTCGGCGGAGGAGATGCAGCGGACCTACCAGGCGGTCGATGCCTTCAACAGCGCGGTGCAGGCGGCCGGGGCCTGGGTGTTCGCCGGCGGCCTGCACCCTTCGTCCACGGCCACGGTGGTCCGCGCCCAGGGTGGCCAGGTCGTCACCACCGACGGGCCGTACGCGGAGACCAAGGAGCATATCGGCGGCTTCTGGGTCATCAAGGCGGCTGACCTGGACGCGGCACTGGACTGGGCGGTCAAGGGGTCCGCCGCCTGCGGCTGGCCGGTGGAGGTCCGCACGTTCCAGGAGGACGCGGAGTAGCCGTGCCCGCCGCGGATGGCGCTGCCCTCGAGCACGCATACCGGGAGAGCTACGGGCGCGCCGTCGCCACCCTGATCCGCGTCTTCTGTGACATCGACATCGCCGAAGAGGCGGTTGCCGAAGCCTTCGCCGTGGCCGCGCAGCGATGGCCGGAAACCGGGGTGCCGCCCAACCCCGGTGGCTGGATCGTCACCACGGCCCGCAACAAGGCGCTGGACCGCCTGCGGCGGGAGTCGTCCCGCTCCGGCCGCGAGGCGGAGGCCACCCGCATGCTCGCCGACGCCGAGCCGCCGGAGGTGGGGCCCGTGCCCGACGACCGTCTGCGGTTGATGTTCACCTGCTGTCACCCGGCGCTCGCCGCCGAGGCCCAGATCGCCCTGACGCTGCGGCTCATCGCCGGGCTGCAGACACCCGAGATCGCCCGCGCCTTCCTGGTGCCCGAGGCGACCGTGGCGCAGCGGCTGGTCAGGGCCAAGCGGAAGATCCGTGACGCCGGAATCCCCTACCGGGTCCCGGGCGACGCCGAGCTGCCCGACCGGCTCCCGTTCGTGCTGGCGGTCATCTACCTCGTCTTCAACGAGGGGTACACCGCCTCGGCCGGCGATGACCTCATCCGCGGCGACCTGTGCGACGAGGCGATCCGCCTGGCCCGCCTGCTGGCCCGGCTCATGCCGGACGAGCCCGAGGCGATGGGCCTGCTGGCGCTGCTGCTGCTGACCGGGGCCCGGCGGCCGGCCCGCACCGGGTCAGGCGGCGGGCTGGTCCCGCTCGCCGACCAGGACCGGAGCCGCTGGGACCGCGCCATGATCGCCGAAGGCCAGGACCTGGTCCGGGCCTGCCTGCGCCGCAACCGCCCCGGGCCCTATCAGATTCAAGCGGCGGTCGGCGCGGTGCACAGTGACGCCGTTACCGCGGCGGACACCGACTGGGGGCAGATCCTCGCGCTGTACGACCAGCTGTACGCGATGTCCCCCACGCCGGTCGTGGCGCTCAACCGGTGCGTGGCGCTCGCCGAGGTGCGCGGCCCGGCCGCCGCGCTGGACGAACTCGGCCAGCTCAGCCTGGACGGCTATCACCTGTTCCATGCGACCCGTGCGGACCTGCTGCGCCGGCTCGGCCGGCCGGAGGAGGCCCGGGCCGCCTACGACGCGGCCATCGCCGGCACCGCCAACGGCGCGGAGCGATCCTTCCTCCAGGGGCGGCGAGACAGCCTCTGAGACACCCTCTGTCAACCTCGACAGTGTCACGCCGCAGCCGCCGGGCCGAACGCCGCATCGCTCCGCTCTGCGGCTTCCCGGCGGCGAGACTCTGCTATTCCGGGGGCAACCCCCGGACCCCCGTGCCTCCCGCGGCGTTGTTTTGCGCGCCTCCGGCACGACCAAGCGCGCTGCTATGTTGCGCGCCTCCGGCACGATGCCCCATTAGGGAGGCCATGAAACTGACTGCCGACCTGGTCATCGTCGGGTCCGGGTTCTTCGGGCTGACGATCGCCGAGCGATGCGCACAGGATCTGGGCCTGCGGGTGCTGATCATCGATCGGCGCGCGCACTTCGGCGGTAACGCCTACAGCGAGAAGGAACCGGAAACCGGCATCGAGATACACCGGTACGGCGCGCATCTGTTCCACACCTCGAACGCGCGGGTCTGGGAGTACGCCAACCGGTTCACCGACTTCACCGGGTACCAGCACCGGGTCTTCTCGATCTACAAGGGCCGCGTCTACCCGATGCCGATCAACCTGGCCACCATTTGCGAGTACTTCGGCACCGTGATGTCCCCGGACGAGGCGCGCGCCCTTGTCGCCGAGCAGTCCGCCGAGGTGCTGGCCGACCGCGCGGCCAATCTCGAGGAGAAGGCCATCTCGCTGGTCGGCCGCCCGCTGTACGAGGCGTTCATCCGCGGCTACACCTACAAGCAATGGCAGACCGATCCCGCGGAACTGCCCGCGGAGATCATCACCCGGCTGCCGGTTCGCTACACGTTCAACAACCGCTACTTCAACGACACGTTCGAAGGGCTCCCGGTCGACGGCTACACCGCCTGGCTGGAGCGGATGCTTGACCACCCCCGCATCGAGGTGCGGCTGGGCACCGAGTTCGCCGACGTGCGGTCTGACCTGCTGGGGAATGTCCCGGTCGTGTACACCGGCCCGCTCGATGAGTATTTCGGCTACGCTGCCGGTGACCTCGGCTGGCGCACCCTCGATTTCGACCTGGAGGTGCTCCCGACCGGGGACTTCCAGGGGACGTCCGTGATGAACTACGCGGACTCCGACGTGCCGTTCACCCGCATCCATGAGTTCCGCCACTTCCACCCGGAACGTGACTGGTACCCGAAGGACAAGACAGTGATCATGCGAGAGTTCTCGCGCTTCGCCGACCGCGGCGACGAGCCGTACTACCCGATCAACACCGCGCAGGACCGGGAACGGCTGCTGGCTTACCGGGAAATGGCGGCCCGTGAGCCTGGCGTGATCTTCGGCGGGCGGCTGGGCACGTACAAGTACCTCGACATGCACATGGCGATCGGATCCGCGCTGAGCTTGTACGACAACCGGGTGCGCCCGTTCTTCGCCGGGCATGAGGCGCTCGGCCGTTTCGGGGGCAGCGATGACTGAGGACGCCACGGCGGGAGCGCCGAGCGTGGCCAAGGAGGGCTCGGTGGGCGCGCCGGTGGCCCCGGCCGCGGGGCGCAGCCTGCGGGTCGTGCAACGGGTGGTGTTCCCCGGCGCGGACCTCGACGTGGTCCCGCTGTACGTGGAGACCAACCCCGACCGCGGTGCCGCCGAACTGCACGCCGAACAGGTAGCCGACGCGCGGGGGCACCGCGACAAGATGCCCCCTCCTCCCACCGGGATCGGCGTGGCGACCGGGGTGACCCAGTCGGTCATCCGGTTCGGCGTCGGCCTGCCGGCCTACCCGGCCGAGGAGATCCTGCCCCGGCGCAGTGCAGCGATCAGCAAGGGTGGCCGGGTCTCGTTCGGTACCTACTTCAGCGCCTTCCCGGCCAGCTACTGGCGCCGCTGGACCACCGTGGACTCGGTCACGCTGCGGCTGCGGGTCGCCGGGGACTGCGCGATCATCCTGTACCGCTCCGCGGCCAAGGGGCACAGCTTCCCGATCGAGACGATTCAGGTCGACACCGACGAGCCCGTGTCGGTGGAGCGGACCCTGCCGCTGGCCCCGTTCATCGACGGCGGCTGGTACTGGTTCGACATCGTGGCCGGCCCGCAGGGGACCACGGTGATCAAGGCGGAGTGGGCCGTGCCCGCCGAGCCGGCCCCGCCGGGCCGGATCAGCCTGGGCTTTACCACCTTCAACCGGGCCGACTTCATGGTGGAGCACCTGCGCACCCTGGGCTCCACGCCCCAAGTGCTCGACCTGATCGACGCGGTGTACGTGGCCGACCAGGGCACCAGGCGCGTGGCCGATCACCCGGACTTCGCCGACTCGGCGAAGGGCCTCGGCGACAAGCTGCGGATCATCGAGCAGGGCAACATCGGCGGGTCCGGCGGGTTCTCCCGGTCCATGGACGAGGCGGTGCGCGCCGGTGACAGCGACTACCTGCTGATCCTGGATGACGACATCACCCTGGAGCCGGAGAGCATCCTGCGCGCGGCCACGTTCGCCGACCTGGCGCGCAAGCCGACGATCGTCGGCGGGCACATGTTCAGCCTGTACGACCGGTCGGTGCTGCACGCGTTCGCCGAGCACATCGCGCCGCGCAAGTGGTGGTGGGAATCCTCGCCGAACACCACGGCCCGGCACGACTTCGGCCGGCGGAACCTGCGCAACACCCCGTCGCTGCACCGCCGCGCCGAGGCCGAATACAACGGCTGGTGGATGTGCCTGATCCCCACGAAGATCATCAAGGAGATCGGCCTGGCGGTCCCGCTCTTCATCAAGTGGGACGACGCCGAGTACGCGGTGCGGGCAGGCAAGAAGGGGTACCCGACGGTGTCCATGCCGGGGGTGGCCGCGTGGCACATCCCCTGGCTGGACAAGAACGACGCGCTCGACTGGCAGGCGTACTACCACATCCGCAACCGGGTCATCGTGGCGCTGCTGCATTCGCCGTTCAAGCGCGGCGGCCGGCTCCTCGCGGAAAGCGGCGAGCGGCAGCTGCAGAACCTGCTGTCGATGCAGTACTCCACGGCGGCGCTGCGGCTGCTGGCGATCGAGGACGTGCTGTCCGGGCCTGAGCACCTGCACCGCGACCTCGGCACGAAGATGGCCGCCCTGCGGGAGCTGCGCCAGCAATTCACCGACGCCCGCGGGTCGGCCGACCTGGCGGACTTCCCGCCCGCGCGGCGCAAGGCGCCGGACAACCTGAAGACGAATACCATCCCGACCAGCAAAGTGAACCTGATGACGAAGGTCATGGCGGGGACGCTGCACCAGTTCCGGAAGCCCCGCGACTTCCAGCGCCCGCAATTGACCCTGCCGTACCAGGACGCGGGCTGGTGGGTGCTGGCCAAGCTGGACAGCGCTGTGGTGTCCGCGCCGGACGGGACCACCGCCGCGTGGTACAAGCGGGACCGTAAGATGTTCCGGGCACTCGCTTGGCGCAGCGCCACCATGCATCTCCGGCTGGTCAGGAACTGGCCCCGGCTGGCCGCGCAGTACCGCGCCGCCTCGGCAGAGTTCACCTCACCGGCCAAGTGGCGGGAGACCTTCGAGGCGTCAGTCGGGGATCGCCCCGGTGGGCCGTGAACGCGACTTCGTCTACCGGGGGACCGTCGATGTGGCCTCGATCAGAATCTGGCCCCGCCACCCAGTCTCATGATCGACGGGACGCGCTCTAGCCGGCGCCGCTCATAGGCGCCCAGGCTCAACGTAGCCCACCACGTTTCCCGCTGTCTTGGGCAGGTGGTGTGCGGGCCAGTGCTGCGCAAGAGGCTGCGGACGCGCGCCGCCGTGCACGAGCACGACCACCCGGCGGCCATCCGCCTGCGCGAGGCGCGTTATGTGCCATGCATAGCTGCAGCCGAGGTAGTACGCGGCGGGTAGGGCAAACGATACGGCCACCCGGGAGCTTGTGATCACGCATGGTGGGCGGACGCCAAGCTGGCGCATGCCCTGTACAGCAACTATCTGACGCCGGCCGTCCGCCAGGCGTTGGGCGTTTTCGGCGGCCAGCACCGAGTGCTGGGTGCCAAGTTCCACGGCGACGAACAAGCTTGCCGCGGCGATAGCCGCCAGCCGGAGTCTGCCCCGCGGCGCGGTGACCAGCCAGTAGATTGCATCTGCGGCCGAAACGGCGAGCAGCGCCCAGATCGGCTGCAGGTAGCGGGTATTGTCGCGGACCGGAAGCGAATAAAGAGCGTAGACGCCGAGTGCACATATCACGGGAGTCGCGGCGAGCAGCCAGCCGTAATAACGGCGAGCAGCGTAGACGCCGATCAGAGCGAGCACGCCGAACGCGGCCCACCAGGCGAGCAGAGGCGGGTGGCTCCACCCGCTGATGCTCGGAAAGCCTGGCATCGAACTAACCTGGCCGCCGCTCATTATCCGCAGGTTGTTCAGGAGGTTGAGCTTGCGGCCGCCCGAAGCCATACTCGCTGAGTGCAGCCTTGTCAAGGGACCGCCGAAGTACAGGTAGGACTCGGCGACCCACTCTCCAATACCGACGGCGAGGCCCGCCACGATGGCACCGGCAAGGGCCGCCAGATGTGACACCGCGTGGCGCCAAGGTCGTGCGGTTATCGCGATAACGAGCAATGGTACGAAGATAACGATGGCATCGGCCGGGCGGATGAGCGCGGTGAATGTCACCGTGGCGGCCAGGAGGGCAATACCCAGCGGCGACGATCTGCCTCGCTCCATGGCACGCAGGAAGAGCCCCACCCCGGCCAAGCCGCCAATGGCACTCCAGTAGCTCGGGAGCAGCAGCGAGGCCTGCTGCTGAACGACCCAGAGGCCGCCGAAGATGACACCCGCAAGAGCGACCACCCAGTCGGGGCGCCGGCCACGCCACGCGAGCATGGCGAGGAGGAGCCCGATCCCGGCCAGCAACACCAGGTAGACGCGGAGCGCGACCACCGAGCTGGTGAGCAGCGTCACCGGCGCGACGAGCAACGGCAGGCCACGGGCCCGCTCGGCGCCCCAGGGCATCGGCACATGCTGGCTGATCTGACTGGCATAGACCGACTCGTCCCAGAAAAGGGGAATGCGCAGCGAATCGAACAAGAACACCGCAAGCATGAACGCCGCCGCGGCGGCGATTGGCCAGGCAATACCCCAACCGCCGAACCGCGGCTTGGCTGCCACTTGTGCCCCGTGATCAGCGTTCGGGCCCGAGCGGATCTCGGCTGCAGCGCCGGCCCGCGGGCCGGATGTGGTCGACGCGATCAGCCTGCCGGCCAAGCGTTCAGGCCACGAGGGCCTCCCGCGTGCGTAGCGCGGCCAGTAGGACACGTTCCCACCCCTCCTGCGGTGCGTGAAATGCAGCCTCGAGGCGCCAGCGTGCTATGCGGTCAGGATCGTTCGTGCCGGCGCCGACGACGCACGCTTGGCGGACATGAAGCCGGCCCGGTCTCTTCCACGATGCGGACCAGCTCCGGCAGATCGGCAGTCTGGCTGGGATGTGTCCGGTGCCTCGCGCAAGGCGCGATACACCCCGCGGGGGTTTCCTCTTTGAAGAGCATCAGCGATCGGACTCCCCTGCTGCTGCCGCAGTCTAGCGGCCGAGCTTACCGTCCCGCGCCCACTGCACGCAGCGTGACAAGACGTCTCCATTCGTGGCAGACTCCCGCTAGCTTAGCCACCAGGCCGAGGCCGACTGGTGGTAGGTTCCAGCCGTGTCCGGAACTGAGCTCCGGGCGCCTGGCCAGGCCGGGTCCGGCGCGCCGCTGCCGTCGGCCGCGGGCCGCGGCTTCCGCGACGTGCTCGCCGACCTGTTCCCGGTGCCGGCCGAGCCCGCCCCCCGGGGTGGCCTCCCACAGTGGGCGTTTCCCCTCGTTCAGGTCGTCCTAGTCGCCCTCGGTGCGCTGGTGATGCTGGCCCGCGTCCCCGGCAGGCCGGTATGGGAGAGCGCCTACGGCGAGGACCCGCGCATGTACCTGCCGCAGGCGCTGGCGCACCCCTGGCACCTGCTGCAAGCGTATGCCGGGTACCTGCAGCTGGTAGGCCGCCGCGCTGCTGCCGATCAGGCACGCCTCGGTCGCCTTCGCGGTCGGCGGCGCCCTGATCGCGTCCGGATGCGGGCTGTTCGCGTACCACGCCTGCGCGGGCCAGGTCAGCTCGCGCTGGCTGCGCGCCCTGGTCGGCCTGTCGGTGGTGTTGCTGCCGGTGGCGCAGCTTGAGATCGCCGACGACGGCGTCAATTCCATCTGGTACCTGCTGGCCGCGCTGTTCTGGGCGGCGCTGTGGCGGCCGCGCACGCGGGGCGGCGCGGCAGTCGCCGCGGTGGTGGCGTTCGCCGCGGCGGCGTCAACCTCGCTCGCCCTGCTGTACGCGCCGCTGTTCGCGGCCCGCGCGGCCGTGGTGCCCCGGCGCCTGCGCGAGCACGCCGCGACCGCCGGCTGGGCGGCCGGCTCCTTGCTGCAGGTGGCGGTCATCATGACCAGCCACCAGTCCCGGTTCCGGCCTCGTGATCCGGTGAACGCGGTGCTGTTCTACGGGCACGAGGTCCTGCTGCCGGCGCTGGGCTGGCACCTGTCCTGGCACCTGCGCGACCTCGCCGGGCTGACCGGCGCCACCGCGCTCACCGGCGGCTTCATCGCCGTGGTTCTGGCCGCCGTGATCGTCACGCAGCCCGGGCGGTGCCGAGTGTTCGTGGTGACTGCCGTGGTGACCGGCATCGTGTTCATGGCGGTCACCTCCGCGATTGCCTGGAACGGGCCGCGCCTCGGGGTCACGGTCAGGGTGGAACACGGCGCCCGGTATGCCACGGTGCCCATCTTGCTGCTTGATGCGGCGCTGATCGTGGCGGCCGACGCCTACGCGCGCCGGTGGTGGCCGCGCCCCAAGGCCGTCGCCGCGGTCGCCGCGCTGATAGCGGTCCTGGCCGTCGGCTGGACCACCGACTTCCGGTATCCGGTTCGCCGATTCTCCGGAGGGCCCGCCACGGCCTGGGAACACACGGCCGAGGAGTGGCTCCGCCACTGCCAGCACAGCCCGACGGGGACGATCAGGGTCACCTTCTATAGCAGGTATGGGGTGACCACCACGGTCAGCTGCACCAGCCTGCGGCGCTGACCGGGGACGTCGGATGACCGCGGCTCCCGATATGTCGGCCTTGCGGATGCTGCGGCAGGCCAGGGACAGGATCGACCGTGACTATGCCGAGCCGGTAGGCATCGCCTCGCTGGCGGCGGCGGCCGGCTACTCACCCGCGCATCTCATCCGCGCGTTCCGTGCGGCCTACGGGGAGACGCCCGGGGCGTACCGGACCCGCCGGCGGGTGGAGCGGGCCTGCGAACTGCTCCGGTCGGTGAACCTCTCGGTCACCGAGATCTGCCACGCCGTCGGCTTCACCAGCCTTGGCTCGTTCAGCGCGCGGTTCTCCGGGCTGATGGGCCAGTCCCCGTCCGCCTACCGCGCGGAGGCCGCTCGGCGCGGTAGCCCGGCGCCGATCCCTGGGTGTTTCGCCCTGATGTGGTGGACCGGCCTGCCCGCCGCCACCCCGGCC
>WNFC01006792.1_pt1 | contig 12606 bp, 8 predicted proteins | sample 5400541 | NCBI WGS metagenome assembly WNFC01 (sample SAMN13153342, study PRJNA577476) | soil metagenome | isolation source: 120 cm saprolite under Douglas fir tree site 2 hole 2 replicate 1 | place: USA:California | collected 2015-04-18
CCACCGCGGGCTGATGGCGCGGCACGACGCTCGCGACGTAGTCGCGGATCTTCTTGATGTGCTCCGGTGTGGTGCCGCAGCAGCCTCCCACCAGCCGCGCGCCCGCCTCGATCATGCGGCGGGCGTAGCTCGCCATGTACTCGGGGGACGCCAGGTAGATCTTCCGGTCCCCCACGTCCTTGGGGAGGCCGGCGTTCGGGACCGCGGAGATCGGGCGATCCGTGGCCTTCGCGAGTTTCTCCACTGCTTCGAGCACGCCGGCGGGACCGACGGAGCAGTTCACTCCCACCGCGTCCGCGCCCCACGCCGCAAGCTGTTGGGCGAACGTTTCGGGGCCCGTGCCGTAATGCGTCAGCCCGTCGTCCCCGATCGTCATCTGGGCGATCACCGGGAGGTCGGACAAGCTCCGCACCGCGCGCAGCGCCTCGTGGATCTCGTCCACGTCGGAAAAAGTCTCGAGGATGAATCCGTCCACCCCGCCCGCGACGAGGCCCCGCACCTGACGCTGAAAGTGCGCGAACGCGTCTTCGCGCGACGTCGGGCCGAAGGGCTCGATGCGAACGCCCAGCGGCCCGATCGCGCCGGCGACGCTCGCGTGCCCGGCGGCCGCCCGGCGGGCCAGCTCGGCCGCAGTCTGGTTGATCTTCTCGGTGTCGTCGGCGAGCCCGTAGCTGCCCAGCTTCACCGGGTTCGCGCCGAAGGTGTTGGTCTCGAGGATTTCCGCGCCGGCCCGGACGTAGGCCTCGTGCACTTCCTGGACCAGCTTCGGCTGCTTCAGGTTCAGCTCGTCGTAGCAGACGTTGAGGAAGAAGCCCTTGGAGTACAGCATGGTGCCCATCGCCCCGTCGAGGACGTGGACTTTGCCGTCTGCTAGGAGATCGCGGAGGTTGATGGGCATCCTGGCGTTTTAGCGACTTGTTTAACGTGGCTGCAATAGGCCGCAAATCGCCACGAGCAATCAATTGTCGAACTGGAATGTAGCCTGTTGGGGAAGGTTGGGGGAGGTTGAGGAGGTTAGAGGAGGTTGTTCCGTGCGCGATCAACCTCCCCTAACCTCCCAAACCTTCGAGCTTATCTTGCCTTTGATGCCCGACCTCCTCGCCGCCCGCTCGCAGATGGCGGTCTCGCTCGCGTTTCACATCGTCTTTGCCGTTGTCGGGATCGCCATGCCGCTCATGATGGTGCTGGCCGAGCGACGCTGGCAGGTGACGGGGCATGCGATCTATCTCGATCTGGCCAAGCGCTGGGCCAAGGGCACCGCCATCCTGTTCGCGGTCGGCGCCGTGTCCGGGACCGTCCTCTCATTCGAGCTTGGGCTTTTGTGGCCGCGGTTCATGGAGTTCGCGGGTCCGATCATCGGGATGCCGTTCTCGCTCGAGGGGTTCGCCTTCTTCACCGAGGCGATCTTCCTAGGCATCTATCTCTACGGCTGGGATCGCATCTCGCGGCGGGCGCATCTCTGGGCCGGCGTGGCCGTGGCGGTGAGCGGAGTGGCGTCGGGCATCTTCGTCGTCATCGCGAACGCCTGGATGAACGCGCCCGCAGGGTTCGAGCTCGTGAACGGGCAGGCGGTGAACGTCGACCCGATCGCGGCGATGGCCAACGCGGCGGCGCTGTCGCAAACCCTGCACATGACCCTCGCGGCGTATGCCGCGACCGGATTTGCGGTCGCGGGGATTCACGCGTTTCTGCTCCTCAGGGATCCGGCCAACGCGTTCCATCGCCGGGCGCTCGAGATCGCGCTGATCGTGGGCGCGCCGGCCGCGGTGCTCCAGCCGATCTCGGGCGACATCTCCGCCCGCCACATCGCTGCCCAGCAGCCCGTGAAGCTCGCCGCCGCCGAGGCCGTGTTCCGCACGCAGGCCGGGGCGCCGCTCACGCTCGGAGGCTGGCCCGACGTCGCCGCGCGGGAGAACCGGTTCGCGGTCGAGATTCCCTACGCGCTGTCGCTGCTCGCGTTCCACGATCCGCACGCCGTCGTGCAGGGCCTCGACCAGGTGCCGGAATCGGAATGGCCCAACGTCCCCGCCGTACACCTCGCGTTCCAGGTGATGGTCGCGCTGGGCACCTACCTCGCGCTCGTGGCCCTTTGGGCTGCATGGCTCTCGTGGCGGCGGGCGGACCTGGCGCACAACCGCTGGCTCATGCGCGCGATCGTGCTGGCCACGCCGATGGGCTTCATCGCGGTCGAGGCCGGGTGGATGGTCACCGAGCTGGGCCGGCAGCCGTGGGTGATTTACGGGGTCCTGAAGACCCGAGACGCGATCACCCCGATGCCGGGGCTGGTCGTGCCGTTCGTCACCTTCACGCTGCTGTATTGCTTCCTGGGAGTGATCGTCGTGTGGCTCCTGTACCGGCACATCATCCGCAGTCCGGCAGTACCGGAATGGCGGGGGTTTTACATGTCGGGAGGCGAGTCGTGACGCTCGCCGATTGGCTCGCGGGGCTCATTTTCGTGGCGCTCAACGCCTACGCGGTGCTCGGGGGCGCCGACTTCGGCGGCGGCGTGTGGGACCTCTTCGCGTTCGGCCCCCGCAGAGAGCGCCAGCGCGAGCTCATCGCCGAGGCCATCGGCCCGGTGTGGGAGGCGAACCATGTGTGGCTCATTCTCGCGATCGTGCTGCTCTTTACCTGCTTCCCGCCGGCGTTCGCGCGGCTCGGCACGCTGCTGCACATCCCCCTCTCGCTCGTGTTGATCGGCATCGTGCTGCGCGGCTCCGCGTTTACGTTCTGGCGCTACGGAGCGGACGAGGAGCAACGCCACTGGGGCGTGGTGTTCGCGATCGCCAGTCTCATCACGCCGTTGCTGCTCGGAACCACCGCGGGAGCGATTGCGGGGGCGCTCGGACAGGGGGGCGCGGCGACGGGGGACGGGTTCTATACGATCTACGTCGCGCCCTGGCTCGACCCGTTCCCGCTTGCGGTCGGCCTGTTCGCGCTGATCGCGTTCGCGTTTCTGGCAGCCGTGTACCTGACGCTCGAAGCCCGCGAGTCGGAGCTGCGGGAAGACTTCCGCCGCCGCGCGCTGGCGTCGGGCGTGGGGTTATTCGCGGCAGCGGTGGTGGCGCTGCTGCTCTCGCTCAGCGGCGCGCCCCGCGTGCGCGACGGACTTATCTTCGCAACCTGGGCCCTGCCACTGCATCTCCTCACGGCGGCGGCGGCCATCACGGCGCTCTGGGCCCTGTGGGTGCGCCGCTGGCGCGTGGCGCGCGTGGCCGCGGTGACGCAGGTGTCGTTGATCCTGTGGGGCTGGGCGCTGAGCCAATATCCCTACATCCTGCCGCCCGACCTCTCGATCGCGAGCGCCGCCGCTCCCGCGGCCACACTGCGGCTGGTGTTGGGCGCCCTGGCATTGGGCGCGGTCGTGTTGCTGCCGTCGCTGTACTACCTGCTGCGGGTATTCAAGAGCTCGGTCAGCATCACCTAGCGTACTTGTCGGCACCCGAGAAATGCAGCGACACGTACGGCTCGGTGCCCTCGACCCAGCTGTCGTGCCCCGGCGCGATGTGGAACAGGTCGCCGGGTCCGAGGGAGAATGCCTTGCCGTCGTCCATGACCACGCGGCACCGCCCCGAGACGACGAGCCCCACGTGCTCGACCTGACAACTCTTGGTTCCGGCGACGGGGCCGACGTGGCTGGACCACTTCCATCCCGGCTCGTAGCTGGCGCGCCCGACGGCGAGATCGCCGATTTTCACGAGGTCGAACTTCCCCTTCTCGAAGTTGCGCGTCTCGTCGGGGCGGTCGAATCGTCTGATGATCGCGTCTTTCACGTCCTGGTCTCCTTCATCCCAGCACGATGGTGAGCAACACCCGCTTCAGCACCCACAGCGCGAGCCAGGCTGCGAGCGGGCTCCAGTCCCACCCTCCCGCGGGCGGCAGCACCCGGCGTATCGGCTCGACCACCCAATCCGTCAGCACGTACGCCGGCCGTACCCAGCGCGAGTAGCGAAAGTAGCCGAACCAACCCGCAATCACCCGCACCCAGATCGCGACGACGAGAATCCGGTACACGAAGTCGATCGCGAGCGCGATCATCACGCGGGGCCCCGCGGTATACGCCGCGGCCACGCCGAACGCGGTCTCCACGAGCCAGTTCCAGAGGGTGATGAGTAGCACGCCGGCGGCCGCGACCGCTACCACGAGCCACCATCCCGCGTGCACCGGGTTGCCGCCGGCGCGGACGAGGCGCGTTTCGATGGGTCGGATCAGTGGCTCGCTCGCCGTGCGGAGCGTCCGGCCCAGGACGCCGAACGGCGAGACTCGCCGGGTGCGCACCAGCCAGGAGGCGAGGGCCACGATCACGCTGGTGGCGAACGCCGCGAACACGAGGTAGCGGATGACGACCTGGAGCTCTGGCATGCCTTAAGTTTAGCGCGATGCGCCGGATCCTTCAGCGGCTCCGCACGGCCTTCGTGCGGCCCGGGGTTGTCTTCATCTATCATGCGAAGTACGCGCGCACCGTGTCCGGCGTCCCGATCGACCCGGCGCGGGCGGACGAGATCCTCGCCTTCTTGCTCGACCAGGGCCTGATCCGCCGGCGCGACGTGGCCCGGCCGATCGCCGCTTCGCTCGCGAATCTACTGCGGGTGCACACCCCGGCGTACCTCGAGTCGCTGCAGGATCCCGCGACGCTGACGGGCATTTTCGGCGCGCCCGTACCGCCCGACGAGGTGGCGGACATCCTCGACTTGCAGCGGGTGAGCGTGGGCGGGACGATTCAAGCCACCCGACTGGTCTTGGGCGGCGCTCGAATCGCCGTGAATCTCAAGGGTGGCTTCCATCACGCTACCCCGGCCCGCGGGATGGGGTTCTGCATGTTCAACGACGTCGCCGTGGCGATCCGGCGCCTGCGAGCCCGCGGCTTCACGGAGCCGGTGCTGGTGATCGATCTCGACCTGCACGACGGCAACGGGACCCGGGCGGCGTTCGCCGACGATGCGACGGTACACACCTTTTCGATCCACAACCGCACCTGGGACGACGCCCCCGCGCTGGCGGCGACGAGCATCGCCCTGGGCGAAGGGGTCACCGACGACACGTATCTCGCAGCGGTCCGCGACGCGCTGCCGCCGGTGCTGCGGGCCCACCGGCCGGGCCTGGTGTTCTATATCGCCGGCTGCGATCCTGCGGCGGATGATCGGCTGGGCGACTGGCGGATCACCGCGGCGGGAATGCTCGAGCGCGATTGCTTCGTGGTGAACAGCGTGCGCGGGGCCGAGGGCCGCGGTGCCGTGCCGCTCGTCATCGTGCCCGGCGGGGGTTACGGAGCGGGCACGTGGCGCTACTCGGCGCGCTTCTTCGCGTGGCTCGTGTCGGGGCGCGTGATCGAGCCGCCGGGCGACATGGACCTGGCGCTCGCTCGCTTCCGGCCGATCGCGCGGCAGTTCGCAGAGCAGGCGCTCGCCTCGACGGGAGCAGCCGGCGGCGGTGTGGCCGAGTGGAGCCTCAATGAGGCGGACGTGACGGGCCCGGCGCACGGCGCCGTCGCGGAGCCGCGCGTCCTCGAGCACTACTCGCCCCTCGGCCTCGAGCTACTGCTCGAGCGGCTGGGGTTCTTCAAGCAGCTCCGCGATCGGGGATTCCGCCATCCGGTGCTCGACGTTACCTCGGGTCATGCGCTGGGCGAGACGATCCGGGTGTACGGCGATGCCGCGCGCAGCGAGCTCGTGATGGAGCTGCGGATGAACCGCAACCGGCGCGCGGTGGCGGGAATGGACGTGCTGTACGTGGAATGGTTGCTGCTCCAGAATCCGCGCATGCCGTTCGGCGGCCGGCTCGCACCGCTCCCGGGCCAGGAGCATCCCGGGCTCGGGATGCTGAGCGAGGTCGCGGCGTGGCTGCTCGTGATGTGCGAGACGCTGGGGCTGGACGGCGTGGTGTTCGTGCCGGCCCACTACTACATGGCCGCGGTCGGCCAGCATCGCATGCGGTTCCTCGAGCCTGAGGACCAGGCGCGCTTCGAGACCGTTCGCGACGCGGTGGCGGGGTTGAGCTTCGCGGATGCCGACCGGGCCATCGACGGCGGGCGGGTAGTCGACGCGATCACCGGCGAGCCGATGCGCTGGAGCCCGGCTCCGATGGTCGTTCCCGTGAGCGGCCGGCTCCAGGCGCTCGTGCGCGGTCCGAGCTACGAGCGGGCGCTCGAGCTCGCGCGAAGCGCGTTCCGGGTACGGCTGGTTACGGCGTGAAGACGTCCACCGCGTCGGTCTGCGAGAACCCCGCCTTGGGCCCGCCGCCGATCACGTAGAGCTTGCCCCCGACCACGGCGGCAGCGAGGCCGTGGCGCGCCGCCGGGAGCGGCGGGGCCGTCGTCCAGCGATCGGTCGCCGGGTCGTACACCTCGTGGTTCGCGAATACGGAGCCGCGAGTCTCCCCGCCGATTACGTGGATCGCCCCATCGAGCACCGCCGCTGCCAGGCCGCCGCGCCGGCTCGGCATCGCGGACTGCTTGGTCCAGCGATCATAGGCGGGATCGTAGGCTTCCATCACGTCGTAGTTGCGGTCAGGGTTGAGCGGTCGCCCACCGATGGCGTACACGAGACCACCGGCCGCGGCGGCGGTGAGATGATCGCGCGGCGTCGGGATCGGCGCCGCGTCGCGCCAGCGGCCGGTCGCGGGATCGTAGATCGCCGTCGCTCGGATCAGCTGGCGGCCGGCGCCCCACCCGCCCACGACGACGAGCTTTCCATTGATGGTTGCTGCGCCGGAGGCCCCGCGCGGCGCGGGAAGCGGGGCCCGCCGGTCCCAGCGGTTGTGATCCTCGCGATACAGCCAGAGGGTGGCCTCGGGGACGAAGCTCTGCTTGGCGAGCCCACCCACCGCGTAGAGTGTGTCGCCCACGACGGCGAGCGGCATGTGATGGCGCGGCGCGGGGAGATCGGCGATGCGCTCCCAACGGTTCGCCGCCGGATCGTAGCGAAACGCGGCGGCGGTGGGCCGGCCGCGTCGGTCGATCCCTCCAGCAACGTAGATCTTACCGTGTAACACCGCGGCGCTGAGCTCCTGAATCGGCTCGGGCAGCGACGCGGCGGTGGACCAGCGGCCGTCGCCCGCGAGGAGGGGGAGGCCAAGGAGAAACGCGAGGAGGACGGGTCTTACTCGACCGTCCACGTCCCGTCGCGGGTGAGCAGCGTCCCGAGGTCGGCCAGCTCGCGCTTTCCCCCCAAGCCCGCGGCCCGCGCTTGGGCGTACACATCCGCCTCGTACGACGTCGCGGGGGCGCAGTACAGCACGCCGAGCGCCATGGGGAACTCCGGAGGCTCGAGCCCGACCAGCAGCTGCGCCAGCGCGCGGTTGGTCTCGTCGTGCACCAGGATTTCTTCGAGTGGTAGGCCGCCCTTCCCGGCTGGGACGACTTCGAGCGCGAGCGTGCCGGGCTTCAAGCGCAGCCCCCGCTCCCCTTGCGGTCCGAACACCAGCGGCTTGCCGTGCTCCACGTGCAGCTGCGCGTGGGGCGCCGCGTCTTTCGTAGTGAAGCTGTCGAACACCCCGTCGTTGAAGACCACACAGTTCTGGAACACCTCCACAAACGAGGCCCCTCTGTGCGCGTGCGCCCGCTTCAGCAGCGCGACGACATCGGCCTGCTGAGTGTCGACCGCGCGTCCCACGAACCGCCCCCCGGCGCCCAGGGCGAACGCGCACGGCGAGACGGGGTTCTCGATCGAGCCCTGCGGCGTCGAAGGTGAACGGGTCCCGCGCCGCGAGGTGGGCGAGTACTGTCCCTTGGTGAGACCGTAGATCTCATTGTTGAAAAGGAGGATCTGGAGATCGACGTTGCGGCGCAGGACGTGCAACATGTGGTTCCCGCCGATCGACAGGCCGTCGCCGTCGCCCGTGATGACCCAGACGTCGAGGTCGGGATTGGCGAGCTTGATTCCAGTGGCAATGGTCGGCGCCCGCCCGTGGATCGTGTGGAATCCGTAGGTCGACAGGTAATAGGGGAACCGCGCCGCGCAGCCGATCCCCGAAACGAACACGGTGCGCTCGCGCCGCGCTCCCAGCTCCGCCAGAGCCTTCTGGACGGCCTTGAGGATCGCGTAGTCCCCGCAGCCGGGGCACCACCGGACCTCCTGGTCCGAGGCGTAATCCTTGGGGGCGAGCTCGCCGTCGGTGATAGTCGTGACCGTCATATACTGGCTCGGATCGCCGCCGAGAGCTCGGCGACCTTGAAGGGTTTTCCCTCGACTTTGTTGAGCCCCTCCGCGGGCACGAGGTAGGTCCCTCGTAACAGCTGCACCAGCTGCCCGGTATTCATCTCCGGCACGAGGACGCGGTCGAAGCGCTTCAGCAGGTCCCCCAGGTTCGCGGGGAACGGGTTCAGATAGCGCAGGTGGATGTGCGAGACGTCGAGCCCGTCGTCCCGCGCCTCGCGCACCGCTTGGTGAATCGCGCCGTACGTCGAGCCCCAGCCCACCACCGCGACCGCGCCGTGGTCGTTGCCGAGGGCGGCTCGCTGCGGTGGGATGTCGTTCGCGATCCCGGCGATCTTCGCCGCGCGGGTGCGGGTCATCCGCGCGTGGTTCTCGGGGTCGTAGGAAATGTGCCCCGTATCGTAGTCCTTCTCGAGCCCGCCGATGCGGTGCTCGAGCTGCGGCGTGCCCGGCACGGCCCACGCCCGCGCCAGCGTTACCGGGTCGCGCACGAACGGATGGAAGCCGGCGGGGTCGGTCCGGAAGTGGACGGGGAAGCGGGGCAGCTTTGACGGGTCCGGGAGACGCCAAGGCTCAGCGGCGTGGGCGAGGTACGCGTCTGACAGCAGGATCACGGGCGTCATATACTTCGTGGCGATGCGCACCGCTTCGATGGCGACGTCGAAGCAGTCGCTCGCCGTCGCCGCCGCGAGCACGGCCAGCGGCGCGTCCGCATTGCGCCCGTGCACGGCCTGGAACAGATCGGACTGCTCGGCCTTCGTGGGCATGCCGGTGGAGGGGCCGGCTCGCTGGGAGTCCACCACCACCAGTGGAAGCTCGGTGGCGATCGCCAGGCCGAGCATCTCGGTCTTGAGCGCCATCCCGGGGCCGGAGCTCGACGTCACGCCCAGCGCTCCGGCATAGGCGGCACCGATCACGGCCCCGATCGCGGCGATCTCGTCCTCCGCCTGGAACGTGATCACGCCGTGCGCCTTGAGGGTCGCGAGAGTGTGGAGCAGCAGCGAGGCGGGCGTGATCGGGTAGCCCGCGAAGATCATCTTCTCGATTCCCGCCCCGCGCATGCCGGCGATCAGCCCCCACGCGATCGCCTCCGTGCCGCTCACCGCGCGGTAACGCCCCGGCTCGACCGGCGCCTTTCCCACCGTGTAGCCCACGAGGTGCTCGGACATCTCGGCGGTCTCGCCGAACGCGTGGCCGGCGTTCAGCGCCGCCACATTGGCCTGAGCGAGCTCGGGGCGGTCCGCGAACTTGCGCTGCAGCCAATCGGTCGTCACCTGCCGATCGCGGCCGTACATCCAAAGCATCAGGCCGAGCGCCCACATGTTGCGGCAGCGGTGCGCCTCCCGGGTGGAAAGACCGAAGGCCTTGACGGCTTCTACCGTGAGCCGGGTGATGTCGACCGTGAGCACCTGGTATTGCGCGAGCGAGCCGTCTTCGACCGGGTTGGCCGGGAACCCCGCCTTGGTGAGGTTGCGCTCGGTGAACGCGCCCGTGTCCGCGACGATCGTTCCGCCGACCCGCAGGTCCCTCAGGTCCACCTTGAGCGCGGCCGGGTTCATGGCGACGAGCACGTCCACCGCGTCCCCGGGAGTCGTGACGTCTACGCCGCCGAAGTGGATCTGGAACGCCGACACCCCGTACGTCGTGCCGGCGGGGGCGCGGATCTCGGCGGGGAAATCAGGGAAGGTGGTAAGGTCGTTGCCGGCGAGGGCCGCTTCAACCGTAAAGCGCGAACCGGTCACCTGCATCCCGTCGCCTGAGTCTCCGGCGAAGCGGATGACGACCGACTCACGTGCCTGCCGGGCCCGGGGACGCGTGGAGATAGCCATGTGTCAACAAACTAGCGGGAGTGCGGCCGGAAGGTAGAGTGGCGAAGCCGCGCCGCGGGTCAGACGCTCAAGGCGGTCGCTACGATCCTCGCCTGCTCGGCTTGGTGCGCCGCCGGATACCCTTCGGCCGGGCTCGAGCGCTCCGGTCGCCCGATGTCGCGCACGCTCGCCTCGGGGTCCACGAGCTCGCGGAGCTGCGGCAGCATGAACTTCTGCGGCCCCATGTTGCGCGGTTCTTCCTGCACCCACACGATCTCGCGCAGGTTGGGATAGCCGCGGATCAGCGCCGCCAGCTCCGCGCGCGGGAACGGATAGAGCAGCTCCACCCGCGCGATCGCCACTTGCTGCGCTTGTGCCCGCGCCGGAGCGAGCGTGAGGTCGTAGTACACCTTGCCGCTGCACAGGATGAGGCGGCGCACGGCGTCGTGGGTCGTCACCGCGGGGTCGTCGAGCACCGGCTGGAACCGTCCGGTCGCCAGGTCCTCGAGCCGCGAGCTCGCCTGCGGCAGCCGCAGCAGGCTCTTGGGCGTGAACAACACGAGCGGCCGCAGCTCGGCGTGGCGCGCCTGGCGCCGGAGCAAATGGAAGTATTGGGCCGGCGTCGTGCAGTTGGCGATGCGGATGTTCCCGTCGGCGCCGAGCGCCAAGAAGCGCTCGATCCGGGCGCTCGAGTGCTCGGGTCCCTGGCCCTCGTAGCCGTGCGGCAGCAGCAGCGTGAGGCGCGACGTCTGGCCCCACTTCGCGAGCCCGGCGATGATGAACTGATCGATGATCACCTCGCCGCCGTTGGTGAAGTCGCCGTATTGGGCTTCCCACAGGACCAGGGTCTCGGGCGCCGCAGCGGCGTAGCCGTACTCGAAGCCCAGGCAGGCGAACTCGGAGAGCGGGCTGTTGTGGAGCTCGAACGGCGCCCGCGCCCCGGGAAGATTCTGGATCGGGGCATAGCGGCGGCCGTCCCGTGCGTCGTGCAGCGCCAGGTGTCGTTGGCTGAACGTGCCGCGCTCGGTGTCCTGGCCCGTGAGCCGGATGGCCGTTCCTTCCGCGAGGAGCGACGCGAACGCGAGGGCCTCCGCGTGGGCCCACTCGATCTGACCCTCGGTGAGGGCGGGCCGGCGCCGCTCCAGCTGTTTCTGCAGCTTGGGAATGATCGCGAAGCCGTCGGGCACGAGCAGCAGCTGCTCGTTCAGCGTCGTGAGCAGCGGGGCGGACACGCTCGTGTCGGGCTCCGACAGGGCGGTTTGCGCGCCGGAGATTCGTTGCGGCTCTTCCCCCGCTCCCGCCTCGCGCAGGTGCGCCTTGAGCGATTGCTGGATGTCCGTGAGCCGTTGATAGACCTGCTCCGCCTCCGCGGCGGCCTGCGCGGCATCCACCACACCCTCCCGCGCCAGCTGTTCGGCGTAGCGCTGGCGCGCCGGGGGCGTCTGTTTGATCCGATCGTACATCACCGGCTGGGTGTAGGCCGGCTCGTCGCCTTCGTTGTGACCCCACCGCCGGTAGCCGACTACGTCGATCACCACGTCGCCGTGAAACTTGTCGCGGTACAGCATCGCGAGCCGCGCCGCCGCCAGACACGCCTCCACATCGTCCGCGTTGACGTGGATGATCGGCGCGTCGAATCCCTTGGCCAAATCGCTCGAGTAGTCGGTCGAGCGCCCTTCCTTCGGATCGGTGGTAAAGCCGAGCTGGTTGTTGGCGATCAGATGGATCGTGCCGCCGGTGGTGTAGCCCTTGAGCCGGGCGAGGTTGAACGTCTCCGCCACGACGCCCTGCGCGGCGAACGACGCGTCGCCGTGGATCAGCACGGGGAGCGCCACCGTGCCGTCGTGGATCGCATCCTTGCCGCGGCGATTCGTCTGATTGGCGCGGGCCCGCCCTTCGACCACCGGGTTCACCGCCTCGAGATGGCTCGGGTTGGGGGTGAGCGTGATGTTGACGGGCTTGCCCGCGGCGGTCTGGTACACGCCGTCCGCGCCGTGGTGATACTTCACGTCACCGGTGCCGCCTTCAGGCGTCAGCGTCCCTTCCACGTGCCGCCCGCCCTCGAACTCCGCGAAAATCGTTTCGTAAGGGAGGCCGACGATGTGGGCCAGCACGTTCAACCGGCCGCGGTGCGCCATACCCAGCACCACCCGGCGGGCCCCGCTCGTACCGGCGAGCTCGATCGTCTGGTCGATCATCGGAACGAGCGCGTCGAGCCCTTCGATCGAGAAGCGTTTCTGCCCGAGATACGCCTTGTGCAGAAAGCGCTCGAGCGTCTCGACCGCCGTCAGGCGGGCGAGCAGCTTGCGCTTCGCCTCCGGGGTCAGGGGCTTCCGGTGGTCCCCCGATTCGATCACCTGGCGCAGCCAGACGCGCTCCTGGTGGCTGCCGATGTGCTCTACCTCGTAGGCGATCGTGCCGCAGTACGTCTCCTGCAGTTTGGGATAGGCCTCGGCAAGGGTGCGTCCCGGCACGTAGATCCGCAGCAGGTCGGCCGGGATGCGGGCCATGATCTCGGGGGTGAGCCCGAGGGGGCCGGGGTCGAGCGCCGGGTCGCCCGGCGGCTCAGAGCCCAGCGGATCGAGCCGGGCCGCCATGTGGCCGAAGTTGCGGATGGCTTTGACGAGGGCCATGGCCGCGGCGAC
>WNFC01006794.1_pt1 | contig 12606 bp, 8 predicted proteins | sample 5400541 | NCBI WGS metagenome assembly WNFC01 (sample SAMN13153342, study PRJNA577476) | soil metagenome | isolation source: 120 cm saprolite under Douglas fir tree site 2 hole 2 replicate 1 | place: USA:California | collected 2015-04-18
AGCGGCGCGCCGAGCGCTTTCCCGCATCGATCGCGCTCGGCGCCGCCGACGGGCTGCGCTGGCGCACGCTCGACAGCCGCCAGCTCCTGGCGCAAGTCGACTGGCTCGCCGCGGACCTGGCCGAGCGCGGCATCCGCGCCGGCGACCGCGTCGTGCTGTGGTCGCCCAGCAGTTTGCGCACGCCTGTTTACTTGTTCGCGCTGTGGAAGCTGGGCGCGATTGTCGTGCCCTTCGACCGCGACATGAACCCGCAGGCGGCGACCGCCATCCTGGCCGCGGTCGAGCCGCGGCTGGTGATCGTCGGCTACGACCAACGGCCCGCCTGGGCGCCGGCGGAAGGCACGGTCGACTGGTGGGAACCCACGCCGCGAACCGACGCCGCCGAAGCGTGGCAACCGCCCGCCGAACCGCTGGCGGCGATCTTCTTCACCTCGGGCACTACCGGTCAGCCCAAGGGCTGCATGATCAGCCACGCCAACCTGTGCGCACAGGTCAAGGCGTTCGACGATCGCATTCCGTTGGACGAAACATGCCGGCTCGGCAGCATCCTGCCCCTATCGCACCTGTTCGAGCTGACATGCGGGCTGCTGTATCCGATGCTGCGCGGCGCGGCGGTCCACTACATCCCCACCCGCCGCGGCGCAGACATCGTGCGCGTTCTCCAGGAGCAGCGCGTGACGCACATGATGGCCGTCCCGCAGCTGCTCACGCTGATGGGCAACGCCCTCGAGCAGCGCCTCCAGGCGCGCCTGCCCCGCCCCATCTACAGCCGTCTACTTGCGCTGGCCGATCGCTCGCCGATGGCCATTCGCCGCCGCTTGTTTTTCCTCGTTCACCGCCAGATCGGCGGGTGTCTGCGCCTGCTCGCCGCGGGCGGCGCGGCTCTTCCGCTGGCCACCCAGCAACTCTGGGAACGCCTCGGCGTCGACGTCGTCCAGGGCTACGGCACCAGCGAGTGTTCGCCGGTGATCGCTTGCGGCGAGCCGCGTATCACCCCAGCCGGGAGCGTCGGGCCGCCGCTGAAGGGCGTCGAAGTTCGTCTCGCCGCCGACAGCGAGCTACAAGTGCGCGGGCCCAACGTGATGGTCGGCTACTGGCGCGACCCCGCGCGGACCGCCGAGGTGCTTTCTGCCGACGGCTGGTATTCGACCGGCGACCTGGCCTCGATCGATAGCGGCGGCAACATCGTGCTGCAAGGCCGCGCGCGCGACCTGATCGTCCTGCCCAACGGCATGAACGTCTGGCCGCAAGATGTCGAAGACGCACTGCGCGCCGAGCCGGGCGTGCAGGACGCGGCGGTGCTGGCCGTTCCGACATCAAGTGGCGGCGCCCGGCTGCACGCGTATCTGATCCCGGCTGGATCGGCCAATCGCGCTGCCGATCCGACGCAGGTCCTGGCCCACGCCAATGCCCACCTGGCCGGTCACCAGCGCGTCGCGAGTGCGTCGTGGTGGCCCGACGCCGACTTTCCACGCACGTCAACGCTCAAGGTGCGCCGGCATCTGCTACCGCCGCCGTCCGAGCAGCCCACCCAACCGACCGGCTCGCCGCCGGTCGAGGGCGACCCACTTGCCGAGGCCATCGCTACCGTTGCCCACGCCACGTCTGTCGCCGAAGAGCAAACGCTCGCTCAGCTCGGGCTCGACAGCATGGGCCTCGTCGAGCTGGTCGTGCAAGTCGAGGAGCGCACCGGGCGTGGCCTACCCGAGAGCGCGCTGTCTACCGAGATGACCGTCGCGGACCTGCGGGTGGCCGTCGCCGCCGCGCCGCTGGCCGACGAGCGCACTTCGGCCGACCTGGACACGGCCCTACCATTGCCCGTGCCGCCGTGGATTTACGCCCACGGCTGGTTCGCGCGACCCATGCTGACCGCGCCGTTCGATCTGCTTTATTGGTGGCGCATTCCGCATACGACGGTCCTCGGCACCCAGCACCTGCGTAACCTGCCGACCGGCACCGTCTTCGCCGGCAATCACCGTTCTTTTGCGGACATGCCGCTGGTGTGTCTCGCGCTGGGCCGGTCGCCGGCGCGGCATTTCTCACGGCGGCTGGTCATCGCGGCCATGGCCGAGGGCGTAGGCTGGCGCTCGCCCCTCGCGCGCTACGTGGCAGCGGCGTACGGTCTGTATCCGCTCGACCGGCTGGCCCACCGCGAAGCCAGCCTGCGTCGTCTGGCCAGTCTCGCCCGCCGCGGCAACGCCGTGCTCATCTTTCCGCAGGGCACCCATGCCCGGCCGACCGACGAACGCGGCAATCCGCCGGCGGTGCGCTTCAAGACCGGCGTGGCGCACGTCGCCGAAGCGCTCGGCGCGCCTGTGGTCCCGTTCGGCCTGGCCGGGACGGAGGAAGCGATGCCGCCGTTCGTGACGGACGTCAAAGGCCCGATCATCGGCGGCGTACCCGTCTCGCTGAAACGGACGTCGCTGGCTATCGTGTTTGGCCCGCCGCAACGGCAGGCGCCAGACGAGTCGGCGCAGCAGTTTGCGGAACGGCTCGAGCAGCTATCGTACGGGCTGGCCGCGCAGGCCGACGCGGCCCGCGGCGCGCCTGGCGACTGATCTGGCGGGCGAGCTGACGCACTGCCTCGCGCAGCTCGGGCGGGTGCTCGATCCGAAACGGACAGTCGATCTGGACGAGGAGGCGGGCCATCCAGTCCAGGGGATCTGCCTGCGTTCGAAAGAGCACGCCGCCTGAGGTTTCTTCGAGGGTGCCTAAGTCCGGCGCGACGCGTCGGCGGGCTTCCGCCATCGGGATCTCGAGCAGCACTTCGACCGGCCAGCCGTACGGCAAGCGCGCCAAGGACTCGGTGACAAATGCCGCGGCGTCAAAGTCGAGCGGCCTGGCGAAGTCATCCTCGAGCGGCTCGAGGACCAGCACCCGATCCAGCCGGAACATGCGCACGTCCTCGCGTAAATGGCAATAGCCCACGATGTACCAGCGACCCCGATGGTGGACGACCCCATACGGATCGATCGACCGCTCCGTCTGATCCTCGCCGCCCTGATAACGGATCCAGACGCGGCGGTTCTCCTGGGCGGCAGTACTCAGCGCCAGCAACGCCGCCGGATCGGTGAGTCCGCCGAAGGCACGTAGAGGTGTAAACGTCAGCGCGCCCTGGACCGCCTGGACGCGGCCGCGCAAGCGATCCGGGAGCACGCGGTCGATTTTGGCCAGCGCGCCCTCGATGGCCGAAGCCGACTGGCCGAAACCGACGCGGCGTGACACGAGCAGCCCCAGGATCAGCGCCAGCGCTTCCTCCTCGGTGAACATCATCGGCGGCAGCTTGTAGCCCGGCCGCAAGCGGTAGCCGCCGTAGCGGCCGGGCTCGGATTCGACGGGCACACCGAGCTCCTGGAGGGTGCTCACGTAGCGCCGCACCGTGCGCCGATCGACGTCCAGCCGGTCCGCTAGCTCGCCACCGCTGAGGCGCGAACGCGACTGCAAAAGCTCCAGAACGGTCAGGACGCGAGTGGTCGGATGGTACACGGATCGTGACTTCAATGAGGACGGGATCTGTCCTAGTTCGACGCTACATTGATCGTAGCCGAAAGGGCTGACTAAGTCTGCCGAGGCCAGGAGTCCAGCATGATGTGCGATCTCAGTTTGTTCGCGGACCTCAAGCGCAAGGATTTGCTCATCGAAGCCGACCGCGAGCGGCTGGCTAATCAGGTGCGTCGACCGGCTTCGCCGATGCGCCACGGGCTCGCTCAGGCCTGCTATCGCCTGGCCGACTGGATCGACAGGCCGAAACAGTACCTTCAGCAGCCGGAATCGGGCCGCGTGGACTGGGTTCGCGCGCGCTGAATGAGTATTTTCCCGCTGCCGATTCGGCCACCCCACCCGCCGCTCGCGACCTACTAAACGTCCGACGGACCAACTCAATGCGGTGGCTCACCGGCCACAACCGAACAGCGCCGAGCCGGTCCACAGCCTCGAAGTCGAAGCTGGCGGGCCGGCCGTCGTATTTAACGGCCAACCCGCGCTTTTTCCAAAAGGGGCCCTTTACCCCGCGTTAGTCCGCGACGAGCGCGGCGTCCCGCGCGGGCGTCACTGCGGGCGCAGCCGTGACCTGGCCGTGTTCGGCGATGAACGCCTCGACCATGTGCCGCGCGTCTTCGTCGCGGTGCTGCACCGGCGGACTCTTCATGAAGTACGCGCTCGGTGCTTCGAGCGCACCACTCAGGCCATGATCGAGCGCCAGGCGCACGCAGCGGACCGCGTCGATGACCACACCCGCGCTGTTGGGCGAGTCCCAGACTTCCAGCTTGAGCTCGAGGTTGAGCGGGACGTCGCCGAACGAGCGACCCTCGAGGCGAATGTGGGCCCACTTGCGATCGGTCAGCCACGGCACATAGTCGCTCGGGCCAACGTGGATGTTCTGCGGCTCCAATTCTTCCTCGAGCTGGCTGGTGACGCTGGTGGTCTTGGAGATCTTCTTCGACTCCAGTCGACTGCGCTCGAGCATGTTCAGGAAGTCGGTGTTGCCGCCGACGTTCAATTGGCTGGTGCGCTCGAGGCGCACGCCGCGGTCGCGGAACAGCCGCGCCAGCATGCGATGGACGATCGTCGCGCCGACCTGGCTCTTGATGTCGTCGCCAATGATGGGTAGGCCGTGCTCTTCGAAGCGGCGGCGCCAGCTCGGATCTTTGGCAATGAACACCGGGATGCAGTTGACGACGCCACAGCCGGCGGCGAGCGCCTGCTCCATGTACCAGCGCGCGGCCTGCTCGCTGCCGACCGGCAGGTAGTTGACCAGTACGTCCGCCTGGGTTTCGCGCAGCACCTTGGCGACGTCGACCTCGGGCAAGGGTGATTCGTTCACCACTTCAGCCAGATACTGGCCGATGCCGTCGAGCGTGCGGCCGCGACTGACCGTGACGCCGATGGGTGGCACTTCGGCGAAGCGGACGGTGTTGTTGGGCTCGGCGAAGATGGCTTCCGAGAGGTCGTGGCCGACCTTGCGCGAGTCCACGTCAAAGGCAGCGACGAACTGGATGTCGCGGACGTGATAGCCGCCCAGATCGACGTGCATCAGGCCGGGCACGAATTCGTCTGGCGCGGCGTCGGTATACTTGGCGACGCCCTGGACGAGGGCCGAAGCGCAGTTGCCGACGCCGACGACGGCGACGCGCACAGCGCGGCGGGGAGTGGTCTGGGTGGAGCTCATAGCGCCACCATAGCACGTGGCAAGCGCTTTCAGAAAGCGTTTTCCAGCGCTTATGCGCCAACCGCGAGCTGCGCCGCCTTGACCACCAGCAGGGCGACCGCAATCACCAGGTACCCGCGCAGGGCCAGGATCGCGAACTTGCGACCAGGTGACCACGTCGGGCGGTTCAACAGCGCCAGCGGCGGCATCCGCCAGTTCTCACGATCGTGCGCTGACATCGGCGCGACCCGCTCACCTCGACCACGGTTGCGCCACAGCCAGGCGCCGCCGACGGCGAGTCCGAGCACCAGCAAGATCGTCAGTCCGAGGACCAGCAGCGGGACGTCGATCGCCGGACTGAGGGTGGTCACCACCAGCACGAGCGACAACTCGAGCAAAATACTCACGATCACGGTCGCCACAACGTTCAGCCAGGTCGGGTTGACCCACGGCCCCAGCACGTCGCGATCGTTGCACAACAAGATCAGGAAGACGGTGGCACTCGGCAGGAGCACGCCGGCGAGCGCCTGTACGGCGGTGGTGATCAGCCCCAGCGGGGCGTTCGGGATCAGCACAATTGACGCGGCGACCGCGACCAGTCCGGTGTAGGTGCCGTAGAAGACCTTGGCGTCTTTGAAGCTGCGATGCAGCGAGTGTCGCAGGCCGAACACGTCGCCGAAGGCGTAGGACGTCGCCAGGGTCACGGCGCAGGCGCCGATGATCGACGCGTCAATCAGCAGCAACGCGAAGATCGCGCCGACCGCCGGGCCGACCTGAGACGCCAGGCCAGTGGCGGTGCCCAGCGCGTCCGTGAAGCCTCCGAACTCACTGGCGCCGGTGAACGCCGCGGCGGTCGCCATCATGATCGCCGCGGCACCGACGATCACCACGAATGCGCCCAGGACCGTGTCGGCACGTTCGTAGGCCATCCAGCGCGGGGTGATGCGCTTGTCGATGACGTTCGACTGCTGAAAGAACAGTTGCCAGGGAGCGACCGTGGTGCCGACGATGGCAATAATCAGCAGGATCGCGTCTGATGACAGGCCGCCGTTGACACTCGGCACGAACAGACCGCGCGCTACCTCGCCACCATCCGGGTGACCGAGCCACGCTAGTGGCACGATCAGCAGGCTGGCCACGAGGAACACGAACATGGCGCGTTCCCAGCGCCGAAAGTTGCCCGTGACCGTAATTCCGATCAAAAGCACCGCGGCGACGGGAACGACGACGAACGGGCTGAGTCCAAAATAGCGCGCGCCAAGGCTGATCCCGATGAACTCCGTGACGATGGTCAAGAAGTTCAGGATGAACAGATCCCCAACCGAGAAGAACCCCCAGAAGCGGCCGAAGCGCTCGTTGATCAATCGGGCGTGGCCGACGCCGGTCACGGCACCCAGGCGGACCACCATCTCCTGGTTGACGATGAGCACCGGGACCAGCAGCAACAGCGTCCACAACAGCGAGTACCCGTAGTTCTGGCCGGCCTGGGCATACGTCGCGACTCCGCCAGCGTCGTTATCGCCGACCATGACGATGAGGCCAGGTCCGATGATCGCCAGCAGCGTGACCAGCTTGGCTTTCCACGTGCGCCGCGGCGCCCAGTCGGTCTGGCGGATCGTGCCGAGTGCGCCCCGGATGTCGCCCAGATGTGCCTCGTCGAGGACCGCCGAAACTCTCGGCTGCGCCGCGGCGGGTGGCACGGGCTGCGTCCGCGCTCGCCGGTGAGACTGACCTGGTTGACGCGGCGTCGGGCGGCGCTTGCGCTCAGCCACCTGCGCTAGCTTCGGCACGCCGGCGCCATTCGTCGGGCACCATGACTTCGAGCAGATCGTCGACCGAGATCGCGCCAACCAACTTGCCGGTCTCGTCGGTAACCGCGATCGCGGTCAGATTGAAGTCGGTCATCAGCAAGGCAACATCGGGCACGTCGGCGCTGACCTGGAGGCTCGCCTTGACCAGCGTTTCGACCTCCTCAATCCGACGGCCGGAGTCACCCCGAACAAGGTCGACGACGCTCAGCGCCCCGACGAACCTGCCGTCCTGCTCGGTGATGAAGACGGTGCTCTGCAAGGGGACGGGTGCCTTGTCATCGGCCCTCAGCCGTTCCAGTCCCTCCGCCAGGGTGGTCCCACGCGAGACCGACACGTAATCCGGGCTCATCATGCCCCCCGCCGTAGAGGGGTGGTACTGGAGCAGCGCTCTCAGCTTGTGCCGCTGCTGAGCAGGCATGAGGTCGAGCACGGGCAGGCGGCGGCCCTGGTCGAGCGTGTTGAGCAGGTCAGCGGCATCGTCGGGCGCCATCCTGGTCAGCACCTCGGCCGCTTCGCTGTCGGAGCGCGAGCGCAGGAACTCGCCCTGATGGAGCGGATCGAGCTCCTCGAACACGTCGGCGGTGAGCTCGGGATCTGCCTCGACAGCGTCGATGATCTCAGCTCCCTGGGCGTGGGACGAACGCTCCACCAGGTCGGCGATCTGGGCGGGATGCAGCCGCTTCAAGGGACCGAGTGGCATGAGCAACCCGGCCGTCGGCACGTGGCCCACGAATGGCTGGATCTCGTTCCAGTCCAGAATCGGAGCGCTGCGCGGGCGGTCGCGCCGGCTCAAGGCGGGCACGAAGCGTTGCAGGATCGGGCGCGGATTCGGGTCCACGCCCACCAACCGCCACACATCGTCGATGCGCGCGAGTGCCAGGTCGTTGGCGTAGACGAGGCGGCCGGCCACGACGTCGATGAGTCGACGGTCCTGTACGTCCTGACCCAGGAGCACTTCGCCGGCGCGGCGTTCGAAGCGGCCCAGGTTTAGTGTTTGTCCGGCGAGCTGCGCGCGACCGGGCGCGAGCTCCGCCACCAGGTTGGTCGGCACGAACAGATCCCGTCTGCCGATGCGCGCCTTCAGGCCGGTGATGAGCGGATACCCGCCGGCATCGAGTCGGGCGATGAGATCCTGGACCCGGCCGAGGCGCTCACCTGTGGGGCTGGTCAGCGCAGCATGCTCGAGCTGGGTCAGGAACAGCAGCGGGATACTTCTGGGGGCGGTGACGTTCAACACGCGTGAGGTTCTGGCTCGCAACGGTCGCTGCCGCGCGCCGTGCGCTGCTGCGCCGCCTGCATCAGCCACTCCACCAGCTCGGCCACGCCTGCGCCGTGCGTTGCGTGGGTGATCATCTGCGCGATCTCCTTTACCTCGGGCAGCGCGTTGCCGACGGCTACCGCGAGTCCACACTTCACCAGGAAATCGATATCGTTCTCGGCGTCGCCGACACCGACGATCTGCTGGTGTGATACTCCCAGCGCATGTAGCGCTGCATCTACGCCAGATGCCTTGTCGACGCCCGCGGGCAGGATCATCACGCTGTCCTTATTGCGGATCACGTGGAGCGGCAGACCGCCGGCCGCCACCGCGGCGCGAATTGCTGCCTCATGTTCCTGGAGAGACGCGATGATCACCCGACCGACGAACAGCGGGGTCACGCCGCGGTCCCGCAGCACGTCCAGGAGCCGCCCATTCGCAGCTGGACCCAGGACCTGCGCCGCCTGGGTTGCGGGTTCGTACAGCACCGCACCGTTTTCAGCGACCACCCGATCGAAGAGCCCGATCGCTGGGAAAATGGCGATCAGCTCGTCGAGCAGCCGCCCAGTTGCCAGGATCAGCAGAAAGCCCGCGGCTTTGAGTTGTTGGAGGGCCGCGAGCGTCTGCGTGTGCACGACGCCGTCACACGCCAGCGTGCCGTCGTAGTCGGTCACCAGGGCTCGCAATCGGCTGGCGGCGCCCTCTCCGGGCACTGGCCCAGCGCCGAGATCGGCCAGTTGTTCGCCGAGCCAATCAGCGGCGGTCCAGTCCAGGACACGCGCACGGAATCCGGCCAGCCGTGCCGCACGCTCCGCGGGTGGCATCGCCAGCGCGGTTTCGAGCGCATCGGCAGTGCCCTCAATATCGAGTGGCGAGATCAGCAGAGCACTGTCGGCAGCCTCAGCGGCGACCCCGGTTGTCTCTGAAGCGACCAGCACGCCAGGCCGGTGCGCGACCACCGCCCATTCCTTGGCGACCAGGTTCATGCCGTCTCGCAACGAGTTGACCAGCAGCGCGTCGCACTCTTCCATCGCCGCCAGCGCCTGCTCGCGATCGTTGGTGTAGAAGACCTCGATGGCGGTGGGAGCCCCAGGTGTGGTGGCGAAGCGGGCATTGATCCGCTCGACCTCGGCGAAGAGCGCCTCGCGGTAGGCGCGGTACACCCGCAGATCTGTCCGTGACGGAACCAGGAATGCCAGGAAGCGCACCCGACCGTGCAGGTCTGGTCGCCGACCGAGCAGGCGCTCGAACGCCAGAAAACCGTTCAACTGGTTCTTGCTGGGATCGAGCCGATCGACCCGAATGATCGTCTGCTCGGCCAGGTGGGACCTGAGCCGGTCACGCGCCGCCGTCATGGCCGGACTGAGCAACAACTCATCCAGCGCCTGCGCGTCAACGCTCGCGGGGTAGGTCCGCACGCGTGCAACGTGTCCGGTGCGGGCGGTCACCGAGCCCGCGGCGTGGTCCACGACCAGGCCTGCCTGTGCCGCGCAACAGTCCAGGAACGCCAGGGCGTCTTGTGGAGTCTGCAGGCCGACGATGTCGGCGCCGAGCATCCCTTCGAGTATTGTCGTTCGCCAGTCGGCTGGCAGCAGTCTGAATACCGCGGGTTCGGGAAACGGGATATGCGTGAAATGCAGGATTGGCACGTCAGGAAACCGGGCGCGGAGCAAGGCCGGCAATGGATACAGGTGGTAGTCCTGAATCAAGATTGCCCGAGCGGCGGCAATGTGGCTGCTGATGGCCCACGCGAGACGCGCGTTGGCGACCAGATAGCCGCTCTGCCAGGCGTGTTGTCGCTCAGCGCTGGCGGGCAGCGCGCTGTCTGGCGCGATCAGCCCGTGTTGAAGCATCCACAGGACTTCGTTGCTGATCTGGCCGTAGTACGCGTGATACACGTCGGCGGGCACGGGCACGGGTACGACGTGCAAGCCAGGGTCCGCCTGGTCAGCTGCCGTGGTAAACAGGCCCTGCCGGTCAGGCGCGGCGTCTGGCGGTTCAGAGACACAGCAGAACCAGACAACGTCCGGTCGTCGTGCAAGCGGTTCGAGCATGCTGACGAGTCCGCCCGTCGCGCGACGCGTCTGCCATGCTCCGCCGTCCCAAACGAAATCGTTTGGCCCGCGGTTCGATACGATCACCACGCCGTAGTCGCGACGCTCGGCGCTCGGACCTGCCGCGGGCTGGGGTCCGGTGAGCTCTTCCGACAACTGCATGCGTTGCTCCCATTATGCAAGCGTCCACCGCCGTGCCGCCGCTCGAAAGACATGTCTGGTTACTGTCCTCTCGGGCAGCGCTTAACATGACCTCGTGGCCACGATCACCGACGTTGCACGGGCCGCGGGCGTGTCGATCGCCACCGTGTCGCGGGTGCTGTCGCCGGGGGCCAACCCACATCCGGTGCGCGCCGATACTGCCGAGCGGGTGCGCGACGCCGCGCGACGGTTGCGCTTCGTGCCATCGCCGATTGCGCGTGGTTTGGCGGGCCGGCGGTCGGGCCTCATCGGGCTGATCGTTCCGGACCTGAGCGATCCGCACTATCCGCAGATCGCCCGGGGCGTCGAGAACGCGGCCAGCGCCGCCGAATTGGCGGTGCTCATCTGCAACACGATCGGCGAAGTCGAGCGCTTGACCGAGTACGTCCAGCTCCTGCAGGCGCGGCGCGTCGACGCGATCGTCCTCTCCGGAGCGACCACGCTGAACGCGGTGGAGCTCCTGGCTTTGCAGCAGTCCGAGGTGCCGCTGGTGCTGATCGGTCGGCCAGCCATCCCCGTTCCCTGGCCAAACGTGAGCGTCGACAACCGCGGTGGCGCCCGCCAGGCGACGCAGCACCTGATCCAGCTCGGTTTCCAGCGGATTTTGCATCTCGGCGGCCCGCGCCAGCAGACGACGATGGTCGATCGGGCGCGCGGCTATTCGGACGAAATGGTCGGCCGACCAACCGAGATCATCGAAACCACCGGCACGCCTGAGGATGGCTACGCCCGTCTCCGCCAACGGCTGAGCGATGAGACCCAGCCGCCGCCCGACGCGATCTTTGCCGCGACGGACCGTCTCGCCGTGGCGGCGATGGCCCTCGCCGCCGACCGCCATATGCATGTGCCGCGCGAGTTGGCGATCATCGGCTTCGACGACATCCCGCTGGCGGCGCACCTGCGGCCGACCCTGTCGTCGATGGCGCAGCCGGCGGACGAGTTGGGCGCGGTGGCTATCGACATGGTCGGGCGGCTGGCCGCTGGCGAATCGGTCCAGCCGCGGTTGTTGCCAGTGCGGCTGGTCGAGCGTGAATCGACGCGTGGTCCGGGCGGTCGCTATACGTGAGCGCGTGCGGCGACGCGCTCGGACAGGTTCGCTGCGCCTAAGCGGCTGAGCTCGGCGGCGGCCGCGGTCCAGTTGGGCGGTGCGGTTTCAGGCAGCACGACGTCGACCTCGGCCTGCATGTTGACGACGCGCTTGTACATCAGCAGTTGTTCGCCGATGCTGGGCGGGATCGTGTCAGCGCGCGCCTCGAGGATGGCCTCGAGCGTGCCATATTTGAGCAGCAGCGCCGCGGCGGCTTTCGGTCCAATGCCTTTTGCGCCGGGGATCTTGTCTGAGGGGTCGCCGGCGAGGGCTTTGTAGTCGGCGACCTGTTCGGGTAGCACGCCCATCCGCTCGACCACTTCGTGCGGACCGATGCGCATCAGGTCGCGCACGCCCTTGCGCGGGGCCAGCACCATGACGCTGTCCGAGACCAGTTGATAGGCGTCGCGATCAGTGGTCAGCAGCAGACTGCGGCCGCCGCGTTTGGTCTCGGCGATGGCCGCGGCAGCCATGAAGTCGTCGGCCTCGTAGCCGGCCCGTTTGCCGTTGCCGAAGCCGAACGACGCCGCGACGGCGGGCAACCAGTCGAGTTGTTTGACGATGGCATCGTCGAAGACGCGCCCGCCCTGATAGCCGGGCAAGAGCTCGTGGCGGTACGTGTCGATGCCGAGGGTGTCCCAGGCGACGAAGATCGAGCGCGGCTGCTCGGCTTCCCACACCGTGAGCAGCATGTTCGTCCAACCGACGATGGCGTTGATGGGTCGTTTGCCGTCGGTCGATCGGAGCGATTTAGGCATCGAGTGGTAGGCGCGGTGGGCCAGGTTGTCGCCGTCGATGATCAGGAGTGGCCGCTCGGGAGGACTTGGCACGCGCACGTCAATCTAGCGCAGTTAGGATTGCAATGCGATGGCGGCGGACATCCTGCTCAGAGGCGCGGCCGTCTACACGATGGATGCGCGCCGGCCGCGGGCGCGCAACATCGCGATCGCCGCCGGACGGATCGTGGCATGTGAGGTCGAGAGTCTGGACGACCTTGTCGGCCCGGGCACACGCGTCCTGGATCTGAATGGCCGAGCAGTTGTGCCCGG
>WNFC01006795.1_pt1 | contig 12605 bp, 12 predicted proteins | sample 5400541 | NCBI WGS metagenome assembly WNFC01 (sample SAMN13153342, study PRJNA577476) | soil metagenome | isolation source: 120 cm saprolite under Douglas fir tree site 2 hole 2 replicate 1 | place: USA:California | collected 2015-04-18
AGCGCCGCAGTATCCACCTGGCCGTCGTGGATCAGCCTGTCGCTCAGTTCCGGCTCGCCTTTCAAGTTGTCGGCAGGAGTGAACGACGGTACTTCATGGGAATCCTGGCTGCTCGCGGAGGATGTACGCTCCGGACGAATGCCTCCAACTTCAATACGGAGGACGACCGATTTCGGAATCGCGTAAGAGTCCTCGCCTACCTCATACTCGAGATGGGCACCGTTTTCTCGAACCTGGTCGGCATAGATCGTGCGGCCATTTTTTAAGTGAATGACCTCGGCGGGAGCGCAGACCGCACGAAGGAGCAGACCCGAGGAAAATAGGAAGATGACAGGTGCCCGCACTAGGGCGCATTCTAGCAACAGGAGCGAAGTCAGCCCACGTCACCATGGTAATCAGGAATATTCCCGCTAAGTCTCTGGCGCTGTTGGGGGTGGTAGTTACATTGTTCATGGCACCCCTCAGTTGGGCGCAAGGCCCGGCTGTGCCAACCTCCAGCGCGGCAGCAGGGGCTTCTGCGCCACAGGAACACTCCGCTGAGGCTCTGTACTTGCAGTTGCGGAGCGTGGGGTTGGACAAGGCGCGGGTGTACAACATCCGCGACGTGACGCTGGATCGAGCTGCTTTTCACATCACCTTCGATGATGGCACGATCGCTTTTACTGAAGACGTGGCCGGACGCATTACCGGCGCGTTTTTTGAAGGCGAGGGCGAAGTCCTGCTGGTTCCACGGGATCAGGCGGAACGCGCGTCCATGACCCTTTTCACCGGGGCCGCGATTCTGGAAGAAAGGTTCATCACAGCATATTTTCGCTTCAATGACGACAGCTTTGCCGAGTTAAAGCCTTCGCTCAGGCCGGCCGATCACGCCCTGGAATTTGTTACGCAGTGGAACGGGACCGCTCAAAACTTGGCGGAAACCGATGCACTGCGGCTGCTTCTCAGCTTCAGCAAATTTTTGCCTTCATCCGTTCCGGGAGAAGCGGCTGTCGTGAAACCTGATGGGCCCGTGGACCCCGACCGCATGTTGCATGCGCGAGTGCAGGGCTCAAAGTTAGGCATATTCGACCTGTATTTTGACTCGATGACTCCGGAGCAAGTCTGGGCTGGTCAATTGAAGACGGTCGATGGCGATGCTCATTACGACGTGTGGACTTCGTTCTCGGTCGATCAGCCTGCGGGCCGCGCGGATGCTACAACCGGCGTCCTGAGCGAAGGAGCCAAGCCGGACACGGTCAAGGTTTCGCAGTACCGGATCCGGGCAAAAGTGGAGCCGCCCACAAAGCTCGATGCCGACGCATCTTTGCAGCTTGAAGTGCGCCAGGGCGGCCAGCGAGCGGCTCTCTTCGAGTTGTCCCGGTTTCTCCAGATCAACCAGGTTGAGGCGGATGGACAACCGGTGGAGTTCATTCACAACCAGGCGCTCGAGGGCACGCAACTGGCGCGGCGAGGCAATGACCTGGTCGCCGTTATTTTTCCTCAGCCTCTGCGCACGGGTCAAAAAATCGAACTGCACTTCGTTTACGGGGGCGAGGTGCTCTCCGAAGCGGGATCGGGACTGCTGTATGTCGGGGCGCGCGGGACCTGGTATCCGAACCGCGGGCTCGACATGGCTGGATTCGATTTGCGATTCCGCTACCCTGTCGGCTGGACGCTGGTGGCTACGGGAAAACGGGTGGAAGGAGCAGCATCAGAGCTGTCGCCGGGCGAAGAAGCCAGTCATTGGGTGTCTGAGCGCCCTATGCCGGTGGCGGGATTCAATCTTGGCAAATACTCGCGCGTGGTGGCGCACGCCGGCGCCGTGCAAGTGGAAGCTTATGCCTCTGCCGGCGTCGAGCGCTCTTTCCCGAAAGGTACGACCGAAGCTCTCAACCCCGACTCTCTGACCCCTTTTCAAATCAGGCGTCCGGCGGCGCCCCTGATTGTTCCCGCGCCCACGCCCTCTCCGGCGCGGAACGCGCAAGCCGTTGCGGACGCTTCGGCCCATGCGGTCGAGTTTTTCGCGAGCCGCTTTGGCCCCTACCCGTACTCAGATTTGGCTCTGACTCAAATGCCCGGCAATGTCAGCCAGGGTTGGCCGTCGCTTATCTTCCTGTCCAGCTTTTCGTTCCTTACCCCTGAGGAAAAAACCCAGTTGCACATGAGCCCGGTGACCAGGATCCTCAGCGATAGCGTAGTGGCCCATGAAACCGCCCATCAGTGGTGGGGCGATCTGATTTCCTGGAAAGATTACCGTGATCAATGGATCCTCGAGGCCCTCGCGAACTATAGCGCCATGATGATGCTCGAGTCCGACTCTGCCCCCAAGTTTCGCGCGGTCATGGAAACATACCGCGAGAATCTGCTGGAGAAAAACAAGGAGGGTTCACCGCTGGCGGATGCGGGTCCGGTCACGTTCGGCACGCGGCTTACCTGCTCGCATTTTCCCGCCGGGTACGAAGCCATCAGCTACGGCCGTGGCACCTGGTTGTTCCACATGTTGCGGTACATGATGCGAGACGCAGTACGCAAGAATAACGGGCGTTCCGGAAGCGCATCAGAGGCTCAGGCAGACACGCCCTTCTTGCGTGCCCTCAACAAGACCAGGCAACGCTTTCAGGAAAAGTCGATCACCACTCGCGAGATGCTCCAGGTATTCGAAGAGGAGTTGCCGCCCTCCCTCTGGTTCGAGGGCAAGCAATCGCTGGACTGGTTCTATGAAGGATGGGTGAATGGCACAGCCCTCCCACGTTTCGCATTGCACAGTGTGAAGTACACAGAGAAGCCTGGCGGGTCGGTCGTGACCGGGACCATTGCGCAAGATGAAGCGCCCAAGGATCTTGTGACTCCCGTCCCGATCTACGCCGTGGGAGGGGGAAGGACCGTGCTGCTGGGGCAGATATTTGCCGACGGACCCGAAACGAGTTTTCGCTTATCCGCCCCGGCAGGCACACGAAAGGTCGTACTCGATCCCTATCAGACGTTACTAACTCGGCCGCGGTAGGCTCTGTGGAAGTCTTTCCCGAAATTGCCTGGGCTTCATCCCGAAACGGCTTCTAACCTCTTCTTGGCTGACTGCGTCGAGTTCTTGAAGGTTCCGTCAGCGCATAACTCTCCTCCAATCAGGCGATTTTCTCGATGCACTCGCGGAGGCAAAGATGGACTCTGAAATGCACAATGGCCACTGGTTCTCGGAGGTGGAGAGTTGCATCGATCTGATCCTGGCAATGGGGAGCCGACCGGTTCCACTCTTGTGGTCGCTGACCCAGCGTCTATTGATTCGGCATCAAAAGGCCTGCCTCGAACCGTTCTCCTGGTGGAGGATGAAGCCTTCGTTCGCGAAGTGGCTTGCGAAGTCTTGTCTCGTGCAGGCTACCGTGTGCTAAAAGCCGGGAATGCAACCGAGGCTCTCCAGGTTTTTCGAGAAAACGCCGGAGCTGTGCAACTGTTGCTTACCGACGTCGTATTGCCTGACCGAAACGGCTGCGATCTGGCAATGGAACTCTCGACCTTGGGCGGCGGGGTCAAATCTATCTTCGTTTCCGGGTATCCGGAGAATCTGATCACAAGAAGGGGGCTGAGGCAGCCGGGTTGGTTCTATTTACCTAAGCCTTTTTCAGTGGCATCTCTAATGCAAAAGATCAACGAGGCCTTACCGACCGAACCTGCTCCTCACTGATGGAAGTGTTCGGGCCCTGTTGTCTGGCTGAATTAGCCTGTTAGTGCGAGTTTTTCCAGAATCACCAGGTCCACGCGGCGGTTCTGGGCCCGCCCTTCCGCCGTGCCGTTGGGCGCTGCAGGATGATAGGCGGCGTAGCCGGCAGCCGACAGCCTCTCCGGCGCGAATTGGTATTTCATCATCAACAGCCGAACCAACTGAGTGGCCCGAGCCGTGGACAACTCCCAGTTGGAGTTAAAGCGTGAATTGTGAATCGGAACGTTGTCGGTATGGCCTTCGATGCGAATGCGATAGTTGCGTTGTGCGAGCAGGAATACGATCCGCCTGAAGGTGGGTTGGGAGCTGGATTTGATGTCCGCTGACGCGCTTTCAAAAAAACCGATCTCACGCAAGCTGATGACTAGACCGTCCGGCACCGTGTGTACTGCCACTTCTTTGCGTGAAATCTCAGGCGCTAACGCATGCTGTAACTCCTGCCGCAGAGATGCCAGATTGCCATTCTCTTCGGTACCTGACAATGAACAGCTAGACGGCGTGACAATCCGGCCAATAGCGGCAACTCGCTGGGAGGTTTCGACCGCCTGTACGGCGCTGAAAGGCATAGGGTCCTTCGTTTCCAGCGGTACCTCTGTGTTCGAAGCAGAAAACACTCCCAGTTCCTGGAAGGCAACCTGGATGGCCAGCGCCAAATGGCCGACTTTTTTCTTGTCCACTTGTGAGGTCGAATAGTTGACGTATACGTCCACCACGTTGGTGCAGGTATCGAAGGAAAGGTTCCAGACGTGCTCAATGATCATGGCCCGGGTGATGCGCCGCCCGGCATTGCGCATGAGATATTCCAGCAGGCAGAATTCTTTCGAGGTCAGCTCGATCCGCCGCCCGGCACGCTCCACCCGTCGTTCTACCCGGTCAAGTTTAAGATCGTCCACCACCAGCACCGACTCCGCCGGCATGTGACTGCGCCGCATCAAGGCCCGGATGCGCGCCGACAGTTCGGTGAATGAAAAAGGTTTCCCCAGGTAGTCATCCGCGCCCAGGTCGAGGCATTGCACCCGGTCTTCCACCCGGTTGCGCCCGGTGAGCACCAGGATCGGCATGCTGGGCTTGCGGGTACGCAGGAAACGCAGGATCGCGATCCCGTCCATCCGCGGAAGATTCGGATCGAGCACCACCAGATCAAAATCCAGTTCGCCCGCCATGGAGCGTGCCTGTTCCCCGTCGGCCGAAACATCCACCGCATAGTGTTCTGATTCCAGACCTTTTTTTACGAAACTGGCCAGCGCCGTGTCGTCTTCCGCAACTAGAATTCGCATAAGATTGCTCTAATTTGACCTTTCCGATTCTTAGCCAGGAAGCGGTCGGGAACAAGAGATTCAGTGAAGATCAAAGGTCTCGCCTTCCGGAAATGGGCTTCAGGGCAGAAATGAAACCGCCGCCCCGGTCCCCCGGCGGAACCTCTACGGTCACTCACTTGCATCTCAGTCTTTGCGGATAATGCGATACTTGGCACAATAGTGGTTTGGTGAGAGGACGTCGCTGGCCAACGTGGACCTGTGGAGCCTAAAAACGCTCAAGTCTCTCATACTGCCTGGAGGCATACTCCTGCTCGCCGCCAGCGTGGTTTTCCAAGGCGCGTTTGGGCCCATTCCCTCGGCCGCCATCAATTTTTACTACTATGCTGTTTTCGCCAGTGGACTTCTGCTGGCCTGGCGCTTTCATTCCAGCCGCCTCCTGTTCGCATTCCTCACGCTGTTGCTTGCGCATCGTGCCCTGGAATTCTTTTCCGGCGGCCGGATCGCGGCGCTCGGACCGGGACGCATTGCGCTTGAAGCTGTTGCCTTTCTCCTGCCCCTGAACTTCATCGCCTTCTCGGTGTGGCGGGAGTGGGGCCTGGTTGTTCCTGCCCTGTTTCCCCGCCTGGGCCTCTTATTCTTCGAGTCCGTTTTTGTCGCCATCATTTGCCGCCCCGGAGAGTCCATCGCTCCCGCGTTTCTGCATCCCGGTTTCCTCGGTGTCTTTTCCGGGACGCGAATCCCAAACCTGGCCCTGCTTGCATTCGCCGCCGCTGCCGCGGTTCTGCTGCTGCGTTTTCTGCTGTACGGAAAACCGACGGAAAGCGGCATGCTGTGGACGCTGGTGGCAGCGTTTTTTTCCTTTCAGTCCGGGGGCGTCGGCCCCACTGCCACGGCGTATCTGGCGACCGCCGGTTTGATCCTCCTCAGTTCCATCATCGAGAACTCTTACCTTCTCGCCTACCATGACGAACTCACTACTCTGCCCGCCCGCCGCGCTTTCAACGGCGCGTTGCTCCACCTCGAAGGTTCTTATGCCGTTGCCGTGGTCGATATCGACCACTTCAAGAAATTCAACGACACCTACGGCCACGAAACTGGAGATCAAGTTCTACGACTAGTGGCGGCCAAGCTCGCGGGCGTCACCGGTGGTGGCCGGGCCTACCGCGTTGGCGGAGAAGAATTCTCCATTCTCTTTCCGGGAAAGTCAGTAAAAGACGTACTGCCACATCTGGAGTTGCTGCGGTCCGTAATCGAAGCCTCTCACTTCCAGGTGCGGGGCGGGCAGGAGCGTCGCAGTGTGTCTGGAAGGCAGCCCAGCCTCCAGAAAGGCCGAAGTAAAGACAGCCGGAGTCAGGATGGTTTGAGTCCCGATGTCCAGAGTCAAGACAGTCGGAGCCAAGACGGTCGGAGTCAAGCCAGCCGCGCTCGGGATTTCCCCGCCCGCGACCCCGCTCGCGAACGAAGAAACGCTGAGCGCCGCGCCCAGGCGCGCCGACCTCAGTCCGCAAGAAGGAAAACCCGGTCCACCCGTCTAGGCAGCGCCGAAACCACCGATCATCCGCTCTCCGTGACCGTCAGCATCGGTGTGTCCGAACCGGATGCCAAAGCCCGCGCACCCGAGCAGGTCATTCAGGCTGCCGACAAAGCCTTATACCGCGCCAAGCAGTCAGGCCGAAATCGGGTAGAGTCCGGCGTCGCTCCCCGGCCCGCAAAACCGAGACGCAACATCGCCTGAAACCAAACGACAGTGATAAACTGGTGTTCCGCCGGAGAGGTGGCAGAGTGGCCGAATGCGGCGGTTTGCTAAAAAACCAACCTGCCCTGTTTGCACTGACGGTTTGTCACACGTTTCGAATAACTTAGGGCCTTCCCATTTGCACAGAAGTAGTCTCATTTGCAGGCCAGAGTGCACCCGATTTCTCGTGCCTTAGCGGACAGAGTTACAAGGCTTGCACTCTGTCGAAGCTTTGTTGACGGCGTTGCCCGTCGCGTCTGCACGTCTAACCAGCCCATGGTGCACGCCGGAGCTGAGCACTCTACTTCCGGTTTGCCGACAACCCAGGACTAAATGACGATAAGCGTGTTTCTCGGTATCAATCAAGCTCATACTTTACTTCCGAATAGCCCGTCGTCTGGCCGCTTGGCTTGGCCTTTGTGAGCACTCGGTTTGCGATGGGGTGGGGCTGTCGGCAGGCCGGTACGAAGGTTCTAGCTCAGTTTTCTCTCCGCCAGACAAGCCGCTTGGGTCATGAGGTAATTCTGTTCCGGGATACTTGTTGTCCGGCTGGCCGCAATTCGGTAGTGCTTGATGGCGCTTTCATAGTCGCCAACCATTTCGAGCAAATGGGCGCGAACCGCGTCGAGACGATAGTGACCAGCAAGCCGAGCGTCGGTATCGAGCGTCCTTAGCAGTTCGAGACCTTTCGAAGGGCCGTGTACCATGGCAGCCGCAATTGCATGATTGAGCGTGACCATGGGGCTGGGAGACACACGTTTCAGCAGTTCGTATAATGCCAGGATCTGCGGCCAATCCGTGTCTTCCGCTCGCGCCGCTTCGTCATGAACTGCAGCGATAGCCGCCTGTAACTGATACAGACCGACGGATCCTTTCGATAGTGCGGCGGTCAAGAGATCGATGCCTTCGGAGATCTCGGCCCGGTCCCACAGAGTTCGATCTTGCTTGTCCAAGGGGATCAATTCCTCATCAGGTCCGGTTCGTGCCGCACGGCGAGCGTCGGTTAGCAACATGAGCGCCAAAAGGCCTGCTACTTCTCCATCCTCGGGTAGCAGCGCTTTTGCACCGCGAGTTAACCGGATCGCCTCACGTGCCAAATCGAGCCGCTGCAAGTGAGCTCCGATGCTGCTGGCGTAGCCTTCATTGAAGATCAGGTAGAGCACATGGAGAGCTGCAGGCAGCCGTTCGGCACGCTCCTGCGGGGAAGGCAGGCGGAATGGCACGCCGGAAGCCTTGATGCTTTGCTTGGCGCGGCTGATCCGCTGCGCCATGGTCGCCTCGGGAACCAGGAATGCGTTGGCAATTTCCGCCGTAGTCAAACCGCCGACGGCGCGCAGAGTCAGAGCAATTGCCGAGGACGAAGTGAGGGCGGGGTGGCAGCACATAAACAACAAGATGAGCGTGTCATCTGGATCCATATCAGACTCGATTTCGTCGACGGGCGCCATGGTCTCCACATCCTTCGCGACCGCGGTTTCCCTCTGACGACGGGCAATTTCGCTGCGCACCTGGTCGGTCATGCGGCGGGATGCGACCTGGATCAACCAGCCGCGCGGATTCTCGGGAACACCCTCCTGCGGCCATTGCGTAAAGGCCGCTATCATGGCCTCCTGCACGGCGTCCTCGGCGGAGGAGAAGTCTCGAAAACGGCGTGCCACCGAGCCGAGCACCTGTGGTGCAAGTTCGCGCAACAGAAGCTCGGAAGTCGTGTCCCATGGCTTTGTCATCGCAGCTCTCGTTTACAGCATTTCCGGTGGAGGCCCGCTCATAATTGGACGCACTTCAATCGGTATGTTCAACGGCGTCCCACCGGGACCCGGCGCCGCCGACACTTTCGCCGCGATGGCATAGGCTCGCTCCGGAGAGTCGACATCAACAATCCAGTATCCCGCGAGAAATTCCTTGCTCGCAGGGAATACGCCGTCTGTGATCGGCACGCCATCCGTACCAGCGCGCACCAACTTAGCCTGATCGGGAAAAGACAGACCTTCGGCTGAGACCAACTCGCCGGATTGGCGAAGCCCTTTGTTGAGACCGATCATAAATGCGATGTGTGCCTGGAGGTCTTTCTGGTCCCACTGGGGGACTCCCTGGCCGGCTCGCATCGTGTTCATCATCAAGATGTATTTCATTTTTCCCGTTCTCCTTATGATTTCATCCGGCGCTGCTTTCCGCGCCATCGCAGGTTTGCCGGAATGCGCGCGGCATTCTCGGCATTCCGTCATTGGGACTTAGATTGCTCATAAGCCGCGAACCGCCGGACTTCAATCGGCATGTTCGTAGGTGCTCCTCCGGGCCCCGGCGCCGCCGAAATCCGGCCCGCTATGGCATAAGCGCGTTCGGGAGTGGCCACGTCAACGATCCAGTAGCCCAGTAGAAACTCTTTCGACTCGGGGAAAATACCGTCTGTGACCGGCATGCCATTTTTCTCACCGCGCACAACCTTCGCTTCAGCCGGTTCGGCTAAGCCTTGTGTGGCCACAAACTCTCCGGATCCGCTCAGGTCGTTGGTGATACTCCGGAGGACAGCCATGTGCGTCTCAATATCCTTTTGCGACCAGGCGTGATAGCTGTCAACGCCTGCCTTCGCGCCGGACATCAGCAAAATGTATTTCATATCTATCGCTCCTATGTCGTTTTGTTCGCCTTAATACGCTTCGCCTAAGACTTCTTGTCTGTTTGAAACATCCACCGGACACCGAACTTGTCGTTGAGTGCTCCGTAGGTGCCGAAAAACTGCTCTTTCAGAGGGTCGGTCACTTCTGCGCCTTCCGAAAGTCTTTCAAAAAGAGTTTTCAATTCCTCGAATGTTCCTCCACTCAGATAGAGGCAAACCGTGTTGCCGCGAATTGGAGTTCGGTCAGGCCGTAGCCAGTCCGAGGCTGAAATCTCCAGCTTGCCGTTTCTGAGCCGGGCATTGACGATTTTCTCCTGCTGAACTGCACGCATGAAATCCTTGGCTGGAGAATCCTTAACCTTGGTCGCGGTCAGTTCTCCGCCAAAACAGGATTCGTAGAACTCCATGGCCTGCTGGCATTTGCCATCGAACAACAGGTATGGGGTCAAGGTGGTCATTTCATTCCCTCGCATTTTCTGGATCTTAGAGTCTGCCATCGAACGAGCAGGTATAGCCGCCAACGCCGCAGCGGAGAGCGCGGAAGCGACGAAACGGCGACGACATACTTCGGTAACTTTGCCCACGGTCATTCTCCTTGTTGTGAAGTACTTGCCAGACCCTAGTCTGCGTTTTCATGGGGTAGTCGGAGCCGTTGCGGCGTTCTCTACATCCCTCGAAAAGATTATTTTTAACCAAAAATTAGGCCCAGCCTGTCGATCTTTCTCACCCAGAACCGACATACGAGTGGAGGTTGGGAAATGACGACGGACGATGTGGTAGTTGACGTTAGCCAGGACTGGGTGCTGGCCTGCGATGTGCAGCGGCGCTTTATGCAGGGTCTGGGCCGGACCAGCGATTCGGTGGACTACAGCGCGCGCTGCCGCCAAGTTCGAGCCCTCGGCGGCGATTGCTATGATTTCATGCCTCTTACAAATGACCGCCTGGCGTTGGTCGTTGGCGATGCCTCCGGCAAAGGCGTCGCCGCGGCACTCATGATCGCCAGTGTACAGTCCTCACTTCGGACAGCGGCGTTATTCACGGGAAACGATCTCGCTACACTACTCAAGATAGTAAATCTCCAGGCATATGCTTCGTCGCTCGCGGACCGTTATGCGACCGTGTTTTATGGCGTCTTTGCCGGAGCGTCGCGCACGCTACGGTACGTGAATGCCGGACACACTCCGCCGATCGTTCTTCGGCGAAACGGTTCAATCGATACGCTCGAGACGGGCGGCGCACCTGTTGGTATGTTCCCTGATTCGAGCTATGAGGTGGGAGCGGTTCAGCTTGATCCCGGCGATGTGGTCATCACTTACACCGACGGAGTCATTGAAGCGGCAAATAAATCCGGCGAGGAGTGGGGAGTTCAGCGCCTGTTGAAAGCGACAGCCGCCTGGGCGCGACGAGGGACTGAGAATGCTGAACATCTCGTCCGGTCGATCTTCAACTCCATGGACGACTTCTCCAGAGGGTGCCAGACGGATGATGCGACATTAGCAGTTTTACGGGTGCTCTAACCCCATCCATGTTAAGAGCTGCTCGTGATAATTCAGAGAAAGAAGAAAGGTTCAAAAATGAAGTTAGACAAGAAGTTCTCAGCCAAATTACAAAAGAGTTCCCAAAAAGGTGGTTGGACCTATGTCGTCTGGCCTAGTTCAGTCAAGTTCCTTGGAACCCGCGGCTTGGTAAAGGTCAGGGGCAAAATCGATGGGCACCCCTTTCGGAGTTCGTTCATGGCTCTGGGTGATGGCACACATAAACTGCCCGTACGGGCAGACATTCGCCAAGCGATCGGGAAGACTGTGGGTGACAAAGTGGCGATATCCTTGGAAGAACGGATCGAATAAAATTCCTCGAACAAAGAGGGGATTGCTCGGCTAGCGATTGGGCGTTGCCACTGGCACTTCGAAAACTTCCACAGCTCCCTTGTGGCATCTTCGATGGAGCGAGCCAAATGGGCACCAAGTGGATCAGTACTGACAAGTCGGCTTATGGGAAGTGATCGCTATTGCTCCCGGATGACGGGCAACCCTGAAATGATCCCAAGGTAAGGTTTGCCGACCATCCGCCCAGTATTCGCCGGTTTCGGAGTGGTGTGTGTAACGGGGACATATCGACTAGCATCTCGGTAGCGTTAGGTCAGCCGTTAGTGTCAGCCACTCCGATGGCTCCAAGAGAAGCGCTAGCGCCAGCACTGCAAGGCCAAGTTCGAATGCATCCATGTGTCTGATTGCTTCTGTCCGCTACCGCAACATTCTTATGAAAAGGTGTTCCGTTGTCAGGCTGTGCCGAAGGTTTTGTTCCACTTCGCGCGGACGGTGCGAAGGAGTGACGGATAGACGACCAGCTTGCGGAATGGGTCGATCAGGGTCATGTAGACCGGAGTGAAGCGACTTACGCTGCGCACGTAAACGCCGAAATAGAAGCGGTACACGACGCGGAAAAGTCCCTCGCGCGTGCCCGCCGGCGCAAGGGACTTCGAGCGATCGTCGGTTGTCAGACGCTTTGCGAAGGATTCCCAGGCGGTTGCGGCCGGCTCGCGATCCCAGCCAAGCAGCCGGCCGACCAAGAGACGGATGTTCAGGAGCGCGCGCACGGCCGGCGGGGGTGTGAGCAGACACACGCTTGCCGTCCGCAAGAACTCATCCAGCGTGATGCCGGAGCGCGCCCGCGGCAGATCGACGGCCCACACATCATGAAGCGGCACGCCGGCAAGAAAGTCGTGAACCCGCAGTGGCAGCCGTTCGAACTCTTGCGTCGAGATCTGGGGCATTGGGCCTCCTTCGTGGTAATGAGTGCTATCGCGGTGCTGCGCCAACAATCTCACAGTCGGGTCGGAGGAGGCGCGCTTGCGCGCTGGCCTCCGTCCGCCGCCCAAACTGCAAGTGCGGATTTCCCGCGTGCAGCTTTCACGAAGACTTAGCGACGCCAGGATGCAAGAGAAGGTATTAAATAGAGCAACCGGACAAGCTCGTACTCGCCGTACAACTTGGTCGCGGGCAGCTGTTTCCAGCCTGCGTTGCGCCAACGTCGGTACCGATGCGACCAGATTCGCCGCCGGATCCAACCGTCGAGACGTGGGAAGAGTTTTCGGACCTGGGCGCGTTTGTAATACTCGCCCCAACCCCGCAAGAGCGGATTCAGCTCCGCAATCAGCTCCTTGGTCCGCAGAGGTCGCCCCCGCTTGGTTCGTTGCCGCACCTGGTCCATGAAACGCCGGATCGACTTCTCCTTGGGATACGCATACAGCGCATCCTGTCGGGCCTGACTACGAATCTTGCTCTCAGGCAGATGAAGCTT
>WNFC01006796.1_pt1 | contig 12602 bp, 10 predicted proteins | sample 5400541 | NCBI WGS metagenome assembly WNFC01 (sample SAMN13153342, study PRJNA577476) | soil metagenome | isolation source: 120 cm saprolite under Douglas fir tree site 2 hole 2 replicate 1 | place: USA:California | collected 2015-04-18
GCCATCGCTAGATGCCGCCGATCGCGTGACCTCGATAGAGGGAAACCGCACGGAGAGGACCAAGGTGTCACCGAGCGCCTCCCAAGAATGCACCGTCTCTGGGCCGAAAATCACGTAGTCTCCCTGATTTTGCAGGGTAACCACATGCGGAGTCCCGTCGATTTCGAATGTTGTCCGCAGCGTGCCGCTAATCAGGACCGAGATCGTGGTGGCATTCCTGTTTGCCTCGGCGCCATGCATCCGCCGATCCCCGTCCGGGTGCATGGCCCATTTCAGCTCGACGTCGGTCTGGTGTCTGGCGCCCAATTCAGGCGACACGAACTGGCCGATGAACCAGCCGGTGTCCCGGACCTGATCGACTGCCGCATTGCCGAAATAGAACGATCCGTTCGCGCCCATCCCTGCTCGCTCCGCATGCTTGTCGGCGATAATGAGAGGCATGATACATTTGATGGCGAAACGATGACGCACATCGGCGTGCCGATCGGGAGCCGGGGCGCGGCGAACCATTGGGTAAGGCCGTTGCCGACAGAGGTCGGGATGTGAAGCTGATCCGACAACTCTGGTACATCCTTAACCGCCGGGAAAGAATCAACGGCGCGCTCCTGTTGTGCGGCATGGCGCTCGGCGCCATGTTCGAGGCCGTCAGCATCGGTCTCCTCATACCGTTCATCGCCGTCTTGAAAGAACCCGAGCTGGTGGACAAAGCGCCGGCTGCGCGGTCCGTGCTGTCTTTTCTGAATATCCACGAGCCGCAAGAGATGTTGATCGCCATTGGGCTCGGGTTAGTGGGCGTCTTCGTAATCAAGAGCGGTTATCTCGTGCTCTTGTACCGCTGGCTCTTCCGCTACGTTTTCGAAAAGCACGTAAACCTTGCTCGACAGTTGCTAACTGGCTACCTGAACGTGCCTTATACCTTCCATCTTCAGCGCAACAGTTCCGAACTGATAAAAGTTACGACCGAAACCATCCAGCGCTTCACCACGGGATTTCTCGTCAGCCTGCTAATCGTTCTGGGAGAACTTTTGGTCGTGGTGGCTCTGATTATCGTGCTGATGCTCATCGAGCCGCTGGCAACGTTCGGGGCTGTACTCGTCCTTGGCATTCCGACCACGCTGATCTACCGGTCGATGCAGCGTCGGCTCGCCGCTTCGGGGCGCCTTGCCGAGCGGAGCATGGGCTCTATGATCCAGTGGACCGAGCAGGCGATCGGCGGGATCAAGGAAACCTTGGTCGTGGGCCGCGCCTTGTTCTTCATTGACCATCAGGGCTACCACGCACAGCGTTTCGCCGATTCCTGGCGCTCCGTGATGCTTCTCTCTAGCATCCCGCGCCTGGTCGTGGATACTCTCGCCGTCAGCGCAATGGTTGCCATCGCTCTGGTCATTCTCATGCGGGGGCAAGACATGCAATCGCTCCTGCCGCTCCTAGGCATGTTCGCCGTCGCGGCGATTCGACTCATGCCGTCGACGAGCCGCATCGCCAGCGGACTCGCACAGCTACGATTTCTCTATGCTACGACGGAAGTTGTCTATAATGAGTTGCGCGCAATCGAGCGGGCGCGTCCGGCGCCCACCCGGGCTCCTTCCTTACCACTCCCGTTCGAGCGCTCAATCGTGTTGGAACATCTATCCTACCGCTATCCGTCGATGCCCCAACGCGCGATTGAGGACGTCTCGCTCGAAATTCCGAGGGGGCATTGGATAGGCCTTATTGGGCCGACTGGCGCCGGCAAGACGACGCTCGTCGACCTGATGCTCGGTCTATTTGTTCCCACCGCGGGACGGATCCTGGTGGACGGTTACGATCTGCAGGACCACGTTGTCGCATGGCAGCGGAATATCGGCTACGTGCCTCAGGATGTCTATCTGATGGATGACACTGTCCGGCGCAACGTGGCTTTCGGATTGCCGGATCACGAAATCGACGATGACCTGGTATGGCGAGCGTTGCGTGCCGCGGAGGTCGACAATCTCGTGCGCTCGCTGCCCGGCGGATTGGACGCCATAGTCGGCGAACGTGGCGACCGCCTTTCCGGCGGCGAGCGCCAGCGGTTGGGGATTGCGCGCGCCCTTTATCACGACCCCCAGGTGCTCGTAGTCGATGAGGGAACGGCCAATCTCGACAACGAAACCGAGGCCGAGATCGTGCGTACACTTGCCGGGCTCAGAGGCGAAAAGACTATAATTGTTGTTGCGCACAGATTGCCGTTGGTTAGGAATTGCGACTGCGTCTATTTGCTCGAGCACGGCCGAGTGCGGAATTCCGGCGCCTATTCGGACCTGTTCTCGACCGAACCCGGGTTTCGCGAGGTCGCTCCCGGTGCGCTTTGAAGCGGTGGCCCTCGCGGACGCCAGCGTATGGGGACCGCCGGCGGCGTACTGGTCTCAGCGCGGTGCCGCGAAGCTTCGGTCCAAGCGGCCGCGAAGACCGTCACCGATACCGAGGAGACAGGCCCACAGTTTGAGACCGCGTTCGCGTTCCAGCAGGACTATCCCAGCCAGGATCATGCCGAGCCGGTAGGCGAACCAGACGAGCAGCATCGGCCAGTTTCTCCGGTGATAAATCCTGAGCCAGAAAAACACTAGATTTCGAAAATATAGATAGCGGCGGAACGCCGGGTGATTGGTGCTGTAGAGATCCCAGCCCAGAATGCGACGGTGTGAGCCCCTGCCGACCGGATGATCAATGATGGCACTGCAATGCACGAGAATTTTGTATCCGGCACGATGGATCCGATAGGTGTATTCGGTATCACCATAGTCGAGGGACAGGTCCTCCCAGCACCCGAGCGTGCCGACCCGGGGCAGGCCTACGCGATCGACGACGGCGAGGTTAATCAGAGCGCCACTCCAGATTACGCTGTCACAACCTACTGATTCTTGATCAGGCTGGAGAGGCGCCAGGCGTGGCCCGCCAGGGGTCAAGAGTCGGCCGCGCAACATTTGTCCGAGCCTGACCAGGTTGTGGGAGGCCCCTACGACGCCAATGGTCCGGGATTCCACGCCATTCACCTCAACGAGACGGGTCAAGAGCTCGAGCGCGTCGGGCCGGGGCACACTGTCGGCATCGAGCACCCAAAGCCAGTCGTAGCCATGTGCGCGTGCGTATTCGAGCCCGGTCCTAACCGCACCACTGGTGCCCAGATTCAGGTGATGTCGGATTACCGTGACGATGTCCGGATAGGAAAACTCCGGGGTCCCGTCGCTCGATCCGTTATCGACGATGAGAAGCTCTTCCACCGCCAAGGTTTGCCGCAAGATCGCCTCGAGCGCGATGCCGATGACCCCGGCATCGTTCCAAGTGTGGACCTGAACAAGAATTCTCACTGACGTTCACTCTATCAATCGCTTTTTTACAGCGGATGCCGGATCGTACGGCCACGCCGCCGGTGGGACGCCGGCCGTGCACGAGACGAACCTACCCGGTTGCAATCCCACTTACCAAACGCCGGTGCCCAGTCATAGGATCGGACTGGACTCCTAGGTAGGGGTTGATCATAATCTTTGAACAGCTTGCAAAACATGAGATGTTGGGGTTCGTTCCGGCGGTTGCATTGATAAAACAACGCGAGAGAGACGGGTGGAGCCTGAGCGCACTGGCACGCATGATATCTAAGACTCCAGAGCTGAGGGATGCGTATGACGCTCTTCTCAGCGGGATACGGCTGAGCGCAGCTTTCGATCCGGGCAAATCGATTCTAGTCACGAGCGCACAGCCGAACGAAGGCAAGACAACGGTTGCATCGAGCCTGGCCATCACCGCTTCGTTCGCCGGCCAGTCGGTTCTTTTGATCGACGGGGACATGCGACGGCCGTGGCTGGCTTCGGCCGCTGGCATCGCCGACGGCATAGGGCTCGGCGAACTTCTCGACGGTCAGGCTGAGGCCGGTGACGCCATTCATCCTTTCGAACTGTTCGAAAACTCTCAAGAGGCGGGTTCTCTTAGCATCATGGCGGCGGGACGGAAATCATCGGCATTTCTTCCCGCGGTCGATTGGTCCAAAGCGCGGACGGCGTTTCGGTTGTTTTCACAGCGGTTTGGCATCGTGCTCTTGGATTCGCCTCCGATCCTGGCGGTGAACGACGCGCTGCTGCTTGGCGGCATCGTGGATGGAATCCTTCTGGTCGTCGACGCCGGAAGCGCCGATCGTGACGCGGTGCGAAGGGCCAAGGAACAGCTGGAACCGATTGGCACACCGATCATCGGCGCGGTGTTGAACCAGTTCGACCCGAAAATCCATGGCCGACCGAACCAGCCCTACCGTGGATATTATCTCGGCTCTCCTCGATGAGCATAGGGGCGAATTCAGTCGCGGCGCGAGGGCTGCTCGGCGGCTGCCCGACAGCGCCCGTTACCCTGTCCGTGATAATCCCAACCTACAATGCGCGCGAACGCCTTGCGGACTGCCTGCAATCAATTTACCGGTACCCACCGAGCGAGCCATATGAGGTCATCGTCGTCGACGACGCTTCTTCCGACGGGACGAGCGAGATGGTGCGGGCGCGCTTTCCTGAAGTCCGCTTGTTTCGCAACGACGTCAACCGGCACTATGCGCTATCGAACAACCGCGCCATCGTGCACGCGCGAGGGCAATATCTGTGCTTGCTGAACAACGACACGATTGTCTTGCCGCAGGCGCTCGACCGCATGCTCGTATTCCTGCGCGAACACCCCGAGGCCGGTGCCGTCGGCAGCAGGCTGCTCAACGAGGACGGAACGATCCAGTGGTCGGTCAAGTCCCTGCCCAACCCAGGCTCCGCGCTATTCGGCGCTCGGTCGATCATTACCCGGATGTTTCCGAACAACCGCTATTCGCGCAAGCATCTGCTGCACTTGGGCAGGGATTTGACCACGCCGTTCGTTGCAGACTACGTTTCTAGCGCTTCGATAATGATCCCCCGCAGAGTTATAGACGAGGTCGGAGAGCTCGACAGTCGCCTGTCCTATCACGTCGACGCTGACTACTGTAAGAGAATTGCTGACGCCGGATACAAGTGCTACTATCTGCCGGCAGCGACCGTCATTCATTTTGACCATAAGGGCGGCACCATGGTCAGTCTGCGAAGGCGGTTTCGCTCTCTCGTCGAATTCCACATCGGCAGCTATATCTTTTACTGTAAGCATATCCGGCAGCCGGCGCGGAGCCCGATGCAAATTATTGTGCCAGTCGGGCTTTTCTGCCGGTTCATGCTCTCGATCGTGGCTCAGGCTTGGGCCGAGGTGCACGACATCACGATATCGCTCGCGGCCAAAACGGGGGGCGGGTTGCGCCGAGAGCCGACTGCAATGACATGGAGCCGCACGGTCTGGCGGGCGGTGTCGCGCTCGGCCCCAGCAGCCAAACCGACCGTCGATTGTTGATTGGTTCATGAGCGTTCTCGCCCATATCCATACCTACAATGATGCCGACATTATCGATCGGACGATCGAGGCAGTACTGCGGCAAACCCGCCCCGTAAACGGAATCCTGGTCGTTGACAACGCTTCTACCGACGGCACCCTCGAGCGGCCGTCTCTGAAGCGTGCCACGGTCGTGCGTCACCCGGAAAATCTGGGGACGAGCGGCGCCGTTGCCAGCGGGTTTCGCTTCGCACTAGAGCAGGACTACGACTGGATTTGGATCCTCGACGCCGACAGCCTCGTCCGCCCCGACGCACTGGAGAAGCTGCTTGAGCTCGATAACAGCTCATCTCGGGATCTCCGAAACAAGGTGGCCTTTCTCGCCTGTCTCGCTCGCAATCAGCGAGATGATCAGCCTTACCATGGCGCCGCGTTCACTCGATATGGCCTCGCCGTCGTCAGACCGCGACCGAGGGAACGCCATTACTCCTGCCAAATCACCATTTGGTCCGGATGCCTCTACCGCTTGGCCGCTGTGCGTCGGGTCGGTCTGCCAGATCTGAACTATGTGCTGGATTGGGGCGAATTCGAATATGGCAATCGCCTGATGAAGGCCGGGTATACGGGGTTTATCCACCAGGAGGCTATCTTGCACCACAATATTCGTGGTGCCCCGAGCCTGAACCCGACCGATCTCACGTTCGGGTTCACTACCGCCAGATTCTACGAGTTTCCGCCAATCCGGTGCTACTATATGTGCCGCAATATGCTTTATTTCACGCTCTACGATTTCGCACAGCGGCGCTCCGGGTTGGTTCGCCGCGTATTCTGGTCTGTATTTAAATTGACGGTGAATTTCCTGCTGCGACCGCGAAACCACACACGACAGATCCGCGCATGTTTTCGTGGCATGTGGCACGGGCTTACCGGCAATATCGCGGCGCGCTATTAGACAGGTCGCAGGCGAGAACCATGTCCTTCTAGAATTTTAGAGTTCTTGGAATCAAGCATTAAGGCCTCCCTCCCCCGAGCGATGCGGGGACATTTCCGCTGCGATTCCGCCTTTTGGCCGGCCTCTCCCTACCGAATGGCCGCGGTCGAGAAGATCGGCGTGCGACCAGCCGGCTACGTCCTCGATTGGCCCGAGCTCGACTACGGCTACCGAGCACGGTGGCTCGGTCTCACGAGTTACATGAGCCGCATTAGCGTGTTCCATAACCGCTGGACCGGCACCTAGGTTGCGTCGCGAATTCGGCGGCTTGGCCTGGCCAAGTTCAGGCTCTACGCCGGCTCACCGATACGGGGCTACTGTCACGTCCGAAACTGATCTACTTCTGGCTGTATTGACCCAGGCACGATTGGTTGCGGCAGATCGTCCGTAGCGTCATCAATTCTTGCGCCTTCGCCGCGACCTTTGCGCTCCGACCTATCAGCCAGCGCCGGCAGCCGATCGCTTTCCTGCATGGCATTCAGGACGGCTTGACAATACACCTTGAGCGCCGGTACTGAGCGTCGTGAGGGTCCTGGCATACGTCCATACCTACAATGATGTCGACGTAATCGACGGCACCATTCGCGCTCTCTGCAAACAGACTTATGTGATTCCGGAGATCCTGATCGTCGACAACGGCTCCAGCGACGGCACGTTGGACCGGGTCTTCCCGAGCAAGGTTACGATCATCAGACATGATCAGAATCTCGGAACGAGTGGCGCGGTCGCGAGCGGAATGGAGTACGCACTCGCCCATGGTTACGACTGGATTTATATCGTAGACGCTGATTCCGCGCCGGAGCCGGATGCGATAGAGAAGTTGGTCCGACGCTATCAGAGTCTGACCCTGGAGCTTCAAGCCAGCACATGGTGGCTCAGCAGCTTGCTGAAGGAAGGTACCGGGTATCAGCATCACGGGTGCGTGCTCACCCGACGCGGGATCGAAATGGTGGATCCGCCCGCCGAGTCACCGCATTACAGATGCCACACCAACATGTGGAGCGGCAGCTTTTATCGGCTCGAAGCAGTGCAGCAGGTCGGTCTACCCGACCGCAACTACGTACTCGATTGGGGCGACGTGATTTACGGCTATGAAGGCATGATCTGCGGGTACACGGGCTTCCTCGACCAATCGAGTGTCGTCCTGCACAACCTGCACGCGATCGACACGTTGCATTTTCGCCGTTTTGGCCCCCGTTTCGTCAAGCTCTTCTATTCGCCGCCAATACGATGTTATTACCATTGGCGAAACAGTAGTTATTTCTGGTTGTATAAGTACAAGGGGGAGAATGCCGTGAAGCTGACAGCGGTTCATTTTTTCCAGTTTTTTAAGTGGCTGATCAAAGCATGCTTATTCCTCAGGCGTCCCGGACCGATCTTGCTCGCCTGCATCAGGGGTATGTGGGATGGTGTTCATGCGCGTTTGGAAAATCGCTACTAAAATGCCCTTGCGTTGCGATACCGTGCTCTCGCGGTTAGCGCTCATCCTGGCGTTTACTCTTGGGTCTGTCGCGATTTCGCTGAGCAGTTTCGCGGTCGAGCCCTCAGCGCCACAGTACTTACTGTTTCAGTTCTTTCTTGGTGGACCGGATCCCCCTAGCGGGATCTACCACAAAAACCGATCGAAGGACGATATTCTGAGGATGGCGCGGGATGCCGCGAATGCCGCGCGCCCGGCGCGCCGCGATCCCAATCGGATACTTGGTTTTGCGGTTGGACCGATCGCGATGGACCAGGGAGAAGATGACGCCAGATCGGTCATTCGAGATGCCTTCGACATCGCTTGGGAAACCGATATGGCGGTAGCGCTGCATTTGGATGATTACATGTTCTGGGCACAGGCCCGGCTGCCGGATGGTCGTCTGCTACGTGGCGTCGAGGGAACCACCGAGTGGAAAGACTGGTTGGAGACCCCGGCGCAGGGTCTCGAGATCGGCTGGCTACCGAACGTCAAATTAGCCCCGCAAATATGCTACGAAAGTCCGAAGGTGAAGGAGTTTGCGACATATTGGACAAAGGACGTCATTGGCCAGGAAGTGAAGAGGCAATTCGACCGGTTCGTCCAAGCCGGAAAGGCGAAGCTTTTCGCGGGCATCATCGCCGGTTGGGAATCAAACCTCGCCTATGGCTATTGCTCGCTGTGGCGTCTGGGATACAGCGCACAAAACCCGCCTGCCGATTTCGACCACGAACGGGAGCAGGTCCTGCAGCGGCATATCGAGCGTTGGGCCAAGGGTATCTCCGATGCAGGCATTCCGAGAGACCTTATCTTCACTCATCTCGCACCGATACCGAAACGTGACTACGATAAATTGACTGCGATGTTACCCCGCTCCCGGATCCGGGAAATACCACAGTCAACGGCGTTTCGCGCCTTTTGGACGGCGTTCAACCCTTATTCGAGTCCCGGCTTCGGTGGTTACCTGGGCGATGACGACCGTTACAAGGACATATATGAGGCTGTTCGGACTTACGGGCGCGGAAGCTGGGCGATGGCCGAGGGCACCAATGTAATCCTGGGCGCGCCGCCGAAACGGTCGCCGTTGGCTTGGGAGACCTATCTGGCGCGGAGCTTTAACCACGGTGCAAGGATCGTGGATCTCTTCGGCGGCTTTCAGGGCGAAGGAGCCGGCGAGTTCGGACGCTCTACCGAAAGCGAGCAAGCGGTCGCCGCCTATCGCAAGTTTCTTCAGGGCGATCCCTTAGTCGAGGACCAAAAGGAGTGACCAGCCACGCCGGCACCGCAGGTATCGCGCGATTTGGACAACATCTACTTTTATCTGTGTTGGCGCCGGGAGCTTGGCCGTATGGTTTATTACAGGATTCGAAACAATGATCGTACAGACGCTTAGCCCGACCAAGCCGCTCATTGGCGTCGTCGTGATCGGGGTGTTTGTAGCGCTCGGGACTGTGTTGGCGCTGAGCTTTATCGGGCCGCTGAAGGTTGCCTTTGCGTTTAGCGGTCTCGTTCTTCTCATTCCCGCATTGGTCGTCCGAGACCCGACGGCCTATGGCCTGTTTCTCCTGGTTATTTCCATTCCCATGGATGTGTACACTCATACAACGAGGTGGCTAGCCGACCCTCAAGTCCTTCTCGAGCAATACGGCTTTCAAGCCTCGGGAACGTCTAGTGTGGATGTCTATGTAACCGATGTGGTGTTGATGGCAATGTTGCTGCCGTGGCTGGCCCAGCTCTGCCGCGGACGCGGCAGCCTATATTTTCCGAAGATCGGGTATATCTTCTTACTGTATCTCGCATGGGCTCTGGTCGTCTCGCTGGTCGAGGCCGAGTCGTTGTACTTATCAATCTTTGAATGGATTCGCGAGATTATCTATTTCGTGTCTTTCCTCTATATCGTCAACAATGTTGTCACTCGCGCACAATTTCGAGCCGTCGTCCTCGCGCTGTTTGTCGGACTGGTTATCGAGTCCGGAGCGGTGATCAGCTTTTTCAGTCTGGGTATCGGAACAGAGTTCAACTTCTTCAACGATTTGCTCTATGGGCGAAGCTCGAGGGCGGACACGATATCGCTAACCGTGGCGGAGTCGGGGGAGTTGAAGCACGTCGCGCGAAGCGCGGGGACGTTCACACACCCCTCCCAAGCTGCTTATTATTTCGAGTATATCCTGCCGATCGTGCTGGGCTGTCTCGTCGCGGTACGCCGGGTACCTGATCGAATCTTGTTCGGTACGGTTTTCGGGACAGGCTGCGTCGCACTATTACTGACCTTCTCACGATCGGGGATCCTCGGTTTCCTTGTCATAGGTACCGTATTCTTTTCCGTGGCGCGGTGGTCACGGCTGATCTCACGCCAGATGTTTGCGTGCTGCGCTTTTGTTGCTGCGATGTCCGCAGTCGTGAGCACGCCGTTGTTGATCAACTATTTGGAGATTAGGCCAGATGCAGCCTCCTTTCGCTGGAAATTGATCAAGCCGTCAGTGGACGCCTTTTCTCAGCGGCCCATTTGGGGGTCTGGTCTTAACAACAGCTCAGCCGTTACCGAAGGCTCACGCTCAATAGTTCTGACATCTACTGGCCACAGCGAATTTCAGATGACTGTTGTGCACAACCATTATCTGATTGTGCTCGTCGAGGTCGGGATCGTCGGCTTCCTGTTGTACTTCGCGTTCTTTTGGCAAACCATCGCAACCGCGTTCCGCCACATGCGAGCGGCCGGGACAGAAGCAAAGTTTCTGTTGGTTGGCATTGTATCGGCCCTGGGGGGTATTGCGATCCACAATTTCGGTGACCCTTTCGGCGGTCATCCGACTCAAGCAATGTTGTGGCTGTATGCTGGATTGGTTTTCGCCATTTGTCGTCGGGTTCGGGCGCAGCCGACGCTACCGGCTTTGGCGCATAGTTGGGGGGTGCCCGCAGATCCTCTCCGGAACGCGTCGCGAGCGCGCCCGTCGGCGCCCAACGCTTAGGGGCCACCCTGGTCTTCAGCCCCTGTTGTCGGCTATCACCTGCTTAATTACGTTAGTAACACAAAATGCAATTTTAGCGTAACCGCCTCGATTTGGATGTCCGTCGTTCGAGTAATAATCTCTAGATGTTAATCGACACAGCTTGAAACCATCTAACAACTTGCCTCCTGCTTCTTCTATCGAATATCTTGCCCTTAATCCAAGGTCTTTAGGTCCATCGATCTCTCCTTCTTGCGGTAAGTGCATGAAGGCTACGTTCGCGGGACCATATACCCTGATCAATTCAGCGATTGCAGCGCGCGACTGCTGCTCCGCCGGATCAGAACGTTCGCTGAGAAATTTGTAGACGCGATAAGTTCCCGGCAGCAGCGCTTCGGCACGTGTTTTAAACCAGATTTTTTTTATAATCGTCGCCCGATCTGTTCTGATTTTTGCAATCCATGAAGACAGTTCGTCCGGAGGAGGTAACCTATAATAATAGGTTTCTTCGCCGCGGCAGGCCGTCAAAGTCGAAAGGCACCGAAGTTCACTCGGGTCAAAATTCCGCACGGGGCGTTGGTAGTCGTCGGAAATGAACAGGACAACCAGCTTTCGGATTTGAATGTCATTGGCTGCCAAGTACCGTTCGAGCTTGAGCCAGTGCTCGAAACCAGTTCCCCGCAACCCCCCATTGACGGCTTGATACCCAAGCTTTTCGATTTCAGGACTTACCAGCCGAAACCACGGCTCAGCACCTTGCCCTTCAGTAAATGAATCTCCCAGCAGCAGGAGGGACGCCTGTCCGGGCATGACGTCGGCATCCTGAACTAGTCCGAAATTGTTGGTCCGGAAATGATAGTCATATTCAACCTCAAAGTCGTTGGCAGAAAAAAAAGCGGTGAGATTCCTGATATCACTGTGCGGGACATAGGTGAATATGTCTTCGTGATTTCGAAAAATCGTGTCCCGGCCGTCAAAGAATATGACGCGATGGATCGCTTTATAAACGATCTGGGTCCTCCTGATTGACGAGCAAAATAGCTGACACGACAACTCAACTGCCAGGATGCCGATGATGATTGATGCAATTACCAGTAAAGATGGTCCGATTTTCTTGAAAGACCTCAGTCTTCCAGACGGACTGGTTATGCGGTGATCGCTAATCGGAGCCGTCATGGCTGTCGATCCGGAGATTGCGGTATGACCCTTCCCGGCTCCCTTGATTTTGGTCAATCGGGCTCAAACACGCCCTTGTAGTCGACACGCAACGAGGGGTCTTGGTCCTCCTTGCGGGCAATACAATTGCCCGCAACAAGCAATTCGATGTCGGTTCCCATAAAGCAGCGGAACGCGTCCTCCGGAGTGCAGACGATCGGTTCGCTCCTGACATTGAAGCTGGTATTCACCAGAATCGGGCAGCCGGTACGCGCCTTGAAAGCGGAAAGAAGCGCGTGGTAGCGCGGATTTGTTTCTTTGTGAACGGTCTGAATGCGGGCCGACATATCGACATGAGTAACGGCCGGGACTTGCGAGCGGATGGTATTGAGCCGGTCTATTCCAAACAGCGCCTCGGCTTCTTCCGACACCGGGCAGCGCCGACCCTCGAGAACGTCGGCGACGAGCAGCATATACGGGCTGTCACAATCGAGATCGAACCATTCGGCCACGTCCTCGCGCAGCACCGAGGGCGCGAAGGGACGGAAGCTCTCTCGGAACTTCACTTTTAGATTGAGCTGCCGCTGCATGCTGGGCGAGCGCGGGTCGCCGAGGATCGATCGGGCGCCAAGGGCGCGCGGACCGAACTCCATGCGGCCCTGGAACCAGCCGACGGCCTTTTCGTCGATCAGCGCGTCTACGGTGC
>WNFC01022136.1_pt1 | contig 12601 bp, 19 predicted proteins | sample 5400541 | NCBI WGS metagenome assembly WNFC01 (sample SAMN13153342, study PRJNA577476) | soil metagenome | isolation source: 120 cm saprolite under Douglas fir tree site 2 hole 2 replicate 1 | place: USA:California | collected 2015-04-18
TGGACTGTACATCGACGACTGGGCCTCGACCTCGGGCGCCATCCAACCCTCTGTCCCGCACTGGTCATCGACCTCCTCGTCTTCGTCCTTCACTTGGATAGCGAGATCGAAATCGATGATTTTCAAACAGAAGTCCTTCCTGACGAGAAGGTTGTCGGGTTTGATATCCCTATGAGCAATACAGTGCCCGTGGAGATATGCGACGCCCTTGATGAGGCCCCAGCAGATTTGGCCGATGTTGGCCGAAAGTCGACCAGGAGCGATCTGGATATAGTCTATGACAGAGTCCATTTTTGGGAGAATTGCCCACGTCCTGGACTCCACTTCGAACGAATCCAGCAACGAGATAATGTGCTCGGACTTGGGCTGAAAGTTATTAAGAACTTTGAGGATGTCAAGCTCGTTCGATGACTCGCAAACTTTCTTCGCAATCAGCTGCTTGCCCGGGTCCGACCGTCGAAAGACAGTGAGGATATTCCGCGGCATCTAGAGGGCGAGCGTCAGCACAGTGTATAATAAGTACAAAATGGTCGCCACACCTTGAAGAGCGGCTCGAATGTGCCACCCTTATCATCGATACATCCAACTTCACCTCATAGCCATGTGCTCCGAGGTCTTTGGAGTCTGCTACACTTGCACCTCCACCACCCGCGCCTGTGCTCGCATCGTCATCGGCACCTGCGTGAACCCCTTTCCCTTTGGACCCCCGGCCTTTCCTGGTCTTAAGTGATTTCAGGCGGTATTTATTCTTATGATCCCCAGTCTCCTTGTTGAACCGCTCAATCGTCGTCCTCGTATCATCGTCATCCTCTCCCCCGTCCTGTCCCAGGACATGGAGAAGGTTATATAACTGTAGGGTAAACTCGACGCGTCCGAGTGATGTGTTCAAATTAAAATGCTTGACTGTATAACGAACCTACAACAATTCAGCCCATGAGCTTATTTGTGCAGAAAGTACAACACACCGATTGATCATTTTTAGGCTGAAACAGAGTATACCGAAATGCTTCGCCGTTATGCAGAATAAAGATTGCCACGAGGACAAACTTCTTGTCCTCTTGGAACGATTTCAGGAACTTGTTCGCGAAACGAACGATAGAGGCCCCCGACAACAGCATCCGAATACGATCCTCAGGGCAACCTCTCGTCGTTAAAGTCGAATTGACTTCTACGAGCAGTCGCGGAAGAGTTGATTTGGCGAGGAGGAAGACACTATGAGGTTTGTATACGCGAACTTTATCGTCAAGCATATTGGCAACACCGTGAGGCACATTGTCTGCACGTTGCACGATAAGTTGCAAAGGCAACGGTGTCCTGCCCCTTTAGAGTTGAAGCTAAATCGCAATCAAAGAAGAGATACAAATGAGCACGCACAGTTGAGCGGTGACATTTCCGCCCCTTGGAACTCGAAGTATAAACGGGTGGAAGACGAGGGAGTTCGCCGCATCTTCCTTTAAGACAGATCCGTAAGGCCCTTGCCAAGTGTTCGCCATTCCTCAGAAGTGACTTCCCTGATATGCATAACTTCGCCTAGCCCGGCTTTGCGCCACGGCTGATCGGTGGAGAGCTCGCCAGACGAAACATATGCAGCCCGAGATGAGGGATCACGTATAATATACTCTAAAACCTTGTTCGCCTACACTGACCATCAGGAAAGCGGACAGACAAATCGACGAAATAGCATACATGAGGGTACTGATCTGTTGGAAAGTTGAGGGATTCGCGCACATCATTCGCCAGAGCTGGCTTGCTGTCCAGCTTTCTTTCATAGTCTGCGACGAACTCCAGGGCTGATGATGTAGGCCATACGTCATTTAGTTCGATGTCGGATACCTGGAACCTGTTCCAATTTTCCATATGGATGAACATGTCTTCATATTCTTGGACCAGCTCCGAGGAGAGAATATCTCCTAGATATCCTGACAGCGCGTTTGTCGGACAAGCTGAGTTGGAGCAAGAAGACGTATGAGACACTCACTACCACTGCCACCGGCAGTATCGGGTGTCTGCGGTGGTGGCACCTGTACGCAGTACACGGTTCTCGGGGAGGTCAATCTCCATCATCGTGTCCGCTGCGGAAAGGCATGTGAGGTTCGCGCTGTCCCCGGAAAATTCGACTTGGTCGACGATCTGTTGCAATTTAGGGAGCGGGGACTTCGCGGAAAGGTCCTTGTGGTCATATTTCCACACAACGAGTTCGTTGTGCATGAAGGGGGCGAGGAACTTTTCATTCGTCTCCTTGATCATCTTCGTTAAGTCGAAGACATCGGTGTCGGCCGATACAACCAGGCTACTGGGTTTCCCAAATCTCAGCTGGCGCTGGTGGTCGACGAGAATGAACCAAATCCTTTTTGGTGGGGTTTCAGCCGGTGATATGGCTCGTCTTTTTTTGAGTACCTGCATCATGATGAGGGTCGACAGCGGCGTCAGTCGACACGATGAACTGATCATAAAAGACCACTGACAATATCACGTCATGCTTTATCACGTGTCAGCCACGTTGTCCATGATCTTAATATTCCCGTATGATACGCTCGCAATGATCACTGTCAACATCACAGTACTCGGTCTTTGCATTCAAAGACTTCGAATAAACGGCAGAAAAGACTTAATGATTTATTTTTGGACTAATTTTTTTCAAGAAATTAATGTTTTTTTAGGTAAGAACAATAGGGCATTCCAGTTTATTCAACGTTTTTATGTATTTTTTACGATCCATGAAAGAACTTTAAGTCCATGTGGCAATTTATTCAAAGTCTTTGAATGCAAATACCGAGTAATGTTGACAGTGGATGTTCACTTCTGCCATCCGTGATGCTATCTGCGAATCCAGACCGTGGCACACGCATGACCAAGGCCCCGATCCCGAAAAACTACAAGGTCTCTTGGGAAATATGATTGGGCACCAGGGTCGTGATGGCTTCCATGCGACTAACAGCGACAGTCGGGAACACCACACGAGGAAAGCATCGCGGAGGCTCGCTTTGCGTGAATCCAGGGGAAGAAGAGAACCTGAAGCCGCGCGCGATGACATCCCTACCACGACCTGACTGACCCTCAGCGCGGCCGACACACCGCATGCGCTCCACCCGCTGCCGCATGGTTGGTGAGGGCCGACGCGCGCAGAGGGGACCGTGCGCTCGATCGTGACGTGACGGTCGAAGGTGAGCCACCACCGCACCACTCGGCCCCCTTCAATCCTTGTTGTGTGTAGAATTGCGGTGTGTGGGCTCAGACTGTCGCTGTCCGGCGCCCGCCATCGTCGAGTAGTGGCGGAGCAGAATTTATTACAGTATGTACGACCGAGTGTCAAGCGATGTGTCTGAAATGTACGGGCAGTTCGAAACAGGGGTACACGACTGTATGACCAAGCACAGTCCTACATCCCTTCCTCCCATACCCATTTGCCCATTTAAACCGTCCAACGTAGCTCCATGAATGTGATAGCATGGCTTGGGCACCTCTATCCCGTCGACCACGACCACTCTCTGCCTCGGCTACTGGCGACCTCACTATGAGTACAGATAAAGAAAGCTCGCTGAAATCGTTTCTTATACTTGCCTTCACGTCCTCTTGGAATTTTGTGAAAGGAGTCTAACATAATCGGTAGAGGGGTATAATCGTCATTTAGAAGAATCCCATCAAAACAGCACCCTTCGAGACACTACGATCAGTATCCAACACCTAGCCATCTATCCTTTTGCCCCAGCGGCGTTCTTCTTCTGCTCTTTCAACTGCGCGATCCTCTGGCAAACCACCGCCAACACCAACACGCACACACCGCGACACAAACCGACCAACCAAGCGCCGTCAAAACAGAAAATGCGCGAAGAAACTGAGAGTAAGACGCACCTGTTTGCGCTCCTCCTTCTTGCGCGCCATCTCCGCCGCCTTTTCCTCCTTCGTCATCCCAGCCGTCGTGCCCGTCACGGTCGCCGGCGAAGCAACCGGAACCGGCGACGTTCCGCGCTCATTCGGCACGGGCGATCCGAGCGGTGTGATCCGCGGACTTGCGGAGGGTGAGAGCGCCCTGATACGCGAGGGCCGCGCCGCATCAGCGGGGCGAGTCCGCGAAGGTGCCGCGGCTGATGCTGAGGTGCGGACGGGCTCAGGCGGAGACGTGAGCTCCGTGACTGGGATCGGCACGGGTGGCGGTGCGGGTTCATCCAACGCACCCCACGGATCCTCGTCATCTCCCGTGCCGCCCCAGCCCATCCCGACGGCGTTGGGGCCAGCCGACTCTGCCGGTGCACTCTCAAATTCATCTGCGGATGTGAGAGTTAGTAAGGTGACTTTGGAAGAGACAGAGATACGTGCTCCAGTCGTCCCCGTCATCATTAACGTCCATCAAGTCGCCGCCCCAGCGCGTCTCTTCTGCCAGCCCTCCAGGCAGAGAGCCTGGAACAGAATTCCTGTGACCACCGAGCTGCATGCTTTTAGGTTTGCTACCACTAGGTACAGGTGGTGCTGAGGATCGGCTGCTAAACGTAGGTTTCGTCTCACTCGGCACCGGGGGCGGTAGCGTTTCGGCAGGTGTGATCCCTGCCTGCATATCTGTAGGCGCAAACTGTGGAGGAGGATTAGAGAGGGCGAAACACGAGGATGGAATTTCATGCCTTTCTTCCGATCGAAGATATTGCCCAACCTGCCAAGGCGCCGGCGGCTCCGGCGGCAGAGCTGACAAGTGTGGCATCAGCACCGCCGTTTGATGTACTGAGGCCGAGATTGAGGGTCCCATCGCCTGCGAGAGTAGTATCGGGCTGCAGTCCGTTAGCGGAGCCGGATGGAACATATTGAATGGCGAGCGAACCATCTTGGCAGCGTGCTCCTCGAGTATTTGGACGAACATCGCCACAGCCCGAAATGCCTGGTCCCGTACAGTTCTGCTTGCGGTCAGAAAGGGATAAAACTTGGAGTAATTGAGGGAATTTACTTTTCCTTGTCCACTAATGCCCCTGACACCAGTCCCACAACCTTTCCCGCAAGCTCTTCCACCTCGAATGAGTTTGCGCACGCCATACAGGCCATGAGAGCGGCCACTCGCGCAGGCGGGAAGTCATCCTTTAGGGCCTTGGCACAGGCCGCACCGAGAACCTTACGTCGTGTGTTGGGACCAAGTGTTGGACCGAGGCGGCCGATGAGGATGATTGAGTTGGTACGGATGGGAGCCTCGGGGTCAGATTGAAGGCGCGCAAGACAGCGGAGAAGGTCGTTGTTCAGGATACGCTCAGTTAACTAACGATTGGGTGTCTGTTGGTGGGAACGGGGAGGAGAGACAGCATGGCGCACCTTATCGGAAAGAAGGCCAATCGCTTTCACCGTTGTCTCGCGGATAACTGGGATCGTGTCTGTGAAACCAGTTTGCTAGGTCGTCATATATCACTATTGAATCACCTTTGTATGAGCCAGGCAAAACTCACGATATGAGGCCAGACCTTTTCTGATACGGTTTGCTTATCGAGTTTATCAGCAAACTCGGGTAGTGCATCAAGCAGTGCCATGCGCGTGCCACGGTCTGGATTCGCAAATAGCTTTACCACGGGCTCAAGTACGAGGGTCTTATATTCGTCTGCCGAGACGTAAGTGCCGAGCTGGATTACCAGCGGGATGGTCGATGGGGCCGAAGTCGACATCGCTGTAAGTGTAAGAGAGTTGAGGAGGGCGGGAAGAACAAGGTGTGTTGCGAATGTTGAGGGGAGCATAGGGGCAGCATCCTTGATTGTCCTTTCCGTTAAAGTATATCAGTCAATTTACACGCCTTGGCCTTGCAAATTGCGCACCGAAGCAAAGCTAGTCTTTCTCCGTCTGCCATCAATCCGAAGTTTCCCAACCCTTCACATATCTTGAATAGTGCATTTCCTTTGAAAAACCCGCCATTCTCTCCAAGGCTCTCTGCCATGCCAACGTCGAGTAACGCCTTGGGAGTCATGCGGCCTTTTGGGTTCGGATTGAGCATCTTTTTGAAGGAGGACCACAGCGAGAGTGGAATCTTTCCGCGTGTCGAAGGCTGGGGAGGATTGTAGGGGGGATTCAGGAATGGCGGGTGAGGAACGCTCGGGTTGAACAAATTGAAGGTAAGCAGGGCCAATGCATAGGCATCAATGGCTGCAATTGGGTCCCTACAGAATATAATCGGCTACTTTAGCGAGGGTGGATGAAAATGCTTACTCTTTCAAGGCAGCCCATCCGCCTCTCTCATTTTCTGGCATCCGATGCATATTCAAATCTCCGGCATAAGTCTAGGAGCCTTGTTATGATGCAGCGTTGACACGAATGATGGAATAAAATACGCACCACAATGATTGCATTTGGCTCTGCAGGGTCACTGAACAGTTCGAAACCTCCGAGCTTCCATTCTCCACTGGCAGAGAGGAAAATGGAGCCGATGCGAACAGTACCATGGGCTGCGTTGCATGAGGAGTGGATAAATGAAAGAGCATTCTAAAAACAAATAGGTGATGCGTAACGGCAAAGGGGCATAACTATTCCCATCTGTCCAAGGTGAAGATTCAGGTACTGGAGTACGTACCGTTATGCGATGTAGTCCCCATAAAAGCCAATCCTGCCTTTCGTTCGCAGGCTTGGTCTCCCACGAGGACAGCTCTGCGGAAAGTGATTTGACACGTTCTGTCATGATGTACACAGTGCCATCTGCCTCGACGGCGTCCATGAATTTGAGGATGTCGGGGTGTCGCGTGACGCGGAGTCTGCGGACGGCATTTTGGGCGACGGGAAGCAAATTGCGCCTTTGCTGGCTGTTGAACTCGAAAACGGATACGAGAGATCCGTCATCCTGGGTCGGGTTGAGTACGGCTGCCAAGAACGGACAAAGGGGAGAGACAAAAATGTACCCGCTTTGTTGCGTCGTACAAGGACCAGATGCTCGGTGAATCAAGGGGGGGATGTTTTTTGCCGAGAGAAAAAGGGAGGTTAAGGCCCGACTTTTGTACGATGGTCGAGACTGCGGCGCTGCTGAGTGTTCTGAGATAATCCATCAAGACTCGAGAGTGTCTCGACAAAGAGGGGATGGATGCTACCAATATGTCACGTGGTTTCACTTGCCGTCAGCGCGCTCCGGCCCGGTGCGCTGACCTCCCCTCCCTCTGCTGCTCTAATGAGACAAGGCTGACCGCTGCACTCGCCCAAATGGCTATGATGAACCACCATTCGAGTTACTACATGTCGAGCTCCCCGTCGTCGACGATGGCCAAGTTCAATTGAGCGATCTTGTCTCCCGTGTTGTGCAGGCTTGCTATGCAGAGCTGACAGAGATGGCCGAGACGTCAGTCATCCCTTCGACTCCTCTCCGTCGTTGTCCCCATGTTGCTGACTATGTTACCCAATTATCAGTCTTCCTGGCATGTCGGATAGTGCCAGGAAGCGCAAACTGGCGGACTTTGTAGTTGCTTGGAAGAAGCAGGTGGTAAAGCTCTACGCCGTCACGAAATGGTCGCGAGACGCGGATATCGTCCAGAAATGCATGGTGTGTACGCATCTCGCCTCGTTTCTGGAATTTTCTCTAATTTGCTTCGGTTGAAGAACATCACAGCCTTTTTGATGAACCAAAACCGCCAGTTTGAGGAGGTCATTCGCGCCTTAACATATTCCAAGGATAGCCTGGACGGCGCAAGGTACGACCTACCTCATGGTCAGTTGAACACGCTCACAACTACGCGCGTTCCCACCACAGACTACGAAATCATGACCTCCTCACATCGTTGGACGTTCTCACCACCGGTTCCTATTGGCGTCTCCCTACCTTGATCAAGGTATGTTCTGAACAACCAGTGCGGTCTACCGGGTACTGAAGACCTCTATAGAAATCTATCATCTCCCCTTCTCCCCTAACTGACCAACAAGTTTCGAAGATTCTTACCGACCTTGAGAGCCTCACGCGGTTTCGTCTTCGAATGACCGAGATCGTTCCAGTTGAAATGTCCAACTATCGCATCTGCATGTACCTCCATTTTAACTTGCTAGCCGAGTGCATTGACTGCTGTGAGAACAGTCGATGGGCGTGCCTGGTTTACAATTCCTAACCTTTTCGAGACCTCCATCTGTCTCCGAGGTGGAAATCAAGACGATGGATGGTTTTTTGTCCATGTGGAGTTTCTCTTTACGGTTGGTGGGGATCGAACAGGCATGCAAGGTCCGTACCCACTATCTCCCATCCTGTATCCTTCATTCATTTCTCGCATAGAGTTCCCGCGGAAGCCGACAGGCGTTTTGAAGGAGCACCTCACAATTGAAGCGGACAATCGTCTAGGCTGTTACCTGCCAATGTCTGAACCCGAACAACCCCCAGATCCTAATCTTCCTCCTCCCCCGGAGAGGCCCAAGCTCCCAGAAGATGTCGTTGATGCACCATTAGTCCGACTCTACAACTTCCTTCGTGAGTGCTCTCCTGCATCGATTATGTAATAGTCGTGCTGAGCAGCGCTGTAGAGATGATGTCAATGTCGTACCAGTTAGAGATACTCTGGTATCAGGTACGTCCTCCAAAGTTGTACCCTGCGCGCCATTTTAACAGGCTTCATGAAACACAGGCAGAGCGGCTGCGTTCGCTTGGCTGGGGTGACTTTCTGAAGGTTGAAATGTCGCGCAATCGAAAAGCATTAAGCGTATCTTACTGGATGTGAGTTTTCTCTTTCACCGTCCTGGACTCTCTCCTATGTTATCTCCGCGTAGTCGCCAAACCCCTGCTCGCCCGATTCCTCATGCCGCAAGCTTTCAGCTACCTCTCCTTGGTGGCACACTCAGAATTGAGTTGCGAGCTACACCCGATCCTATCCGCAATCCCCATGCACGCGTTCTTACGGAACTTCAGGACCGCGCTAAGCTTGGCGGCCGGCGACCGTCTGATACAGTTGAGGGCACGACATGGAATGTTGTGTGGGAGCCTGCGCCACTCGCTCTGGGAATAGCACTCACGACCGAGGGCGTTGTACCTACGTCAGGCGAGCTCACAGTGGTACGCGCAGGTCTTGATCCGGCGCATCTTAACGTGGTTTGATCGTGTGCGTACAGAACGCACAAGATCTCGATTTCGAACGCCTTATTCGGACGGTTATTGAGAGGCACGCGCGCGCCATCTTCCGCGAGTTTGCGCTACGGCTACGGAATAATCCGGTATTCTCGTTGCCGGGCGCTGTCGAGGTTGTCGAGGAAGGTACGTGTCCTACGTTTATCTGCATGCTTCACAAGGACAGACAGACGTCGATTGAGTAGCCGGTACGCAAGCCCTCCACGTTCACCTGTGTGCCGATGAAACCGTCGTCGTCACCATTGAACCGCGCACCGGTAAGATTAGCCTGCGTGATACGGGAGACCTCGGCGCGGCGGGACGCGGACCGCGTTTCGTAGCTCTCTCGGAAAAGATGAACGAAAGTCCAACATTATTACTCGGAGGACTCACGAGGCTCCGCGTAAACGTATGTGATGGCCTTACCCCCCCCTCTTTGATGTGTATTCATGGGGCCTTAGACGATTATCGAGTTGGCTGAGCAAAAGGCCAACTATTTGGGCTTTCAGACGTTCAGGCAGCGCAATTTCCTGCGTGAGGGTAGGCGTCATGCAAACTTTGGGCGTTGCTGCACTTGTTTACTCTTCCTGCCTGCCATGTCTCAGAACTCAACAAACTCGGAAGCACAGTGCGCAGTCTGCTCTACATCCAGCTTGTACCCTTCCCTACGCACTACCTCGTTCTCGTCGTCACCGATACCGACTTTCGCTACGCGCTAATTAGCGTCAAGATTGTCCCGGATAGCATGTACCAAAGCCTTGTCATGGAGGACATCGGATGGTTAGATGTGGAAAGGATTTGCGGGCGCGGGCGGGAGGCGAGAGCGCACAACGCAGCACCAGAGCCGGGATTTGGAAGCCCCGGTGTGGAGTCGTCAAAGTCGGTTCCTGAAATCGGCCGTAAACCAGTTGTTGGCTGACGATATTACCAGATTCAGACTGGAGACGATGGTCCTGCGCGAACTGTACATTTATTGCTGGTACACGTGTTCACCTTTTCTCCCATCCTTTTGATGGCTAATCGTGCTGCTCGTACAGTGCCCGCGTTGCACACACGAAAGTCGAGAACCAGCTCAAGAGGCTCAACATCCGATTCTGGCACGTATATCCTCCATCCCCCACGTCTGCCGCCGCGGCAGCACCCCTCAACGGCCCGATGGGCGGCGCGCCAGGCCCTCCTCCGTCCGTGTTTGGCCCCCTGCAGAGCACGCTCTCGCACGCGATCCCCGCGCTGCTGATCCAGTCGTCGGACGTCCTGCGCGACTCTGCCGCGCGCGACGCAGCAATGCCGAACATCCGCGTCGTCCCGCTCGCGTGGTGGACGCCCGGCGCGAAGGCCCGCGGCCCAAAGGTCGTGACGTGCGTCAAGCTGCGGCACGTGCAGCAGCTCGTCGGGCGCCGCATCGCGACGACGTCCGAGTCGTCGTCCCAGGGCGTGCTGCGCCCGTCCCGCCGCATCGTGTACGACGCGCACGAGGCCCTCGTGTGCTTTTTGTCGGACGAGGTCGACGGGTGTATGGATGAGTTCAAGGAGGAGTGGGAGAGCGTGTCCAAGATCGTCGTCATCGCGCGCGAGGGTACGTTCGCATCTTTCCTTTGTTCACGGTTCTGTGCCGCCTACCACGCACATTAGTCGTAAATATGGCAAAAGCGAAGCAGTGGGAGGATGTGCGACTGCTCTCATTCGACCTGCAAACCGTCGAGTTCACCTATGCCTCGGTACGTAACACGCACGACAATTTCCGTTTATGCCGTTCAACCGACGCTCAATTTCTACGTAGGACTACACGCTCTCCATATCCTGCAAGGATCAGCTCCTCACAGGCGGCTCGTACAACCTCCACTTTAGTCGTCTCCCATCTCAAGCCGAAGCGCACGACCACCGCCCAAACCCGCACGCGGACGCCGAGCCGTTCTTCCACGCGCTCCTCCGCCATGGCCGCCTCGCGGACGCCCTCCCGGCGCTCGTCGCCGTCCTGCGCGACACTGTTCCCGTCTTGGAAGTCCTCGCGCGCATCCCGGCACGCGCAGTGCCCAAGGCCGCAGGCTGGTGGCGCGTCATGTTCGGCCCGCGCGGGAGCACCGGCGCACCGGGTGCTGCTGCCACTAGGCACGCGCTCGACTTTCGCGTGCTCACGGGCTCGCGCGTCGTGCTGTTCGATGCGTCCGAGTCGCTCTTCCGAAATGCGCGGCCACCACCACAGCCGCGACCGCAGCCACAGGACGCTCAGTCGGGGGCGGCCGGGACCGGGACACCGGTGGGCTTTCGTCCGATTCCGGAGTTTAGCCGCGCGGTTGTCGATGCTGTTGCGGCGGGTCGCGGGCGCGGGACCGTTGCGGGTATCAAGATTGGTATTGTGTGTGATGCGGCGGACGTTGTCGTGGTCGGCGAGGCGTTATGGAAGAGCATTGCGCACGCGTGTGGTCTGGGTGGAAACGATGTAGTGGTGAAGATGGAGGAGGGCGACTGATGATGGGGTATTGGGTGTTATGTTTGCGTGTATATACCCCCCTTGTGTAATTTAATCTCTGCAATTACTGTTTTTGCATTTCACAATCAAGGACAATGTTTTATTCATCGTTTTACTCGATGCGACCTGCACTACGCGTGGCAACCGCTAGTCATGACACATTCGCAAATCAGTGAGCTTACTACCTAGTGGTCCATACCGTCTGTCATGGACGAATGCATCCAAATCTTAGGTGTTGCAAACTGCCATCAAATTACGTTGAGGGTCGGTCGCTTGTCAGTAGCAGTTGCGTGACTTCAGCGGTCGAAATTTGTAAGCAAGTACCCGACAGTATGGCACCGGAGTTATTTTTCGTACTCAGCGCACTCAGTCGAGAATATTTTATGAAGTTGTTTATAAAGTGTATGACAAATACAACATATTCTAAAAATATCTATGTAATCAACTGAGAGGCCACAACCACAACTATTGAGGCGCATCCACACATGTGCACATTTTAGTAAGAGACATTGCATAAGGCGGAAGCATGGGCGTGGGCATGGACTGAGGGGGAAAAGTGAGTGCGAGTGCTACTTGCGTTTCCAGGTGCATGGATGGGGTGGGCATTGTCACGGATGGAGGCGCAAGCGTTTCTGTTGGTGTGGATGGGGTGGGCGCTGTTGCAGATGGAGGTGCTGCACATGCACGGGCACACACATTCACTGTGGCAGATGTTGCATCAGGTTTTGCATGCTTACCTGATTGCTTGCCACCAGCATAGGGATCACTGTGAACCCAGTGGCGCTTGCCCTTAGCAACACTGATGCTCCGAGCAGTCACCTCGTGCTCCTCAGGGGCAGGGGGACACTTTCATTTTGGAGTGCCATGCTTGACGCCCATCCACTTGGCTGTCTCCATCCAGGACTTCTGATTGGGCACAATGAAGTCCTTTTCTGGCAAGGCGTTCAAACCTTCTATCAAAGAGATAGCTGCTGTAAGCATGTACTTTGCCAAGTGGGTGGCCTCGAGAATAGCCAAGGATGAAGACTTGGACATGAGGGTTTGGGACAGTGCAGCAATGTCCTGTGTGAGACTTTGCAGATTGTCTTCTTGTGTTGAAGTGCACTCTT
>WNFC01006803.1_pt1 | contig 12597 bp, 13 predicted proteins | sample 5400541 | NCBI WGS metagenome assembly WNFC01 (sample SAMN13153342, study PRJNA577476) | soil metagenome | isolation source: 120 cm saprolite under Douglas fir tree site 2 hole 2 replicate 1 | place: USA:California | collected 2015-04-18
TCTCTACCTGCGCGCGCTTGCGATCTTCTTTCCGAGCACGAAAGAGCGGGTCTTCGAGGCTCTGGGATTGCTCGAGCAGGCGATCGCGATCGATCGGAATTATGGGCCGGCACTCTCCTGGGCGGCGATCTGCCAAATGCGGCTCGTCCAGGACGGCTGGGCTGAAGGGCCGGAGAAAACCCGCCGCAACGCCATCGATCTTGCCCGGCAGGCGCTGCAGGCGGCGCAGAACGACCCGGGCACCGTCGCCAACTCCGCCAACGTACTGGCTCTATTCGGCGAGGATATCGGTGCGACGATCGGGCTGGTCGACCGTGCGCTGGCGCTCAACCCGAGCTTTGCCCGCGGCTGGTTTGTGAGCGGCATTCTGAGGGTACTTGCCGGTGAACACGACCTCGCGATCGAGCATGTCGAGACCTCGCTGCGCCTGAGCCCGCGCGAGCGCATGGGTGTGCCGCTAACCATGATGGGCGCGGCCTATTTCTTCAAACGTCGGTTTGACGAAGCGACAGCGAAGCTGCTCTTGTCAATCCAAGACCATCCAGGCTATCCCTACTCGTACCGCTTTCTCGCCGCGTGCTATGGCCATAGGGGGCAGCTCGACGAAGCGCGTGCGATCGTCGCAAAGCTGCGCGCCATTACCCCTCTGGTCGTGCCGAGCGATATTCCCTTTCGCAACCCCGCCGACCGCGAGCTTTTCCTCTCGGGCCTGCGCCTGGCGATGGGCGAGGCAGCATGAAGCCGATCGATTATCTGCGCTGCTTTGCCGGCATCACGACCCGGGAATGGCTGCGTTTTCTGAACCAGCGGGGACGTTTCTTCTCGGCCTTGGTCCGCCCGCTGGTCTGGCTCGCGATCTTTGCGACCGGCTTTCATTTCGTGCTCGGGGTGTCGATCATCCCGCCTTACGAGACCTACATCCCCTACGAGATCTACATCGCCCCCGGGCTGATCGCGATGATCCTGTTGTTCAACGGGATGCTGATCTCGCTGTCGATGGTCTATGACCGCGAGATGGGAAGCATGCGAATCCTGATGGTGAGCCCGCTGCCGCGCTGGTTTTTGCTGACCGCGAAATTGCTGGCCGGGGTCGTCCTCTCGGTTCTGCAGGCCTATGCGTTTCTGGTGATTGCATTGCTCTGGGACATCGTCCCGCCGTGGTACGGCTACATCTCAGTGCTGCCCGCGCTGATCCTGTCGGGACTGATGATGGGGGCGCTCGGGCTGCTGCTCTCCTCTGCGATCCGCCAGCTCGAGAACTTTGCCAGCGTGATGAACTTCGTCATCTTTCCGATGTTCTTCGCATCTTCGGCCCTTTATCCCTTATGGCATGTCAAGGAGGCGAGCCTTCCGCTGTATTATGTCTGCGAGGCCAATCCCTTCACCCACGCCGTCGAGCTGATCCGCTTTGCGCTCTATGGCCAGATCGAGCCGGTCTCGGCCGTCGTTCTCGTCGCCGCGACGGCTATCTTCTTGACGCTCGCTGTTTTCGGATACGATCCGGCAAAGGGGCTGATGCAGCGGCGCGCCGCCGATTGAGGTGACGATGCGGCAGGGGCGACGCGGGGTCGGGTCGGCAATATGCACGGCGACCGTCGCCGCGGCCTTGACCGCCGCTACCGCAGCGCAGACCGCGCCCCAGCACTCCGAGGATCCCGACTGGCCCTGCCAGCAGCGGCTCGTCCCGCAGCTGACAGCGCCGGCCTTTTGGAATGGACCGCTCGATATGGAGGGGGATTGGCAGGCCGATCCCGAGATCGCCGAACTGGTGCGTCACTTGGCGCCCCGGCGAGTCACCACCGAAGAAGGGTTGGCCGCGATTATGGACTTTGCCAAGACTGCATCGGGAGATCGTCCGCACCGCTTTGCACTCACCTTCCGCGGACTGCTCGCCGAGACCGACCGGGAACGCGCCGTCTTGATCGAGAAGCTCAAGGGCATCGGCCGCCGCCAGCGTGAACTCGCCGACCTCGTCGCGCAGCTCGCGGACGAGCTCCGGTCGATCCCGTCCGCCACCGTCGGCGAAGCCGCCGCCAAGCGCGTCGACCTGCAGCAGCGACGCGATTTCACTACGCGCAATTTCGAAGAGGTCCAGCGCACGATCCGCTATGCTTGCGAGATGCCGGTTGGGCTTGATGCGCGGCTGGGCGCCTGGGCGCGCGCACTGCAGCTGACATCGCGGACAGAAGTTAAATAGCGAGCGTGTCACGAGCGGCCCCGCATCTCGGACAGCCTTCACGGGCCGGCGAGCTCGCCCTGCTCATTGAGCAGCGGGATGCCGTATTCGCGCAGGACCGCTGTGATCTCCGTCTGGCGGTTGAGGATCGCCGCGTTGATGCGGCGCCGCCATTCGGGCTCGTTGGCGCGGACCCCCATCGCGATATGGTACGCCATACGCGTCGCACCGGGCTCGCTTTTGAGCGCTACCAGCGTCAGCGGGAGCGTGTCGCGCTTGCGGTAATACCCCGCGATCGGTCCCCAGAGAAAGCCAACATCGATCGCCCCGTCGACGATGTCCTGCACCATCTCGTGGGTCGGCGATTCGAAGCGCGTGTCGACCATTAGTGCGTAAGGCTTGGCGTGGGACATCAAATCGTAGCGGACGAGAAGGTCGGCCGGCGGCGTGCCGGCGACCACCCCGAGGCGCAAACCTGCGAGCCGCGGATCCGATGGGCCCTCGAAACCGAGCCCATTGTCCGAGCGGTAAAGCATCACATGGGTGGTGAAGTAGTAGGGGTTTGTCGTCTGCATCGTGTCGTCCCCGGCGACCGTGCCCATCACGAGGTCGCAGAGCCGGGCGCGTAGCGTGTTTCGGACAAAACCGGTCACCCGCGGGAACCATACGTAATCGACTTTGAGCCCTAACTCTGCTCCGATCAGCTCGGCAATTTTGTTCTCGAACCCCGCTTTCTTTTCGTCGGAAAAAGGAAGGTTGTTGGGCTCGCCACAAATTCTGAGCTCGCCGCGATCCACGAGCTCACCGGTCTGCGCGGCAGCCGTGCCGGTCTCGCAGACAAGAAGCGCGCCGAGCAAGACCGCGGCCCGGTGCCATTGTCTCGAATTGGCGGCCCCACTCACCTAATCATTGATCCGTTCCGGGCGGCCGCGGCCCACAGCTCCGTCGGCGCGCGCCTTCAGATACGCCCATATGTCGTCGAGATAGGTGACCACATCCTCGACCTCGCCAAAGGGCGGCATCACGCTGGTGTTGGCCGCGTTGACATTGGTTCGGCCGTTGACGACGACCTCGTTGAACTCGTCCTGCGTCGTCTGCTTTACCGAATCCACGAGATCCGGCCCGTAGGAGCTGCCGGCCCCGTCCGGCCCGTGGCAACGCAGACAGGATTGCGTGTAGCGCCGCCAGCCGTTGAAAGTCTTCTTGTCGACCTTTCCATCCTTGACCGTGTAGGGCTTTTCCGTCGGCTGGTCGCCAGGCGCTGCAAACACGAAGCCCCCTCCCAGAACGAGCACGGCCATGATGCCTAACGATGGCGGAAACGCTTTCACGCGCCCATCCTCCAAGAACTCGCAAGAGCGATCAGAAACTTTGAAACAAGAGGCCGGCACCCGACGGCGATGTGCCGGCCTGAACCCTTCGATAGAGTTATCGGGCCATCATTCGGGGAGCCCGAAGACTGTCAGAACACCACCGAGCTGGGTGTAGTTGGCAAGTGCCTTGTATGCACCGGTAGCACCCAGGCCAGCGGTGTCGATCATGCGCTGGGTCTCGGTAGGGATGTGCGTGGCGCTTGCCGCACGATGCCACTCTTGCGCGTTGGCGCTTTCCGTCAAGCCCGCGGCCATGCCGATGCCCGCCCAGCCGCCGACCCCCGACAGCACCGCCAGGTACTCCTTTCCGCCATGCGTGAAGGCGTTGACGTTGCCGATGATCCCCGATGGGGTTTTGAACTTGTAGAGTTCTTTGCCGGTCTGGATGTCGACCGCTTTCAAGTAACCTTCGAGCGTGCCGTAGAAAACGACATCCCCCGCCGTCGCCAGGGCCCCCGACCACACCGAGAAGGGCTCCGGATCGGACCAGACGATCTTACCGGCACTCGGATCCCAGGCGATGAAGTTGCCGAGGTTGGTGTCGCCCTGCGGCGGGAACATCGACACCGTCGCCCCGACATAGAGTTGTCCGGCCGTGTAGGACACCTTGTAAGGCTCATAGTCCATGCAGACATGGTTGGTCGGAACATAGAACAACCCGGTCTTTGGCGAAAACGCTGCCGGCTGTTGGTCTTTAGTCCCGAGTGCTGTCGGGCAGATCTGCTTAGTGTCGTGGTCCTCGCCGCCCGCTTGTGTGCTGTATTGCTTGACGACCTCCGGCCTGCCGGTCTGCATGTCGACATGAGTCGCCCAATTGACCTTCGGATCGTACTTCTCGGCAACGAGTAATGCCCCGTTCTCGCGATTGAGGGTGTAGGCGAAGCCGTTACGGTCGAAATGCACGAGCGCCTTGGTCGGTTGCCCTTTGACGTTGATGTCGGCCAGGATCATCTCGTTGACGCCGTCGTAATCCCATTCGTCGTGCGGCGTCATCTGGTAGACCCACTTGGCGATCCCCGTATCCGGGTTGCGGGCGAAAATCGCCATCGACCATTTGTTGTCGCCCGGCCGCTGCACTGGGTTCCAGGTGCTGGGATTCCCCGACCCGTAATAAATCAAGTTGAGCTGCGGGTCGTACGAGTACCAGCCCCAGGTGGTGCCGCCGCCGATCTTCCACTGGTCACCCTGCCACGTCTTGAGCGAAGAATCCTTGCCAACGGGCTTCCCGAGTTCCGTCGTGTTGGCATCGAACAGGATCTGGTCGTCAGGACCGACCGAAGCAGCGCGCCATGCCTTTGATCCGTCCTTGAGGTTGTAGGCTGTGACGTGTCCCGGAACCCCGAACTCGCCGCCGCTGTTGCCGACGAGTACCTTGTCCTTGACCACCATCGGGGCGCTCGTCATCGTCTCGCCCTTCTTCGGGTCGCCGTTCTTGACGCTCCACAACTCCTTGCCGGTCTTGGCGTCGAGTGCCACCACGGTGGTGTCCGCTTGGGCGAGAATGATCTTGCCGTCGCCATAGGCGACACCGCGGTTGACCGTGTCGCAACACATCACCGCGATGACCGTCGGATCCTGCTTCGGTTCGTATTTCCAAAGGATCCGCCCGTTGTTGTTGAGGTCGAGCGCGAAGACATTGTTCGGAAACGGCGTGTGTACATACATAACATCGCCGATCACCAGCGGCCCGCCCTCGTGACCACGCAATACCCCAGTGGAGAAGGTCCACACCGGACGGAGATTCTTGACATTGTCTTTATTGATCTGATTAAGCTCGCTGTAGCGCGTATTGGCATAGTTTCCGGTTGGCATGACCCATTGATTGGGGTCTTTCGAGAGCTTGATCAGCTCGTCATTGCCACTGGCCGCGCCCGCGAAGAGAGCGAGCACCGGCGCCACAATCCACAAGCGGGATGGTCTCATCGCGTTCTCTCCTCCCCTCCATTTGGTTCACGGCATCTTCGCCTTACCAGCGGCAGGCGGAAGCACACCATCGGCGGTCAGGCCGCGGAGGTCGGCCCGAACCCTTAACCATTCGATGCTATGTTACTTCCGCGTCCTCGACAAGGCCCGCACAGGTGCCCCCGCTGCCGCACTTCCATCGAGACGATGCCGACAATAATCTATCGCTGGGGGAGGAGAAGATGGAATATTCGCGCAACTCGGCGCGTCACTGCCGAGCGAGAGCGCCAGTAATTGTGGGCGTGGTCAGCCGGGCTGCCGCGGCGCTGCTGCTCGCGGCGATTACGCCCGCCCGCGCCGCGGACAACGACTACCCGACCGCCGCGCGGGCCGACTACGTGTTCGGCTGCATGGCCGCGAACGGCAACACGCGCGAGGCGCTCTTTAAATGCTCTTGCGCGATCGACACGATTGCCGGGTTGATGCCTTATTCTCATTACGAGCAGGCGGAGACCGCACTCGGCCTTCAGGCCGGCGGCGGGGTGGGCGGACGCGTCGGTCTGTTCCGCGATCCGCCCCAGATCAAGGCGGTCATCGAAGAGTTGCGGCGTGCGCAGGCCGAGGCGAACCTGCAGTGCCAATAGGGCGGGCAAACGCCGACCATGAGCATGAGCCTCTCACCCGGATCGCGAGAGGCTCTGTCGCAGAGGCGGCGGTGCCCTGGAGTGCTGCCGATAGATAAAATCGAGTGTCGACTCCTCGGCCTCGCGGCGCGCGTCGGCGAGCAGCGCGTGATCGCGGGACAGCGCGCAGGCGGGGTCGGTGCGGGCGGCCTCGCCGGTCAGTGCAAAGGCCTGGCAGCCGCAGCCGCCCCAGTCGATCTCGCGACGCTCGCAGGAACGGCATGGCTCGGCCATCCACGCGGTGCCACGGAAATGCGCGAAAGCCGGGGAGTGGTACCAGATCTCTGAGAGGCTCGCCTCGGCGACGGTCGGAAAACGCAAACCGGGCAATGTCTCCGCCGCGTGGCACGGCAATACCTTGCCCGACGGCGTGACGTTCAGGAAACGCCGGCCCCAGCCGCCCATGCAGGCCTTTGGTCGATGCGCATAATAGTCCGGAACGACATAGTCGATGATCAGCCGGCCGACGAGGCGGGCACGCGCGGCCTCGACCGTCGCGGTCGCCGTATCGAGCTGCTCCCGGCTCGGCAGCAGCGCCGCGCGGTTCGCCAACGCCCAGCCATAGTATTGAACATGGGCGACTTCGAGCCGTTCGGCGCCGAGCTGCACGGCAAGGGCGATGATCTCTTCAAGATGTTCGAGATTCTGCCGGTGAACGACCGCGTTGACGGTCAGCGGAAGCCCCATGGCACAGACGAGGGCGGCAGCTTCGCGCTTGGCTTGCTGCGCGCCGGCAAAGCCGGCGATGCGGTCCCCGGAAGCGGCATCGGAATCCTGCAGGCTGAGCTGGACATGTTCGAGCCCGGCGTCGATCAGGTGGCCGAGGCGAAAGGCGTCGAGCCGGATGCCGGACGTGATCAGGTTGACGTAGAGCCCACACTTGTTGGCATGGCCCACGAGCTCAACGAGGTCGCGGCGAACCAGCGGCTCGCCTCCGGAAAAATGCACCTGCAGGACGCCCAATGCCGCCGCCTCGTCGAACACCCGTATCCACGTCGCCGCGTCGAGCTCGGCGCTGGCGCGCTGGAGATCCAGCGGGTTCGAGCAATACGGACATCCCAGCGGGCAGCGATGCGTCAGCTCGGCGAGCAGCGCCAGCGGCGGCTCGACATCAACCCCCTTCGGCGCGGTCACTGCTGCAGCACCTTCTTGTCGACGAGATCCTGCAGCATCGGCAGGACATCGCCGGCGATGACGTCGCGTGGCGCGTCATACAGGCCGGCAAGCTCGTCGATGATCGCGTCGGCATCGCGCTTACCGTCGATCAGCCGCAGGATCTCCACCGCCTGCTCGTCGGGCAACAGCAGCCGCTCTGGCGCGAGGACGATCCACGTTTTGCGAACTTGGTCGAAGCGGAACCTTACATGAGGTGCGAAGGAGAGGACAGCGCTGCCCTCGATATCGGGAACTCCGGTCGCCATCGAGCGGTCTATCCCGGGACGAAAGCGCCGGGCGGGACCAGACGGGGCTCGACATAGGCGAAATAGAGGGTGTCGAGCTGGGCCCAGAGCACGTCGCATTTGAAGCGCAGGGTATCGAGGACGAGCGCCTGCTTCTCCGGCGTGTCGGCATGCTGTTTGACATAGCCGAGGGCGAAGGCGACATCGGTCGGCGCCTGGGTCAGGCGCGGCGTGAAATAGGCCAGCGTGTCGCGGCTGATGAAGTCGTAGTTGCGCAACATGCCCTCGACCCGCTCGGCGATGATCTGCGTTGAGAACATCTCGGTGAGGCACGAGGCGACCGCCTCCAACAGCGACCGGTCGCGGACGAAATTGACATAGGCGTCGACCGCAAAGCGGGTGGCAGGCAACAGTCCGGCGGTCGAGATCACGTAATCGCGATCGAGGCCGAGACCATCGGTGAGCTTGAGCCAGCGGGCGATCCCGCCGGTGTTTTCATCGTCGCCATCGTGATCGAGGATGCGCCGGCGCCACTCGCGTCGGAGCGCCGGGGTCGGCAGCCGGGCGACGAGGTAGGCGTCCTTCGCCGGGATGCGCGCCTGATAATAATAGCGGTTGAGCGCCCAGGCCTGGATCTGGCCGCGATCGAGCTTGCCGTCGCGCATCAGGTGGTGAAAGGGATGCTGGTCGTGGTAGCGCTCGGCGCCGATGGCGGCCAGCTGCGCTTCGAGCGCCTCGGGAGAGAGCAGCGATCCGGTCACAGCCTCACCTCCATGCCGTCATGGGCGATTTCCCAGCCTTCAGCAGTGGCGAGGCGCCGCTCGGGCGAGTCGTCGAGCAGGACCGGGTTCGAATTGTTAATGTGGATGAAAATCCGGCGGCCGACGCCGAGATCGCGAAAGGCGGCGATCGCGCCGTCCTCGCCGCTCATGCTCATATGCCCCATGCGCCGGCCGGTCTTGCCACCGACCCCGAGCCGGATCATCTCGTCGTCGCGCCATAAGGTCCCGTCGAAAAAGACGAGCGCGCTGCCGGCGAGACGCTCGCGGAGCCGGTCGGTCATCGCCGCGCAACCGGGGATGAAGAATAAGCTTTTTCCGGTCGCGGTCTCGATGATTTCGAGGCCGACGGCGTCGCCGGCCTCGCTCAGCCCCGGATCTTGTCCGCCCGGTTCGAGGTAGAGCGGCATCTTGCCGGGTACGGCGAACGCGACAACGGCAAGTCCTGAAGCGCCAGACGCTCCCGCGAGCTCCATTCGCTCGCCCAGCGGCAATTCCACCCGTCGCACGCAATCCGGCGCAAGCACGTCAAAGATCGGGTTCGCAGCGATGATCTCGAGAACCCGCGAGGGAGCGTAGACGTCGAACCGATGCCGCTCGCGCAAATGCAGCAGGCCGGCAATGGCGTCGACATCGCCGCCGGTCACCGCCACCCCGGCAATCGGCGACGAACGCAACCCCTCGCGCGGATGCAGATGCGGCGTCGCCTCGATCTGCAACCGCAGATCGGGCGCGGCATTCAGAACAAACCAATCTTTATTACTTGCCGATACGGCCAGCGAGGCCTGCGTGCGCGCCTGTGCAGCGCTGTCGCCTTGCCGCGCACGCCTGCAGCCCGGCGCGTTCGAATTCCATTGCGGGAAGCCGCCACCGGCAGCAGAACCGAGGACAACCGCAAGAACCATTGGTTGCCTCGCCGGATCTGCCGGCGGCGGGTTGAAAGCTTATTTGACCTCGGCGCAGGCGTACGCGTTGATCTCCAGCCCGACGGCGATCTCGATGATGACGGGTGTCTTCCACTTCATGGCCATTTCCCTCGATCTTTTATCTTGGGCAACCTACGTCCGCGGCGGTGCCGTGTCAACTCGAAGCCCGCGCGCGGGTGGTGCGGCGGTCCGAACTCGCCTACGGCGAGCGTCGTTACGATAAAATTGCCTGATTCATAGCGCAGAATTCCGGACGGTCGACGGCGGCGCCGGAACAGACCGCGACTGGACGAAGGGGCGCAGATTGAGTACCGCAACCCGGAGGAGGGATTTTGCTGCAGATTCGCTGCAGGTGACAAAGGGGTTAATCGTTGGCTCAACTCTTAGATGCGGTCCGATCCTCAGCTCCGATGGATCGAATTCAGAGGGCGCGATCAATATGACGGCGGATCGCACCGTTGTCTGGAGGCTGCGCGAGCGCGTCTCGTGGTTGCTGGTCGCGTGCGCGCTTGTCGGCACGGCCGCCTCCAGCGGTGCGGCGGAGCTCGAACCCCGGTTTTCCGCCCTCGTCTTCTCGAAGACGACCGGCTTTCGTCACGATTCGATCCCGCAGGGTATCGCCGCTATCAAAGCGCTTGGCGCCGATAATGGGTTCGCTGTCGACAGCACGGAGGATGCTGCTCGGTTCACCGATGCGGAGCTGGCCGGATACAAGGTCGTGGTGTTCCTGAACACGACCGGAGATATCCTCGACGACCGACAAAAGGCTGCATTTGAACTACATCCGGTATTAACATACTTGACTCAGTAGGGGCGGCAATGGATAGTTGCCCTCCCTTCGGGCTTGGCCCGCTACGTCGGCGACCGATCGAGGGGTTGCCGGAGTTCTGTATGCGCATACAAGACAGCGTCCGCAACAGCGTAGCTTTTGTGGGGTTTGCGGACGATCGTCCGGGGCGCGGCGGCATAGATTGCATCGGAACCGTTTTCTTTCTGGAATACGAGGATGGCGCTTACCTCGTAACAGCAAAGCACGTTGCAAAGGAATTGGACGACGTGCCCTTTCTTCTCCGCCTAAATAAGACTGATAACGTTCGATCTTCGAACGTCCCCATTGATGGGATGCGATGGTTCTATCACAACGACCCGAATGTCGATGCTGCCGTTCTGCCATTTGACGTAAGGAGTCGGGAGTTTTATGCGGCATACGTCACTCAGCCGATGATCCTAAACGAATCAAACATGGACGAGGAAAATATCGGAATCGGATGCCAATGTTATATTGTTGGTCTCTTTCATCTTCTGGCTGGACAACAGCGCAATTTACCGGTGGTGCACTCTGGGAGCATAGCTTTGCTTCCTGGTGATGAAAAGACACCGGTATGTGATTGGGATGATCCGGATGGAAAGCGCACTCGCTACGTGAGCAGCTATCTAGTTGAGGCGCAGACCCTGGATGGGCTTAGCGGTTCGCCCGTATTCGTCAGGCCAAGCGTGGATATAGCTCTCACAACGGTAAGCGGGCGCCAGATAGTGGCCCGATCACCCAGGAATGAGATTTATCTTCTTGGACTTTGGCAGGCAGCATGGAATGCGCCGCCGACTGAAGTGTTAAGCGTGGCTGGACGTGGAAATGTTATCGTGCCAGTGGGAATGGGTGTCGTCGTTCCTGTGATGCAAATTGTCGAGATATTGGAACGTCAAGAATTGGTGGATCAACGCCGCAACGAACGCGACAAGAATGTAACGCCCGCTTCTCTGCAGACAGCAGTGAAGAGCGAATGAGCAATGCCTACGGTATGCTTTTCTGTCGTCGAGTGGGACCGCCTCTTTCAACTTCGTGGCGTTGCCGTTCCTCATCTAGTTCTTCGCGCGGCACCTTGACTAACCGTCGAGCGAGCGACCTAAAACGACCCATTGGGGTCGCTGCGGTTTGTGGTGGATCTGATTTGGTGCTTGCCTCGCCCTTGTCGTTTTCATGATGGCGAACTGATTTCATGCTCGGTGAGTTCCTTGTACGTCAGCCGCTTCCCGGCGACAGACGAGCCCACCTTCCGAAATCGCTCGCCATCATTATGCTCTCGCTCATTGAACCGGAAAGCCTGCTCATCGAGATACCGATCAAGATGCGCCGGGTCAACACTGACGTAGGTTCCCTTGAGGGTGCGTTTCACGAGGCTCCAGAAATTCTCGATGTTGTTGGTGTGAACGTTACCGCGAACAAACTCGATCGCGTGATCAATCATTTCGTGCGTGTAGTGGGCGGAGAGACCCAGATACGATTTCAGGGCATCTGTGTAGATGTGAGAGCCGGGCTCGACTGTAGCGCGGATTTCTGGGGCGAGCGTCCTGCGCTTCACGTCGGGAACGTGCGAGGTTTTGACCCGGCTGGCTCGTTCGTCGGTTCCGCGCTCTACGATGCCGAGAACCGCCTCTTTGCCGGACCCGCCAGTGCCTTTGATTTTCCGCTCGCGAACGTGCCGATGCATGTTCTTGGCGAGCCCGCCGATGAAAGTTTCATCTGCCTCGACCTCGCCGCTCATTTTGAGGAACGATCCGGTCTTCATCGCCAGACGAATGCGATGATCCATGAACCATGCGGTTTTCTGGGTGACGCCGAGCGCTCGGTGCATCTCGTAGCTGCTGATCCCGTTCTTGCAGTTGGCAACCATCCAGATTGCAGCGAACCATTTCCCGAGGTCCATTGGGCTATCCTCGAAAATCGTTCCGGCCTTGGCGGAGAACTGGCGACGGGGATGTTTCTCCTTGCACTCCCAAATCCGCCGAGTGGCGATGAAGCGCGGATCAGTACGACCGCATGTCGGGCAGCAGACGCCGCTCGGCCAACGGAGTTCGACCATCGTGCGGAGCGTGACATCCGGATCGGCAAAATACCGGATGGCTTCGAGGAGGGTTTGGGGTTCGTACGTCATACCGATCAATATGATACCGATCGGTTTCTGTGTCAAGTATATTATTCCCCTACATCCGGTCCGGCGGCGGCTTCGTCGGCGTCCACTCGGCGAGCGACACCGAATATCGCTGGGCTTGGTACGGCCGGCTCGTCGGCGCCTATTTCGCGAGCCACCCGGAGATCCAACCCGCGAGGGTCCACGTCGAGGACCGCACCCATCCATCGACGACGGACTTGCCGGCAGTCTGGCAGCGGACCGACGAATGGTACAATCTCCGCAGCAACCCGCGCGGCGCCGTGCACGTCCTGGCGACGCTCGACGAGGTGACTTATTCCGGCGGCAAGATGGGCAGCGACCACCCGATCGCCTGGTGTCAGGCGATCGACGGCGGCCGTAGCTGGTACACCGCAATGGGCCATACCTCGGAAAGCTACGCCGAGCCG
>WNFC01033230.1_pt1 | contig 12597 bp, 13 predicted proteins | sample 5400541 | NCBI WGS metagenome assembly WNFC01 (sample SAMN13153342, study PRJNA577476) | soil metagenome | isolation source: 120 cm saprolite under Douglas fir tree site 2 hole 2 replicate 1 | place: USA:California | collected 2015-04-18
GCGCCGACAGCGTCGCCGATGCCGTCCGCATGGGCGCGGAGATCTTCCACGCGCTGCGTAAGCAGTTGAAGGATGCCGGCCACAACACGAATGTCGGCGACGAGGGCGGCTTCGCACCCAATCTCGCCTCGGCCGATGCCGCGCTTGGCTTCATCGCCAAGGCGATCGAGAGCGCCGGTTACCGCCCGGGAGAGGACGTCTGCCTCGCCCTCGATGCCGCAGCGACCGAATTCTACAAATCCGGCAAATACGTGCTCGCCGGCGAGGGCAAGACCCTCGATTCCAGCGGCATGGTGCGCTATCTCGCCGATCTCGTGTCGCGCTTTCCGATCGTTTCCGTCGAAGACGGCATGGCCGAGGACGATTGGGACGGCTGGGCGGCATTGACGCACGAGCTCGGCGCGAAGGTCCAACTCGTCGGCGATGACATCTTCGTCACCAATCCCAAGCGCCTCGGCGAGGGGATCAAGAAGGGCATCGCCAACTCGATCCTCGTCAAGGTCAACCAGATCGGCACGTTGTCGGAGACACTGGAGACCGTCGAGATGGCACAGCGTGCCGCCTATACCACGGTGATGTCGCATCGCTCGGGCGAAACCGAGGATGCGACGATCGCCGATCTCGCCGTCGCCACCAATAGCGGACAGATCAAGACCGGCTCGCTGTCGCGCTCCGACCGCATGGCGAAATACAACCAGCTGATCCGCATCGAGGAGCGCCTCGGCAGTGCGGCCCACTATGCCGGAAAAGGTGTATTGCGCAAGGCGTGACTCTCCCGTCGATTCACCGGATCGATGGCGCGACGACAAATAGTCGCCTCTCGGCCAAATAAATAATTGACCCCATGACTCGCGCGTGATTCCCTGACGCGATGCTGGTTATGCAGGAGATCCGGAAACGGGCGGGGTTCATTGCCGGACCGGTGCTCGGCATCAGCTTAATGTGCTATTTCGGATACCATTTGGTGCAAGGTGAACGCGGTCTGCTCTCCTGGCTGCGTTTGACTCAAGACGTAAAATTGGCAAAGTCGCGCTTGGCCGAGCTCAACAACGAGCGCGAGGCGCTCGATCGTCGCGTTTCGCTGCTGCGCCCGGAGCATCTCGACCGCGACATGCTCGACGAGCGCGCGCGCGCCACCCTCAATCTGGTCGGGCCGCACGAGATCGTCATCTTGAACAGCGACAAGGCACGCTAGCGGCCGGTCAGCGGCGCGACGCCAGGCCATAGAGTACGTTCAGCACGAGCGCGGCGCCGGTTCGTCCGGTAATCCCCTGCACGTCGAACGGGGGCGCGATCTCGACGAGGTCGAAGCCGATCATCTTGGGGTGTGAAGCGATGCGTCGTAACGCCGCCTGGACTTCGCGCGCATCAAGGCCGCTCGGATTGGGCGCGGCGGTGCCGGGGGCTTGCGACTGATCGATGCAATCGATGTCGACCGAGAGATAGATCGCGTCGGCCCCTTCACCCGCCAAGTCGAGCGCCTGTTCAACGATTGCCGCCATGCCTTGCCGCTCGACCGCGAGTTGCGGGAAAACGGTGACGCCCATCTCGCGCGCATAGGCGGCGAGTTGCGGCGAATTGGCGAATTCCGCAATGCCGATCTGGACGAGGTTGCACCCGGCGATCGGGCTGCCCGGCAGCTCCAGTGCTTTGCGGAAGGGAACGCCGCTCGATTCGGCGCCGAGATGGGCCTTCCGCAAATCGTGGTGGGCGTCGAAATGGATGACGCCGAGACGCTTGCCCGACAGCGCCTGGGTGACGCCGTGAAGCAGCGGGTAGGTGATCCAATGGTCGCCGCCGATCGTCACCGGCGCGATGCCGCGCGCGACGAGGGAGCGGGCAGCGGCGCTGATGGCCTCGAAGGTGGCGGCCATGTCGGTCAGCGTCACCCTGACGTCGCCGATATCGGCCGCGCGAAACCCCGTCATCGCCTGCTCGTCGAGGCTGCTGAAATTGGTGAAGAACATGAAGGACTGACGGACCGCGTCGGGTCCGTGGCGCGCGCCGCTGCGCACGACCGAGGCGCCGTCGAACGGAACGCCGAGCACCGCCGCCTTCAGGCCCAGCCAATTGCCGTCCCAGGCGAGCCAGCCCGCTGCACGATGCTCGTCGGGATCACCCTTCATGCTGTTGACGATGAGGCCAGGCGGCGCAAGGTCGAGATCGCTCATTCAATGCCTCGTGATCGGTCGTCGAGGAGCGCCGGACTATCCCACCCGAGAGGGCGAAAGGAAAGCTCGTACGGTCGGTTGTTGCGTTGGTGTCTCTGCGATTCCAGTCCCGTTAACTGAAATTCAGTTAATAAAGTCTTTTGCATTGCAAAACAATGTCTTATAAAACTATTTTTTCGGCTACCATTGCATTATATCGACTGCTGATCCATCTTAACGGCGATTTCCGATTGGCCTTGCTGTGCGCTGTCGCAAGTTCCGGACAGCGGATGCCGCGAGGTCCCGCCCAAAGGGGGGAACCATGGCGACCGTCAAGCGAAAACCGAAGGTAGCGCAGGCTGAGGAAGCCCCGGTATCGAGCGAGGAACTACTCAAATTCTATCGCGACATGCTGCTGATCCGCCGCTTCGAGGAGAAGGCAGGACAGATGTACGGCATGGGTCTGATCGGCGGGTTCTGCCATCTCTATATTGGCCAGGAGGCGGTCGTCGTCGGCATGCAGGCGGCCTGCCGGCAGGGCGACAGCATAATCACCTCCTATCGCGACCACGGCCACATGCTGGCGACCGGCATGGATCCGAAGGGGGTCATGGCCGAGTTGACCGGCCGCCGTACCGGCTATTCGCGCGGCAAGGGCGGCTCGATGCACATGTTCTCCCGCGAGAAGCATTTCTACGGCGGGCATGGCATTGTCGGTGCCCAGGTGCCGATCGGCACCGGGCTCGGCTTCGCCCATCGCTACAAGAGTGACGGGAATGTCTGTCTCACCTATCTCGGCGACGGCGCCATCAACCAGGGCCAAGTCTACGAGAGCTTCAACATGGCAGCGCTGTGGAAGCTGCCGGTCGTCTATGTCATCGAGAACAACCGCTACAGCATGGGCACCTCGCTCGCCCGCCACTCGGCGAGCCATGATCTGTTTGTTCGTGCCCAGCCCTACGGCATTCCCGGCATGCAGGTCGACGGCATGAACGTCGTCGCCGTCAAGGCGGCGGCGGATGTTGCCATTGACCACGCGCGCTCCGGTGAGGGGCCCTACGTCCTTGAGATGCTGACTTATCGCTATCGCGGCCACTCGATGTCGGATCCAGCCAAGTATCGCTCAAAGGACGAAGTCAACCGCATGCGTGCCGAGCACGATTGCATCGATCAGGCGAAAAAGCGCCTGCTCGACCGCAACATGTCCGACGAGAACGCGCTCAAGGCGATCGACAAGGAAGTTAAGGATGTCGTCGCTACCGCCGCGCAATTCGCCCAGGACAGCCCGGAGCCTGACCCTTCGGAACTGTGGACGGACGTCCTCAAGGAAGCTTGAGTGCCGTCATCCACGTTTGACGCAGCCCATTGACGCATCCTGGGGAACAATATGCCCGTTGAAATCCTGATGCCGGCCCTGTCACCGACAATGACCGAGGGCAAGATCGCCAAATGGCTGAAGCGAGAGGGCGATAGCATCAAATCAGGCGACGTGCTCGCCGAGATCGAGACGGACAAGGCGACCATGGAGGTCGAGGCGGTTGACGAGGGCACAGCGACCATGTAGCGGTCAATACGCCGATCGGCCTGATCGCCGGCGAGGACGAGAACGCCGCCGATGTCGCCAAGGTCGATCGTGGGCCGGTCGCCGCGCCGAAATCCACCTCGCAGCAGGAGGCGCCGGTCGAGGAGATTGCCAAGAGCAAGCAGCCGACTCCGGCTCCGGCCCATGCCGAGCCTAAGCGCGGCGCACCGGCTACCGAATTGGAGTGGACGGGCAAGACGCAGCACATGACGGTGCGCGACGCGCTCCGCGATGCGATGGCCGAGGAGATGCGGCGCGACGAGACCGTCTTTCTGATGGGCGAGGAGGTCGCCGAGTATCAGGGCGCCTACAAAGTCAGCCAAGGCCTGCTGCAAGAATTCGGCGACCGCCGCGTCGTCGACACGCCGATCACCGAGCATGGTTTTGCCGGGCTCGGCGTCGGCGCTGCCTTCGGAGGACTGAAACCGATCGTCGAGTTCATGACCTTTAACTTCGCTATGCAGGCGATCGATCAGATCATCAACTCGGCGGCCAAGACGCTCTACATGTCGGGCGGCCAAATGGGCTGTCCGATCGTCTTCCGCGGGCCGAACGGCATCGCCTCACGTGTCGCGGCTCAGCACTCGCAATGCTATGCCAGCTGGTACGCCCATGTGCCCGGGCTCAAGGTCATCGCGCCCTATACCGGCGCCGATCACAAGGGGTTGCTGAAATCGGCGATCCGCGATCCCAACCCGATCATCTTCCTCGAGCACGAGCTCGTCTACGGCCAGAGCTTCGATGTGCCAATCGAGGGCGACTTCGTGGTTCCGATCGGTCGCGCCCGCGTCGCGCGCAAAGGCGACGACGTCACCATCATCGCTTTCTCGCGGATGGTTCAGGTCGCGCTTGATGCCGCCGAGAAGCTCGCCGGCGAAGGTGTCTCGGCCGAGGTCATCGATCTGCGCACGCTGCGCCCGCTCGACATCGAGACGATCATCGCCTCGGTGAAAAAGACCAATCGCGTCGTTTCGGTCGAGGAGGGCTGGGCGGTCGCGGGCATCGGCGCCGAGATCGCCGCGCTCGTCATGGAGCACGCCTTCGACTGGCTCGACGCGCCGCTGCAGCGCGTCGCCGGCAAAGATGTGCCATTGCCATACGCCGCCAATCTCGAACAGCTTGCCGTACCGCAAGCTGCCGACATTGTCGCCGCGGCCAAGGGCGTTGCCTATCGCTGAACCCGCGGCGCCCGGTCGAACGAGGCGCCACCAATCAGACAGGTTCCAAGGGGAACACCAATGCCGATCGAGATCCTGATGCCCGCCCTGTCGCCGACCATGACCGAGGGCAATCTGGCGAAGTGGCACAAGAAGGAAGGCGAGACGGTGAAGTCTGGCGACGTCCTCGCCGAGATCGAGACCGACAAGGCGACCATGGAGGTCGAGGCGATCGACGAGGGAACGCTCGGCAAGATCGTCGTTCCCGAGGGTGCTCAGGGCGTCAAGGTGAATTCGGTCATCGCCGTGCTGCTCGAAGAGGGCGAGGATGCGAAGTCGCTTGCCGGCGCTGACAAGCCGGCGACCAAACCGCCGCCGGCATCTGCCGCCGCGCCGGCGCAAGCGACGCCGGCCGCCCCCGCGCCGGTCGATCCGAAAACGGCTCCCCCGCCGGCCGCGGTGCCGCCGGCATCCCGGGCCAATGGTGCTTCGGCTGACGATCGCGTCTTCGCGAGCCCTCTGGCGAAGCGAATGGCCGCGCAGGCCGGGCTCGACCTCGCCCAGCTCAAGGGTTCCGGACCGCAGGGGCGCATCGTCAAGTCTGATATCGAAGCAGCCCTCGTCAAGCCCAGCGCCCCGCGCGCCGCCGCTGCCCCGTCGGCAGCCGCCCCGGCCCGTCCGCCCGCGCAGCCACCGGCCCAGCAACCGGCGGCAGCGCCACGTCCGGGCGCACCGGCCTATGGCAAGGATCTCATCGTCGCCCAGGCCGGCAACCCGCCCTACAGCGAGATTCCGCATACCGGCATGCGACGGACGATCGCCCGTCGGATGGTCGAATCGAAGCAGAACGTCCCGCATTTCAACCTGACGGTCGATTGCGAGATCGATGCGCTTCTCAAGATGCGTGCCGAGCTCAATGCGAAGTCCGATGCCTTCAAGATCTCGGTCAACGACTTCGTCATTCGCGCCGCCTCCCTGACCATGCGCAAGGTGCCGCGCGCCAACGCCTCCTGGAGCGACGAGGCGGTGCTGCTGTGGAAGACGGTCGATTGCGCGGTTGCCGTCGCGCTCGATGATGGGCTCATCACGCCAATTATCAGACAAGCGGATCAGAAGGGCTTGGCGACGATCTCCAACGAGATGAACAAGCTCGAGGAATTCCAGGGCGGCACCTTCTCGATCTCCAATCTCGGCATGTACGGCATCAAGGATTTCAGCGCTGTCATCAACCCGCCGCACGGCATCATCCTCGCAGTCGGCGCCGGCGAGCAGCGTCCCGTCGTGAAGAACGGCGCGCTCGCCATCGCCACGGTGATGAGCTGCACGTTGTCCTGCGATCATCGCGTCGTCGACGGCGCGGTCGGCGCGCAATGGATTGCTGCTTTCAAGAGAATGATCGAAGACCCGCTGACGATGTTGTTGTGAGCACACCGCTGCAGGAGAGAGCCGGAATGGCCGATACCACTTTCGACCTCGTCGTCATCGGCAGCGGCCCCGGCGGCTACGTTGCGGCGATTCGCGCGGCGCAGCTCGGGATGAAGACCGCGGTGGTCGAACGCGAGCATCTCGGGGGCATCTGCCTCAATTGGGGTTGCATCCCGACCAAGGCGCTGCTGCGCTCGTCGGAGATCAATCATCTGCTGCACAATCTCGACCAGTACGGTTTCTCCGCCAAGGACATCGCCTTCGACGCCAAGAAGGTCGTCGAGCGCTCGCGCAAGGTCGCAAAACAGCTCTCCAACGGGGTCGCGTTCCTTCTCAAGAAGAACAAGATCACCGTCTTCGATGGCGAGGGAAAGCTTGGCGGCAAGGGCAAGGTCGCGGTGAGCAAGGACGGCAACAAAGTCGCCGACCTCGTGGGCAAGCACATCGTCATCGCCTCGGGGGCCCGCGCTCGCGTGCTGCCTGGCCTCGAGCCGGACGGCAAGCTGGTGTGGACCTACAAGGAGGCGATGGTGCCGCCGGCAATGCCGAAATCGGTGCTCGTCGTCGGTTCGGGCGCGATCGGCATCGAGTTCGCCAGCTTTTATCGCAATATGGGTGCCGAAGTGACGGTCGTCGAAGTACTCGACCGCGTCGTACCCGTCGAAGACGAGGAGATTTCCGCCTTCGCCCGGAAAGCCTTCGAGAAGCAGGGCATGAAGATTCATACCTCCGGGGGCAAGAGCGTCGAGGTCACCGCCGAGCGCGTCGTCCTCGCGGTCGGCATCGTCGGCAACGTCGAAAATCTCGGTCTCGAGGGCACCAAGGTTCGCGTCGACAAGACGCATATCGTCGTCGACCAGTGGCTCGCTACCGACGAGCCGGGGATCTACGCGATCGGCGACGTCGTCGGCGCGCCGTGGCTGGCGCACAAGGCTAGCCACGAAGGTGTGATCTGCGTTGAGAAGATCGCGGGGCTCAACGACGTTCATCCGCTCGAGATAGCAAATATTCCCGGCTGCACCTATTGCCTGCCGCAAATCGCCAGCGTCGGCCTAACCGAGGCGAAGGCGAAGGCAAATGGCCGCGAAGTGCGCGTCGGCCGCTTTCCCTATATCGGTAACGGCAAGGCGATCGCCCTCGGCGAGCCGGAAGGCATGATCAAGACGGTATTCGATGCGAAGACCGGCGAGCTGCTCGGGGCGCATATGATCGGCGCCGAGGTCACTGAGCTGATCCAGGGCTATGCCATTGCGAAGACGCTCGAGACGACCGAGGCGGAGCTCATCGAGACGATCTTCCCGCATCCGACGCTCTCCGAGATGATGCACGAGTCGGTGCTTGACGCTTACAAGCGGGTCATCCACATGTGAGCAGGCTGCAATATCGAAAGTCGTACGAATCCTTCGACAGGCTCAGGATGAGGAGAGCATGACAGGGTCATCAGACTTAGCCCGTCCTGAGCTTGTCGAAGGACACGGGAGCGCAACTGCCGCTGCCAGCACATCATGACAATCCAGCATCCCCGTCACCCAGAGAAAGCGCACAAGCCGGACAACCCGATCCAGCGCAAGCCGGCGTGGATCCGCGTCAAGGCGCCGGTATCGCGCGAGTACCACGAGACGCGCCAGCTGATCCGCAGCCAGAAGCTTCACACCGTCTGTGAGGAAGCCGCGTGTCCGAATATCGGCGAATGCTGGAAGCAGAAGCACGCCACCATAATGATCCTGGGCAGTGTCTGCACGCGCGCCTGTACCTTTTGCAACGTGGCGACGGGCCGGCCTGATCTTCTCGACCCGCATGAGCCCGAACGCGTCGCCGAGGCGCTTGCCGGGCTGGGCCTCGCGCACGTCGTCGTCACGTCGGTCGACCGTGACGATCTCGACGACGGCGGCGCCGATCATTTCGCACGCACCATCCGGGCGATCCGTGCGCGCTCGCCAACGACGACGATCGAGGTGCTGACCCCGGACTTCCTGAAGAAGGATGGCGCGATCGAGCGCGTCGTCGAAGCGCGGCCTGACGTCTTCAATCACAACCTCGAGACGGTGCCGCGGCTTTATGCCGCCGTGCGGCCCGGTGCCCGTTATTTTCACTCGCTGCGACTGCTCGACCGCATCAAGGAACTCGACCCCGCGATGTTCACCAAATCGGGCATCATGGTCGGGCTTGGCGAGGACAAGACCGAAGTGTTGCAGGTAATGGATGATCTGCGCGCCGCCGATGTCGACTTTCTCACCATCGGCCAGTATCTCCAGCCGACACCGAAGCACCACGCGATCGACCGGTTCGTCACGCCCGAGGAGTTCGAATCCTACCGCAAGAACGCGCTCGGCAAGGGCTTCCTGATGGTGGCGTCGTCGCCGCTAACGCGCTCCTCCTATCACGCGGGCGACGATTTCGCGGCTCTGCGCAGCGCCCGCGAAGCCAAGCTCGCCGCCTCGGTATAGGAAGGAGTCGCGGCGTGCCGACTCATGCCGAGCAGCGTATCCTGCCTTATACGGCAGAACAGCTCTTCGAGCTTGTCGCCGATGTCGGGCGCTATCCTGAATTCCTGCCGTGGTGCGTCGGCGCGCGCATCCGCGAGCGGCGCGACGATCTCGTCGTCGCCGATCTCCTCATCGGCTTTCGCATGTTCCGCGAGCGCTTCACCTCGAAGGTGACGCTCGACCGGCCGCGCCGCGTCGACGTCGCCTATTCGGAAGGTCCGTTCCGCTATCTCAACAATCACTGGATCTTCGAGCCGGTCGAGGGCGGCTGCCGGATCGACTTTTTCGTCGATTTCGAGTTCCACTCGCGCGTGCTGCAGAAGCTCATCGGCGTGCTCTTCAACGAAGCGGTACGCCGCATGGTTCACGCCTTCGAGACGAGAGCGCGCGCGCTCTACGGACCGCGTCAGGCGGGCGCCGAGGGTACTCACGCCGCGATAAAGCCGGGCGAAGCCCTGCGCTGAGCCGCGGAGAACGTCGCGTTCAGGTTATTTTGCCCTGGGCAGCGTCGAGCAGGAGTTCGAGGGCGCGCAGTGCCGCGGCGAGGCGGATCGCCGCACGGTCGCCGGTGAAGATATGGCGTTCGGTACGGCAGGCGCCATGACGGCGGGCAATGCCGAAGAAGACAAGCCCGACCGGCTTGGTCGCCGTCGCGCCGCCGGGCCCGGCGATGCCGGTAACCGATACCGCAAGATCAACAGGAGCGTGCGCGAGGGCGCCGAGTGCCATGCCTTCGGCGACCTCGGGACTGACCGCGCCATGCGCGAGTATCATCTGAGCCGGAACGCCGAGGAGCTCCATCTTTGCCGCGTTGGAATAGCTGACGAAGCCGCGCTCGACGATGTCGGAGGAACCGGCAATGTCGGTCAGCGCGGCGGCCACCATGCCGCCGGTGCACGATTCCGCCGTCGCGAGCTTGAGGCCGCCGACGCGGCAGGCGGCCAGCACCTCGTCAGCCTTCGCTGTCAATATCGCGTCAGACAAGGCCGAACCTCACAAGCACGAGAAGTGCCAGCCCGGCATAGAGCGCGGCGAACACATCGTCGAGCATGATGCCGAGCCCGCCGTGCAGCGCGCGATCGGCCCAGTTCGCAGGGAACGGCTTGACGATGTCGGCAACCCGGAAGAGGACGAAACCGACGGCATAGGCGAGAGGGTCGGTCGGTGCCGCGGCGAGGACCAGCCATTGCGCGGCGACCTCGTCGATGACGATGAAACCGGGGTCGCGAACGCCGCCTGCGCGGCTGACCGTACCGGCAGCCCAGCAACCAATGGCGAAGACGATCGCCGCGGCGACGATGAGCCCCGTCGCGTCGAAGGCCGCAGCGATGTACCACGCAAAGGGGAGCGCAGCGAGCGAGCCCCAGGTGCCCGGCACCTTGGGCAGCAAGCCGGCGCCGAACCAGGTCGCCAAGAGCGTCGCGGGATGGTGAAAGGGAAGGCCGTGCGGGCGCGTCGTCGCTGCCATCGGCGTCGTCATAGCGGCAAGCGGATGGTCGCAACGGCCTGCGCGGCGATGCCCTCACCACGTCCGGTGAAGCCGAGCTTCTCGGTGGTCGTCGCCTTCACGCTAACGCGGCGTCGGTCGATGCCGAGGATTTCGGCGACGCGCGCGGCCATCGCCTCGCGATGCGGTCCAACTTTCGGCTGCTCGCAGATCAGTGTGACGTCGACATGGGCGATACTGCCGCCAGCAGCGGCGACGAGATCGGCGGCGTGGCGCGCGAAGCGGTGGGACGGGGCGCCCCGCCATTGCGGATCGGCGGGCGGGAAATGCACGCCGATATCGCCGGCGCCGAGCGCGCCAAGCACGGCGTCAGTGAGGGCGTGGAGGCCGACATCGGCATCGGAATGGCCGACGAGGCCACGCGCGTGCGGCACGGCGATACCACACAGCCACACGTGGTCGCCCGGTCCAAAAGCATGGACATCGAAACCCTGGCCGGTGCGGACGTCACCGCAGCGCGCAGCAAGCAGCCGCTCGGCGCGTGCCAGGTCGTCCATCGTCGTCACCTTGAAATTGTCTTCGCTGCCTTCGACCAGCGCGACGGCGATGCCTGCGCGTTCGGCGACGGCGGCATCGTCCGACAACTCGGCGCCGGATGCCGCGCGATGGGCCTCGACGATCGCCCGGAAATGGAAGCCCTGCGGCGTCTGGGCTCGCCATAAGGAGGTGCGATCAATTGTCGCGGCTATGTGCCTGCCATCGCCGCGTTTCATCGTATCGCGGACCGGCAGCGCCGCTATGGCACCCTGGTGGTCGTCGAGGCCGGCAAGGACCCGATCGATGACAGCGCGATCGAGGAACGGCCGGGCCCCGTCATGGATGAGCACCAGATCGGGTCCTTCTTGCGAGAGACTCTCGAGGCCGTTGCGAACCGAATCCTGGCGCTGCGCCCCACCGACTACCGGCGGCAGCAGGACAAACCCGGCGGTGGCGGCATCGTAGTGGGGGCGATCATCGGGATGGATGATAACACGAACGGCCGCAATGGCGGGATGCTCGGTTAGCGCCCGCACGGCGTGACCGAGCACCGGCGTCCCGCCAAGCAGCAGGTATTGCTTCGGAAGGGGCGCGCCGAGGCGCGTGCCGCGTCCGGCGGCGACGACGAGAGCGACGCAAGAGGCCATGGCGCAACCTAAACTAGCGTCCGCCGCCTTGCCAAGCGCCCACCGTTTAGTTTTTATTGCGTTGCAACAAAAAGCCGCTAGGATGGCGATGAAATCTTAGGCACAGCGAACTATTGCACAAATAATGAGCATTTCAATCGGTTCCGTCACTCTCGACGATCCCGTCATCCTCGCGCCGATGTCGGGCGTCACGGATCTGCCGTTTCGCCGGCTCGTCAAGTCGTTCGGGGCTGGGCTAGTCGTCTCCGAGATGATTGCCAGCGAGGCGATGATCCGGCAGACGCGTCAGTCGATGGCGATGGCGGCAAACTGCGCCGAAGAGCAGCCGATGGCCGTACAGCTGGCCGGCTGCGAGCCTGCAGTGGTCGCCGAGGCGGCACGCCTCAACGCCGATCGCGGCGCGGCGATCATCGACATCAATTTCGGCTGTCCGGTGAAGAAAGTGGTGAACGGCCATGCCGGCTCGGCGCTGATGCAGGATGAGGTTCACGCCGCGCGCATCCTCGAGGCGACGGTCAAGGCGGTCAATCTGCCGGTGACTTTGAAGATGCGGACCGGCTGGGACGACGGCAGCCGCAATGCGCCGCGCCTCGCCCGCATCGCGCAGGATTGCGGTATCCGCATGATCACCGTCCACGGCCGCACGCGCTGCCAGTTCTACGCCGGCACCGCCGATTGGGAATTCGTCCGCGAGGTCAAGGCGGCGGTCGACCTGCCGGTCATCGTCAACGGCGACATTTGCAGCCTCGAGGATGCGGCGAGGGCGCTCGCCGTGTCGGGCAGCGACGGCGTCATGATTGGGCGCGGCGCTTATGGCCGACCCTGGTTCATCCAGCAGGTCGCCGAATTTCTGCGCAGCGGCGCGCGCGTGCCCGACCCCGATATCGCGTCGCAGATGGCAATCGTTCTCGAACACTATGAGGCGATCCTGACGCATTACGGCAGGGATACTGGCGGGCGTCTCGCACGCAAGCACATCTCCTGGTATTCGAAGGGTTTGCAGGGATCGGCCGAATTTCGCGCCGCGGTCAATCAGACCGCCGACACGATCAAGGTCAAAGCGATGATTCGCAGTTTCTACGAGCCGCTTAGGGAGCGGCTTGCAGCATAGGGGCAACGTATGGGGCGAGACGAACTCGGGACGGCGGCGGCTGCCGGTCGATCGG
>WNFC01006804.1_pt1 | contig 12596 bp, 6 predicted proteins | sample 5400541 | NCBI WGS metagenome assembly WNFC01 (sample SAMN13153342, study PRJNA577476) | soil metagenome | isolation source: 120 cm saprolite under Douglas fir tree site 2 hole 2 replicate 1 | place: USA:California | collected 2015-04-18
CCGATCTTGTTCCTGGCGCCGCCGCCGCCCGAATTCGTGGTGCTGGCGCCGCCTCCGCCGCCAGTCGGATTGTTCGTGTTGCCGATCCCGATCTATCGGCCGGTCCCGGTCTGGGTGCAGCCGCCGGCCTACGTTGCCCCGCCGCCGCCGAACAACGTCATCTATACCAACGTGCACAATACCGTCGTGGTCAACAGTGTGACGAACACGGTCACCGTCACCAATCCGGCCGGTCAGACGCAGACCCTGGCCCCGCCGGCGCCACCGCCGCCCGCGCCTGGAGCCGCGGCCCCCGCGCCGGGAGCGCCGGCCCCCGCCGCGCCGGTTGCCGCGATCGGGCCGGCGCTGCCGCCCTCGGTCGCGCAAAAGGCCGCGACGATTCAAACCTCGACCCCGCCGGGATCGCCCCCGACCCCGGGCGCCGCCGCTCCACCGGCGTTGAAGCCGTTGCCCGGCCAGCCGGGGCAGCCGCTGCCGGGACAACCGGGTCAGCCGAAGGGGCCGCCCTCGGCCGCGATCACGCCGGCCGCGCCCGGCACGCCACCGCCCACGACGCCGCCGGGATCGCCCCCGGCTCCGGGCGCCGCCGCGCCGGCGTCGAAACCGCTGCCGGGCCAGCCGCTGCCGGGCCAGCCGGGTCAGCCGAAAGGGCCGGCGGCGCCTTCGGCCGCGGTGACGCCGACTACGCCCGGGGCGCCACCGCCCACGCCGCCGCCGGGTGCGCCGCCGGCTCCGGGCGCCGCCGCGCCGGCGTCGAAACCGCTGCCGGGCCAGCCAGGCCAGCCGCTGCCGGGCCAGCCGAAAGGGCCGGCGGCGCCTTCGGCCGCGGTCGCGCCGGCCACGCCCGGCACGCCACCGCCCACGACGCCGCCGGGAGCAAAGCCCGTGACGCCGCCGCAAACGCCTGCGGCCACGAGCCCCTCGACGACGCCGGCGCCGGGCAAGCCCGCCACCGCGACGGCGCCGCCCACCGGTGCTCCGACAACGCCGCCGCCCGGCGGGGCGCCGAAGGCGGGAACTCCGACGCCGCAGACGCCTGCGGCCAAGCTTGCGCCGCCGCCGCCGGCGGCCCCGAGCAAGCCGACCACCGCCGCGCCGCCACCGCCGCCGGCCGTCCATGCGCCTGCGCCGCCGCCTGCGGCCAAGCTGGCGCCACCCCCACCGCCGCCGGCTGCCCATGCGCCGCCGCCGCCACCACCGCCGGCTGCCCATGCGCCGCCGCCGCCGCCCGCGGCCAGGCTGGCGCCACCGCCGCCACCCCCACCGCCGCCGGCCGTTCGGCCGCCGCCGCCACCACCGCCGGCGGCCCATGCGCCTCCGCCGCCGCCACCCGCGGCGAGGATTGCGCCTCCACCGCCTCCGCCGCCCCCGAAGCCGGCGGCACCGCCGCCGCCACCGCCGGCAGCAGCCGCGCCAAAGCCGGCACCACCGCCGCCGCCCCAGGCCAAGGGGCCCGCCTGCCCGCCGGGCAAGACCATGGCGGTCGTGAACGGTCAGCCGACCTGCAAATAGACGGCGCTTGCGCGCTTGACGCCGGCCGACATCGGAGCGATCCGACGTCGGCCGGATGCGCGACGCCCGGCGACTTTCGCGACGATTGCGGCGAGGACGAAAGACGTGCTCGCTAGGGCGCAGCTGATTCGCGCCCCCGCACCGGATGACCGTCCCTTATCTCGCGAAGCTCAATCCGGACCAACGCCGCGCCGTCGAGCACGGCGGCTCGGCGCTCGGCGAGGCCGGCCCGCTCTTGATCATCGCCGGCGCCGGCTCGGGCAAGACCAACACGCTGGCGCACCGGGTGGCTCACCTCCTGGTCAACGGCGTCGATCCGCGCCGCATCCTGCTGCTGACTTTTTCGCGCCGCGCGGCCGCGGAGATGACGCGGCGGGCGGCGCGCATCACCGCCGAGGCGCTGACGAGCAACGCGTTCGGTGCCGGTGCCGCGGCGATGACCGTCGCGCTCAACTGGTCCGGCACGTTTCACGCCATCGGCGCCCGGCTGCTGCGTGAACACGCCTTGCAGATCGGGCTCGACCGGTCGTTCACGATTCATGACCGCGAGGACTCCGCCGATCTCATGAATCTCGTTCGCCACGATCTCGGCTTTTCCGGCACCGAGAAGCGGTTTCCGGGCAAGGCCACCTGCCTCGCGATCTATTCGCGCGCGGTGAATGCCGAGATGCCGCTCGACGAAGTGCTCGGCCGCGTCTTTCCCTGGTGCGAGGACTGGGAAGCCGAGCTCCGCCGGCTGTTCTGCGCCTATGTCGAGTCGAAGCAGCGCCAGCACGTGCTCGATTACGACGACCTGCTGCTCTATTGGGCGCAGATGATGGCCGAGCCGGCGATCGCGGCCGAGGTCGCGGATCGCTTCGACCACGTGCTGGTCGACGAATATCAGGACACCAATCGCCTGCAGGCCTCGATCCTCAAGGCGCTCAAGCCCACCGGCAAGGGCCTCACCGTGGTAGGCGACGACGCCCAATCGATCTACTCGTTCCGCGCCGCCACCGTTCGCAACATTCTCGATTTTCCCGGCCAGTTCAGCTCGCCGGTCGAGATCGTCACGCTCGAGCGCAACTACCGCTCGACCGAGCCCATTCTCGCGGCGGCGAATTGCGTAATCGGTCTCGCCGCGGAGCGCTTCGGCAAGAACCTCTGGTCGGAGCGCGCGTCGGCGGAACGGCCGCGGCTCGTCACCGTGCGGGACGAGGCCGAGCAGGCGCGCCACGTGGCGGAGACGGTGTTGGAGCGGCGCGAGCGGGGCATCGCGCTCAAGTCGCAAGCCGTGCTGTTCCGCGCCTCGCATCACAGCGCCGCGCTCGAGATCGAGCTCGGCCGCCGCAACATCCCGTTCGTGAAATTCGGTGGGCTGAAATTTCTCGAGGCCGCCCACGTCAAGGACGTGCTCGCCGTTCTGCGCTTCGCCGAAAATCCGCGCGATCGGGTCGCGGGCTTCCGCGTGATCCAGCTGATCCCGGGCTGCGGCCCGGCGACCGCCGGCCGGCTGATCGATCGCGTGCGCGATGCCGACGACGCACTCCGCGCCATCGACGCCTTCGTCCCGCCGGCCGCCGCCGCTGCGCACTGGCCGGCCTTTGCCGAGACCATCCGGCTCGTGCGCCTCAGGGCCGCGCAGTGGCCGGCCGAGCTCGACATCATCGCTCGCTGGTACGCGCCGCATCTCGAGCGCCGGTACGACGACGCCGTGCTGCGGCAGGTCGACCTCGCGCAGCTCGCGCAGATCGCGTCGACCTATGCCGGCCGCGAACGGTTTCTGACCGAGCTCACGCTCGATCCGCCCGATGCGGTGAGCGGGGAGGCCGGCGCGCCGCTGCGCGACGAGGACTATCTCATCCTCTCCACCATCCATTCGGCCAAGGGCCAGGAATGGACGGCGGTGTTCGTGCTGAACGCGGTCGACGGCTGCATCCCCTCCGATCTCGCGACCGGCAGCAAGGCCGACATCGAGGAGGAGCGGCGGCTCCTCTATGTCGCGATGACGCGCGCCCGCGACCACCTTTCGCTGATCGTGCCGCAGCGGTTCTTCGCGCACCAGCAGCGCAGCAGCGGCGACCGCCACATGTACGCGGCGCGCACGCGCTTCATTCCGGCCGCGATCCTCGATCGCTTCGAGAGCTGCGCCTGGCCGCACGCCCCCGCCGCCGCGCCCGCCTTCGTCCCGACGCGGGCGCCGGTCGACATCGGCGCGCGCCTGCGCGGCATGTGGAAGGCGGGCTGAGAGACGGCCATGCCGTTGAGGAGAGTTCCGACCGTTTCGAAGAAATTTACCACTGCCGGTTCCGCCGGCGCGGTCCGGTTGCCAAAATTTAATTAACCTCGCCAATAAGATACCGCCGGCGGGCCGCTGTTTCGCCGTCGTTCTCGGCGATCCGGTGAACGGAAAGTTGGTGCGTTCAGTCCAGGAGAGAGACCAGATGCTGTTGCGCGTCGGTCGCGGCTTGCTCGTTGTCGGATGCGTCAGCCTGGGAACCGCGCCGCTCGCGGTCGCGGCCGATATCCGTCCGGTCAAGAACCCGCCCTATTCCGGCCCGTCGGCGGAACTCTTTTCCAGTTGGGCTGGATTTTATTTCGGCGGCCAGGTCGGCTATGGCACGGACAGCGTCCGATGGCGGAATCTGGGCGCATCTCCCTTGTTCTCGCCGCCCAATTCGTTGGTGCTCGACCGCGGCGGCGGGGTGATCGGCGGCGGGCAGCTCGGCTACAACTTCCAGCTCAATCGGATGGTATTCGGAATCGAGGGCTCGATGTCGGCCGCGGATTTCGATCGCAGCTTTGCGAGCCCGTTCTTCCCGGCGACCGACACCTGGTCCTCGAAGCTCACATGGCTCGGGACCGTGACCGGCCGCATCGGCTACGGCTTCGACAGCTGGCTGCCGTACATCAAGGGCGGCTTCGCCGCCGGCAACGTCGATACCAGCATCCGGAACAACGCGATCGGCGCGGCGTTGCAGGGCTCGGCGGTGCATTACGGCTGGACCGTCGGCGGCGGCGTCGAGTTCAAGGTCGCGCGCCAATACACGCTCGGCCTCGAATTCATGCATACCGACCTCGGCCGCAGCAACGACATCAGCGGACCGACCAGCGCGGGCACAACCGAGAGCTACGGGGTCGGATTGCGCAACAACAGCCTCATGGCACGCTTCAACTACCTGTTCGGCGGGCGCTGACCATCTCGCCGGAGTTCGCGGGATGAGCGAGCGCGGGCCGGATCCGCTCCCGAAACGTCGAAAAGCCGCCGGATTTCGCCGCTATTGAGCGCGGTGCCGAAGCCGCGACGGCGCCTTGCCGTCATATGAGCGTCGCGCCGAGCGGGGGTCAAAAAGCGTTTGTCGACGTTCTCATCGGAATTTCTCATGTTCGACGATGCGCGGCGACGTCTCCGGGCTTGCCGGTGCCGGGCTCGCGATCCATCCATCCTGCGGAAGAGAAGGATTCGCGACGCCGCCCGGGCCATCGCCGCCGCGCGCGTCAAGCCAGTCCGCCTCCAAGTCATCCTTTCCGGGCATCCCCGGCTTTCGGCTATGCGCTCTTGACGGAGAACGGGAGACGCTAATGGCGCAGCGGTTGCGGATCTTCATTTCATCGCCGGGCGACGTGACCGACGAGCGCCGCCGCGCGGCGCTGGTGATAAGCCGGTTGAGCCGCGAGTTCGTCCGCTTCTTCGAGCTTTCGGCGGTGCTGTGGGAGTATGAGCCGATGCTCAGCTCCGGCCACTTCCAGGACGTCATCGATCCGCCTTCGACCACGGACATCGTGGTGTTGATCCTGTGGTCCCGTCTCGGCACGCCGCTGCCCGTGCGCACCGCCACGCGCGAATATCGCGGGCGCGATGGACAAGTGCCGGTGACCGGCACCGAATGGGAGTACGAGGAGGCGGTGGCGGCGCGGGAACAGCGCGGTACCCCCGACCTTCTCGTCTATCGCAAGTTCACCGAGGGGTTCGCGCGGTTCAGCCGCGCCGAGCAGCTCGATCAGATCCGCGAGCAATGGGAGGCGTTGCAGCGTTTTTGGCAGCGCAATTTCGAGGAGGCCGATGGCCGCTTCAAGGCCGCGTTCAATCGATTCGTCACGATCGACGAGTTCGAATCCCAGCTCGAGGCGCACCTGCGCGAGCTGCTTCGTCGCCGCCTGCCGCCGCAGCCCTTGCGTATCGCGCGGGCCAAAGAGGGCGGGAAGATCGACTGGTGGTCGAGCTCCCCCTACCGCGGCCTGAAGGCTTTCGACGTCGAGCACGCCGCCGTCTTCTTCGGCCGCGAGCGGGCGGAGCGGGAGATCACCGAGCATCTGGTTCGCCGGGCGGGCGAGGGCGCGGGCTTCATGCTGGTGCTCGGGGCCAGCGGTTCCGGCAAATCGTCGGTGGTGCGCGCCGGGCTGCTACCCGATCTGATGGCGCCCGGCGTCGTCGGAGAGGTGTCGACCTGGCGGCACGCGATCGTTCAGCCGGCCGAACTGGCGCCGGACCCGTTCGCGGGCCTCGCCGCCGCGCTGATGCGGCCGAAGGCTCTGCCCGAGCTCGGCGCGATCGGATACCAGCCGGCGGAGATCGCGGCGCAGCTCGCCGCCGAGCCGGCGCTTGCGCTCGTCCCGCTGCGGCTCGCGCTCGAGCGCGCCGCCGCCGCCGACGAGAATTCCGCGCGCGGCGGGTTGCGGCAGGCGCGGCTGGTGCTGGTGCTGGACCAGCTCGAGGTCTTCTTCACCGCGGCCGCGTTCCCGGATCAATCGCTCCGGGCGCTCGATGCGCTTCTCGCGCGGCTCGCGCAAAGCGGCCTGGTCTGGATCATCGCCACCTTGCGCAGCGATTTCTATCATCGGCTGGTCGAGCTGCCGCAGCTCAACGCGCTGGCGGCGGGGCTCGGACAGTATCAGCTCGCCCCGCCGAGCGCGGCCGAGATCGAGCAGATCGTTCGCGGTCCGGCCGAGGTGGCCGGGCTCGGTTTCGAGCTCGACGAGCAGACCGGCATCGGCCTCGACGCCGTCGTCCGCGAAGCGGCCGCGCGCGACCCGGCGTCGCTGCCGCTCCTGTCGTTCGTGCTCGACGAGCTTTACCGCCGCGACGTCGAGGCCGCCGGCGGCAGCACCCTCACCTATCGCAGCTATCGGGAGCTCGGCGGCCTCGAGGGCGCGATCGCGCGCCACGCCGACGAACTTGTCGACGGGCTTCCGGCGGAATTGCTGTCCGCGCTGCCCGCGCTGTTGCTGTCGCTGGTGGAGGTGGACGAAGCCAAATCGACGGCGACCGCCCGCGTCGTGCGGCGCTCGACGCTCGCCGACGCGGCACAGCGCGAGTTGGCCGATCGCCTGGTGGCGGCCCGCCTGGCGGTGGCCGACGACGCCGGCGCCGGCGAGACGCTGCGGCTGGCGCACGAGGCGTTGCTCGCCAATTGGCCTCGGCTTGCCGCCTTGATCGAGGAGCACCGCGACTTCCTGCTCGTGCGCCGGCGCCTGCAGGCCGAAGCCGCGGCTTGGCAGCGTCACCAGCGACACAGCGACTTTCTGCTGCCGCCGGGCCGTCGCCTCGCCGAGGCCGAGGAAGCGCTGGCGCTGCGGCGCAACGATCTCGATCCGGAGATCGTCGGCTATGCGGAGGCCTCGATCGCCGCCGAGCGCGATCGCCAAGCCGCCATTCAGCGCGCCAAGGAGGACGCGCTGCGGCGCGAGCTCAAGCGCAGCCGGCGCTTCGCCGCGGTCGTCTCCGTGCTGCTGTTGCTCGCGGTCGCCGCCGGCCTGTTCGCGTGGCGGCAGCGAGGCATTGCGACCGCCGCGCGGCTGGAGGCGGAAAAGAACTATCAGCTGGCCCTGGACCAGGCCGCGGGCAGCATTCAGCTCTTGGTCGACAGCTACGATCAGGGCGCCATTTCGACCAAGCTGATGCAGCAGCTGATGGAAAAGGCGCAGCAGACGGTCAACGGCCTGCCCGACGAGACCGACGACGTGACCGCCGCCCGCGTGCAGCTGCTCGACGTCATGAGCCTCGCCAACGTGTCCGTCGGCCGCGTCGCCAAGGCGCGCGAGTTCGCCGAGCAGGAAAACGCGCTCGCCGAGAGATTGTTGGCCAAGGAACCGTCGAACGGCCTGTGGAAGAGACATTGGGCGATCGCGCAAGGGCGGCTGGCGGAAGCCTTGTACTGGCAAGGCGACCTCGACGGCGCGCTGCGGCGAGCCCGCGCCGGAGAAGGCGCGCTGGCGCGACTCGTCGCCGACAGTCCCGGCGACGAAAAGCTGCTGTGGCAGCTCATCCTCGCCCATCAGCGGGTCGGCGACGATCTGCGGGCGCAGGGCGATCTCGACGGCGCCGCCGAGACGTATCGCCTTTGGCTCGAGCGATCCTCAGGTCTGCAGACGCGGCAGCCTGCCAACGTCCTTTGGCAGCGGGGGACGGCATTCGCCTATCAGCGGCTCGGCGACAACCTGCAGATTCAAGGCAAGGCGGCGGACGCTGCCGGCCAGTATCAGGCTTATCTCGGGCTCGTGTCGCGGCTGGCGGCGGCGGAGCCCGACAATGCGATCTTTCTCGAGGGCCTGGTGTTCAGCCATCAGCGGTTGGGCGACGCCTTGCTGGCCCAGGGCGATTCGGCGCGCGCCATGACCGAGTACCGCGCCTATCAGGACCTGGCGGCGAAGCTGTTGCGGATCGATCCGTCGAATTTCAGATGGCAGGAGCTGCTGGAGTTCACCCATCAACGGATCGGCGAAGTGCACTTGCACGACAAGGATTACGGCAGCGCGCTCGCGGCGTTTCGGACCTATTTGTCGATCGCGCAAGAAGCGCGCGCCAAGGACCCGTCCAACAGCGCATCGCTCTACGACGTCTCGAATGCGTACGAGAAAATCGGCGACGCCCTGCGCGCCCAGGGCGATCTCGCCGCCGCACTGAAAGCGTATGAGGAGGAGCTGAGCGTCGCCGGCCTGCTCGCGGCCAAGGATGCGTCGAACGCCACCTGGCAAAAAAATCTGGCGACCAGCCATCACCGGCTGGGCGTGACGCTGCGGATGCAGGGCGAGCGGGACCGCGCCTTGGCGGCGTTCGAGCAATGCGCGGCGATTCCCGTCAAGCGAACGGCATGGACGCCGAGAAGCGCCTCGCCGCCCGATGTGCACGAGGATTGTCGCCGGCAGATCATCGAGCTCGGCGGCGTCCCGCCGCCGTAGCGCGCGTTCCGCCGGCGTAAAATCTACCCAAGCGCCGCCGCACGAAGGAGGAACCCCTCGTCCGGCGGCCTGGACATGAACGCAGGAGAGAAACGGCGGTCCGCTCCGCAGGTATGCGGAGCGGCGCCTTCGCTAGCGGCTCACTTGCAGTCCTTCACGCAACGCGGCGGTCCGCCGGACGCGAGAGCAGCAGGCACGACCGCCGAGAACAACCCCGCGGCGATCAGCACTGCGATAACGGCTTTTGTCATGATGATCCCCTCGATCCCCACTTTTGACGGTACCATCATAAGTTATGATGTGATTGAGTCAACAAAGAGACGTGCGTCGCCATGGTTGCGGGCGCGACGAGGCTAGCGCGAGCGAAAGCAATGGCGGAATCCTCGGTCGCGCCCAGGTCCTCGAGCATTGCCGCCATCTTCACCGGCGCGCCGCTCGACGCGGTGAAGCTCATTGCAGCCATTCTCATGGTCGTCGATCATGTGAACTCCATCTTTTTGGGGCGCGACGCGAACATATGGTGGAAGCTCGGTCGCATCTCCTTCCCGTTGTTCTGTTTCGCGCTCGCATGCAATGTGCGGCGCGGCGCGAGAATGCCCGAATATGTCGGGACGTTGCTGCTGCTCGGCGCCGTCTCTCAGCCGATCTATGCCATGGCGTTGGGCGGGGATGACGGCAACATCCTGTTCACCCTCGCGGTCGGGGCGACCATTCTGGCGGCGTTGCGGACGAAAAGCCTGCTGCTGCAACATGCCGTCTTCGCGGCGGGCGTCGCCGCGATCTTCAGCCCATGGATCAAAGCGCGATCAGGGCTCGATTTCGGTCTCGCGGGAATGCTGTTTCCGGCCGCCCTCTTCCTGGTGATGGACGGCCGACCATCCCACGTCATCTGGCTGGCGATGCTGCTGGTCGGGCTGAACTGGCACCAGCCCGATCCGCTGCAGCTCGAGCCGCTGCCGGCCGCGCTGTTTGCGGCAGTCGGCGGCATCGCGGTCGTGCTCTCGGCGCTCGTGCTCCGCAATCGCCCGCGCTTCCTTCCCCGCTACGCGCTCCACGTCTTCTATCCGGGCCACCTGCTTGCGTTGGCGGCGATCCGCCAATTGACCTGACGGAGCCCGGTTGCGGCCGGGGAGGCAATGACCGCCGACCGACCGACTGACGGGATTGCGGTCGGAAGCGACAGTCGGTTAACGAGTCGCGAGTACAATATTGGCCCGGCAATTTCATTACGTCTCGTGAACCATTGTGACGCTTGCGAGGAAATCGACGGCTTTTGCGGCTGCGGGTCCGCCCGTCGATGCCGCGACCAGCGATTTTGCGCCGCGAGGAGCGCCGACGCACGAATCTCGGCTGGATCTCGGCCTGTCCATCCACAACGCCCTCGACGCGGTCGCAGCCGACTGGCGCCGATTTGAGCAAACTGCCGATTGCACGGCGTTTCAATGCTTCGATTGGCTCGCGACTTGGCACCGGCACATCGGACGACGCAACCACGTCATGCCGGCAATCGTCGTCGGCCGGTGGGCCGACGACGAGATCGCCTGCATCCTCCCGCTCGCGGTCGAGCCGGAGCGCCGGCCGAGGCGACTGTGCTGGCTCGGCCAGGACCTCTGCGATTACAACGCGCCGCTGCTGGCCCGCGACTTTGCGCAACGCATGACGCCCGACCGCTTTCTCGCCGCCTGGCACGAGATTCGAAATCTCCTGCAGCGCGATCCGCGGCTCCGTCACGATTGGATCGAGCTCGAGAAAATGCCGGAGACGGTCGGCGAGCAGGTCAATCCCTTCACCTATCTCGACGTCACGCTCAACGCCAGCGGCGCGCACCTGGCGCGGCTGGGCAGCGATTGGGAGCAATTCTACGTCGCCAAGCGCTCGGCGGCGACGCGCCGGCGCGATCGCACCAAGCGCAAGCGCTTGTCCGAGTACGGCGAGATCCGCTTTGTCACCGCCGCCGATCGTGACGACGCCGAGCGCACGCTCGAGGTGCTCATGCGCCAGAAAAGCAGGGCATTGGCGCGCATGGGCGCCGCGGACATCTTTGCGCGGCCGGGATACCGCGAATTCTATCTCGATCTCGCGACCAATCCGAATACCGCCGGCCTCGTGCACGTCAGCCGCCTGGCGGTCGGGACGACCTCGGCGGCCGCAAATCTCGGCCTCGCGTTTCGCGACTGCTACTACCATGTGCTGGCGAGCCACGACGACGGCGAGCTGTCCCGCTATGGTCCCGGTGCGATCCACCTACGCGAGCTTCTCCGGCACGCGATCGAGCGCGGACTTGCGCGTTTCGATTTCACCATCGGCGATGAACCATACAAGCAGGAATGGTCCGACGCCGCCCTGAAGCTCTACGATCACGTCGCCGACGTGAGCTGGTGCGGCTGGCCGGCGAGCCGCGCGTCCCTTGCGCGCCGCTCGCTGCGGCGTTTCGTCAAGCAGACGCCCGTCCTGTGGCGGTCCTTCCGCCATGTCCGATCCGCGGTCGGATCATTGCTTGTTGCACGGGGGTCGCGACCGTCGCCTGACGGAAAGGGCCGGGCGCTCGCCGCGGCCAGTGCGCCGTCGCCGCCCGCGCTCGCCTGCGTGATGGGCGACATGGACCTGTTGCGGCCGATCGCATTGGCCGGCATTCCCTGCGCGGTCGTGACGCGGCCGGGCGTTCCGTCGCTCTATTCGCGCTACGCCCGCTCTTCCCTTCGCTGGGACGACTTCTCGGAAAACGTCGAGGAGCTGGTCGAGACCCTGGTGCGCTTCGGCGCGGCGCAGCCGGAGCGTCCGGTCCTGTTCTACGAGGAGGACGCGCAGCTGCTGCTCGTCTCGCGCTACCGCGAGCGCTTGGCGCAGGCGTTTCGCTTCGTCGTCGCCGACGCGGCGTTGGTCGAGGACCTGGTCGACAAGGCGCGCTTTCAGGCGTTGGCGGAACGGCTGGGCCTGTCGGTGCCGATGGCGCGTCGATTCGAGCCCGCCGGCGCGAAGCCTGCGGACCTCGGCCTTCGATTCCCGGTCATCATCAAGCCGCTGACCCGGCTCGAGCGCTGGAACGAGACCTGGGGACTGCGCAAGGCGCTGCAGGCGGAAACGGCGGATGCCCTGCGCGCCCTGTGGCCGCGATTGGCGGCGACGGGCACCGAGCTCCTGGCGCAGGAGCTCATCCCCGGCCCGGAAGCGCACATCGAGAGCTACCACGTCTACGTCGACCAGCGCGGCGACGTCGCCGGCGAATTCACCGGACGGAAGATTCGCACCTTTCCCGTTTCCTACGGCCACACCACCGCGCTTGCGATCACCGACGTGGCGGACGTGAAGGAGCAAGGCCGCGCGATCGTGCAGCGCCTCGACCTGCGAGGCGTCGCCAAGCTCGACTTCAAGCGCGACCCGCACGGCAAGCTGCATCTCCTCGAGATCAACCCGCGCTTCAATCTCTGGCATCACCCGGCGGCGATCGCCGGCGTCAACCTTCCCGCGTTGGTCTATGCCGACCTCGTCGGGCTGCCGCGCCCCGGCGCCTCGCGCGCGCAGGCGGGAGTGCGCTGGTGCCGCATGTGGAAGGACCTCCCGGCGGCGCGGGCAGGCGGGGTGCCGCTGGCGACGTGGCTCCCTTGGGCGCTGCGCTGCGAAGCGAAGTCGGCGTTGTCCTGGGACGACCCGATGCCGGTTCTGCGCTCGACGCTGTTTCGCCTGCTCTGGCGGCGCGTCGGGCTCGCGACCGCGCGCCGCGGGCGCAATTGGGCCTAATCGTGAAGCTCGCGCTGATCTCCGATGTCCACGCTAATCTCGAGGCGCTGGAAGCGACCCTTGCCGACATCGCCCGCCGATCCCCCGATCGCATCGTCTGTCTCGGCGACATCGTCGGATACAATACCAATCCCGCCGAATGCATCGCCCTGTTGCGGCAGGTCGATTGCCTGTGCATCGCGGGCAAC
>WNFC01006805.1_pt1 | contig 12596 bp, 8 predicted proteins | sample 5400541 | NCBI WGS metagenome assembly WNFC01 (sample SAMN13153342, study PRJNA577476) | soil metagenome | isolation source: 120 cm saprolite under Douglas fir tree site 2 hole 2 replicate 1 | place: USA:California | collected 2015-04-18
CCGGAAACCGCGATCAGGACGCTGATGCCGGTCGGGCTCATTTGCAGCGCCTGAGTGGCGAACAACGTGAACAAGAGGCCGGCAGGTTCGAGAAGGACGGCGAGCAGCGCCGTGGTCGCGACGATCACGGCCAGCCGCCGGCGCCACGCCGGCGAGAGCAGGAGTCTCAGCGCAGAGCCGGACAGGCGAACCCCCTGCCAGACGCGTCCCTCAGGGAGCTTCCGCCAGATCAGGGGCGCGACGAGCAACCCGACCCCGCCGGCCGCAAACAACCAGCGCCAGTGGGGCGCGACGATGGGGTAGGCCAGCACGGTTACGCCGGTGCCGGCGCCGCTCAGGATGGCCAGCACGCTCACCGCCTGCCCACGGCGGCCGCGCGGGGCCTCCTCGACGATGAGGGCCGTCGCCACCCCGCCCACGAGCAGCTCGAAGCAGACCGCCACCAGGCGGAGGAAGGCCAGCGCTTGAAGCGACGGGGCGAAGGCGCTGGCGAAGTTCGCGATCGAAAACCCGGCGACGCCGGCCGCGATCAGCCGTCGCCGGCCGAAATGGTCGGCCAGCGTCGCGAGCGGCAGGGCGCCCAGGCCGCCGAGGGCGAGCACCGAGCCGAGGTTGGAGAGCGCCGGCACTCGTGCATGGAAGTCACCGGCGATGGCCGGCAGCGCCAGTACGAGCACCGAGCCGTCGAAGGCGGCGAGCACCACGGCGAGGCCGGCCCAGACGAGCGTCCGCCGCTGGAGAGCGTCGAGCTGCACCACCTAGAGGAGGCCCAGCCTCTTGAGCAGGTAGGGGCCGGGACCGAGAAACCCGCAGGTCGCGGCGATGTGCGCAATCGAAACGCCCAGCAGAGACGGCGGCCCGGGCAAGAGCCAGAAAGCCAGGCCGAGCGGAATCCCGACGAGCGCCGTCGCGAGCGTATCTCCCCACGGCCAACCCAGCCGGTGATAAAGAACGTAGGCGGCCGTGCCCGCGAGGAACCCGACCGGAGCCCCGAACGCAATCCCCAGCCCGCCCTGGACCAGCCCTCGGAAGAAGGCCTCCTCGATTGGGCCGTTGACGGCGTAGAAGCCGGCCTGGAACCAGGCGTCATCGCCTGCCGCCGGCACCAGCAAAGCGCCGCGCCTCCTGGCCAGCCAGAGGCGGACGAACGTCGCCGCCACGAACAGCACCGGCGCGGCCGCAGCCGCGAAGGCGAGCTGGGCGCCCACCTCGCCCGCCGAGAAGCCAAGCCACGACGGCCGCCACGCGATCTCGACCACCGCGACCACGACGGTGAAAGGGAGCAGGCGCCGGATGAGGTCGGGCGCCATCCAGGCCCAGCTGTCGGGAATACGTGTGAGGACCGCCTGCGTTGGAGCTTTCATGGAGTTCGAGGTCTACTACGACTACCTGTGCCCGTTCGTGTATCGAGCTTCATTGCTGCTCGCGAACGTTGCGGCAGAGCGCGACCCCCAGGTTCACTGGCGCTACTTCTCCCTCACTCAGGTGAATTCGAAAGACGAGGGCTGGACTGTTTGGGGCGCTCCAGACGGCGAAAGAGTGCGCGGCCGCCTGGCGTTCAAAGCCGCGGAGGCGGCGCGAAGGCAGGATCGGTTCGAGGCGCTCCATGCTGCGCTTTTGAATGCTCGACACCAGTCGCGTCTCGACATCGACGACATCCACGTGGTCGAGCGGGTGGCGGAGGAGTCCGGTCTCGACCTGGATCGCTTCCGCCGGGACCTCGACGACACCACCATCCTGGAGGCTCTTGCGCGCGACCACACTCATGCGCGCACCCAGCACGGCGTGTTCGGCACACCCACGTTCGTCTTTCCCAACGGCGCCTCAGCGTACATTCGGCTCGCCGACGCCCCGAATGGGGCGGAAGCGCTCGACCTGTTCGACAGCTTGATGAGGATGGCGGCGGATGAGCCGCGAGTGCTCGAGATCAAACGACCCGTTCGACCTTCACCCGACTGACAACATTCGCTTCGCGCCGTTTTACTCCGTCGGGTAGGTGTGGGCTCTGGGGCGTTTCTGTTGCGGAGTAATGCGTTCAGCGGTAACGCCGTGTTGACTCGATGGTTCAGCGCTCCGCGCGGTTCGTCCGGCGCGAATGGCGGAGGGGACATCGAACCGCCGGTGACGAAAGAGGCCGGTTTCATCGTGCTCCCCGCGGAGGCCAGCGATTCGTGGCGGACGTGGCTGTTGACCGGGCTTCGCAAGCCGCCCTTCGACCGGCGCCGAATCAGGGGCGCTCACAAGGGCTTGAAGAAGATGCTCGTCGAGGGGACGGTGCCCGCCGAAGGACCGCTGCCCTGGAACGACTTCTCGAGCACGATGGTCCGCTATGCGGTCGACGAGGCGCTGAACGCCCTTCCCGCCGGGCACAAGCAGGCGGTCAAGCTCGCCTACTTCGGCGGCCTTTCGAACCAGCAGGTGGCGGAGCAGCTCGGAGTTGGTGAGGGCGCAGTCCGCCGGCGGCTGCGCGAGGCGCTGGCCCGGGTCAGCGCACACATCGAGATGGGCCGGAACGTCGCGCGGCGGACCATCTATGCGATCGCGGGCTGGTTCACCCTCCGGTCGATCCTCGATGCCGTCCGCCGTGCACCGGCGCAGCTCACGGACCATGCCACCCAGGCCGCCGTCGTGGTGGCCTGCGGCACGATCACGGCCGTGATCCTCGCCGGAACCGCACCTTCGCCCGCGCAGCTGACTCAGGTCAACGGCGTCCGCGGCACGAATGTGGCGCCGGCCGCTCCCAGGGCGCCGGTCTCGGCCCCCAACCTGCCCGCACCGCCGGTATCTGGTTCGGTCTCCGTTTCGCCTCCCGCGCAGCCTGGGTTGCCCAACACCGGCTCTCTCCCGGTCCAGGTGACGACCCCTTCCGTCAAGCTGCCTCCGGTCAAGCTGCCCATCCCCAGCAAGATTCTCTAGCCGTCACGCACGTAGATCGCGACTCCGTCGACCACGGCCGCCATGTGGTACTTCGAAGCCACCAGGTCCCGCACCACGGGATAGTTGCGCATCGGATAGGAGGCGAAGTCGCTCCAGCCCGCGGCGGCGGTGTCGACGATCATGGCCGGCGGGTTGCGCTCGAGGTCTGCCTGCAGCTCCGGCCAGACATCCGGGGTCGTGTCCCAGTTGTTCGGCGGCTGCCCTGACCCGCGCGCGAAGCCCCTCAGGAAGCCGGGAAAACGGCTCGCCATGGTGCGATCCGACTCCACGTAGAGCGCCGGCCAGTCACCCCACACGAAGACGCGGTCATGCGGCCTGGTGTGGTCCCTGATGTAAGCGGCCACCAGCTCGTGCTGTGCGACCGGAGGGCTCCAGTCGTAGGTGAGCGGGTCAGCGAAGACGTCGAATGCGCCCCATGCCAACGCCGGTACGGCCACGCCGAGGATGACAACCGCGGCCACCTGCTTCTGGTAGCGCGTATCTAGGGCGTGGTCGATTGCAAACGCCGACAGCAGCGCCAGCGGGCCCATGACCTGGATGAAGTAGTGCCACGAGAGATGGCCGCCGGCGAGCGATCCGATCCCGGAAACGACCAGCCAGCCGGCGACCAGGCGATGGCCCCGTTCCAGCCTCGGCCAGCGCACCGCCCATGCAACCGCCGACCCCCACAGCACCGCTGTCGCGACTACGAACGGGAACACGCTGTCCTGCGCTCGCTCCCAGACCAGCGCCGGCGTCCAGCTGTTGCCCGCGTACTGCGCGAGGATGCCGATCGTCCAGTGCCAGAACCCGGTCAACGAGCCGGTCACCGCGAGCACCGCAGCGCCCACTACGAGCCCCGCCACGAGGCCGGCCGCAAAAAGCGCCGCAGCCCGCAAGCGAGTTTCTCGCGCCTCGAGATAGACGAGGGCCGGCGGCAGCAGCAGGATCTCGATCGCGGCCGATTGCCTGAAGGCGCCGGCAGCCGCGAGCAGCAGTCCCGACCACAGCCACCGCCGCCGCAGCATGCATAGAAACGACGCCGTGAGCGGCAGCATCATAAAGATCTCGGTGTTGGCGGCCAGCAGGCGCGGGTTGCCGGCGCCCGTCATGACTCCGTAGAAGACCGCACCCAGGATGCCGGCTCGTGTGCTCGCGACCTGACGACCGGCATAGAAGAGCACGACACAGGTGGCCAGCATCACCGCCACCGCGAGCGCGTGAATAGCCGTCAACTGGTAGGTGCCGAAGATCCGGATCGTGGCGGCGTAGACCCAGAAGATCCCGGGCGGTTTGTTGTCCACTCCGCCTTCCGCGTAGAGAGGGCCGCCCATGTTCATGAGCGCCGCGATGGAGCTGTACACAGCCTCGTCGCCGTCGAGCAGGCGGTGGAAGAAGGCGGGCACGTGGGGGATGAGGATCAGCACAACCGCAAACGCCCCCAGGGCGCGCGGGCTGAACGTGCGGCGCGTCATCACGGTCGTCGACATGGCGCCCACCTATATTGCTGTACGGTCGGACCGTGGCCGGGCTGCGTCGCCTGTGGGTGCCGCTCGCGGTGGCGGCTGTCGCGACGGCACTTGTGCTGGATCTCTGGAAACCGACCGAGCCCATCGGGATCGACTTTCACACCTACGAGGCGGCGGCGCGCGTCGGCCTGCAGCACGGCTGGTCGCGCATCTACGACCAAACGTTGGTCGCCGCGGAGCAGAAGGATCTCGTCCCCAGCCAGGCCACCCAACCGTTCCTCAGCCCGCCGACCACTGCCTGGCTGGCGGCGCTGCTGGCGGCGCTGCCGTACTGGCCGTCTTATTACGCCTGGGCGATCTTCACGTTGGCGGCCTTCGCGCTGGCTCTCGTCTGGGCGTCGCAGGACAAGGGGATGGTCCGCTGGCTCGCCGCGGGCGCCGCGCTGGCGCCCTGGTGGGTGCTGCACGCGGTGCACCTCGGCCAGGTGGTGCCACTCGTCGCCGCCGGCGTGGTGGTGGCGTGGCGCCTGGTTCGCGAACGCCGGGAGCTGGCGGGCGGCGGCGCACTTGTGATGACCGCCCTGAAGCCGAACACCGCTTTCGTGGTCCCGTTAACCCTTCTCGTCGCCGGGCGCTACCGCGCCTTTGCCGCGTGGGCAGGCGCGGGCGCCGCCGTCGCCGTGATCGCTCTCGTGACGATGGGTTCGTCCGGGACGTCGAGCTACATCAGCCAGCTCGCGGGGCCGCTCCCCGGAGGCGCGGACAACCTCACCCTCGAAGGCGCGCTCCGCGTGAGCGGAGCGATCGCTTTGGGCTTGCGCGTCCTGATCGTGGCGGCGGCCCTGGCCACCGCCATTCGGCTGCGCCGCTCGCCTGGCCTGGTCATCGCGGTCGGCGCCCTGGCGTCACTGCTCGTCGCGCCATACCTGCATGGCTCCGACCTTTGCCTGCTGAGCGCCGCGGCGTGGATCGTGTGGCAGGAGCGAAGAGCCCTCGTATGGCGGGTGCCGCTGGCGGCCGGCTGGCTCGTCGCGAGCCCGTTCGTCGCCTCCACCGGCAGCGGCCTGGGCCTCAACCGCTGGCCCCTGGTCGAGCTCCTTCTGCTTGGGGCGCTGGCCTTCGATGCCTGGCGTCCCCGACGTCGGAACGAACCAGTCTTAACAGGCGAGGGTGAAGTCGGGGAACCAGCCACCGCATAATCGATCTGCCCGCCCCACAGAGGAATACGCCTTGCCAATCGACATCCACGACATCCACGGACCGCTCCGGGTGCTCGCCGGGCCAGGGACCGGAAAAACGCGAGCGCTGGTCGACCTGTACGAGCAGGCGGTGCTCGAGCGCGTCGCCAGGCGCGATCAGATCCTCGCGCTCACCTTCTCCACCGGCGCCGCAGAAGAAATAGGCAGGCGCATCGACGAGCGCTTGAAGGACGACTACGGCGAAGCGTGGATCTCCACGTTCCACAGCTTCTGCTGGCGCTTGTTGCGAGACCACGCCCCCCAGCCGCGCAGGATGCTGATCAACAGCTTCCAGGAATCGATCGTCATGCGGCAGGTCCTCGGGGAGATCGATCCCGACCTGCTTGGTGGGCTCGAGGGGGTGCGCCGGTCGGACGCGTTTGCGCGCGACCTGCTGGGGTTCGTGGCGCTGATGAAACAGAACCTCGTGCACCCGGCCGCGTTCATGCTCGCCACCGAGGCCGGCGGCAGCGATCGCCTGCGCGCGCTGGCGGCCGCCTACCAGGCGTATCAGGAGCGCCTGCGCGGCGCGGGCATGGTCGACTTCCGCGACCTGATCATCGGCGCGATCGAGCTGCTGCAATCCAGGCACGAGCTGCGTGAGCAGCTCCGCTCCAAGTTCCAGCTGATCCTCGTCGATGAGTTCCAGGACGTTGACCCCGCGCAGTTCCAGCTGCTGCAGCTGCTGGCGCCGCCGGAGGCGCGGCCGCGCCTAGTCGTCGTCGGCGACCCCGACCAATCGATCTATGGCTTTCGCGGCACGGTCCCGCGCCTTCTCGAGGTCGACTTTCCGGCCGTGTACGGCGCGGCCACCATCGCCCTGGACGACTGCTGGCGCTGCTCGCAGGAAGCCCTCGATGCGGGCGAGCGCCTGCTGCACGCCACGCAGCCCGGGCGGCCGCGTCACACCCTCCGATCCGTGGCGGGGACAACGCCGCCATCCGTGGTCGTGGCACAGGAGGGGGATGCACTCGACGAGGCGTTCTTCTGCGCCCGCGAGATCAAGCGCATCCACGGCGCGTTTCCGGAGCTGCGCCATGACGACTTTGCGATCTTGCTGCGCAGCACCACCGCCATGGGCGCGCCGTTCGAGGAGGCGCTGCGCGCCCTCGACCTGCCATACGAGGTGCGCGGGTCGGGCGCGACGTCTCGCAACGAGGTGGTCCGCTTCCTGGTCGGCTACCTGGAATCGCTGCGCAAGCCCGATGACCCTGAGGCATTCGAGAGCGCCCTCGCGTCCAGCCTCGGCGGCGTCGGCTCGCGCACCTTGAGCCGGCTGCGCGCCGATGCATTCGAGCAGGCGCGACCGCTCACTCGAGTCATGCGCCGCCTCATGTACGTCCTGGCCACCAAGGACGCGCGGCGCTATCCGCTCCCGTGGGGTGGCGAGGCGCCGAGCGATCCTCCGCCTCTTACGGGGTCCCCGCGAACGCAAGGCGAAGCCTCGGCGTTCGTGGGGTTCAACCCGCCCGACTATTACGAATACCTCACCGACGACGAGCTCGATGCGCTGCACGGGGCGATGGTCGCCCGCCACAGGCTGCTCGAGCGCGCCCGGCGCCTGCCCGTGGCAAGCCTGGCCTACTCGGTGCTCATCGAAGACGGCGCCATGGGCAAGCTGCTCGACCTCGGCCTCCAGGCCCAGCAGCGGACGGAGGCGATGGCGGACCTGCGCGCGACCATCGAGGGCCTGGAGGCGCTGGAGGAGGTGCACGAAAGGCTGCACGGTTCGAAGCCGCTGCTGTCTGACATCAGCGGATCGCTGGCGGCGCTGCTCTCTGGCGCGGCGGACGACACCGAGCCGGCGTCGGCGCGCCGTGACGCGGTGCAGGTGATGACAGTGCACCAGGCGAAAGGTCTCGAGTTCGAGGTGGGCTTCGCCGCCGGTTTCGCGCACCGGCTGTTCCCGTCGGAGGCGAGGCCGCATCCGCTGCTCGACGATGAGGATCGGTCATGGCTGGAGAAATTCAAGGTCGGCTTCATGCCTTCGTGGCCATCGGACCCTGACGGTCACCTGGCCGAGGAGGCCCGGCTGGCATACGTGGCCATGACACGGGCAAGGCGGGTCTACCTGACGTATGCGGATGCTTATCTGCGCCAGGCCGGTCCATCGGTGTTCCTCGGCATGGCGGAACCGCAGGCGGAGCTGAAAGTGCTGACGCGAGCATCGGCCCGCCTGGATCCGGCCGACGTCCTGCTCACGCGTGAGGCCGAGGTGCTCATCGCGGCGCATCACGAGAGCGTGAGCGAGGCCATGTCGGCGCGTGCGGCGGCACTCGGCCTCGACATGAGCTTTATCGCGGACCGCGATTCTGGAGAGCCGTTCGAGCCGTATGGCGGCGATCGCAACCCCGATCACGTGCAGATCGATCACTTCAGCCCCACGACCCTCAACGACTACCTCAAGTGCCCGCGGCTCTATTGGTACAACCACCACCCGGGGCTGGCCGAGGAGCCGAGGTCGGTCGCCATGGAGCGCGGAGGCTTCCTGCACGAGGTCCTCGAGGATTTCCACCTCCAGGAGTCCGACTGGAAGCAGCTCGACTCCGATCGCCAGAAGGAGTGGCTCGAGGCCGTGTTGAAGAAGCACCTCGAGGGATACCTATCACGCATGGAAGGCACGCTCGATCGCCGCCGCGAGGAGAAGCAGGTGCGCGCGCTGCTCGGCAACTACATCCGCTTCGTCACCGGCATGCAGCCCATCCGGCGCATTGGCACGCTGGCGCTCGAGCGGCGATTCCACCTCCAGCTGGACGGCGCGGAGATCGTGGGCAAGATCGACCGCATCAACGACGTTGGCGACGGCGAGGTCGAGGTGATCGACTACAAGACCGGCTCGGGCAAGCCGATGCGCTGGGCCTATGAGGCGTACTTCGGCGAGGAGCTGTACGACGTGCAGCTGGCGCTCTACTACCTCGCCTGCAAGTACGGTTTCGACGACGAGGGCGTGCCTATGGGCTTTCAACCGCGCTTCCTTTCGCTCTGGTACCCGAAGGACTGGGTCTGGGGCTCGATGCGCCAGGACATCTTCACGGTCGGCCGCCCCGCCGGGCTCAAAGAGTATCGGGAGAAGGTGCTCGACTCCGCGGACCTGGAACGCAGCCAGGACATCGTCAGGCAGGCCGTCTCTCGCATCAAGGCAGGACACTTCGAGCCCGCGCCACGCGACCTGGCGGGCACATGCGTGTCCCGTTTCTCGTCCTGCCCGCACGCGGCGATCTGCCCCTACGGGGGGGCGCCGGCGGAATGATCGGCGCCGGCATCCGCAGGTTGAGCGAGGAGCAGGCGTCTGCCGCCCACGCGGGTCCGGAGGGCGCGTTCCTCATCGCGGCCGGACCCGGCACCGGCAAGACTGCGACCGCGACCGAGCGATTCTGCTGGCTGGTCGAGCATCGCGTGCCCGCGGGCGAGATCCTCGCGGTCACCTTCAACGACCGCGCCGCGGACGAGCTTCGCACCAGGATCACGGAAGAGCTGCGGGCAAGGCGTCCCGACCTCGGCCCCGAAATTCTCGACGGCGCCTGGATCGGGACCTTCCACGGGATTTGTTCCCGCCTGCTCGACGAGTTCGCATACCTGGTGGGGGCGCCACGCGAGCTGCGTGTGCTCGACGAGACCGGGCAGCGGTTGTTCGAGCAGCGGCTGGTGGCGCGCCTGCGCAGCGGCGAGGCGGCGCCGCTCGACCCGGATTCGTTCACCGCGCTGAGCGTCGACGATCTCGATGAGCTCCTACGCTCGGGGCTGCGCTTTCTGCTCAAGCTCAAAGGGAGAGGCATCACGCCCGACCGCTTCCGCAAGCGCGCGCTCGAGCTTCACGCCCAACATTGGCAGTCGCCCAGCGACCCGACCGCGCGTCAGGCCGCCGGCGCGGAGCTCGAGGCGATCGAGGTCCTGCACCTCGTGTATCGAACGTACGAGGAGGCGCTGACGGCAGAGGGGCTGCGCGACTTCGACGATCTCATCCTGGACGTGATCGATGCGCTGGAGCGCGTGCCCGAGTTCCGGCGCCGCTGCCGAGAGCGCTTCCGCTATCTGCTCGTCGATGAGTTCCAGGACACCAACCGGATCCAGCTCGACCTCATCCGGCTGCTCGCCGCCCACGGCTTCGGGAACGTCGCCGTAGTCGGTGACGCCAAACAGTCCATCTACGGCTGGCGCGACGCGGAGATCGAGAACATCCGGAGCCGTTTCGGCGGCAAGCGCCTGCCGTTGACGCACAACCGCCGATCGTTCCAGGAGATCCTCGACTGTGCCACCGCGTTCATCAGGCGCGACCCGGATTTCGCCGATGAGCCCGACCTCGTGGCGACGCGGGGCGCCGGAGACCGTCCCGTGACCGTCGTCATGGCGCCCGACTCACGCACCGAGGCCCGGTCGGTGGCGGAGACGATCAGGCGCCTATATCGAAGCGGCCGGCGCTTCTCGGAGATCGCCATCCTGGCCCACTCGATCCGCATGCTCCCTCGCGACTTCGAGGATGAGCTCAGGCGCCAGGGCATTCCCTACCTGACGAGCGGCGGCTCCGGTTTCTTCGACCGCCAGGAGATCAAGGACGTCCTGGCGATGCTGCGCTTGACGGAGAACCCGATGGATGACGGCGCCCTGGTCCGGGTGCTGCAGGGACCTATCGTCCGCCTGGCCGATCGCGGCCTGTACCGTTTGGCTGCGCGGCGATTCGGCCGCCACGGCATGCGCCTGCGCGACTGCTTCGAAGCATCGCGACTCGAAGGCTTCCCGGAGATGGAGCCCAAAGTGGCGGCCTCTGCGGCGAGGCTGGTCGACCTCACGGACCGCCTGGGCCACCTGCGCGACGCGCTCACGGTGGCCGACATCTTGAATCGCCTGCTGGACGAGACCGGCTACCTGCGCTGGGCCGAGCTGCGTGCGCAGCGGGATGGCAGCCCTCGCGCACTGCTCAACCTGCGCAAGGTGTTTCAGCTCGCGTCTCGTTTCGAGCGTGAGCTGGCGCTCGCCGGCATCGGCGACTTCGTGCGCCACCTGGACCAGGTCATAGATGCCGAGCTGCCTGTCGGCGAGGCGGCGGAAGAGTCCGCGATCGCCGATGCCGTCTCGCTGCTCACGATTCATGCCGCCAAGGGGCTCGAGTTTCCCGTCGTCTTCCTGGTCAACCTGCGGCCGGCCCGCGCCCGCGACACTGAGCGCCTCTTCTTCGACCCGGACGGGCTGGGGTTCGTGATGAAGAACTGGCGCGGCGAAAAACACCCTCGCTACCAGGCGACCTCGCCTGGCGAGCCCGCGGTCAAGCTTGCGATAGGCGAGCGCAGGCGCATCGTCTATGTCGGCCTGACCCGGACGAAGGACGCGCTGTACGTGACCGCGACGCGCGAGGAGCAGTCCGCTCGCGAGGTCGAGATGGGCGAGCAGGACCACTTCGCGGAGATCTTGAGCTGGGCGCTCGCAAGTCCGGAATCGGCCAGCGTGGTCGAAGCGGAGCAGCTCGAGCTTCCGGTGCCGAGGGCCGCCAACGGCGCCGTCACCGACGGTTCGGCGGTCGTGGCGACGGTGCTCGAACGCATGGAGTCGATCCAGCCGCGGCGTGCCGCGGCGGCGGCTTCCGCGCCGCCGGAGACGCAGCTCAGCTTCTCGCAGCTGCACGATTTCGCGATCTGCCCGGTGCGGTATCGCTTCGGGCACGTATGGCGCGTGCCGGCGCCGCCTGACGAGCTGCTCGAGCGATATGCGCGCACCGGCAACGCGACCGAGCTCGGCGCGGCTGTACATGCCGCCCTCGCCTCGTGGCACTCGAACGGAGGCGGCCTGCTGGCATCGTATGAGGGGCCTGACGCGGGAAAGGACATGCTGCGCGCGTACATCGCGCATCCGCTGGCATCGGCCAAGACGCTGGGAGTCGAGTTCGAATTCAACCTGCGCCTGGCCGGGGCCAGGGTGCGCGGAATCGTCGACCGCATCTGCGAGCTGGACGGCCGGACGGTGCTGGTGGACTACAAGACCAACGCCAACATCGACGCCGCGCTCAAGGAGGCGTATACGACGCAGCTGCGCCTGTACGCGCTGGCGGCGGGCCGCGGCCTGCTGCCCGGCGGCCCGACACCTCGGCTGGTGCTCTTCGACCTCCGGCGCTCCGACGCCATGGAAATCGAGCCCGACGATGACGCGGCCGAGGCGCTGGTGGCGTCGGTGTCAAGGCGCATCGCAAACGGCGACTTCGCGCTGGGTCCCGAAAATGCGCAGAGGCCCTGCTCGATGTGCGCGTTCAAGCCGATCTGCCCTGACAGAAGGGCGTAACTCGCGGTGCCCAGCGACCTGGAAGTTCGGTATTTCGAGCGCCGGGAGATCAAAGAGGCGATCGCGTTCGCAGAGGCCGGCGGGATCGCGGTGCATCGCAACTTCGATCACTACCACGGCTCCACCATTCGGGGCATGAGGCGCGAGCGGCCGTTCCTGCACGTCATCGGCCTGCGCCCGAGGCTCGAGGACTGGGGTCGGCGCCACGGCCTGCGGCCGGAGTGGATCCAACCCGAGAAGCGACGCAAGGTGGCCCATTACGACATCTTCGGAGAGCCCGCCGAAAGGCTCATTCATGAGCTGACCTCCCTTGACGCCGAATGACGCATTGCGTTATGATGCGCTGCGTCATCACCAAACGGGAGTAGGAGAAGCATGAGCACAGACATCAGTTCGACAGTGGAAGAGGTGGCCTTCGGCGCGGCCCGTACGGCGGCCGAGGTGGCGTCGGACCCGATCGGTTCGGCCCGCAAGCAGGTGAAGGGGCTCGAGCGCAAGGGCACCCCGACCGCCCGCAGGGTCAATCGCAGGCTGGCGGAGCAGATCAATACGGCCACCGCGCCCGCGAGAGACGCGGTCAACGGGATCCTCGATGTCGCATCGAACGTCGCCGGCGAGCTGCTGCCGGAGCGCATGGCGCTCAAAGGCCTGCAGCTGGTCAAGGTCCAGGCGCGGCGCCAGGACCCGGTGGGCGACGTCGCCAAGC
>WNFC01015496.1_pt1 | contig 12592 bp, 11 predicted proteins | sample 5400541 | NCBI WGS metagenome assembly WNFC01 (sample SAMN13153342, study PRJNA577476) | soil metagenome | isolation source: 120 cm saprolite under Douglas fir tree site 2 hole 2 replicate 1 | place: USA:California | collected 2015-04-18
CGAACCGGATGCGCCACGATGACTTCCCGCGCCGCTCGATCATGCCTCTCATCGTGCCGCCCCCTTTTTCCTAGTTTTCGTCTCCCTGCGCCGCGCCTCTTTGCTCGCTACTTGGCTTCGTTTGCCGGGCATCATTTCGGCAAATCTTTCGTCGAGCTCCGACCACTGCACCTGCGCGGCACCAGCGGCCCATACGCCAAGGCCTTCCCACTTTCCCGGCCCCGGCACGGGCCGCTCGGCAGGGGGCGTAATCTTCTTCGGGTGCGAAGGATAAAGGCTTTGAAGGACGAGGGTAATCGCCTCACACGCGGCCTCATAGCAGCGTGGGTCATCCAACCAGTTGTCGGGGGACCATGTGCCTCGTTCAGTGAACACGAAGTGGCAGGCGATATGTTGGACAGCGTAAAGCGCCGAAGACACCGCCAACATCACCCCCGCACCCTTTTGTCCGTGCCTGAGAACCAGCGCGTCGGTTAGGAGCTCCTCATGCCGTCGTGTCTGCTCAAGCCGAAATTCGACTTCCTGACTCTGCGAGCGGCCGTTGGCCTTGGACGCGGCATCGATCCACCACTTGAGCTCCTGCGTAACGCGCAAGCTAAGTGGCACACGATCCCCGGGTTCTATCTTCCGCGAGGGCGGTCGACCGCCCGGCTTTTTTCCTGTCGGTAGTTCCATTCCCGTTCCTACCTTTCCGTCCCCAGTTTTACCATGGGTAAAGAATGGACGGGAAGGGGAGAATTGGAGTAGCAGTTATGTGACCGGTCACATAACTGGAGGGTCGAGCCATGCGGAAGACGGCGACGGCGAAAAAGGAACAGGCCATCAGGAAGGCGAGGGCGGAAAGGCAGCGGCAGCCGTACTCACTGGCAAACCCGCCGACCGGCTTCACCATGTCGGTCGATGACTTGGCCGAGCTGCTGGAGAGCGGTCGCAACCAAGCTTACGAGGCCGTGCGCCAAGGGACGTATCCATCCGTTCGCGTCGGGAAAGGTTCGATCAAGGTACTGACCGCGCCGACGTTGGCGATCCTGCGGGGTGAGATGCCGCCCCGGTCCGGCGCCGCCGCCGACGCCTATCGCTGAGCGCCGGCCGGGAGGTGCGCCATGATTACAGCCCAAACCGATCCCGAGACCGATTCCGAGCAGTGGGAGATGGAAATGATCGAGGCCGCGCTCGATGGTCTCGACAGCGCGCTCGAAATGAAGGGCGACGAGAACGAGATGAGCGAGGGCGCACGCGAAAAACTGCGCCAGGTGCTAGGGCTCCTCAAGGAACTTCAAGAGCACCTGGGATACATGATGTGATTTTCACCGGCGCGCGAGCTTAGAGCGATCAGCGCGCGCTTTCCCCCCACGAAAAACGGCCGGGCGCAACCACCACGAAGCGCACCGGCCGTTGAGTGAACACTCTGGTTCAGAGAGTGACACAAAATGCTACCGCCCTTTTTCGCACGACACAAACACCCAGCCGGCGGGGGTGCGCCATGAGCCGGCGACGCGAGCAGAACTGGAGCCGCTACACCACAATCGAAGCAATTGCCGAGCATCCGAATTTCCTGCGCGGCTTGCTCGACGCCTGGCAAGGCCGCCCGTCCACACCGCCATTCTACGACGAGCTTTGGGCATACGAGAGAGCACGTTACTACGTCGCGGCCTGCCGCCGCGAAGGCCGTGCCCCGTTGCGGCCAATCGTCGACGGCAAGCTCAACCCGGCGCTGATCCGCGAAATCCACCGGCTATTTCGCGACGGTGGTTTCTAGTGAGCGGCCGCATCGACCTCGAGGCGGAGTTGGCCGAGGTACAGCGCTGGATCATGGTCGAGGCGCAGGAACTTCCTGAGATCAACGGCATCCCATGGGGCGTCGGCTCGATCGAGCTGGTCGGCCGCGATCTCTACGCGCCGCGCCCGGATGACGGAATCCGCTGCCTGCTGATCGGCGTCGTGGAGCGCGGCGAGCTGGTCGACCTTGCCGCCATTGGCCCAAGGTCCCGCACGGTACGCACGCGGCTTGGCTGGGCGGCGGTGCTCGGCGAAGACGCGATCGACCGTGCCCGCTGGGCAGGATCGCTGGTCGCTGACGCCCTCGCAGCGGGCCGGCCCGATCCGACCGCCGGCGCGATCACGCTGCGGCTGGTCGCTGATCCGCTGGCCTGGATTCTGCGGCCGCACGACTGCGCCTTCGTGATCGACTGGACGCGGGTGCATTACGCGCTGGCCGACGTGCCCGACGTCGCCTGCAGCACGACCGAGGTGGCGGCCCGCCTGCGCTGGTTCTGGCCGCGCCCGAGGATGCCGCGCATCGCCATCAGCAAGGGTACCATCGTCGCGGCCAAGCCACAGCCCGCCAGCGCGGAGGCACGTCATGGCCAAGCGTAACGGGCCGGCTCCCATCAAGGCAGTGTCGCAGCCCGAGTCCGCGGCGGCACGGATTGCCGCCCAGGAAGCGAAGGCGACCCGCGAAGCCTTCAAGGCGTATCTCCCCGGCATCGAGGCGGCGGAGAAGAAGCGGGCGGCTGAAGCCAAGGTCGCGGAATTGGCCAAGCTCGATTCGCTCGAGTACGACCTGAAGCGCAAGGAGACGGCGAAGGATCTCGAGCTACCAGTCGGCCGGCTCGACAAGCATGTCGCTCACGAACGCGAAGGCGGCGCCAGACATGAGATCGCCATCTCGAAGATCGTGCCATGGCCCGAGCCGGTACCGGAGGGTGCTGCCTTGCTCGACGAGATCGTCGCCGCTTTCAATCGTCATTTCAGCCTGCCGAGCTATGCTGCGGAAGCCATCGCGCTGTGGATCATGCACACGCATTGCCTGCCGGCCTGCACGCACACGCCGCGACTGGCCCTCACGAGCCCCGTTGAAGGCTGCGGCAAGTCCAATGCTCTCAAGCTCATCAAGGCTATGGTGCCGGACGTGCTGTTGGCAGCGATCATTTCCGCGCCCGCCGTCTACCGCACCATCACGAACTACAAGCCTACCTTGCTGTTGGATGAACTCGACAAACAGCTTGCCAACAATATGGAGCTACAGACCATCGTGAACGGCGGCCATGCCAGAGGCGAGGAGGTGATCAAGAACGTCAAAGCAGGCAACGATTGGGAGCCGGGACAATTCAACATCTTCGCGCCGATCGCGCTCGCCAAGATCGGCGGCCTACCGAAAGGTCCGGTCGCTAGCCGTTGTATCCATATCAGGATGCAACGCCTGTTGCCCCATGAGGAGCGCGAACTATTCGACGACGCGGCAACGCCGAAAGCCTACGTCGATCTTGGCCGCAAGTGTGCAACCTGGGCGCGGGACAATATGGAAGCCCTATCTTCCGCGCGGCCCGCCATGGCGGACCTCAAGGGCCGCAGCCGCGACAACTGGCGGATCCTGTTTAACATCGCCCAGGTCGCGGGCCGTCACTGGCCCAGCCATGTCCGCGAAGCCGCCGCCAGCCTGATCGACGCCACGGCCGTTCGCGATATCAAAGTGCAGGCGCTTGCCGACATCCGCGCCGTCTTCGAGACACACGGCATGATCGACCTTCCGTCCGAGATGGTGGTCCAGGAAATGGTCGGACTGCCCGATCGGCCGTGGGTCGAATACCGCCACGGCCGAGCGCTGACACAGACCGGGCTGGCACGCCTGCTGGTGGAATTCGGGGTGCAGGTCAGCCCGGATCGGGTTGACGATCCCCGCAACTTTAATAAGAGACTCCGCGGTTACCAGGCCGCCCAATTCGCCGACCTCTGGGAGCGTTACCTGTCATAGGTCTACGCATCCTCCCCTGTGAAGTGTCCAAGTGTCCAAACCCGCATGGCATAAGCAACGAACGCAATCTGCAAGTGTCCCTGATCCGTCTTCAAGCGTCCAGGTTGGGACGGTTCGTGGACGCTTGGGGCCGCTTCGTGGACACTTTAGAAATCGATCCGATGTAGCTGCCATCGGCACGTGGCCACTTGGACACTTGGAGGGGGTTGTGCGTGTGTGTGTGTCCCCCTTGTGCCGCCAAGCGCTGGGTATCGTTGCTACCACTGCGTGTAATTCTGATGTGATAAAGACGACGGAGGCTGACGATGCTGCCGCTGCCCTTAGCACCCGCTGGCGAATCTGTTCCCGCTGCTCGAAGGCGAGCCTTTCGAGGAATTGAAGGCGGACATCCGGGCCAACGGCCTGATCGAGCCGATCTGGACGTATCAAGGGGCCATCCTCAACGGCCGCAACCGCTACTGTGGGCAGGATAGGCGAACTACGACGGGACGCGAGGCGCTGATGAGGGTGAAACACTGCGACCAGTGAACTTGCCAGCGCGAGGACCAGCCACGCGGGCTGAGGGGTGAGCTTGGTCTCGCTCCTGAAAGGCGACATAAACGTCAAAGAGGTCTAAGCGTGACGTTACGGGCGGCTCCGACGATGCTATCGAGTACTCGTCTCGAGCATGGTCAGGCATGAATACCTTATCAATTCGGCTGCGCTATAGGCCTCTTCGCCTAGGATGGTGCGTCCTTAAAGGCGACATCGACGCGTTCCGGCGTGCTGTCCGCCTGTCTTTCACGATGTGGGGCGGGCGATACAACCCCATCCTTCCTGTCGACGATCTCGACCTTGCGCGGGCGCTGGTGAAGGTGTTCCGCGTCGATGCCCTCGTTTCGCTTTCAGAGAACGCCACCGTCGATGCTTTCCTTGCGGCGCACAAGCACTTGCCGTGGCCCTTGATTGGCCAAGGTCTCATTGTCGATACGATGCACGACGGCAAGGCTCTCGCCATCGTCGACATCAGTCACCCGGCTCTCCGACTCTATCAGGAGTTGTTCAAGAACAACCCCACCTCCCAACCGGGGCTAGACTTTTACGAATGGGAAGCCACCGACCCGCTCGCCGATGTGTTCCTCTGCTCCCATGGCGCGTTCCCGTCGGCCGAGGAAACCGGCGTGAACTATACGACGCTCGTCCAAACGCGCCTGCTCGGGGTTGGCAACCTCATCCAAAACGGCGCCGAAGTACCAATCCCGCACGTTGGACGAGAGACGATCGCTTCTTTGAATCGCGCGTACATGAAAAGACATTACGCCGTCCAAAATCACTGGGACTGGCCGGGCTTCTACGTTGGTAAGGCCAACAACTTCGACGATCTCGTCAGTTTCTGGAACCTCCGTGCCGCTGATATTCCGCTGATGTTCTTTGATCCGCTTCACGTGAAACGGCTGGGAGCCAGGGCCGCGCATTGGGCAGCGATGATTCGGCAGGCGCCGCCGACCCCCCGGGGCCCACAACGCCTCGCACTTTGGCATCGGATTGAGCAGCCGATCGACGATGTAAGCCAGCACTTCGGCGAAAGTGGATTGACACTATGCAACGTCGATCAGCCGACCTGGAACGGCCTCAATGTTCACGCGCCCATCATGTACTTCGGCGACGGCGCCGCGCTCGCCACAGTCGATGAGGGTAGCAGCAGGAGGACGACCATTTCATTCGCAGTAACTGACAAACCCTTCGTGGAGGATCGGTACGCGCATCATCAGCACTATGTCCTGTCGGTCGATCCCGGAATCGGCCTCTTTCGCAACGAACACGCGACGTTGCATGCCCCGTTCATTCCCGAGCTGAACGGGTTCTACGGCCGAAGCAGCGGACTCGCCATCTGGCTCGGCGCTCGTTCCGAACCCGATAGCCTTGGCATCGTCACTTCGATCACAGACGAGCACGAGACACTTCGTGCGCTGGATGTGAAGGAACTCATCACCGAGATCTTTGGGGTGGTGGGCATCGAGGCCACCTCGAGTAAGCCGGGGTTGATCGCCTCGACGTTGATCCAGCAGATGGGCGGCCTCGACGGATGCCGCCCCTTCAAGATCGCGGGCGTGCGCACACTCATCGAGAACCACAAGCCCCAACGATCGTTCGATCGCGGCACGGCAATGCAGATCATTCGCGGTCAAGGGAATGACCGGCCGCTCAGTGACTATCAATGGCTCTATATCGAGCAGCGCAAGACCGGCTCAGAACTCAAGAATAGCGCCGTGCTTTCTTATCTGCTTGAAAAAGGCGTCTTTCGCGCAGGCCTGAATTTCGACTGTCCAAGTTGTCAACTGGAATTCTGGCGCTCGCTTGACGACGCTCGCTCCCGCCTCGACTGCGACTATTGCGGCCACGGATTCAATGCCGCGCCTCAGCTCCGCGACAAGAGTTGGGCCTTCCGGCGCTCGGGCCTGTTCGGCAATGACGATCACCAGGAAGGCGCGATCCCAGTCCTGCTTACCCTGCAGCAGCTCACGCGCACGCACAGAATGAACCATGGCGTGTTTACCACCGCGATGACGCTCAAGTCGAAAGGCGCCGCCATCTCCGAGTGCGAGACGGATTTTGTGGTCATGGCTGGACGTGGTCGCGATCACCGTATCCAGATCGCGATTGGCGAGGCAAAGACAAGAAAGCCGATCACCGCAAACGACGTCGCCAAGCTCAAGGCGGTCGCCGACGCCTTTCCGGCAGATCGCTACGATGTGTACGTCGTGTTCGCCCGGCTGACACCGTTTTCAGACGAAGAGATCGAGCTCATCAAGCAGGTCAACGGCGAATACGATCGGCGGGCAATCATGCTCACGGACAGGGAGTTGGAGCCCTACTCCGTCTATGAACGCACGGCAAAGGAGTTCGACATCCAGCAGATGGCGGGCAGTTTCGAGGACATGGTCGCCGCAACGGCTCGAGTGTTTTTCGAACAGCGCAGGCGCACGCCGGACGTCAGAACCAACGAACCACCACCGGGTGCCTAGTCTAGCATCGATCCACTGTTGCGTCGGCCGATCGTCAGCTGCCTGAAACGCTCGCCTTCCCGCGGCCCGATCACGCAGGCGTGGTGCTGGATCGGAAGAGATGCAAGGCAGTCCCTGTGCGGACGTTGCCTCCTTCGGTGGAGGATCAGGACGGGTGGTTCAGTCGAACGATTGCCTTCAGAAAACCACCAAGCTAGTGTGGGTCGGCTTTAGTTCAGGTCGCATCAGGCGCTTCTTGAGGTGTGCGATGACCGGTTTGGGCCAATTGAGCCATCCGGCTGGAGTACACGCGCTAGTTAAGTCGATCGGGCTTTTGCTCAAGGTATTCATCGAGGGCCGACTTGGCACCTGGTCGAACATCATTCTCTGGATCAGAGATAAGCGAAGAAGTGCCAAGTGATGCTCTTGCGGCGGGGCTAAATCCCAATTCAGCTCCGGCACGCAGCATGATTACTGCCTGCCGATTGACGATGCTGAGAAATGGATTTTGCACAGCGTTGCCCTCACGCGTCTTCACCACTTGACCCAACTTGCGAACTTCGAGAACAGCGCGCGCGTGTTCTACGGCGGCGACGCACCAGATCGCCAACACCTCGCGATCCGTGCCGGTAAGCAGTCCAAAAGGTGCGTGCTTGATCGCGTATTTCCACTGCGCACGTTGCGCGGCATCAAACCAGGCAGGAGGCGAGATGCTGCCTCTCCCTTCCGGTTCTATGCCGACTTTTTTGTGATGCCCAGGAAATCCATGCAGTTGCTTAAGGACAGCCGGGACAGGCTTTCTACCGGTTCTCATCATCGCCCTTTACGTTACACCCCCCTAGTTTGCGTTTCGGGGGAGGATGCGTAAAGGGTCACAGCGCGGTTCCGGACATCTCTAGGTTTACACGACCTTCCCCCCCGTCATGGACTGGCCGGCCAAGCCCGTAGAGGCCGCCCCGGAAGGCGAGCTGTTCGTGTAGCGTCGTGTAGACTGACGGAAACGACAGCCGGAGGACGAGGCATGCGGATCGATGTCACGATGTTTCCGACGGACTACGCTGTTCCGCCGCACGAACTCGCCGTCGAGGCGGAGGCGCGCGCTTCGAGTCGCTTTGGTTCCCCGAGCACATCCACATCCCGACTAGCCGTAAGTCGCCGTGGCCCGGTGGCCTGAACGGCCGAAATGGTACTGCTGACCTGACCGGTATCGACGGTCGTCGGCTCCGGACTTTACAGGACCTTGTGGAGCAAACGTCGAAATGAACTTAGGACACCACCGAAGCAGGGAGCGTTTGGACTTACGCCAAACAGCGCGATGTCCACGAACGACTCGGCCCTGGCCAGCACGCACAGCAACAAGATCTCCTCGAGCGGATAACTCACTTTGCCACGATGTTGCGGATCAGCGAGATCCTTGAAACGGCTCAGAATGACGACTGTCTCGTCGAACTCAGCGCAACCGCATGCCAGTCTGTCAATGGCCGTTCCCCCAAAGCGAATCGAGGAGACCCATGCATACAGCACTTTCGTGCTTTGTCGGGTAATCCTTCATCAGATTGCCCTCTAATCACCAAGTTCCGGGATTGACGATAGAGTTGCACAATGCCAGGTTGTTGCAGCGATGGCGGGCATAGCCCGGCATCTCGGACAGGTTCATGCGGACCGCGTATGCCCGGCAACAGACCGGCATTGAGGTGGGAGACAAGCGATGCCTGTGGCCCCGACCTATCCTGGTGTCTATATCGAAGAGCTTTCCAGCGGCGTTCATACCGTCACCTCCGTTGCAACATTTCAACGAACCTATGGGGGCCTCGACCGCTTCAGTGAAGCGAGTTACGCGGTCCAACAGTTCTTCACCAATGGCGGCCAGCAGGCTTGGATCGTGCGGGTGGCGGATACCGCCACTGCACCCGTCGCGCAAGCGGCCAGTGGGACGCTCAGCAGCAAGGCGGCCGGGACCAAGGTGCTCAATGTCACAGCCGGACGGCAGGTCATGGGCAACAGCGCAATCGACCCAGGCGCATGGGGAAACTTGCTGCGTGTCCAGATTGATTATATCACCGCCGATCCTGCAACATTGTTCAATCTGACCGTCAGCTGGGTGCAGGTCGATGGCGACCGTACCAGTGTGGTGCAAAGCGAGGTCTACTCCAATCTGGTTTCGACGCCAGGCGCAACCAACGACGTGGTTCCAACTGTGAATGCGGGCTCGCGACTGATCCAGCTCGACAGGGCCGGCGTTCCGGCCGGAACAACCGCGCGTCCGGATCCGAGCGGAACGCTTGGCCTAGCGTTGCCGATGGCATTCCTGCCCGCCAATCTTCCCGCCGACAAGGCGCCGCTTTCGATCGTGATTGCCGGTACCGCCATTGGAACCATTACGGTCGCCAGCACCATTGAATACAATGGTGCAACGGTAACAAGCTATCTTGGCTTGCGGCCTTTCCTCGAACTGGCGATCCGGGCCGCTTCCTCGGCGCCCGCGGTTCCCAACGGGCTGCGTCCGCTGCTGGCCAATGCGAGCGTGACTTTGGTCGGTGCCGGCACGGCTGCCAGCCCCGCACGCTTTCTGGTGCGCCTGGGCACGAATTCCCGACCCTATGACCCTACTGCGACAATCACACTTTCCGGGGCGGCGGCGTCCGCCACGGCGGTCGGTCTGACGGGCGCCGCCGTGCTGGTCAGTCCGCAGCAATTCACCCTGACCACGCTCGGGTCCGATGGTCCGCCGCCTGCGGCCGGGCAACTTTTCCGCCCCGTCGCGGAAACATTCTTTGCCGGAAAGATTATCGATAAGTCCGGCATGTATGCCTTGGAGAATGTCGATCTTTTCAACATTCTTTGCATCCCCGAGGCGACCACGCTCAGCGACGCCGACATGCAGGCGCTTTACAGCGAAGCGGAAACCTACGTCGAAATGCGTCGCGCTATGCTGATCGTCGACATCCCAGCCAGTGTGAGCCGAGTCGATTTGATGCAGAACTGGCTGGCGACCAACGACAGCCTGCGCAACGCCAACGCGACAGTCTATTTCCCGCGAACCAATATCCCCGATCCCCTGAACCAGAACATGCCGCGCTCAATCGCGTCCAGCGGCACGATCGCCGGCCTTTGGGCACGAACCGATGTTCAGCGCGGGGTATGGAAGGCACCTGCCGGCACTGCGGCGCAACTGCAGAACGTGCCGAGTCTGACCTATTTGATGACCGATCAGGAAAATGGCGTCCTTAACCCGCTCGGGGTCAACTGCCTGCGGACATTCCCTGTGTATAGCAACATCTGCTGGGGTGCGCGCACGCTGGATGGGGCGGATATACTGGCATCGGACTGGAAATATGTGCCAGTTCGGCGGCTCACGCTGTTCCTTGAGGAAAGCTTGTATCGAGGTACGAAATGGGTGGTCTTCGAACCGAATGACGAACCGCTCTGGGCGCAGATCAGGCTTAATGTCGGATCATTCATGCAGGATCTATTCCGCCAGGGCGCTTTTCAGGGCAACACGCCGCAAGCCGCCTTCTACGTAAAATGCAACGGCGACACCACGACCCAGCAGGACATCGACAACGGCATCGTCAACATCGAAGTCGGCTTTGCCCCGCTGAAACCGGCCGAATTCGTCATTCTCAAGATACAGCAGATCGCGCCGGGCACCGCGCCATAAAGGAGGCTGTCATGGTCGACTTCGCCGTCAACCCGCGCCGCTTCGATCCCTATAAGAACTTCAAGTTTCGGGTGAAATGGGATGGCCGCTACGTGGCGGGAGTCAGCAAGGTTTCCATGATGAAACGAACGACCGAGGTGGTGGAGCATCGCGAAGGCGGCGACCCATCCACATCGCGCAAGTCACCGGGCCGGACAAAGTTCGAAGCGGTGACGATAGAGCGTGGCGTTACCCACGACCTTGCGTTCGAGCAATGGGCCAACAAGGTGTGGAACCAGGGCGCGGGTCCGGGCGCGGAGTTGTCGCTGGCGGACTTCCGCAAGGACATCACGCTCGACCTGTTCAACGAGGCCGGTCAGAAGGTCATTTCGTATAACGTCTATCGGTGCTGGGTGTCGGAATTCCAAGCGCTGCCAGAATTGGACGCCAACGCGAATGCGGTGGCAATCCAGACCCTTAAACTGGAAAACGAGGGCTGGGACCGCGATGTCGCGGTGCCGGAGCCGCTGGAACAGAGCTTCACTAGGCCGCCAGGCTAACGTGGCGACGTGGCCGTGGCCCGATCCGTGGTTGATCCAGCCGCCACTGTCCGTCTCCGGCACGGTTTGCGCGTTGATGGCGTTAACCATAGGGATGCCAGACTGCGCCCGATACGAGGCGCAGATGAACTGGCGCTGGAAGCGGCGGTGGCAAATCCAGCGAGCAAGATCACAGTTTTGCTCACTCGTACGGTCGAGGCTATCGGGGCAATTTCTCCCATTCTCCCGGACCATATCAGGCTACTGACGGTCGGTGACCGGGAGCGGTTGGTTTTAGCGCTGCATGCCGCAAGCTCTGAATGTGCAGTTTCGTTGCCCGAACGGGGCGGACCAGGAGCGTGCAGCCGCTGTGGCCAAGGTCGATCCTGCCGCCGCGGAAGCTATTTTGTTGGCCGCCTGCGTGCTGTCGGTCACCGACGCTGGCGGACGGCAAGCCCAGATTGAAGGCCCGCCTTTAATATCCGCGCTTGAGGATGCGGTGCGGTTGGCCGATCCGGATGCTGAATCGATCGTTGCTGTGGCGTGCGCTGGTTGCGATCAACGCGTCGTGGCCGTAGCGGATGCGTTTGCGTTGTTGCACGGAGCGCTGCGAACCGGCCGGTCAGTTCTGGACGATGTGCATCGTCTCGCTGCTTGTTATCACTGGACCGAAGATGCGATCCTGTCGCTGCCAACTGAACGCCGGCGCCATTATCTGGCGCTGCTGGGCCGGGATCACGCGGCATGAGCGGATTGCTCGCGGGTCTGGCACTGCGCGGCGCCGGCCTCGATCAGCCAGGTAAGCCCGTACTTGCCCCACGCGGGCGCGCCCGGTTCGAGCCGATGGGTGGCGTGACGGATGGGGATATCGGTGAGGCGGCGTTTGTGCCTGTCTCCGAGGTTGCCACTCCGTCGCCGCACACACCGCCCAGTGCGACGCAACCACACGCGGAGATTCCTCGGCCTGAGGTGGCGCCGCCCGTTGCGGCCCAGTCCATCCGCGTGCAACCCATCGACAGGGGAGTGCCGCCGGTGCCGCCTTCGCAGCCACCGGGCAAAATCGCCTCACCGTCTGCGGTCGTGCCGGCTCTCGTGGTCCCTGCATCTGAACCTCCGCAGGTAGCTTTTCCGGCAGCCGAGCCGTCGGCCAATTCAGCCGCGTCGGAACCCTGGCCGGTCGCCGAAGCTCCCCGTGCGACGCCTCTCGTTGAACCGAGGTCAACGCCGCGCAACGCGGTGCGGATGTTGCTGGACCATCTGGCTTCCAAAAAGGAACCTGGTAATCCGCGAACTCCCGATCCTTCTGCTGTCGATGCTGACAGCGTGGGAACGTCGGCGCCGGTTTCTGCGGCAGCCGAGCCACCGCGCGTCACGGTATCAATCGATCGCATCCAGGTCGTGGTGGAAGCCCCGCCATCCCGGCCCGCCCCCATCACGCATCCAACCACCCAGGCGATCGGCTTTGCGAGTTTCGCCCGCATCCGACGCGGGATGCCCCGTTAGCCATGGCCGATTTCACCGCCATTGCCGGGGTCAGCCGTTCATTGCGAACCCTACTGCTCGACCGGATGGTGATAACCCCAGCCGTGACGCTCGCGCCGCCCGATGTCACTATCGCGAGCGCCGATGGCGCGCGGGTGAACATCTACCTGCTGCATGTTGTCGAAAACGCGGA
>WNFC01006811.1_pt1 | contig 12590 bp, 10 predicted proteins | sample 5400541 | NCBI WGS metagenome assembly WNFC01 (sample SAMN13153342, study PRJNA577476) | soil metagenome | isolation source: 120 cm saprolite under Douglas fir tree site 2 hole 2 replicate 1 | place: USA:California | collected 2015-04-18
CCACCGGCGATGACGGTGTTCTTGCCGTCGCTCGGCCCCAGGGTGACCTTGTGCACCGAGGCCGTATCATCCTTGTTCACGAGATAGACGTAGTCGCCCGGCGCGCCGCTCAGCACGGCGGCCGTCGGCACGAGCACGGCTTGATGCAAGGTGTCGACCAGCAACCGGACATTGACGAATTCGCTGGGGAACAGGGCTTCATCTTCGTTGGCGAAGGACGCCCGCAGGGTCACGGTGCCGGTGCTCGTGGTCATCTGATTGTTGATGGCGTAGAGCGTGCCGGTCGCGAGCGGCTTGCTGCCGTCGCTGGCGTAAGCCGTCACCGGCAAGGTCACGCCGGGTGCGCGAAACCGCTCGACCACCTTCTGGAGATCGTTCTGGGCAACCGTGAACTCGACCGTCGTCGGCTTGATCGTCGTGACGACGGCAATTCCGGTGCTCGACGAGCCGGTGATGTAGTTGCCGGGATCGACCAGACGCAGGCCGACGCGGCCCGCGACCGGCGCGGTGATGCGGCTATAGGAGAGGTTGAGCTTGGCCGTATCGACCGCCGCCTGGTCGAGCTTCACCGTGCCTTCGTCCTGCAGGACGACATAGGCCTGGTCTTCGGCCTGCTGACGGGCGATGGAATCCAGCGTGACGAGCTTCTGGAAGCGCGCGAGGTCCATCTGCGCCTCGTGAAGGAGACCTTGGTCGCGCTGCAGCGTGCCGGTGGCTTGATCAAGGGCTGCCTGAAAGGGGCGGGGGTCGATCTGCGCCAGCAGCTGACCCTTCTGCACGTCCTGGCCTTCCTGAAAAGGCACCTCGACCAGATAGCCGCTGACCGCCTGATTCGGCATGACGGTGACCGTGGCCGTCGGCGTGACGGTGCCCAGCTCGTTCAGGATCACTGGCATGTCGCCGTGCGTTGCCTGTGCAACCCTGACGATCTGAGGCGCGGCGGGTCTCGTGCGCGGCTTCTGCGCCAATTCATGCCAGACGACGATGGCGACCAGGATCAGCGCCGCCGACGCCACGATCCAGCGCACGCGATGGACGCGCGGCGGGTTGGCGATTTGTGTGTTCACAGCTTCATTCATGACGATGCACCGCCGCCCGGCATGGCACTGACGTTGGGCCCGCGCGAAATTTATCAAGGGCAGCCATTGCGGGTTCTCACGCACAACGCGCGGACGTTCAGTTGGCCTGCGAGCCCATGCCGCCGGTGGACGGTCCGCCTGAGCTGTTGGCGCGACGATGGCGGTGCTCTTTACTGGTCTGGTTGGTGGAAAACATGGACGGCGGTCCTTCAAAAAGACAGCTTCGTATTGAAGGCAGATGCCTTCAATACGAAGCGCCTCTCCAAGACGTGCCCCGACATCGAATTAGTTCAGACAAAGGTGAGCTGACGCCGCACAGTTTGTGCAGGCGATTCGCTCATATCCGTTGCTGGTTTGGGCGAAGACGTCGATCACACCTTCGCCGCAGCTCACGTAGAGGCACCGCCGCTGGGGATGGACGAACACGGCAGCTTCCGGCGTGGACGGCGAAGTTCGGTGCGGGACGCGATATGCCCACAAGCGCCAAGGACGACCTCTGGAGTTTTAGCCTGCACGGGCCGGCGGAAACCGCCATCCGAGGCCCGGTGAATTCGCCACCCTTAGGGGCGGACTTTGAGACTTTGGTAGATCTTATCGATTGTTTCTCAATTCGTCTGCTCTAGGCTCTTCCCGCCAACTTTTCATATTCTTCGTTCGCGTCAGGTTCGTTGTAGCCGACGAATTCCTCATACAAGGAATCGGCCTCGGCACGGAACAAGTCGCGCGAAATCGCCACCGAGATCGCGTCGACGCCCCACGGCAGGCCGTTGATGCCGCTGCTGATCAGCCCGACACTCGGCACTCCCGATATGTTGAAAAGATGGAGATTGCGCAGCGCACGCTCCGCACTCTGCGTCCGCCCCGCCGCCTGCATCGCCGGGCCGAGATACGGGTACTTGCCCAGCCGTTCGTCGACACCGTCCTCGCCGAGCGGGGCGCGGTCTTTCCAGAAGACCATGTGCGGCACCAAGGGCGACAGAAATGGCACGTTGGCGAGATCGATCCGGAAGCCGGTGCCGAGGATCGCGAAGTCGGTCTCGAAGGTCCGCGCAGGTGTCGTGATCTGCAGGGTGTGTCCCGTGACGTGCATTCCGGTCCATCCTTCTCCGAACTTCACGACGAAGTTCGAGTGGGCATGGCAGCGCTGCAGCGTATCGGCCGGCGGCGGCGTGGGCAGCGACAGATAATGACGCATGAACCGCACCTTGCGGGCATCGTCGAGTGCGCCGAAGTTGCGGAAGAAACCGGAAGTTTCGAGGAAGCGCAGCGCATTCACCTGCGGAAGCTTCGGCCGTCGGACGAACTGTGTAACGTTGGCGGCGCCGGCTTCAAGGGCGGTGGCCGCATTGTCGAAGGCCGAGGCGCCTGCGCCGAGCACGGCCACCCGCTTGCCGGCGAACGGCGTGAAATCGATGTCGTCGGCGCTGTGGGCGCACAGCGACTTCGGCACGCCCTCGGTGAAGGCGGGCATACGCGGCCCGCCGGCACCATCGACCCCGGTCGCGACCACCACCTTACGCGCCAGCACCGTGCGCACTCCGCCGGGGCCGTCGAGCGCAACCCGCAGGCGCTCGCCATCCATCGTGATGGCGGTGACGCGCGTGTTGTTTTCCACCGGCAGCTTGAGGATGGCCCGCACCCAATTGAGGTAGTCCATCCACTCGCCCTTCGGGATGCGCACGAGAGCGCGCCACGCCGCCTCGCCCTTGCGCGCCTCGTACCAAGAGCGGAACGAGGCCGAGGCCATGCGGTTGTCGGGGCCGGTCAGTTCCTTGATCGTGCGCAGCGTGATCATGCGGGCCCAGGTGTTCCACGGTCCTTCCCGACCGGCGCTGCTGCGGTCGACCAGCAGGATGTTCGGGATCCGCTCGCGCAGCAGGCCGACGGCGAGCGAAATCCCGGCCTGGCCCGCGCCCACGATCACCACATCGATCACCGGACTGCCATCGTCGCCGATGGTCGTGCGCGGCCATATCTTGCTGGGATAGGCGAACAGCTCCATTTCCCGGGCCAGCGCCTGCTCCAGTCGGCGCAGTGAGAGGGCCTCGGTGGACATGCCCTAGCGCGCGACCACTCGGGACTTCAGGCGGCCCATGAAGTCCTCACAGAGCGCGATCTGATCGAGCAAGATCCATTCGTCGGGCTTGTGGGCCTGATCAATCGAGCCCGGCCCGCAAACCACCGTGGGAAAGCCCGCTCTCTGGAACAGGCCGCCTTCGGTGCCGAAGCTGATCTTGCCCGTCCGGTTCGAGCCCGACAGCGCCTTGGCGAGTTGCGTCACCTCTGCCGTCTCCCCGGCGTCTAGCGCGGGCAGCTGCGACTTGAAGAGAAAGTCGATTCGGGCCTCGGGCGCGACTGCCTGCATCTCGGGCTCGAGCACGCCGCGCGCATGCTCCTCGAGCTGCTTGAGGTACGCGTCGGGATCGTCGCTCGGCACGTAGCGGAACTCGAACTCGAAGGCGCACTCCTTGGGCACGATATTCATCGCCGTGCCGCCGTGGATGGTCCCGGTGTGGATCGTCGTGTAGGGCGGGTCGAAGTCGCGATCGAAGGGGCCGAACTGGATGCGCTGCCGCGCCATGGTCCGCAGCCGATAAACGAGGTCGGCCGCGATCTCAACCGCGTTCACGCCCTGATTCGCCTGCGCCGAATGACACTCGTGGCCATGCACCTCGCAACGATAGCGCTTGTTGCCCTTGTGCGCGGTGACGACCTTCATGTCGGTCGGCTCGCCGACCACGCAAAGCTTGGGCGGCGCCTTCAGGACCTTGAGGTGCTCGATCAGGCTCGGCACACCCTTGCAGCCAACTTCCTCGTCGTAGGAGAAGGCAAGGTTGATCGGCGTCTCGAGCTGCGCCACGGCGAACTCCGGCACCTTGGCCAGCACCACCGCGATGAAGGACTTCATGTCGCTGGTACCGCGGCCGAAGAAACGCCCGTCCTCCTCGGTGAGCGCGAAGGGATCGGTAGCCCAGTCCTGCCCATCCACCGGCACGACATCGGTGTGACCCGACAGCATGTAGCCCGGCCGGTCCGCATCGCCGATGGTGGCGTAGAGGTTGGCTTTCCGTCCGGTCTCGTCGTGGATCAGCGTGCTCGCGATGCGGTGCTCGGCCAGGTAGGCCTGCACCCAGGAGATCAACGCGAGATTCGAGTTCCGGCTGACCGTGTCGAAAGCCACGAGCTTCCTCAGGATTTCGACGGTCGATTCAGACGGACGACGGGACATACGAGGACCTCCTGAGGCACGCCGCCCCCTTGCGCTGCGTGCGCTTACCGGAACTCGGCATGGACCCGGATCGTGTTGGGATCGTACTTCCAGTCCTTGACCGGTTCGTTGTTGGCGAACTTGCCGAGCTCGCGCAACCAGATCCGACGGTAGAGGATCACGACGGCGTCGCCGCGGCCGAGATTTTCCCGCGAACGGCCGGCGATCGGGCCGACGCCCGCCTGGGCGATATCGTCCTGCAGGAAGATCATGTGGACGCGCGACGGATCGACGTCCTGCAGCCGCTTGCGTCCGGCCAGGATATCGCGCGCCAGCGCCTCGCGATCGACGTCCTGGCGGGCCCGCGCCTCGAGTCGGCGCTTATGGTAGGTTTCCAGGTGCTCGGGATTGGACTTGCTCTTCAGGACCACCGTGAATTGGGTGTGACGATCGTCGTCGTGAGGCACCCACCAGCCGATGAACTCGCGATACGCGACCTCGGGATCGTCCGGCACGCCGCGCGTGTGATAGACGTTCGGGAAGCCGATCTGGCCGATGTTGCGCCGGCCGCTCGGCCGCTGGGCGCGGGTCTCCACACCCCACGGCGACTCGACCGGCGTCAGCACTGGACCATCGACCGTCTCGTCCCACGACACCGACGCGTCCCGATGGGCGAAGGCGACATGGCTGAGGTCGCCGGCATTCTCCATATTGTTGAAGAAGCCGCAGGCGCGCGTGTAGGAATCCGTGTGCAGCGCCGCGTCTTCCGTCTCGAAGGCGGGATAGCGCGGAAACACCGGCGGCGCGCCTTCGCCGAGATAGGCGAAGATCAGGCCGAGATAGTCGCGCGTCGGATAGGCAGCCGTCTTGATCTTGTCGCAGAAGGCGTTCTTCTCGGCGGGCTGCTCGACGCACTGGCCAGACTGGTCGAAGCGCCAGCCGTGGTAGAAGCAGCGGATGGTGTCGCCTTCGACCCAGCCTGGCACCATCGACATGCCGCGATGGGGGCAGCGCGGCGCCATGACATGCGGCTGCCCGCTCTCGCCGCGATAGACCACGAAGTCCTCGCCGAGGATGCGGATCGGCTTGACGTGGCCGACCTCGAGATCGGCCGAGTGATAGACCGGATGCCAGAAGCGGCGCATGTAGCGGCCATTCAGCGTCCCCGGGCCGACGCGCTCGATGTCCGCCAGGGTGACCTGCACGCGGTCTTTCGAGTCGAGAATAACTGTCTGGTCAGGCATCGATCATCTCCGTTGGCAACAGGACCGGCCGCAAAAGCCGGTACAGCTCCTGCAGACGGGTATTTCGACCGAGCTTCCCCAAAGTCGGGCGCTGAATCCAATATCAATAAGAAGGCGGCGTGATATCGGTTTCAATATCGAGAGCGGCGGGGGCCGCAGTGTCCCTTCCCATGCATCGGCCGGATCAATCGAGGCTGGGGAACAGGCCGAGGAAGCTCGCGACCAGCGGCGACTTGCTGCCTTTCTTGTAGATTATTCCCATTTCGACGAGCGGCGTCTCCTCCGCCAGCGGCCGGAACACGATGTCCTTGTACTGCATGAACTCCTGCTGCGAGGCGGGCGCCAGCGTGAAGCCGAAGCCGAAGGCGATCAGCGCAAACATCGTGGGGATATGCGAAATCTGCTGCGTGATCCTGAGTTCGTACCCCGCCATCCGGAACAGGCTGACGATGTAGTCGAAATACAAGGGCGCGATCTCGCGCGGGAAGCTGATCAGGTTCTCCGACGCAAGATCGGCCATCTTGACCTTCGCCGCGTTGGCGAGCCGGTGCTTCCTCGGCAGGACCACGACCATCGGTTCGGCGAAGATCGTCTTGGTTTCGAGGTCGTGATGGCGGATCGGCATGCGGACGACGCCCACGTCCAGCTTGCCCGATACGACGGCCTCGATCTGGTCCGCCGTCGTCATGCTGCTGAACACGACCTCCACGTCCGGATAGGTCTTGTTGAGCAGCGCGACCTGCTCCAGCACGAACAGGTGGTTTCCGCTCGGGACCATGCCGATCGAGATCTTGCCCGTCTCGCCCTGCTGGGCGCGTTGTGAGGCCCGCTTGGCCTCCTCGATCTGCCTGGTCAGCCGCAGCGCATGACCGCGAAACACGGCGCCGGCCTCCGTGAGCTCGATGCCGCGCCGGTTGCGGTTGAAAAGCGAGACACCGAGAAAGGCTTCGAGGCGCTTGATCTGCTGGCTGAGCGCCGGCTGGGCGACGCTGAGGCGACGCGAGGCACGGCCGAAATGCATCTCCTCGCAAATCACCAGAAAATAGTCGACATGGCGCAGGTTGAGCAGCCCGGCACCGAACCGGCCGACCGCCCTCTCGATGACTTCGTCCGCTTTGACCAAGGGACCCCGCTTTGCGCGAACGGCATGGCGTCACAGCCGCCGGCCGGCGTAAGTCGTCCCGTCGGCGGCATCGCCTCGTTCGGCGCAGTCGTTGCAAACAATGGGCCAGCGTGACCCGGCAGGCCCTAAAGGTCCAGCACCAGGCGGTCGCCCTTGGCGCGCGAAACGCAGCAGAACATGGTGCGGCCCTCGGCGCGTTCCTGCGCCGACAGGATACTGTCGCGGTGGTCGACCTCGCCCTCGACGACCCGCACTTCGCAGGTCGCGCACACGCCCATTTCGCACGATCGCGGCACGTCGATTCCAGCTTCCCCCAGGACCTGGAGCACCGACTTGCCGGCCGGCACCTCGAGCATCTTTCCCGAACGCGCGCACACCAGCTGGAAAGCGTGGTCCGTGCCGGCGCGCTGCGGCTGGGGGGCGAACCATTCGCGATGGAGCGATCCCTCCGGCCAGGCGGCCATGGCGTCGCCGACCGCGTCCATCAGCGACGCCGGCCCGCAGCAATAGACCAACGTCTCGCGCCGGGCGGCGCGAAGCGTCGCACGGGCGTCGAACCGCCGGCCGGCACGCTTCACATAGGTCGATGTCGCGCCACTGAAGGCGGCACGCGCCTCGACAAAGAGCTCTTCGGCGTGATCGCGGATGCAATAGTGGAGCTCGAACGAAGCGCCCGACAGCGCCGCCGCCGCCATCATCGGGAGAATCGGGGTGATGCCGATGCCACCGGCGACAAAGACGTATTTCCTCGAGGGCAAGAGCCGGAAATTATTGCGCGGGGTACTCGCCGTGAAGGCGGTCCCCGGCGCGAACGTCCGGTGAATGAGGCCGGAGCCAATGCCGCCCGGCACGGCCTTGACTGCGATCTTCCAGCCTTTCGGCGAGCCGTCGCCGCACAGCGAATACTGGCGGACGATGTCGTTCGGCAGGCGGATGTCGATATGTGCACCTGGCTCGTAGGCCGGCAGGTGCTCCGCCCTGTCCGCCGCCGCCAGGCCGATGCTGACGACGGTCGGCGATTCCCGCTCCATCGAGCAGACTTTCACCATGAGCGTCCGCTGTGCCGAACCACTCGTCACGTCCACGTCGAATTCCTCGTCCCTTCTATCTGGCTGCCACCATTGTCGACGGCGCGTCAGGCGCGCATCGACAGCGGCATGCTGGTGTCGGCGGCGACGAAACGAGAATCTCTTCCGAGTCGCTGTCGCTCGCGAACCATCTCGGCGAAGTGGCAGGCCACCTTGTGCGCCCTGCCGATGTCCCGCAACAGCGGCGTCTCCGCCGCGCAGCGGTCGGCGGCAAAGACGCAACGATGGCGATAGACGCAGCCCAGTTCCGACCGGCCCGCTTCGACGCTCGGCAGCGCGCGGATCTCCTGTCGCTTCGCGCGCGCCGCCGCCGGATCGGCGACGGGCGACGCCGCCATCAGCGACAACGTATAGGGGTGTGCCGGCGCCGACCGAAAGGTCTCGTGGCCGGCCTCCTCGACGGTGCGCCCCGCAAAGAGCACCAGCACACGGTCGGCGATATGCTGCACGACGGCCAGGTCGTGCGAGATAAAAAGATACGTGAGACCCAGCCGCTTCTTCAGGTCGATGAACAAGTTGATGATCTGGCTCTGGATCGACACGTCCAGCGCCGACAGCGCCTCGTCGGCGATCAGCAGGCTAGGATCGGCCGCCAGGGCGCGCGCGATGCACACCCGCTGGCGCTGTCCGCCTGAGAGCTGGTGCGGATGCTTCGCCGCCATTTCGCCGGTCAGGCCCACCTGCTGAAGCAGTGCTTCCACCCGAGTCTTCCGTGTCGGCTTGTCGATCCGATGAAGCTTCATCGGCTCCTCGACAAGGCGCCGCACCGGCAGGCGCGGGTTGAGCGCCGCCTCCGGATTCTGGAACACCATCTGAATGGCCGTCCGGATGCGCGGCTCGATCCTCGGCGCCAGCCCGGCGAGCCTGTGGCCATCGAGGTTCATCTCGCCCGCCTTGGCCGGGATCAATCCGGCGATGGCGCGAGCCAGCGTGGTCTTTCCCGATCCGGACTCACCCACGATGGCGAGCACTTCGCCAGCGCTCACCTCGAACGTGATGTCCTGCAGGATAGAGGTACCGCCGAGCTCAACTCTCAGTCGATCGACGGTCAGGAGGACGCTCATTGAACCCGACTGTGCAACAGACATGCCACCTTGTGCCCCACCTCCGTGGCGTCGAGCTTGGGCACGATGTCGGCGCAACCCGCGATCGCGGTGCTGCAGCGGGTGACGAAGGCGCAGCCCGCGGGCCGCGCGCCAAGAGCCGGAACGGTTCCGGGAATCTCCATGAGACGCTCGACTGCACGGCGGCTCGAGAGGCGGGGCGCCGCGCGCATCAGGCCGATCGTATAGGGATGCTTCGGTACCGCGAACAGGACATCGACGTCGGCTTGTTCGACGATCTTGCCGGCATACATGACGGCGACTTCGTCGGCGTAGCCGGCGACGACGCCCAGGTCGTGGCTAATCAGCAGGACGGCGAGGTCTTCCTCGTGCTGCAGCGTCGCCAGCAGCTCGAGGATCTGCGCCTGCACGCTCACGTCCAGCGCCGTCGTCGGTTCGTCGGCGATCAGCAGGCGCGGCTGCGCGGCCAGGGCCATCGCGATCGATACGCGCTGGCACATGCCGCCCGACATGCGGTGCGGATAGTCGTTGAAGGTGTGGCGCGGATCGCGGATGCGGACCCGGTCCAGCAGCTCGAGGCCGATCTCGCGGGCGCGCTTCTTGGGCATCGGCTGGTGCGCGCGGATCGCCTCCATCACCTGGTCGCCGATCGTGCGGACGGGATTGAGCGAGGCCGTGGGCTCCTGGAAGATCATCGCCATCTGCGCGCCGCGGCGCAGGCGCAACTGGCTTTCCGGCAAGCCGACCAGCTCCTCGCCGAGGAAGCCGATGCTGCCTGAGGAGATCGTCACCTGCGGTTGCGGCAACAGCCCCATGATCGCGAGCGCGGTCATCGACTTTCCGCAGCCCGATTCGCCCACAATGCCCAGCATCTGTCCGGCCCGCAGGGAAAAGCTCACCCCGTCGAGGATGTTGCAGGGTCGGCCGTCGACAGTCGTGGTCGCGCGCACGTCCGTCAATTCTAGGACGAACTGCCCGCCGTCGAGGCCGCGGGGGCTAGTTGCCGGTGCGGCGGCTGCTGAGAACATCACTCACCCCTTCTCCCAGGATGTTCAGAGCGATCGTCGTCACGAAGATCGCGCCGCCAGGCAGGGCCACGAGGTACCAGGACGTGCGCAGCGCGGCGCGTCCGTTGCCGATCATCCTGCCCCAGCTCATCAGATTCGGGTCGGACAGGTTGAGAAACGAAAGGGCTGCCTCGATCAGGATCGCCGAAGCGGTGATCATCGAGGCCATCACGAAGACCGGCGCGAGACCGTTGGGCAGCATCTGCGTCGCGATGATGCGAAGCCGTGTCATGCCGATCAGCCGGCAGGATGCGACGAAATCGCGTTGCCGCAACGACAGCATTTCCGCGCGGACTATCCGCGCCACCGGCGGCCACGATACGATCGAAATGCAGGCGATCATCTTCGGCACGCTGACGCCGAAGATGGAGAGCAGGACAATCGCCAGGATGAATCCGGGGATGTTCTGGAACACCTCGCAAATACGCATCAACGCATCGTCGACATATCCGCCGATGCCGCCTGCCGTGGCGCCGATCGCGAGGCCGATCAGGATCGCGCTGGTCGCTGAAACGACGCCGATGCCCAGTGAAATCTGCGCGCCCGAAAGCAGCCCGCTCAGCACGTCCCGGCCAAGCTGGTCCGTGCCGAGGGGGAAGTGCGGATTGACGCCCGGCCAGACGAACGGTCGCCCGACCATGTCCATCGGATCGACGGGATGCAGCCATGGACCGATGACCGACGCCAGCCACAGGGCGATCAGAATGCTCGCCCCGAAGGCGATTCGGCCGGACGCCAGCGCTTTTCCAGAGAGCTTCAAGAGGCACTTCCGAATTCGATTCGCGGATCGAGTTTGATGTACAGGATGTCGACGGCGATGTTCACGAGGACGACGAAGATCGACGAGAAGAAAAGCAGCCCGAGCAGCAGGGTATTGTCCCGCTGCAGCACGGCATTGAATGCGAGTTGCCCCAGCCCCGGCCAGCTGAACACGACCTCGACGACGAGCGCGCCACCCAGCATGGAGCTGATGTTGAGGCCCGCCATGGTGAACACGGGCAGGAGCGCGTTACGGAAGATATGGCGCCATACCACCTGGGAGCGCGCGATTCCCTTGGCGGTTGCCGCACGCACGAACTTCTGGTCGGCCACCTCGATCATCGTCGCCCGCGTGAGTCGGGCATAGGCCGCCAGGTAAAAGAGCGACAACGTCAGGACGGGCAAAATGGCGTGCCGCAGCAGATCGAGCGCGGAAGCCCACAAGCCTTGCGATTGCCCGATGGTCACCATTCCCACGCTCGGCAACCAACCGAGATTGATCGTGAAGACGACGATCAGCATCAGTCCCAACCAGAAAAGCGGCGTTGCGTAGCCGACCAGCACGAGGGCGGAGACGAGGAAATCCACGATCGACCGGGGCTTCAGCGAGGCGATCAGCCCGAGAGACGTACCGACGACGAAAGAGATGACCAGGCTCGGCAACATGAGCAGCAGCGTTGCGGGCAGGCGTTCCAGCAGAAGCGAGATGACCCGGTCGCCGCTGAACTGGGACGCCCCCAGGTCGAGCCTGGCGAGCTGGCCGACATGCCTCAGGAATTGAACGTACAGCGGCTGGTCGAGGCCGAGATGCTCACGCATCGCCTGCAGGACGGCGGCGTCCGCCGAGCCGGCGCCGCCCGCCAACGTATCGACGACGTCACCAGGTGCCGCGTGAACGATCAGGAAGTTCACGGCAATGAGCAGCAGTACGGTAACCAGGCCCTGCGCGATTCGCCGGAAGACATATCGGCTCGCGATGGACATTCCTGCCGTCCCGCTAGCTGTTGACGCCGAGCGCGCCGAAGTCGTCGTAGACACCGAGCAACGGCGTTGTCAGGTTCTTGACCCTCTTGTTGTAGATCGTGGCATAGCGCTCCTCGACGAGCGCGATGTTGGGAACGTCGTCGGTGATGATCTTCTGGATTTCCGCGAAGATCTTTATCCGTTCTTTCGCCTTGTTTTCGTTCTGCGCCTTGGAGAACAGTTCGTCGATCTTCGGATTGCTGTAGCCGGAGCCATTTCCGAAGATGACGCCGATGGTGGCCGAAACATACTGCCGCTGCACGCCGAGCGTCGGGTCCATCATGTTGAACGTCCCATACACGACCGCCTGCGTTTCGCGCGTCGTGAAGGCCCGCTTGATCCAGGTGGCAGCGTCCTGCAGGCGCACATCGACCTTCACGCCGACCCGGGCCAGCGACTGCGCAATGTACTCGGCCATCTGCGGAAGGTGAGGCGCCCAAGGCGCCGGCTCGAGCGTGAAGCTGAAGCGTATGCCGCCGGCGCCGCGCTTCACGCCGGCTTCGTCGAGCAACTTCTCGGCGGCCTTGAGATCGTATTTGTACTGGGTTACCGCATCCGAATAGAAACCGCCCGGCATCTTCGAATTGATCGGCCCCGTTGCCGGCCTTCCATAGCCGCAATAGATCGTGTCGACGATCCGGGCGCGATCGATGCAGTGCGCGATGGCCTTGCGCACTCTTGGATCCTGGAACATCGGCTGCTTGAGATTGAACTCCAGGAACGACATGGGGCCGAACGGCGTAAACCCTTCGGTCGTGATCGACACGTTCTTGACGGTCTCGAACCGCTGCATGTCCGCCAACGGCACCGGCCAGGGCGCACCAATATCGAGTTCGCCGCTTTCCAGGGCGACAGAGCGGGCGCCGGCATCCGAGATGTTGGTGAAGACGATCTGCTCGAGCAACGGCTCGTCCTTGCGAAAATAGTTCTGGTTT
>WNFC01010092.1_pt1 | contig 12590 bp, 17 predicted proteins | sample 5400541 | NCBI WGS metagenome assembly WNFC01 (sample SAMN13153342, study PRJNA577476) | soil metagenome | isolation source: 120 cm saprolite under Douglas fir tree site 2 hole 2 replicate 1 | place: USA:California | collected 2015-04-18
CGCTTGGAGACTACGTTAATGCGCGACAAGAGGAGATCAGTATAATTGTCGCCAAATTCCTCTACCTTTTCGTCAAGGAATGTCCATCACTAGAATCGTACGAAGTGGATAATTTTGTCCTCCGCAATGCCGGAGTACTTACCTCTTGGTAAAGCTCTTAATAGTTTGCAGTGAATGACACATACTCATTCTTGTGGTAGCGTATGGTCCTTCTATGAAATGCAATCAGGCCATCTATCATCAATTTGTCCCAATCTACTTATGCGCATACTTGTTGTTGACTCCCAGCCTCTGGAGCTTCTCTTGCAGGCTTCGCTGTCTTCTGCAACTCCCTGGAAAACGCGGTAAGTGAGCTGTATACTGATGTTAATGCGATGGTTCTTCATCTTTCCCAGGCTCCAGACATTGAGACAATTATTTCGCATGACTCTTGACGTGATTAATCCGTCTTTCGTCATCGAAGACAGGCAATGGCAGCCTAGTGCAATTATCATTTTTTACAATTATTTCACTGCATTGTGGCAAGACCCTCAGGTATGTTGTGTTCTAAACTCCTCTTACAAATCTCGAGATGGCTTGTAGGAAGAGATTAAGGTTGCCGTGGATACCTGGTCGCAAACACTACTTCCCGCTCATTTCGAAGCCATAACAAATTGTTGGAATGAGGCTGTACTCAAGGCGCCAGTGTCTGAACGCGTGAAGCTTGTCAACTTTCTCATTCGACTGCACTCTCTGTTTTCTGGTTGGAGAGGTATGCACCATGTCGGACTTGTAACTCTCACCTACAATGTCTCTCCTAGTACTTTCTTGGGTCGTCATCCTCAGAATCCTTTCAGAAGAAGATTACGCTGATGATCAAGATACAAAGAGTGAGTCCGCATATGTTCACGCAGTGAGTTTTCTCTGTGGATTACCCTGGAACACAACGCTCTATTTTGTTTTAGTCAGAACCGAACCACGATCCCAACACCCACGATCCCGACGTCGCCTCCTTGCACGTAAGTCCTTCGCAATGATTTGCTCTGGCCTCAATCATCCATCCTCAGATTTCTGTTCTGCTTCTGAGCCTGAGAATGATCAGTTCTGGTATCAACGTTGATCTCCCTACCTTGCTCAAGCTTAAAACACACCTCGTTCATATCTTGGGATTTTCCGGCGTCTCAGCCAAACCCTCACCTGCAAGTCAGATGTTTCACGTTGCATTCGAGGACAAAAGAGCTACGACTCGCGACGTAGTGCCGTGCGTGGACGAACTGTTTTCTGTGCTTGATGCTCCACACCCATTCTCTGTTGTCGCTTCTGCCATGACTGAATCGTTGCCTCTTAACGATGCCCCGGCATCATTGCTTGTTGGATCCATATTTGTAGATGTTCTTCTCGCATTGATCACAGGATCAGAGGACCTCCTTGACCTGCCCTTCTTGACCACGAAGAGAATTGTTGAATGTCTTCTCGTCGTCATGTATAAGCATGACATGGAAAGCCGGCCCCTCAGACATTTGCTGGGAAATCTTCGCAAGGCTGTCCTCCGGGTCCTGAATCTCGTACCTACTGGGCTCAGTTATGAACTACGCCAGCTCTCCTTGACTGTAGTGCAGACATATATCAAGCTATGGCCGAACACATCCGGCAGCGTCGTCATGTAAGCATTCTTTCTTCCTTGTAGAGGCTCGATGCTTATGTGCAATTTCAGCGAGTCCATTGAAGTGTGCTCGAAGGTTCTCACAGATCTGCAGCCCAACAGAGATGAGCCTTTTGCATCTCAAGCAGCATCCTTCATAGAAGGCGCTTTATCCATGTACATTTTCCGAAGTCTCGGTGTATGGCAAGCTAATGTTGACCCTGAACCAGGTTCGCTGAAAGCGGGATAACTGTCGCGTTGTTCAAAGCCAGTATCTTTGTTCTACACAGGCCCCATCAAGTGCTGACGAACCTGACGAACTCCACAGAAAACGCATTCTGATTCCTTCTTCGACGTCCTCCGATCATGTACAGAAAACAGCTCACGTGGTTCCCCCCAATCCCAGGGTTTGAGAGATATCCTTTTACAAGATGCTGCTTCTCGGATAGTGGAGATTGACGCAGAGAGTTTCAAGTCGGTCTTGCATAGCCTCAGTCTCTTCATCGACAAGGTCCATAACAGTCCCTATGATCCAGCTCTCGTACGCCGTGAGTCTTACCAACGGATTTTTCGTCTAGTCCCTAACCCCTCCCCCCAGACTTAGGAGTCTGCCTCACAAATGTTGTTCGTCGCACGGCAGATTTCCTGGTCTACGTCGAGACCGTACTCCGGGCGGTATTGATCAGATCCGTTATAAGCCAGACGAGTCTCGTTCGCATACTAGAGGTAGCAAAACGTCTCCACCTTCGTATCAAGAAGCAAACAACGCCAGCAAATCTCAGGCTTGAACAAAACCGGATTATCTCCGTGGTTCTTGAAACATATGGTGAGGGCCTCCGTCGAAAAAGTAGGATACTTCCATCAACCTTAGCCGCAATCGCCGAGGTATTTCCGTTTAACTCTAGGTTTGATCGCCCTTTTCTAAGGACGCCTAGGCCATAGCACAAACTAGCCTTGACACTATCGAATATGAACAAGATCTAGACAGCACAATGGCAAGGTTAGGGGTGGAGGGTATGGCTTATTTACAAACTCGCAACCTGCAAGGTTTCAACGCGGAGACCGAGGTCAACATCTCACTATCTATTGCAAATTTGATTCTGTACAGCTGGAAGGTCGACCCAGAATCAGTTCATCAACTATTTTCAGAACAAGCCCTAGAGGTAAGGTTTGAAACTTACTTGGAATTCGTGCTAGCATCGATCACGATCACATACAGAAATTCGTGCGACAATTAAGCATAAGCACATGGAATATGTTATTACTGGCTGCGTTGTCCCACAAATCCCCGGCCCCAGGAGCTCTTTTGATGAAATGCTTTCCCTCCTTCGTTACCACGTATGGGGAAGCATTGGCTTCGTCTTCCTCCGCAACGCAAGGCCTCGTGAATGCTGCTGCCGACATCAACCACTGCTACGCCTCGGTAAAGTTGTGGCTTCTACTCGAAAGGATACTGTCTCAAACGCCGGAGGCGCCGAACGGTCATACTCCTATTCCTAAAGCGATGCCGTTCGTAATCTGGAACGAGCTTTGGACCCCCTTCTCGGATCTCATCACCGCGTTCGAAGTGTACGTGTCAAAGGGACAGGATACGGTACGTGCCACATCACATATTCCCCAAAGAGCTTACGTCGTTACCGGAGAACCTAGACCCTGTGGAGCGCTACATCGTCGGTTATCGCGGACCTTTTCCAATTTTTGAAGGAGTTCCATTCAGCCTTAGCGTTAGAGACCGCGGTGCACGAGGCCACCCTTAACCGTCTTCGCATGTTCGGTCAACCGGAAGGCTCCAACAACAAGGTAAAATTTCCGAGCTATTTTCGTGGGTGATCTTGCTTAACACCGTATAATGTAGTTGGCGCGAACTCTACGGACGATTCGCGAACCAACGCCGAAGGTCCCGTGGGCTACACTCGTTGACCAAGTCAAGGGGGATATGATTGCAGCGGAGAAGTTAGATATGATGGATAAGGTCGCAAACTTCGAAAGGCAACGGAGAGAATCCCACACAATATGATGGCGAATGCAGAAATTATTTTTTTGTTGGTCTGGAAAAAGCATTGGGGCTGACAGAACTGTAACAGCGGCTAGAAGTGGGTGGTGTTTTACGTCCTCATGCGCAGTCGTAGACACAAAAAAGGGTACTGCGGATACAGCATCTGAGCCGGTAACAACGCGCGTCGTAAACAGTACGTTGTACAACACTCAGTGTTCACGTGCGTCGCGTGTGCTTGGCAACCGTCGTTCCTCGTCCCTCGCCAACACGACCTCACTGAGAGACGTCCTTCTTCTACGCTCCTCACCTCGCTCTCTAAGACCGGGTACAACCGAGCGCACTGCATGCTCTAATAGTGGCCATATTTCGTCTGATGTACCACCGCGTAGCGAAACAACTTTTGCTTTCGAGCCCTGGAAAAGTGGAGTCGGTTGGGAATTGTAATAATCCAAGAGTGGCGAAGTTGATGAATAAAATTGCCGCAGCCGGCGAGCAAAAATTTCCTTAAAGTGAGGTGGCAAGCACGTGTTTATTGAAACCAATTTCAATTTTTGCGCCACCATAACGTACCGGATTATCATCGGGCCGCTTAGTCAGCGGTTCACCAGTCTTGTCATCAATACCATCGACACGAGGCCGGTTGTATGAGAGATTGTAGACGCGGCCTGATGGGAGGTGGACCCATCTATCAGATATGCGAGCGAGAATGATCTCATCGGGGACGTCGAGATTGACGACGAGATTAAGTGGGGAGCCTTTTTTTCTAAACCAAGCCAACAACCGAACCGGCCTCAGAGATGAGGAGAAAGTTATAGAAGATTGAGCAAGACTAACCGGAGATGTGCATCGAGGAGTTTCCCCTGGCCCACCGTGCGAGGGAAGCCATCCAATATCCAATGCTAGGAAGGAGGAATCAATATGTCATACGATCTTGCGGAATCCGCATGACGCGCACCTTGCTGCGGAGGGCATCGAGCTTGCTCGATACCATCTTCAGTATGAGTTCATCAGGCACCAAACCGCCGTTTGCAACGATTTCCTCAGCGGTGCGACCGACTTCGGTCCTTCGGAGTTCGAGTTATGAACCCGTCAAGGGGGAGCGGGGAGGGTTAGACATGACTCGCCTCACTTTTCGGCAATGTGCTGTCTCAACAAATCGCCCGTCGAGAGCGAGACAATCTCATATTTCCGCACAAGACGTGCCGTGAGGGTGCCCTTGCCCGCACCAGGTTTGCCGAAGAAGATCATGCGGAGCGCCCTTCCGTTGGGGTGGGACGAGTCCGAGCCCGAATCTGCATCAGGGGCGGCGGCTGAGCGGGAGTTGCGCAAGAGAAATGGTAGAGCAGTTCGGGAAGGAATGGATGTAGAGAAGGGGCGGCGAGGAGGGTTTGGTCGTGCAACGAAGCGGTTGGAGATCATAGTCGTCGTGGGGTTCGAGGTCGAGCCGGGTGAACCCGCTCACTTTTCATATTTCCCCAACACTCTAATAATTATCCGACAATCTCGTGATCAGATAAGATCATCTTATTAAATCCCGCATCTCCCGCACACCATACACCCCTCGCACGTCTGCCCTTCTCGTATCCACCGCCACGCAGATAGCCTCCGCAACCTGATCAACGTGTATGGGAGGAAGGGAGAGCGCTCTTGCGACAGAGTCAAGCGCCGATGGCTTCCCGGCCAACGCATTCGAGAGCCCGTGGAGCAACTCCGAAGGGGTAGGCACGCCCTTCGGGAGTTTAGACTGGATCGTCGACGACAAATCGAGGAGCGCCGCCACGGCAGCCGTATATGGTCTAAGGTGAGGATGGTAGACCAGGCCTAACGAGTCATCATTCATCATCAGCATTACGTTCTCACGTTCCGTGCGTCGGGGTGAATTTGAGCATCATCACTCACTTGGTCGCATGTAGACCCCACGGTAATTTGCATTGCCCTTGATCATGCGATCAATCTGTTCTTCTGCTTCTCGTTTAGTGTCAATATATGCGGATGGTACGACCGGTCGAAAAATGTCCTCGGCCGAGATGTAGATAAACGGTCGTGGCAGTCCAGATTCCGCAGCCGCAGCAGCACCGACCGCCGCGGCATCGGTACTACTGTTCATGAACGTTTCGGCCACCCGCACCGCTGCTCCAGCATGTCAGCACATCTCTCCTGTTGTCGTACGAACACGATCAGTAGACGTAGCCCAGCCACACACCCGAGTCCCTGTTTAGCATCTCATATGCGCTTGGGCCTTCCTCGAGCGGGTTGCGCCCGACGCCCGTGAGACTTTGTAAAAAACTCCCCGCGACGCCTGTCAAGTCTTGCCTCCGCAAGGCATCCTTGTATTTGATATCCGCCAAGAGTGTGCCAAGAGTATGCACGATCGCTGACACACCAGGGAGCAGATATGAATAAGTCTCCGGGCGCAGCGCATCCGCCTTCAGCCACTCCACCTAGACAGGATCAGCCCAGGATCAGCCCAATGCGAAAAGCGACTCGTGGATGCTACTTTTTCGGTCCACGTCGGCGTATGACCTTTCGGCGTCTGGAACGGGCGTCCGTACGAGCTGTGAACACGTTTTGTCAACCTATCGGTTGCTCAACGTGGTCGGAACAAGTTCACACTCACCTGATACTGGTAACCTGATAGCCATGACGCAGGGCTGCTCGGCAGACTGCCGAGCCTGTACCAGCGGATTATTTTTCATGAGCACATTAGCTACGGAAGACTAGGAAAAGGCGCGACAAACCAATGAACCCATTGCCCCCAACGACGAGAACTTTCCGCAGAGAGGGCGGCATCCCGTATTTGCGAACTTTTCTGTTCACCGAGGTTGACGACGATCGCGGGATGCAGATAACGTGGTCGGTAACGGTTCACAGCATGACGCCGTTTACCAAATTAAGGTCGGTCGGCGTTTATATATACCGCACCGAGTATTTGTGGTCATTACTAACCATGTGAACAATGTGGCATAGTTATCGTCGATGTAAACACAACATGTCGGGTAGAATCGATCAGACTTCCACCAAGGTAATAACGCCTGCAATACCTGTGGCCAAAATACAGCATGGACCGTAGTAAAAGCAATAAAAACTAGACCAGCTATAACAAGGGAATGGCACACGAGTGGGGGTGACTGGATTTGTATATAGGGTCATCGCCACCAGGGTTGTTACTCGTATCAAAGCTCGTCAATCCTCAGCACGTGCAGCCCATAAACCCGAAGGGGCACGGCCCCAGTGGAAAACAACGACAAGGCAATGCGAAGAAATAAAGTCGGGAAGGGCAGGTTAAATGGAGGGTGAATATCACACAAAACGCCATTTGATTGGAATCTTGCCTACAGACTGGTCGCTAAGCGTATCAAAAGCTTGGACAGACAAGTCAATGCTGTTCCCGTTGTCACAAGTAGGGCAGGCATCCACGATGGTCACGGTGACGGTTTTCTGATTGTCGGTGTTGATAATCTCAACCTGCTTCCAGCAGAGGCTAGATACCAGAGTCAGATCGCCATACCACGCCTGATCTTTGACTGGAATGAGTTTCAAATGGAGTTGGCTTAAAGACCACTCACCTATGGCGGCAATCAGTTCTGTATCAGCATGATACTGGCGGCAAGCACCAGCATGGCCATTTTGCAAGTAATAAGTGCCACTAGAACGGCAGTCAATGATCTGAACATAAGAACGGACAGGGAGCACGTACAGGCCACCCCACTGCCAATTACCACCATTATTGCCATTGTTTGCGGGGGCAGGCGTTGAAGTGGCCGCATTTGTAGTTACAGGGGCAGAACTATGTTCAGCTGGAGAGACTGGAGCGTGTTCGACAGCTGCAGGCCGTGCAGGAGTCTGCGGAGGAGGGGCCGTCGTGTGCACAGGCGGCGATGAAGTGGGTGTAGATTGTTCAGGAGAGGGAGACATGACCGGAGGCGGAGATGCGGCCGGGTGAGAAGCAGGAGAAACGGGCGAATTTCCGTCATCACAGTTAACATTATCTGAGGCCGAATTGGCGGTCGAGAAGCATTTGCGATCGTGAAGGACGCTAATAGATTCGTCTTTCTGGGTAGCACGTAAGTAAGCTATGCAGCAGGAATAGATTGCAACGGGTAATCTTACCAAGAGAGGGTGGCAGCAATCACTAAAGTAGGTGGTGTTGTGCTTCTCCTTGCATCCGAAATCAAGGTACCGGGCGTGGTATACATCGTAAGGCTATAAGAGGTGCTCAGAAAGAAGACTCGGCACGGAGGACAAGTGATGGATGAACCTCGAGGTAGGCTGCAGCCCAACCCTTGGGAGGCCCCCGGTGTCGAAGGACGTGACCAGAGACAGCAGAGACAACAGCAAGCGCGAGTGAAGCGATGCAAAGAATGCGAATCATTGCGAGGAAATGACCGTTATTGTTTGGAGAGAGTGGTGCGCGAGTTGGATTTTAAATGAAAGACCTGTGAAATGAGCGGAAAGGAGAGGGAGTAAGAGGAGGGGGGGAGAGGGGGAGAATGAGAGAAAAAAAGAAGAAAGGGCTTATAAAGTAGAAGTGCATGGAAGTCCATGGGATAACAGTCTCGATGGGGACGAGGGTAGTCGGACTACCATATCATACTCGTCTCGCAAAATTGGCCAAATGAAATTACCACAAACTGGCAACAACTGTGGCAACAACCGTGACCCGCCGAAGGCCGGCGCCGGCGCCGGCGCACTGCGGCACGTGGAGCATCAGAAGCCAACCATCACTCACTTGCACTTCGCCCGCACTCGAACCCTCATCTCACACAGACATGACAAAGGATCCTTTTGCCTCCACTGTATCTCTCGACGTCAATCCCTTCGACGACCCTTTTGCTGACCAAGATTCTATCAACAAACCGTCTCAACAACATTCACACGAGCTCGCCACTTCACGGGTCGGCGACCTTGACCGCCGGGAGCGCGATCTGGACCGTAGAGAACGCGAGCTACATCAAAAAGCTGAAACCATCCGAAAACAGGGTCGTAATAACTGGCCGCCCTGTGAGTATCCTCTACCCTCTAACCGATTTCGAACAGCATTCACGCTCATCTCCCCCGGTATGCCCCGTAGTTTTTCCTCTCATTTACCATGACATATCGGAGGAAATACCTGAAGCATCGAGACCACTCATCAAACGACTCTACTTACTTTGGCTTATCCTCCTGGGAACATTGATTGTCAATATGGTCGCCTGTATATTTGTTCTCACCTCAGGAGGCTCAGATGGCGTAAAGGACCTAATCGTCAGCGTCATGTGCGTACCCGCTTAGACGGGCTGGCTAGTCAAACTAACGATCCTTCGCATTTTTGGACAGCTTCATTCCAATCATTAGCGTTCTATCGTTCCTGTTATGGTACAGGTATGTGTGTGGCTGCCTGCTCCTTGTATCATGATATCAATTTCCTTCACTGCGACTTCAGGCCGATCTATAATGGATATATGAAGGTGCGTTCCACGATCCATATCCATCAGCCAACTTGCTGAACGCCTCCAGGAGCAATCGCTGTATTTTTGTATGTGTGGCCACACCACGTTCTCTCTTCTTCCCTACCGGCCCATTTGTTACAGATATCTATTTTTTCTTTTGCGGGTGGCACTTGGCGTTTAGCTTGTATATGTGAGATCCCACTTCCTCCCTGTGAGCTTGTACTGATGTGAATGGGCGCTGCAGGCTACTTGGTATTCCAAGGTAGTCTCGCGATCTATGAACAGTAACCTTTATTCTTGACCTTCTTCATCAGCACTGGCTCGGCTGGTATCATCCAGACAATTCACAGGTTCTCTCACAGTGCCTTTGTGGCCGGGGTCCTCGGTATCATAGCTACCGTTGGTTGGGCCGTTCAGGGATTAGGAAATGCCTTTTATTATCGTCAGGTGAGTTTCTCCCTCGGCCATGTCGTTGCGCCGTCATCACTCTAAGGACAGATTTGGACCCATCACACTGCTGCTGGCCACACAATGGAAAAGGTGAGACAATCGTGTAATTTGTGTATTGTGTATACCAACCATTGATGTATTAGGCCAAATCCGAGCTGGCAACACAAGGAGCAAAGGCTTACTTTACGCGGGGATAATGGTCGCTTTTTGTTTGGTTTTCTGTTTCCTTCTATGAACAATACACGCTTTCCTAGGATGTAGTCTGCTGTAGATGTGGTCGTATGTGTCGCCTCTTGAAAATCAATTCTCCCGATAAGGCAAAGGGTGTGCACAGGTCGGAGATTGAACGACAAGGAATCAGTCTGAGCGAGTCAATATTTTTTTTCTTAACCCACCATCGTCATCTAAGGTCAGCGCTAGCCATCATCCCTCGTCTGTCTTCGTCTTTCCTTACCTTTTCGTCTAGCCAAAAACCAAATTTAAAAAAATAAAAATACTAAAAAAACGCATTCACAAAGCGGTTGCCTCGTCTCTTTCCTGTGTACGCTCGTCTATCCTTTTTACTCTTTCAGTTACACATTTTTGATGATGGATTCAGTCGCAGAAAAAGTCATAAAGCAGTAACGACCCCCCATTCAAATCACCCCTAAAACATAAAATGTCTTCCTCGCCTGTCCCGGCTCCGGAGGTCCCTCCTCAGGTTCCCGATGCTCCTTCAGTCCCCCCCGCGGCAGCGCCTTCCTACAACCCTCCCCCGCCGTCTGTGGCGTCCGCTCCCTCTGCTTCCCTGTATGTTGGTGAACTGGATCCCACCGTCACCGAGGCTATGCTATTCGAGATTTTCAATATGATTGGTCCAGTTGCTAGGCGAGTTTCAATCACCTCTGTCCATAGCGCAGTGAGGTGATTTCGGTTCTTGTCCTTGCGCAGCATCCGCGTTTGCCGTGATGCTGTCACACGTCGTTCTTTGGGTTATGCTTATGTCAATTATCTCAACACAAGTGACGGTAAGTGACGGACCTTTCTCCACGCAATATCTCATATCCTGGCACCCAGGCGAGCGTGCATTGGAACAACTAAACTACTCCTTGATCAAAGGACGCGCTTGGTCTGTAATGTTTAAGGTTTTGTCCTGCGTCGACTCATTTCCATCCCCAGCCGCATCATGTGGTCTCAGCGCGACCCCGCCTTGCGTAAGACTGGTCAAGGCAATATATTCATCAAGAACCTAGACGAGGCTATTGACAATAAGGTTCACCTCTCGCCTATTCTTTGGAGGAGAACGTACTTAACATCAACAGGCACTCCATGACACCTTCGCCGCATTTGGTAATGTTCTATCTTGCAAGGTCGCTACCGACGAACAGGGCCGCTCTCGTGGCTATGGCTATGTTCATTATGAGACAGCCGAGGCCGCAGATATTGCTATTAAAGCCGTCAATGGAATGCTTCTTAACGATAAGAAGGTCTACGTTGGGCATCATATATCTCGGAAGGTCGGACATCACATTCTGGGTTGTACACTATCTCACCTTTTTATAAAGGAGCGTCAATCCAAGCTCGAAGAAATGCGCTCACAGTTCACGAATCTGTATGTCAAAAATATCGACCCTGAGGCGACGCAGGACGAGTTTGTCGAGCTGTTCACAAGATACGGCTCGGTGACTTCTGCTGTCATCCAGTTTGATGACGACGGTCGTAGTAAAGGCTTCGGCTTCGTCAACTTTGAGAACCATGATCAGGCGCAGGCGGCCGTGGACGGCCTTCACGATTTCGAATACAAGAGCAGGAAGCTCTTCGTCTCTCGCGCTCAGAAGAAGGCAGAGCGCGAAGATGAATTGAGGAAAACATATGAGGCAGCGAAGCAGGAGAAGATGAGCAAGTATCAAGGCGTGAACCTTTACATCAAGAACCTCGAGGACGACATCGATGACGAGAAGCTGCGTGGTGAATTCGAGCCCTTCGGTACCATTACAAGCTGCAAGGTTATGTGCGATGAGAAGGGAACATCTAAGGGGTTTGGTTTCGTTTGCTTTTCGTCCCCTGACGAGGCCACCAAGGCCGTCGCCGAGATGAACAACAAAATAATTGGAACCAAACCTCTCTACGTATCTCTCGCTCAGCGCCGTGAAGTCCGTCGACAGCAGTTGGAAAGCCAGATTGCTCAGCGTAACCAGATCAGGTTACAACAAGCTGCGGCTGCTGGTATTCCTGGCGGTTACCTCAATGGTCCCATGTATTACCCGCCCGGTCCGGGTGCCTATCCTCCCCAGGGTGGCCGCGGTATGATGGGATACGCTCAACCCGGTATGATCCTAAATTTAGGACCCTAGGTGACCTCTAATGTGATGCTCAGGTATGCCTCTCCCTGCCCCGTATGGTCAGGCGCCTCCACAAGGGTATGGTAGTATTCCCGGATACCCGCGCGGGGCACCTCGACCCCCTCCTATTCCTCGTGAAGGCGGTCCTGCCGGCCAACCTGGTATGCCACGTGCAACGGGAGCACCAACTACGGGCGGTGCTCCTGTTCCTCGCCCCGGCCCTCAGGGAAGCATCGCGCCTCCCCGCGGGGCCCCTGGTGTCGCGTCGCCTGCCGCCCGACCCCCGCAAGGCTACAAGGTCAATCCGCCTGTTGCCCGCAACGGCCCCCCGCCAGCTCAGGCTGGCACCGCCCCTCCCGCTGCAAGCACTGGTACCTTACCCTTGGATACCGCTCTCCTATCCAGTGCATCTCCGATGGAGCAAAAGCAGATGCTCGGCGAGGTGATCTATATGAGGATTGTCCCGTAAGTGTTCCTAGTGGGTGGTTTACCTTCTTATCCCCATTTCGAATCCAGTTCGCAACCCGAACTCGCTGGCAAAATTACGGGTATGCTTCTTGAGATGGACAACGCGGAATTACTGCATTTGCTTGAGGCCCCGGATGCCATGGCTGCGAAGGTCAACGAGGCTCTGTCCGTTCTACAAGAGTTTACTCAGAGAGATGATGCCACCGCAGGCGCTGCCTAAGTGGCGTTATCATTCGCCTTTTGAGGGTCTCCTGTGGTTCTATATGTCTCTGACTGGAGTTGGTGACCCTGTTGGCTACTCCTTT
>WNFC01011387.1_pt1 | contig 12589 bp, 17 predicted proteins | sample 5400541 | NCBI WGS metagenome assembly WNFC01 (sample SAMN13153342, study PRJNA577476) | soil metagenome | isolation source: 120 cm saprolite under Douglas fir tree site 2 hole 2 replicate 1 | place: USA:California | collected 2015-04-18
TAGCTGAGGCCATCTGCGCAGGCTCGTCGCATGTCCGAGGCAGAACAGTGCGATCGCATGCGGCTGATGCGTGACGTCGTGCGCACTCGAAATGTTTTTCGTTGGGCGGGCCAGATGCGGCTCGACATCTCGCAGCCCAGAAGCGCCAAGAAATTATACCGATGGCTTCGCAAAAGCCGAAGAATACGCTCATCCAAGGTCGTTTCGGGTTGGATGTCCGGAAGTGGCCCATAGCTGAGACGGCGGCCACCGGCCGGCGTCTCAGCTATGGGCCACTAAGAGACATTGCGCGCCGAAGTGCCGGTAATCCCATTTCCTCACAACCTCGATTCGCGCTAGGTTCACAATAGCGAGCGCGGGGATCATTGATGCGACGGCGCGAATTCATCGCAGGGCTTGGAAGCACGGCGGCGGCGTGGCCGCTGGCGGCGCGGGCGCAGCAGGGCGACCGCGTACGGCGCATCGGCGTGCTCATGTGGCTCGACGAAAACGATCCTGGGGCGAAGTCTGATCTCTCTGCGTTCACTCAAGCGCTTGCGGGCATGGGTTGGACCGAGGGCCGCAACGTGCGGATGGACCTTCGGTGGTACGGCGATGACACCAATCGGATACGAGCGCTCGCGCAGGAGTTAGTCGGCCTGCAACCCGAGGTCATCCTGGCCGGGGGGTGGGGGGCGACCGTTGCCCTCCAGCGGGAGACGCAAACGATCCCGATCGTCTTTGCTGGCGTGAACGACTCCATCGCCAACGGCATCTTCACGCCGCTCAACCGCCCGAGCGGGAACACCACTGGCTTCGCCTTCTTGCAAGCCCCGCTGGCAGGCAAGTGGCTTGAGCTGCTCTCGCTGATCGCGCCCGGGCTCAGGCGGGCCGCAATCATGTTCAATCCCGACGAAACGCGCCCCGTGGATCAGATTTTTAAGCCCTCACTTGAGACGGCGGCCCGGTCACTCAAGGTCGTGCTAATCCCTGCGCCCGTTCATAGCGACGTAGAGATCGAAACGGCCATCATGGCCCTTGGGCGCGAGCCGGGAGGCGGCCTTGTCGTCATGCCGGAGTTATTCATGTACGTGCATCGCGCGCCGATCATATTGGCGGCGGCCCGGAACAACGTACCGGCGGTCTATTACCTATCTGACTTTGCCAGAGACGGCGGCTTGCTCTCCTACGGAACCGACGTGACAGACACCTTTCGTCGTGCCGCCTCCCATGTCGATCGCATCCTACGCGGCGCGAAGCCGGCGGAGCTTCCCGTCCAGCTGCCGACAAAATTCGAGATGGTCCTGAACCTCAAGACCGCCAAGGCGCTCGGTCTTGCCGTACCCCGATCGATGCTGGTGCGCGCCGACGAGGTGATCGAATAGGCCACGAGCCAGCGAGTTGTGGCGCCCCCGCTTGCAACTCAACGCCTGGACGAATGGCGGCTTTGGGTCAGGAACAGACATTACCGCATCCTTTGCGAGCGCGTGAAGCTGGAAGACGATCAATCTCGCTTGCGCAATAGCGCTGGCTGGCGCCGGCGCCTATTTGCTATACTGTTTTTTTCGTGCTCGACGACATGACCCCAACTCTGCCGTCGCCGCGTGGCTATTCTAGCGGCCATGATCACCGTCTATGGGGTGCATTGGCTCTGAACGGCTTCCTCAAGAAGAGTGATCGCCTGGATTGAATGCCAGTTGGGATTTCCATGGGAGGGCCAATGGCACACCACGTCGAAACAACGTCAGCCAAGCCCGCCTACGGCCGATTTTCCCGGCGGTTGAAGGCCTTCGTCATCGACGGGATCATTATTATCTTGCTGCTGGTGATTGCCCTTTTTGGAGCGGTCTCGGCGAATTCCGATAGGGTCGGCCGGGTTCTCGGATTTACATTCGTGGGCGTGTGGCTACTTTATGAACCACTACTGGTATGGCTCACCGGAAGCACTGTTGGACACTACATCAGTAACTTGCGGGTTGTAGACGATCGAACTCATGGCAATGTTAGCTTTCTGAAAGCCGTTGCCCGCCTCGTAATTAAGTCTGTACTAGGAATATATTCTTTTGTCACCATGGCAACAACGTCACGTCATCAGGCAGTACACGACGTGTTGACGCGGTCGACCGTCCAGATTCGTGACCGATCGAAGGCGCGACACTTTGAGTATGTCGTCGAAAACACAGGCCTTCTGTCCCCGACTATACCGTCGCGCCTACGCCGACTCGTGGCTATTGTTTGTTACTCGTTGGCCACTTTTGTTTTTTACAGCATATTAATAGGCGTGCTGACGTCGAACGTTTGCACATCGTCGGGCACATGTTCTCCGACCGAGAATGCGATCATTGAGTTTGGCGGACTGATTTGGCTCGGCGCGAGCGCGCTGTTCATCATCCAGGGTTGGAGAGGACGGCTTTATGGTTGCCGCGCCGCGTCGCAAAATTAAAGCTCATAAGCGTCGTGATACGGCCAGCACGGGGTAGCACGGGGTAGTGGGCCGGCCCCAACCTCGACATGGCCGCTTTGGGTCAAAAACGGCCGCCGAGATTCGTGACCGGCACGGCGGAACTTGCTTCGATAGCTGACGCGGGCGGGCACGGAACCCGATTCTGGGCGGCGAGCACCAGGGGAAAGGCCGCAGGACCCCAGCAAGCGGCCGTGCCGGGCGCTGGCCGGGACCAAGCCACGCCGGGTGATCGCCAAGGTCGAGTGGCACCCCGGCGAGCTTGCTCCGCGCGTCGGCTTCATCGTGACGAACACGAGCCGCCCGGCCGTACGCCGGTGCGGTTCACCGAGGACGGCCTTGCGGCTGTCGATTCCTGGATCAATCAGCAGCACGCGGAGATTTCGCGCTCCGAAGCCATCCGGTGCTTGGTTGAGCGCGGCCTTAAACACAGGGGGAAATGACATGTCGGTACGCAAGCGCACCTGGACCATCTTAGGCGGAGGTGTGGCGCTCGCGCTCACCATCACGGCGGCGTCGGCGGCAGAGGATGTAGCTACCATAATGCCGGGCTGCCGCGCGCTCATGGACGATCAGGTCAAAACCAGCAGCATCTTCGATGCGGGATACTGCGCGGGAATGATAGATGCCATCGGCTTCATGGGGGACGCGTTGTCTTGGCAGGCCTTGGCCCTCCCAAAAGAAATCCGTCAGAATTTTTGCATATCGGCCCCGCTCACGGTGACGATCAAGCAGGCAGTCCGGATCGTCGTGGCCTACATCGATGCACGGCCAGACCGCATGCATGAGCCGTTCTCGCAGCTCGCCATCGAAGCCCTCCGAACCGTATGGCCGTGCTGATAGGGCCAGGGAAGCCCGGCCGTGCGTCCGGCCTCTGGCCGCTGTCCGCGCAGCAAAACTGGGAGCGACATCGAGATCAACATCCGCCTCTCGTTGCCGCAAGGCCGGGCGGTCAATGTGGGCCGTACCGCCAAGGCGGACGAACGTCAAGCAGATCGATCAACGACGCCTTCAAGCGGGCGTCGCCGGCGTCTGCAACACCACGCGAGCGATTACGGGGGCAGGTGAAGATTAATGAAGGCCAGCCGACCGCGACGGTGACGCGCCTCGATGAAATCGGCGGCTTCGGCGTTCTGGAATCCGCAGACGGGCGCGAAATCTACTTTCACAAGAACAGCGTTCTCAACGACGCGTTTTCCAGCCTGGCCCCCGGCGTACGCGTCGTGTTTCCGAGGAGATCGGCCACAAGGGACCGCAGGCAAGCACCGTAAGGCTGATTGGCAAGCACGGCCTGTGGTGATGCGACCGCCGGGATAGCGACGCCGCAGATGCGTGCCAAGTCAACAGCCCCGGAGCAGGTCAGGCGGATGGTTTGCGGACCGGCTTTCCGAGGGGCGCGTCAAGCGTATCGCACGCGGCCAGCAGCTGCGCGCCATAGGCCTCCGCCGGCAGACGTACCCATTCGGGGGTCACTATGAAAATCCAAACGAACAACAGAGCCCACACGGCGATGGTCGCGATGAGGACCTCGGGTGCGGGGGCGGCGCCATTTGCGACGGACTGGTAGGCAAGGATTGCCGTGCTGGTTGCCACGCCCAGAACGGAAATCGTCAATCCCAGCGGTTTGAGACCCCATAGGTTCCGGCGAAATCCATATGCAATGTTTTCCTTGAACAAGATGGAAAACTTCTTGGTGTCTCGAGTTTGAGTTAGCAACCATGCGGTCACGGATTCATAGATCTTGTCGGCCGCGACGGGATCTGCGGTTTCTTCGGCGGCCGAGGGAAGCGTCAAAGCCGGCAGTTTCCGCTGCAAAAAGTCGCGATAGCGGGTCTTTGTGTGGTCGTCTATTCGGTCGTCTCGATGACGCAACAGGGAGACCGAGGGTTTGCCTCCCCACGATTGATACAGCCCCTTTTCGCAGCGCTTCCCCCGATCACGGCCAAGCTGTGAAAAGAGGAGCATCACGCCTAAGCTTGTGGCAAGCGAGACCAAGACGCCCAACGTCGTCCACAATGACGGAAACCATGCGACGAGCAGCAACGCCGCCGGCAAGATGGCGATCAGCGCCGGGAATAGCCGGGCCTGTCGACCATAGGGATCGATCAGATCCGAAAGGGGTCCGAGGGCACTTGCTTTGAGCTCCATTATTCACTCCACCGGCTTAAGATATTGAATTGCGAACACTTGCGCAGGGCCCTGATCCATGCCCTGCTCTTCCGCTCATTCATCTTCGATACGGCGTGCTCCGCACAGATGCGCACTTCCTCGACGGCATGGCCAAAGCGGAAGACGCAAGCGCTCATGTCGAGAGCCGAGCGCGATGCGAGCCGGACCACTACAAGCGCAGCGAAATTCGCACCAACCGTAGGGTCGGAGACGATGCGGTACATAGATCGGATATCGCTCGGGCTGGGACGGGTGGAAAACGATGGATGCGAATGCCACTCCCCGAGATAGTTGAAGCGCTCGTAGTTGTGCCCAGTCCGCTCAAAAAAGCGCTCGATCGCCTTTTCGTGGAGCTTCGGATCCCGAACGAAATGGCAAAACGTCCCACCGCCTCTCTGGATTGTTATTTCGGCAATCTTGAAGGTGCCGGGCTCGACGAACTCACCGAGCAGCACGCCGCCGATTTCGCGCCGGCCTGCCGCACGCAGTGCATTGGTCCACTGCGAGCTAATTCTGCGGGGCAGAAGGAGCTTCATCGGCCTTCGCTCTAATCAGATGGGAGATGAACTGGGCTGCTTCGGCCCAGTCTTGTTCGGAGGCCGCCGAAACGGGCTCGGCCACCGGCGGTTGCGTGCCCTGGACCGGATAAGCTTCGAACGGCTGCTCAAAAATCCATCCCTCCTTCAGGCTCACGACGTACATCGAATGCGGGAACCCGACACCGCCTAACAAGAGATCGACGGCCATGCGCGTTGCGTGCGCAGCTACGACGGAAACATCCCCATCATCAGCGACGAGAGGCGCTCCGGTCGAATCTTCGCCCCCATAATCGATGGCGGCTCCGCCACTCCATGGCACACCCTGATCGCGGAACCACGACCGCAGGATCGCGCGCATCGTCTGAGGAGGATGGTCAATCCCAGGTCGGTAGCGGGCGACAAATCCGCCTATCCCACCTGCAAAGACCTCGCACCAGACCATCGGCTTCTTCGATCCCGTCGCGACGGCGGACAGAAGATTGAAGACCCGCGAATCCGCCGTGGCGTCGATGATCAGATCGCTCCCCCCGATCTCGGAAAGTAGGCTCGAGGCGCTTCCAGCCGCTTCCTGCCCGCCCAATCGAAAGCATTTTACCTTCGCCACGGTGGCGGGACTGATCCTGCGTATGCGCGCGGCAAGCCCCTCCGCCTTGTGCTCGCCCATATTGCGCCAATCTAGATCGTTTCGGACAAGATTCTTACGAATGAAGACGTCATCGTCGACCAGCAGGAAGTATCTTGCCCCGCTGCGCGCGAGTGAGGTCGCCATCTTGGATCCGACCGAGCCGCAACCGACCACCGTGACCCTCTTCCCGGCCAGCATTTCATAACCCGCGGGCAATCGCGGCTTGTCGTCGTCGATGTCCAAGGTGGCGAATTGGATTATGTCGTCGCTGCTCGCCGCAAGCTGCCAGAACAAACGAATGTCGGCGCCGTCGGTCGCAATGATGAACTCACGGTCTTCGTAGGCCGTCAGCGGAGGCGACACGACTTCCGCGAGCGCATTGCGTAACTGCCTTGCCCTGGCGCCAGTGCCCTCCTCGACGAGGCCCTGCAGATCCGTCGTGCTGACACGTACCAGAATGCCCCGGTAGAGACTCCCAATCTTCGGAATGTCCAACGATTTCCAAGTGGCGCCGTCGGGCAACGTCACCTTGTTCACCACGGCGGACATGCCCGAGTGTTGAAAGAAAGTCCTGACCTCGCAGCGGAAGGGAGTGCTCTCCGGCTGCATCCGCATGAAATCACGGAGATCGGCCGTCACGAGCAGTCGGCCACGTTTGGCCCTAAGCTCCTGCCCCTGGGTGACGAAGTGAGCCGATCTTACCTGCCGCGGCTCGCCCGCGACGGGCTGCTCGATCGATATGAGGCGGTGCGCGCTTTCAATAAGGTCACGGCCGGTGAACCGCGGCTCCCAATTGTCAGGTCTGTACTCGAGACACAGGTCGCCGCCGACACCGTACTGATGCGGCGAGATCCGGTGTTCGGCGTCGAGCGGTCTCACGCCTGGCGGCGTCGCTGGGAAGAACTCCGGATACGTCATTACAAACTGGTAGCGGCGATCGCCGAGGGAAATCGTGAACCGTAGAACGAGGCGAGTCTGATGGTCGATGCTCCACTGAAGTTCGGTAAGCCAGTCGACATTGGCCGCCAGCGCCTCGATCGCCGAGCGTTCCGCCATCAGACGCGCGGGATCAATCAGATACCATATCACGCGAAGCCATCCGGCCGGTCGGGCTTCACGCCACGGTTCGGGAAGGTGAACGCCGCCGCCGCAGCAGCCGGCTTCCGGAGTAAGCTTTCGGCCTTCTTTGCGGGAGGATTGATCGTGAGCACGAAGGGATCGACTTCGTCGCCCTCTCCCAGGCAGTGGAAGTGCCCTCCAACGGACTCCAGAATGTCCTCGTATTCGCGCTTGGCCCGGATACACGGCGGATCATTGTCGTCGTCGAGAATTTCGCAGCTACTCGAGATGATCCTGGCCTCTTTGAGCGCTTGCCCCAGCGCGCTCCTCGCTGGCTCCGAACCCTCGGCGTCTTCGCCACACTTCGACCAGCTGTCATAGGAGAGGCTGTGCCAAGAGCAGTGATGCGGCGCGATCAAGACGTCGTATGCCAGGCGCTTGGCGCACCTTTTGTTTCTGTCCCAGATTCGATCCCAGATCGCGACCTCCGCGTCGCCGCCAAACAGGTACCGCGCGGAAGTTTGGCCGCCGACCTTGAGTTCCAGTCGGATGACCACGCTTGAATTGTTTTTTGAGAGCGCTTCTTCCTCGTCCTCGTCGTCCGACGGGGGCATCGGCGCTAAAAGGCGCGCCTCGAAACTGTCATCATCGCGTCCTGAGATCCGGTTGAATGTCTCGTCAATCTTGATCAGGATTTCGTCCAGATCGTCGGTCTTGCCATCGATGTCTTCTCCCAAGATCAGGATCCGGTCGCCGTCCGACACGCTACCGTCCTTGTCGCGAAAAAGTCTCACGCGGCGACGAGCTTCGGATGCCCAGTCTGCGGCGTCTTCGCTAAGCGTGTGATCTTTCGAGCCCCGGCGGAACACGACCGGCGAAGACCACATCTCGCGGATCAGCACCTTGTCGGTGTTCTCAGACCAGTCCCCGGGCGGCCCTAAATGAAAATGCCGGGCAAGTCCCCGGCAGTGGTCCTCATCCGGATGGGTGAGCAGAAATCCGTCAACGTAAAGGCGCCCCTTGCCGTCCCGATTGAGTCGAGAGCGCAGCTGCTCGGCGACATCCGGCGTATGATCGTCCGGATCATCGGCTGCCTCGCGGATGTTGATGTCGATCAGCAGCTTGCGGCCAGATTCGAACTCCACAAGCGTCATGTCGCCGTTGTCGACGCGGAAATGGGTTGTCTTAACAGGCATCATGTTACTCCTTGTCCTTAGGCTTTCAATAAAATCGCGGGAAAACAGGTCGCGCCCCCGTGCGCTGCCGCATTGGCGGCTATCCTGCTGCGACCGAAATGGGAGTTGTCGGTGAAAGTGCAAGATATGCGTTGCGAGTGGCTGTGGAGAACGCCAATGATGGCACTCTCGGCGACCGGATTTTCCGGCGAATCGGTTGATTGGGCTGTCATGTTGAATCCTTGCGGTTTGCCAGCGCCTTGGTCTGTGTCACTATCAACTTGGGCGCCGGGGTGCCGATCACGCGGACAAAGCTTTTTGCTTCCGTAGCTGCGTCATCTTAGGCGCCGAGCTATCGTTCACGCGGACACAGTTTTTTTGTCCGCGTGAGGGCATTTGCTGCGCCTACTTAAATGTCGGGATAATCGCAGGAGCGTTGATGCTACGACGCGCCGCCATTGATCAGGGAGCCTCTGGCGAAATCTATTCGCCGGCAGAGCTACGTGCTGCCATTGAAGGATTCAGTGATACAGACTGGTTGAGGGTCAAAAAGGCAGCTCTCTACTTTTCCGGCCGTTGCGGTAGGGAATGGCAGGATCTCCGGAATGAGGCATTGCTCAGGAGCCTTGACGGTCGACGGAAGTGCCCCAAGGATGTGCCGGTCACGACATTTCTTGGAAATGTCATGCGAAGCATTGCGTCCGAGGCCGATCCGACCGATGGACACCTGCCGCTGTCAAAGCAAATCGAGACTCAGCAAGAGACCCCTAGCGGTCTGACTTCGCTTACCGACCCGTCCGATCCTGTCGCCTCAACCATGGATGCTCAGCAGTTGATCGCGAGAGCTATTGGGGCGTTTGACGGGGATGTGGTGGCCGAAACGCTGTTTGAGGGAACTGTGGACGGTATGGAGGGAGAGGAACTTCGAAATTTGCTCGGACTTTCTCAGAAGGAGTTCGATTCGAAAAGGCGTTTCGTCCGGCGCCGGTTAAACGTCCAATTCGAAAGGGATCGCCATGGCAAGCGATGACATGAAAAAAGCCAACGAAAAGGTCGTCCGCATGGATGATTTTTTTCTGGATGAGCTTTTTTCGACACCGGATCAAGACCTCCTCCAAGAAGCCTCCGAAGACGGGATTGATGTGGCCGCTGTCGGAAATGAGGGCCGGGAAGCATTCGAAGGCGCCGAGTTAATTGTGGGGCGCAATCGCCTTTCTGTAGTCCGTCAGGAGATGGCCAAAGACCAGAAGAAATCACCGAATTCTATCGATCGTGCAAGGACACAGTCGGAGGTCAATGCAATTCTTGCAAGGAATCGAGAAGCACAGAGCAAGCTTACGATGGCGGCACGCAACGAAAGCGGAGACCAAGATGATGACATGGATAGCATCATAGAGGACTTTGCCGAATTGGGCGCTATAGGCCGAGGCGACAAAGACCAGGACGCTTAATGAGCTATTCCGCTCCGGAGCGGCTCCTGAAGTCGCTTGGCATCGACAGGCCTGAAGACATTGACCTGGAAGCGGTTGCCTGGAGTCTCGGAGCCAAGGTAAAGTATCGCCCTTTGAAATCCTGCGAGGCCCGGATTTGCGGGTATGAGAACAAGGCCATCATCTCGGTCGACAATAGGAAGATTCCACAACGGCAGAGATTTTCCGTGGCCCACGAAATCGGTCATTGGATCTACCATAGAGGGCAGCTACTTATTTGCCGCGCCAGTGACATTGGAAGCTTTGGCGGGTTTCGAAACGGCGCCACCAGCCCCGAGTTTGTTGCAGACCAGTTTGCCTCTGAGCTAATCCTACCATCTTACATTCTAACGCCGATCCTGAAGCAATTCCGCTCACTGAACCTGAAGACCGTCAGCGAGATTTCTGCAGCCTTCACAAGGGCGTCGGTGGTTCATACGCCCGCCCTGTGTTCCGGACCGATGGTTCCCTCAGGACGACCTCGATAGAGATAGCTACGCCTTTGACACTCTGTTCGGATCCAGACAAGAACAGGTGCGCCCACGAAAAATCGGCGCCGATGCTTGGTTCGATCGCGCCGAAGCAAATCGCTATGAGATCTTTGAACACACGTTTCCGTTACCAAGCGACGAAGTTTTAACGCTCTTGACCTTTACCGATGAAGACATGATGGAAGAACGCGATACGCTTAGACCGTTTCGGCGCCGATAGATTTGAGGGACATTATCGGCGTCAACGTTTCACGGTATGATGCGTGGAACAGGGAGAGGAAGCGGATGGCGAAGATAACGAACAAGGATGAGGTGCTGAAGCACATGGGCGAATCCCATGGGCATCATTTCACGGCTGCCAAGTTGCTGTTGGCGGCACATGCCGGCGGCCTGGGAACATGTGTGACGGTTTTGAAGGAAGCCGCGAACACCCCTCAATTCCACGGCGTCGGCGTATTCGTCCTCCTGTTCGGTGCGGGTCTAATCGCATCCATCCTTTACTACGCGAGCATGTTTATGACCCAAGGCACCGTCAGAAATTCGATCATGAGCGACGAGGATCCGAACGACGCTCCCAGTGCGACCTTTCTGCAAGTTCTGAATGTTGTTTCGATGAGTATGGCGCTGCTGACGTTGTTGGCAGCTATAGGCTTCGTAATAGGGAAAACGTCCTCGCTCTGAGCTGTGTGCGCAGTCTCTAACTCAAGCGAAAGCCTCTCAGTCGCCCCGTTCTCTTGCCGCAAGCCGCAGCCTATCCGAGCCCCATGCGGGTCGGGCGGTTTGTGGGGGCGCTTTGATGGAACTGCGCGGATCACCTTAGCCCACTTCTCGGCTTTGTTCAGGATGAGCTTGCCGAAGTTGGTGGGCGAGCGGGCGAACACGGCGGCCGTTGCCACCGCGTCCGACAATCAAGCGCACCGGCCGCGTCGGATAAGCCTGCGCGCTTGCGACGTGCGATACATGCAGATCTTCATGCAATTTTATCGACTTATACTTCGACAATGGCTGAGACAGGAGGCTTGCTGACATTCAAAGGTCGGAATTCGGTGCAGTAGATCTAGATCGGAGAAGCACTCATGGTCAATTCGAATAGCCGGCCGGCAGAGGTCATCTGGAACTATGATCGTGTCGAATTGATCGCTGACGGCATCATCCATGCAATCGGAGTGAGCCTCGGGTTGGCTGGAGCGATCGCGATCGTCGTCGTTGCGGCCAATTCGCTGCACACCGCTGAAATCTCGTCCATCGTAGTCTACTCTGTCGGCTTGCTCTCCATGCTCGGTTTCTCGGCCGCCTACAACACATGGCCGGTTTCGCGCGCGAAGTGGGTTCTGCGCCGCTTCGATCACTCCGCGATTTTCGTGATGATCGCCGGAACCTACACGCCATTCATAGCGCAGATGAGAAGCGACCTTGTTGCGATGGGCCTTCTCATCGGTGTCTGGCTGACAGCGGTTGTCGGCATCATTCTTAAGCTGCTGTTGCCTGGTCGCTTTGATCGTCTGGCCGTTGTTCTCTACCTGCTTCTTGGTTGGAGTGGCGCGGTTGTTTACGAGCCGGTCGTGGCAGCTCTCCCGAGTTTGAGCATCTGGCTTCTCGCGGTAGGGGGCGCGCTTTACTCCATGGGCGTGGTCTTTCATGCGTGGCGGAGTTTGCGATTCCAAAATGTGATCTGGCATGCCTTCGTACTGGTCGCCGCATGCTGTCACTATTCAGCTGTGCTCTTTTGTGTGGCGAATGGGTGGGCTTGAACCGAAAAACGTTTCTTTCTCAGATCAACAACAGGGCAATCAAATTTTGAGATTTGCTGCCATTGACCGCGAGCGCGGCAGCGATCTGTTCATTGCAGGTCGCTTAGTCTAGTTTCTGTCGCGAAAGGCAAAATAGTACGCTGGAATCGTAGTTTCTAGCGTTTTTTCGTTGCAGGTTTTGCTTGCTGTCCGGATGTGTGGTGTGACACACATGAGGGATGATTCGGGCAACGACTGAATCGCCTGCCGATGTGGTTGGCTGGCTGGAGAGCGAGGTGGCGGACTTGTTGCCGGCGATTCTCGGCTCATTGAGCTTCCGCCGCAGTCGGTGCGGGCACGAGAACTGCCCGGCTTGTTTGTCCGGCGAGCAGCATCCGAGCCACGTTCTGTATGGCCGGCACAACGGACGGCGGTTTGCAGTTTACGTTCCCGAAGACCTGGTGCCCCAGGTGCGCCGCGCGGTGGAGAACGGGCGTGCCCTGCAGGATCTGCTGGTGCAGGCTGGCCCGCGCTATGTCAAGGCTTTGAAGCGGGTGCGGGTCAGCGCATCGAAGCGCAAGAAGAGTTGAGCCGTGGCGCGAGCGACGGCGCGGCAGATCAGCTTTGCGGATGTCGAGCTGATGCGGCAGGGCGTGCGCCTGGAGCCGCTACTGGAGGCGATTTCGAAGTTCCTTGACAGCGAGCATGAGATGATCGAGCGGGTGCGGCGCGATCTGGTGCGCGGTCTGAAGAAGCCTCGCAAGGGCCGCCGCGGACTGACGGCGCCGCAGGTGCTGCGCTCGCTGGTTGTGATGCGCGTCAAGAACTGGGATTATCGCGAGCTGCGCGAACGCATCGCCGACGGTGTGACGCTGCGTCAATTCACCGATTT
>WNFC01024341.1_pt1 | contig 12589 bp, 13 predicted proteins | sample 5400541 | NCBI WGS metagenome assembly WNFC01 (sample SAMN13153342, study PRJNA577476) | soil metagenome | isolation source: 120 cm saprolite under Douglas fir tree site 2 hole 2 replicate 1 | place: USA:California | collected 2015-04-18
ATGTCGTGGTTGATCGTCAGGCGCGGTCGCCACTCTGCAAGCGGACCGCCCCCCGTTTGAACATCGCTCAACGATTTCGAAATGGGCTCGGTTGCGTCATGGCGGAAATGCATTGTTTGCACTCCAAGATGCCGGCAATGAATTTGAGCTTCGATCTCGGCTGCGTCGTGCCGGAAAATGCATTCTTGTCACGCCAATATGCCTTCTGAATTGGGTCGCTCTCCTCTGAACCTGCTGTCTTCGATGCGGTCTTGCGGAAAGAAAGGGCGACGCGCGCCGGTCGCGGGTGGTTTCACTTCCCGAGCAAGCGGGAGCCGTGCGGACTGGTTGGCACAGTCGGGAAGGTGAGGCTCAAGTTTCGAAAGACCTGTGCCGAGGCTATAGCGGCAGTTTGAACGGCGGCGAGCAGGTCGAGTCAGACACCGATAGCGGCTTTTCGGTGTCTGAACCCGATAGTTTGCCCGTTGTCGGCGAAACGTTCGTCATCGCGCGGGCTTACCCTCCGCTTGATTGGGAATCAAATAGCGGGCAGGAAGGCCACGAGATCCTGGTTCTCCTGCGGCGCCAGCTTCGTGCCGAGGCGGGTTTTTCACCCGCGGCCACCCATTATGCAGATTGTCCGCACACTTGGCTGAGCACTGCCGTCAAGCGCCGACCGCCATCAATTCGCCATGCGCCGATGGGAAAATTGTTATCGGGATGAGGGCCCACAGATAGCGTCCGTTCGCTGGGCAGGGCAATTTGACATCGAGGGGTGCGAGATTCGTCGAGGCACCAGCGTCCACAACCTTCGATTTCCGATTCGCAATCGTCGATAGTTACATGATTTTACAAATTGCCTTCATTCATTCGTTAAGAGTTTACATCACCCAGCTAGTCTTTCTACCGCGCGATGGAAAATCGTTAAGCGATCCCGACGAGTGCGCAATCTCTTTTTCGGAGAGAAGTCATGCAGCTAGTTAGCGGACACTTAGCAGCAGAGCTGGTGCGAGTGCAGATGAACAAGCGAGCGCAAGCTGAGCAGTCGCCGCGTGCGCTTCGGCGTCTGGATGATGATTCCGAAGGAGGAATGCCGCAAAACGCCGTCCGGCAGCCGGCCCCTGCGGGGGATACCGAGTCGGCACCTATCTTCGTGATCGACGACGACGACATGGTGCGCGATTACGTTCGTCTCCTGCTCGAACTCGATGGCCGGACAGTGGAAGCCTATACCTGTTCCGAGGCGTTTCTCGCGGCTTATCGTCCAGGGCGCAACGGATGTCTCGTGATCGACCTTCACATGCCCGGAATGAGCGGCATTGAGCTGCTCGAGCGCCTCGCGGCCGACGGCCATCGCTTGCCTGCCATTATGATCACCGGCCGCGGTGATGTGAAGACTGCGGTGCAGGCCATGAAAATCGGCGCGGTCGATTTCATCGAGAAGCCGTTTCCCCAAGGCGAATTGATCGCCAGTATCGATCGCGCGCTGGAGCGGTGCCGGAATTCCAGCGCACCATCCGGCTGGGGAGAAGCCAAGCCCCAACTTGTAGATGGTCTGACGCTCCGAGAACGTCAGGCGATGGATCAAGTCGTCGCGGCAACCGCGAAACGCATCGCCGGTCTGACATTGCGACAACGCCAGGTCATGGACTTGATCGTCGCCGGCCATTTGAACAAGGAGATTGCCTGGCGCCTCGGCATCAGCCAGCGCACGGTCGAGAATCATCGCGCCACCGTGATGAAGAAGACCGGCGCGAAATCTCTGCCGGATCTGATCCACTTGGTGATGAAGTCGGTGCCGACGGCGAGCTTCGGCCAGCGGGGCATGGCGGCGCGTGTCGAACTCATGACGCGGAGGTCGCAACCTGCGGCAGGCACCCACGTCGACGGCTGAGGCGCTACCGACGTCATGCCGAACGATTGAACGCGGCCGTAAACCGCGCTGACGGCGATGTTAAGGTCTGTGCATTAAGGCCAGTCCAGCAGAACCGTGCCTGCGGGCGACGTCGATCGGTGGCGTGGCTCCTAGGATCGCGATCAGCGCGCTCATATTCAGGGGGCAGCACACAGGGCCACGACGTCGCATAAGGATTGGGTGCCGGGCCAGGATATTCGCGGGGCGCAATGCTAGCGAATATCCTCCCTGTGCAGCGCGCGCGTGTAACGCGCCAGCATGGCATAGGAATCGTATCCCGGATGGTTCCGATAGGGTCCGAACTTGAAGTATTGCCGCGCCGCCCAATGCGTCCGGTTACCGTCGTGATCGGCTGGTCGTCCGCCCACACCTCGATCAGGCCGGTCGAATCCGCCGTGGCCCGAATGTGATAGAGCATTCTCGTCCACCTGCCCCACGGATCGGGCAGGTTGCCATGGGTATCAACGTGGACGTCCCGCGCGCAGAGATGAACTTCGTCCAGCTCGACGGCCCTGCGATCGTGAATCACATCATTGGGATCGTGTTCGAACGACAAGGTCGACGGCCGACGGAGTTTTTAACCGCCGCTCACGAACATCGATTTCGGATGCGGCAGATCGCCTCCCGACGCGGGGTCGAACGAGGCGTCATGAGCTATGTAGATCCTGCATTCCGTATCGGCGGGGTCGCGGCCGGCGGCTTCATTCCTTTGTTCAATGGTGACGGTAAAATGTCGGCCGTTGAAACGTTGAGCGAGCATTGGACCGTGGTTTCCGGATTCCTTCCACTGGCCGATGACGAGGCGATCTTCGGCGCGGGTATCGGGGTCGATATACATGCTGAACCCATACCAGACCTCGGTCCCGAATTTGAGCCAGATGTTATCGGCTTCCCACAGCTCCGCCCTCTCGTCGGTACTCCTCTCTCTGGCGATGTCGTCAGATTTGGAACGCAGTCGTGCGAGAGGAACATCCCGAAGAGGGTGGATCGCAGGATGTTCTTGATGACGAGCTTGGCGGCGCGAAACCCTTGGTCCGGCACGTCGACGATGTAGATTTCATTTTCATGGCGATGGCAGGGCATCCATTGCGGGCCGAATCGTCCGCTGTCGAAATCGTCATGAATGACCTGAGCTGCCGCGGGTCGCTCGCCACCGAAGAGAACCGCGAAGCCGACTCCCAGGCACAGTAGCCCGGTCCACAGCGCGGCGTTTAATGCCTGACCCGGGCGGCGTCGTGCTGGTTTCGGGACGAGATAGCGCCGTGCACCCCCGCCTTGTCTCCTTAGTTCGCTCTCGGGTTGAGTATAAATTGTATCTCTGTAGCGAACTCCGAAATTCCTCGACCTATCTGTTATGGACCTTCAATATCCGTTTCGTTATAGGGGCGGATGGGCCGCCGCTGTATTTTTCCTATTTCTTGACAGGCGAGACATCCAAAGAGGAAATTCCGTACGGGCGGTCGATCCACTGATCACCGTCCTCGCGCGTTGCGCGCGGCGACGACGGGCGAAGGGCTTAGACGGCAGAAGGAATTTGTCTAAACCTTGCGCAAAAATTGAAGCGATCACGCTGGCATTCGGCTGCCACGCCGGCGATTATGCGGCCGGTCTTCGCACGGTCTGGAGAGTTTGGTCCGATGAAGGTGGTCGGCAGCGTCATGACGGAGCAGGGGATCACCTTCGCCGTCGTTCAGGTGGAGGCCTACAAGGTCGAGACGCCGCAAGAAGCGGCGGAGACCATTCAGGCTTATGCACCCCTTTTTCCGGGCATGCCGGTCGTCGTCATGGCGATCGGCAAGGAGGCCGGACCGACGTATTGGGGACGCGACGATCTCGCCAACTTCATGGCCAGGGTCCACCCGTCAAGCGTCGAATGGCGCTGCTATGGAGTCGCCGCGGCCTGAGCCGGAAGCCTAGGCGACGTTCACGTCAGGTCTTATGCTGGTGTCGCTGGGTTGAAGCGACCACCGGGTTTCCATCATGACACGTGCGCGGCTACGCGATCTCGGCATCACCGTCGGCGCTCTGCCGACCGGGCCGCTCAACGCCATCACTGATGTCGAAGGGGTGCGCGTTGGCTACGCGACGCTGATTCGGGACGCGCCGACAGTCGTCCGCACCGGCGTCACCGCGATCTGGCCGCGCGGCAAGGAGATCTGGACCGACTATGTCTTCGCCGGTTGGCACTCGTTCAACGGCAACGGCGAGATGACCGGCCTCCCGTGGATCTCCGAGCAAGGCTGTGTCGGCGCGCCGATCTGCATCACGAACACTTACTCGGTGGGCGTCGTGCGCGACGCGATTTGCGCGCTCGCCGTACGCGACGGCGCCTCGCAGGCCTTTCATCTTCCGGTCGTGGCCGAGACCTATGACGGCTGGCTGAGCGACATTGCGAGTTTTGCCGTAACGCGGGAACTTGCCTTCGAGGCACTCGATTCCGCACGAGGCGGGCCGCTTGCCGAAGGCAATGTCGGCGGCGGCACCGGGATGATCTGCCACGAGTTCAAGGGCGGGACCGGCACCGCCTCGCGGGTCGTCACCGAGGACGGCATCCGATACACCGTCGGCGCTATCGTTCAGGCGAACTATGGGATGCGCGATCTCTTGCGCGTCGATGGTGTCCCTGTCGGCCGCGCGATCGGGCCGGAGATCGTTCCGGCGCATCGCTCGCTTCCGCAATCCGCGAGCGCGGGCCAGGATGGCTCGATCATCGTCATCCTGGCGACCGACGCCCCTCTGCTGCCTATCCAGTGCCAGCGCTTGGCGCGCCGGGCGACGACCGGGCTCGCCTGGGTCGGCGGCATCGGCGCAAATGGCAGCGGTGACATTTTCCTCGCCTTCTCGACGGCCAACCATATCGGCCAGGACGACAAGATCACGACAGTGCGGATGCTCGCCCCCGATGCGATGACCAGCCTTTTTCGTGCCGCCGCCGAGGCGACCGAGGAGGCTATCCTCAACGCGATGACCGGTGCCGAAACGATGACTGGTCAGCACGGGAGGACAATCCACGCTTTGCCGCTAGACCTTCTGCAGGCAACTGTGCGGCGCTATCGGCCGGCGCCCCATCATTAGTCAGAAGCGTGGCCTTGCGGCAACTGATGGGAGAATAATGCAACACTCGCCGATGTTTAGCGGCCTTTTCCTTTGGCGACCTAGGCGATTGGCGTGTATCAATTAGGCAACGGCTTGTTCATGCTTTGATGTTAGGGAGGGACGCTGACTTCCCGACCTCCAAAGCTGGTGTATGGCATTCGCCTCATGAATTCGTTTTCGCGCATCCTCGCCGGGCTCGCGCTTGGCTCGTGGGCGATCTGCGGTGTACTGTCGCTGAGTTCGATCGCGCCGGCTTCGGCTGGACCCGCGGCGCCTGCGGCGACTTCTTTCGCGGAGCAGCGTGCAGCCCTGCAACGGCTGCTCGAACGCGATGATCTGACCACTATCGAGGGCCAGCCAGTTGACGGCGCTGCGCTCCGGCGGCTCTACCAGCTGCGTAACTACGATCTGCAATGGGTCGGTCATGACGATCGCTTCGCCGCGCTAGCTGCTGCGTTCGACGACGCCGGTGGCGATGGGCTCGATTTGCTCGCGCCGCTTCCCGACCCGCGCAAGCTCAAAGCCTTCGGCATCATCGAGCGCGACCTCTTGCTCAGCGACAGCGCGTTGCGCTTTGCCACGGCGCTCGCCATCGGTCGCGCCCGACCCGAGCAATGGGAAGAGGATTGGGCCGTTGCTGCGCCGAAATTCGACGCGGTTGCAGATCTCGATCGCGCGCTGACGACCGAAAGACTTGCGCCGTGGCTTGCCGGCCTCGCGCCGAGCGATCCGCGTTACCTCAGGCTCAAGACGGCGCTCGCCCGGTATCGCGACCTCGCGCGGCAAACTGCTTGGCGCCAGATCGCCAGCGGGCCGACGCTCAAGCCGGATATGGTCGAGGACCGGGTCGGCAAGATTCGTGATCGCCTGGTCGCGGAGGGCGACCTGCCCGCCGATCATGTCGGCGACGACAGCTTCGACGCCCCATTCGAGGAAGGGGTGCGCGCCTTCCAGAAACGTCACGGCATCGTCGAGGACGGCGCCATCGGAGCGCGCACGACCGCGGCTCTGAATGTGTCCGCGCGCGCCCGCGTCGAGCAGATTGCCCTCACGCTCGAGCGTTGGCGCTCGCTGCCACGCGAGTTTGGCAAAAATTACGTCTTCGTCAACGTGGCCGGAGAATCTCTCGAGGTGTTCGAGGACGCGATACCGGTCATGACGATGAAGGTCGTGGTCGGCGACCCCTTGCATCCTACGCCGGTCGTGCAGAGCCGCGTCGCCGCTGTCACCTTCAACCCGACGTGGCGCGTTCCCACCTCGATCGCCAAGGCGGAGATCGCGCCGAAGATCAAGGTCGACCCGCGTTATCTCGAGAAGAACCAGATGGTGCGGAAAGGCGCTTATGTCTTCGAGCAGCTGCCCGGCCCGAAGAACCCGCTGGGTCAGCTCAAGTTCGAAACGCCCAACAAATTCGATGTCTATCTCCACGACACCTCGACGCACGTGACCTTTGAGCGGGTGGCCCGCGCGCTAAGCCACGGTTGCGTGCGCATCGAAGATGCGCGCGGCCTCGCGGCCTATGTCCTCGGCGCCGTCAAATGGAATCCCGACGAGATCGAGAAAGCGATCGCTCTCGGCGAAACCCAAAAGGCCGACGTGGCGCGCAAGCTGCGTGTTCACATTCTTTATTTCACTAGTTTCGTCGATTCGGACGGCACCATCGAGTTCCGCGACGACATTTATGGCCGCGACAAGCGGCTGCGCGACGCACTGCAAGGCAGTATTTCAATCAAGACAGTGAATTCGAAGCCGAAATCGGGTGTTATTTAGAAACTTTTAACTATCCTCCTGGTAATCGATGGCAGGCGCCAATGACCGAACAGCCAAGGCCGACGCGTCGCAAACTAGTTATCGGCCTTGCCGCCGCGGCGGCCCTTGTGGTCGCTATCCCACCCGCACTGGCCGCGCGCCGACCATTTGGTATTCGGTCGCTCGCTCTCAATAACCTTCACACCGGCGAGCGCGTCAATACTGTCTATTGGCACGACGGCAAATACGTTCCAGAGGCCTTGCGGCACATAAATTGGGTGCTGCGCGATCATCACACCGACGAGGTCTGCCGAATCGACCCGGACCTCCTCGATCTCCTCACCCAATTGCAGATCAAGCTTAGAACGCGCGAGCCGTTTCAGATCTTCTCGGGTTATCGCTGTCCGGCCACCAATGCGATGCTCGCCTCGATGACCGACGGCGTCGCGCAAAACAGTCTACACATGCAAGGCATGGCGGTGGACATTCGGGTTCCTGATCGCTCGCTTGTCAAGGTGCAGCGCGCGGCCCTCAGCCTGGAGGCTGGCGGTGTCGGGTTCTATCCGCGCTCCGACTTTGTCCATGTCGATGTCGGCCGCGTCCGTCGCTGGTGAGGGACTAGCGCGAATCTGCGACCGTCGAGACAGGCAACCCCGACGACGCCCTCATTAGCGCGGTCATGACCGCTCGCCATCACGCGGTTGTCATTGTAGAACTGCGCCGGCTGCCTTAGCTTGCCCATCGTTGCCCGATCGTCGCTCGATCCCGGGCGCAAGACGGAGACAGCGGATGAGCAGGCCAGCGGTCTTCATCGATGGTGAGCACGGTACGACCGGTCTGCAGATCCGCGCCCGTCTGCATGGTCGCGACGATATCGAGCTCGTCAGCATCGACCCAGAGCGACGCAAGGACAATGACGAACGCCGACGCCTGGCGAACGCGGTCGATGTCGCAATCCTCTGCCTGCCGGACGAGGCGGCGCGGGAGGCGGTCGTCATGATCAAGAATCCGCGCACCCGCGTGCTCGACGGCAGTACCGCACATCGCATAAGCCCCGGCTGGGTGTATGGATTTCCCGAGCTGTCGGCAGCCCAGCCAGCCTCGATCCGTGCCGCGCGCTTCGTCGCCGTCCCCGGATGCTATGCGACGGCGACGGTCGGTCTGATCCGGCCATTGGTCGATGCCGGGCTGGTGCCGGCCGATCTTCCAATCTCCGTTCAAGGGGTGCAGGGCTATAGCGGCGGCGGACGTCAACTCGTCGACGTGATGGAGGGACGCGGCGGCGAGCATCGGCTCGCCGGCCCTTATCGCGCCTACGCGCTCGAGCTCGCGCACAAGCATCAGCCCGAGATGCACCTTTATAGCGGATTGGCGCGCAAGCCGCTGTTCACACCGGCCGTCGGCGCTTGGCGCCAGGGTCAGCTCGTGCAGGTCCCGCTCCATCTCGCCGCACTTCCGAAGCGGGCGACGGGGCGCGAATTGCATGCGGCGCTCGCTGCCCGTTACGAGGGTCAGCGCTTCGTCCATGTCATGCCGTTCACGCCGGGCGTCCCGATGGTCCTCGCGGCGGAGGCGCTGGCCGGAACCAACATGATGGAGCTCTACGTCTTCGAGAACGCCAGCGAAGGCCATGTCCTGCTGGTTGCCCGGATGGATAATCTTGGCAAGGGCGCATCGGGCGCGGCGACGCAGAACCTCGACCTCATGCTCGGCCTCGCAGGGGAGCGCTCATACGAGGTCGCGGCCTAGTGAGAGAGCCACCGCGACTGCCGGCGGGCTGCCATGTGGCCGTCGAGGACGCGCCGTCGCGGGCCGACCGCAGGATCATCGACGATGAGTTGAACGCGCTGAACCGGCCGTTCTTCTCGGGCGCTGAGTTTGGCCGGATGGGCATCTTCATCCGCGATGCCGATGACAAAATCGTCGCAGGCCTGGATGGCATGATCGAGGCGAACTGGCTCTTCGTCGACAATCTCTGGGTGGCGGAGGGCTTGCGCGGCCTGGGTATTGGAAGCTGGTTGTTGGTGGAAGGCGAGCACCGCGCAATCGCGCGCGGGTGCCACTCGGCTTGGCTCGACACCTTCTCATTCCAAGCGCCTGACTTTTATCGCAAGCTCGGCTACACCGTCTTCGCGACCCTCGATTATCCGCCCGAGCATCAGCGCCACTTTCTGCGCAAATCACTGGTCGATCCGACGACGCGACCCCGCCGATCGGCCGGCCTCTAATGCCGCTGGATCCGCCGTGTCCATGCCGCGAGGTTGGTCAGCAAGTCGCGGATGAAGCCACGCGTCGGTTCGTCGGTCAGCGTGCCCTTGTCGTCGAACTTGGTGTGTGCCGCCGCGATCATGACCTCGGGCTTGTTGAGCACATGCATGTTGAGAAAGACGCAGCTCTGGCGCAGATGATATTGGGCGCGGCCGGTGCCGAGCGCGCTTGGGCTTGCGCCCAACATCGCTACGGGCTTGTCGTCGAACGGTTGATCGGGCGGTCGCGACGCCCAATCGATCGCGTTCTTGAGCACGCCGGACATCGAGTAATTATATTCCGGACAGGCGAAGAGAAGGGCGTCGGCCGCCTTGATCTTGGCGCGCAGCTCCTGCACGACGGGGGGAAAGCCGATCGCCTTCACGTCCTCGTTGTAGAGCGGTAGAGGCGCCAGATCGAATATCTCGATCGTCATGCCCGCGGGCGCGAGCGCTTGCGCGGTGCGCAGCGCCGCCGCGTTATAGGATGCTTTGCGCAGGCTGCCCGAGATGCCGAGCACCGTCAGGCCTTTCCGTCGCTCATCGTGCTGGTCCTCCTCCTTGGCTGATCCTAATTGCGAACCGCAACAGCAGCGACCGGTCGCTCTCCAGCGATGGTCGTGCGGTGCATCAGGCGACGCTGTCCGTCATAGTCATTGATGGCGTAATGCATGGCGCAGCGATTGTCCCAGAGGGCGAGGGAGCCCGCCTGCCAGCGGAAACGGCAGGTGAATTCTGGCCGCGTCGCGTGGGCGTAGAGGAAATCCAGGATCGGCGCACTCTCCTCGCGGGTCATCCCGTCGAACCGCGTCGTATAGATCGGATTGACGAACAGCGCCTTGCGGCCGGTGTCGGGGTGAAGCCGAACCGCAGGGTGACCACGCTCGGAATCGGCCTCGGGATTGTTGCGGCTGATCGCAATCGAACGGCTGGTACGCAAATCCTTCGGGATCCCATCGACGCCGTAGACGCTGCCGCTGTGAAGCGCAACGAGGTCGTCGAGAAGGCGCTGCATGCCGGGGGACAGCGCATCGTAGGCCGCATACATGTTCGACCACAGCGTATCGCCGCCATAGGAGGGGGTTTCAAGCGAGTAGAGCACCGAGCCAAGCGGCGGTTCGTCGAGGAAGCTGAAATCGGAATGCCAGGCGCCGCCGAAAACGCTGATCTTGCGTTCGTCGGCCTCCTTGAGCACGGCGATGATGTCGGGGTGATCGTCGAGCGGTTTGACGTACGGCATGCGGCTCAGGGGGCCGAAGCGCACAGTGAACGCCTCGTGCTGTCCTGGCGTCAGGGTCTGATCGCGGAAGAAGATCACGAGATATTCGAGGAAGGCCCGGCGGATCTCAAGGAACTGTCGGGGCTCGAGCGAGCGCGCGAGATCGACACCGAGGATCTCGGCGCCAAGCGCGCCGGCGACCGGACGAAGTTCGAGCGTCTCGTAGCCTGTCATCGCAGTCCTCAGTCGGTGTAGTCAGGCTCCTCGCGGTCGAGCACGCGACGCCAGGCGTCAAGGTGCTGCCTCGCATCGACCTTATCGCCCCACGGCCCGGTATGGCGCCGGCGCAGATTGTCGGGCTGCTGGCGCAGGGTCCCGCCGGCCATGCGCGCCGTCATCTGATACATGCAGGTGCGCTCGGCGGCATAGAGCTCGTCGAACGCCTCGTGCACGGTCGGTCCGACGACGATCACGCCGTGGTTGGCCATGACGAGGATAGTCTTATTGCCGAGGGCGCGGGCAAGGCGGTCGCCTTCGTCGTTGGTGAAGGCCGGTCCGGTCATGTCGTCGTCATAGGCAATTCGGTCGTCGAGGATGAGGTTGTTGTGGTGCGCCAGCGTCATCCGTCCGCCCTCGATGAGCGAGAGGGCGGTAAGGTATTGCGGATGGACGTGAAGGACGCACTTCGCCGCCGGATTGGCGAGATGGATGCGAGCATGAATGTGGAAGGCGACCTTGCGCAGCTCGCCCTCGCCGCGCAGCACCTTGCCGTCGAGATTGCAGGTGATGAGATTGCTGGCAGTGATTTCCTGAAACAGCAGTCCGCGCGGGTTGATCAGGAAGAGGTCGTCGCTGCCCGGCAGCATCAAACTGTGATGGTTGCCGATCTGCTCATTCCAGCCGAGACGCGCGCAGACTCGGAAGACGGCCGCGAGATCGCAGCGCAACGTCCGCTCCACTTTGCCGATCTCACGCAAGGCGGCCATAACGACGGTTTTCCGATTGATTCGATACCATGGAGGTTGCCACGCTCAATGGCAGGCGGCAAGAACCGCGGTGAGTTGTCCGCGCAGCGACGGCTCGCCAGGCACGAAGCTGCGATTGAACAACGCCGATCCGATGGTGAAGGCATCGACGCCGGCTGCTCCCAGCGCGGCGATGTGATCGGGCGAATCGATCGAGCCGGCGACGATCAGCCGCCCCTTCAGCGATGCGCGCGCTTCACGCACGAGGTCCAGCGGGTCTGAGTCGATGGCGCGGTAAGCAAGGAGATCGATGCCGGCGCAGCCGAGCGCATCGCTGCGTCGGCAATCCTCGGCGACTCGTGCGCGATCTCCCCGCAGCCTTGTCGGGTGACCTTCCGGATGGCCGACGAAGGGAAAGCAGCCTATTGCCGAGCCCGATACCGCGGCACGCATGGCTGCCATGTCGGTGCCGCCGAGCAGGCAGTCGACACCGATCTCGCGCGCCCGGCGCGCGGCACGGGCGGCATCGGCGGTCGAAAGGCTGACAACTTCGAGATAGCTCGTTGCGCCCGCTGCCTTGATGCGTCGGTTGAGTCGCTCCAGCACGGCGGGTCCCACGCCGATATCCTTGAAGCCGATATGGCGTATGCCGAGATCGGCGACGTCATCGAAGACGCTCACGCAGTCCTCGATCGTCAGGTCGTTCTGCGTCAGCATGAAAATGAAATCCATGGCTATCTCGTCATGCGTGCGACGGGGCGCCCGATCGGCGGCACGTCGGTGCAATCGCCCTCCACCCCGGATCGCAGATGCTTGAGCCGCGTGCCGCTTCTTCCACCGTCGCTGTCCTCAGGTGCGGATCGATCGCCGATGATACGCGGTTGCGCCGGATTTGAGTCGGCTGATCGACGCGAATGCCTTGCGAGAGGATTATTTCTCGCCGTAATCCGAGCCTAGATGAAAGAGGCAGTCGCCGCGCTCGGTGCGGCCGGGGATGCGCTTACAGACGACGACCCCCACACGCTCGAAATGCGCGATCGTCGGTTCGCGCCAGGGCGTGTCGGGGAAATGCACCGCCCCCGCTGCTTGCCCCGCCTTGACGTCGTCGCCGAGCTCGACATAGGGCTCGAACAGGCCGCTGTCGGGGGCGTAGGTGTAGTAGCTCGGCCCGGCCACAACGACGAGCCGCGTCTTGGCCGGCTTTTCATTGTGCAGCGGCTTCCGCAAGACGCCAAAATGGTCGAGAAGGCGGGCGGTGCCCTTCTCGGCGACGGCGAGAGCGGCCGGAGTGACCGTCCCGCTGCCGCCGAGCTCGGTACCCATGTGGAGAACGCCGACCCGCTCGGCGCCGCCGGTCAAGGTGCGATCCTCGCCCTGCGGCGCGTCAATAAGCATGCTGACCGGAGCTCCGAAGATCTCC
>WNFC01019764.1_pt1 | contig 12588 bp, 8 predicted proteins | sample 5400541 | NCBI WGS metagenome assembly WNFC01 (sample SAMN13153342, study PRJNA577476) | soil metagenome | isolation source: 120 cm saprolite under Douglas fir tree site 2 hole 2 replicate 1 | place: USA:California | collected 2015-04-18
GTGTAAGCTCTCCGCTCATGGTCCGTCGCCCGGTCGCTTCATCGTTGTTCCCGCTTTCGGTAATCGAAAAATGTCGCCTCAGCAACTACCTTGGGTGGCAACACCGGCCGTGCCAACAGAGCATTTATCAAATTGACAATGACCCTTTGCTGTGATATCGTTGCGGATATGTGCGGAGTCTGTCACTCGACGCAATGAACCTGTCTCCGGCGGTAGTGCCCCTTTTGCAGTTCTTGGATTTGTTCCAACCAAAACAGCGGAGAACAGCGAAAGAACAGCCGACGCCGCCGCTGTTCTTGCGTCCGCCAAACCGTCGGCGGCCGAGGATTTCCGCCGAGAACGAGATGTCGACGGCTGATAATTTCCTGCAAAAACAGCAAAAACAGCCAGAGGTGCCTTGCGCCGTGTAACACGGCCCGTTGGTTTTGTGCAGCTCATGAATGCGTCTTAACACTAGTGCTTAGATGCATTCGGATGATTCAGTACGATGCCCCCCTCCTTGCCTTCCCGGCGAAGGCCGGGACCCATTTTTGCCATGGGCACCGGCCTTAGCCGGTGTGACAGGATTTTTGATGTGAGCATTGGTCCGCCGTCACCAAGTGAATCGAGGGCCGCGGCCTTGGGCTCGCGGAGGGGTGTTGCTTTTGGCCGGTCTGGCGGTCAAATACCCCGTGGTGGCGGCGAGGACGGCGTGCCTGCTCTTCCCCCTCAAACGGACGGACGCCCGGGACAATTTGGCAGTGTGCGGCATCAGTGGTTTTCTCCTGGCCCAGGCATCGTCGTCGCATCACGATCTCGAGGCCCGCCTCTGGGCGATGATCGCGATGCTCCGGCATCGCGGGCCGGATGACGAAGGTGTCTGGACCGATCGCCGGGCGGGTCTCGCTCATGCCAGGCTGTCGATCATCGACCTGTCGCCTGCCGGCCATCAGCCGATGGCGAGCGCCGACGAGAGCGCTTGGATCAGCTATAACGGCGAGATCTACAATTTCGCCGAGATACGCCGGGAGCTCGAAGCCGCAGGCTATGGCTTCCGCAGCCGCAGCGACACCGAGGTCATCGTCAACGGCTGGCAGGCTTGGGGGCCGAGGATCATCCCCCGACTGCATGGCATGTTCGCGCTGGCGATCTGGGACCGGCGATCGCACCGGCTGATTCTTGCGCGTGATCGGATCGGCAAGAAGCCACTCTATTACGCCCAGTCGGCAGCGGGCTTTCTCTTCGGGTCGGAAATCAAGGCGTTGCTCACCTGGCCAGGTCTGCCGCGCGCGCCCGACCTATCGGCGATCGACAATTATCTGACTTTGGGCTATGTGCCGTCACCGCAAACCGCCTTTGCCGGCGTCTGCAAGCTTCCGGCAGCGCACTATCTGGTTGTCGATGCGCGCCCAGGAGGCGGGCTCACCGAGCCTGAGCTCGTCCGGTACTGGCATTTGCCCGAGCCGCGTAGCGCGCGTCGCCATCGACGCGCGGTCGAGCTGCGGCTCGAGCTGGTCGAGCGGCTCGAGGAAGCCGTACGCCTGCGTCTGGTGTCGGACGTGCCGCTCGGTGCGTTTCTGTCGGGCGGGGTCGATTCTTCTGCAGTCGTCGCAATGATGGCGCGCGCCGGCGGCGGCAAGGTCAAGACCTTCTCAATCGGGTTTTCGACAAAGGAATACGACGAGACCCGGTACGCCCGCATGGTAGCGGAACGCTATGGGACCGACCATGAAGAGCAAGTCGTCGAGCCCAACGCGGTAAGCGTGTTGGCGCGTCTTGTTTGGCACTATGGCGAGCCCTTCGCCGACCCGTCCGCGATCCCAACCTATTACGTCTCTGAGATGGCCCGTCGCACGGTGACTGTCGCGCTGAACGGGGACGGCGGGGATGAATGCTTCCTCGGCTATAAGCGGTATAAGGCGATGCACCTTTTGTCCCGGCTCGACAGGATGCCACGCTGGAGCCGGGTGGGGATCGAGCGATTACTCGCCCGGGCACCGACCCCGGCGCAACGTCGGTTCAAGATTCCCCGGATCCGCGAGGTATTACAGGCGCCCGAGGAGTTCCCGGCGCGGCGCTATGCGTCGACAGTCGTTTCATTCACCGATCGCGACAAGCGGGAGGGTTACGGCGGGGCGATGCGTGAGCAACTGGAGCGCTCCGCTCTCGATCTCATCGAGCCTTATTTCGCCGAAGCCGGTGACCTTGTCGCCGGCGCCAATTGGGCCGACATCCACACCTATCTGCCCGATGATCTGATGGTAAAGGTGGATGTCGCCAGCATGGCGCATGGGCTCGAGACCCGCTCCCCGCTGCTTGACCATGTTCTGATGGAGTGGGCGGCGGGGATACCGCACGATATCAAGATGGCGCGTGGCGTCACCAAGGCACTCTTCAAATCAGCGATGGAGCCGTATCTGCCGGCTAAGCTCCTTTATCGCCCCAAGATGGGGTTCAGCTGTCCGGTCGACCACTGGTTCCGCTGCGAGCTCAAGGAGCTTGCCTACGATACGTTGCTCTCGCAGAACGCCCGCGAGCGCGGTGTCTTCCACTCGGACTACGTTCGTCATTTGCTCGACGAGCATTGCAGCGTCACCCGCGATCACCACACCCAGCTTTGGGCGCTCTTGATGCTCGAGCTATGGTTTCGTATGTGGATCGACGCGCCTGCGGAAGCCGCGATCTTGCGTCCGGCGGCCTAGCATAACCCCAAAACTCCTGCCCTGAGGCCTATTCTCATCCTCCTGAACCAACGGTTGAAGCTTCATCGCTGCTCGCGGAGCCAAGCCTGTGCGGAACCGAACCGCAGTTTGCCAGGTTGCCTTGTATGCGGAGTAGCTACCGGGTGAGGCGAAGTCAGCTTCCGGTCGGGCCGCCAACGGAGGAGAGTATGCTTTATTGGGCGCTGGTATTTCTTGTAATCGCGATTATTGCCGGCTTTTTGGGCTTTGGTGGCATCGCGTTCGCTGCCGCGGGGATTGCAAAGATCTTGTTTTTCCTCCTCTTGGTCGTCTTCGTCGTGATGCTGTTGACGGGCTTGATGGGCAGAAGAAGCCCGCCGATCTAGATCCTTTACCGCGACACGGCAGGAAAGGCCGGGGTCCACCCGGCCTTTTTCTTATTCCGATGCGAGCGCCCGTGCGAGTTGACTTAGCGCTTCCTGGTGTCGCTCGTTCGGAATGTGGGCGAAATTGCGGGCGAGCTCCAGACACATCCGCTCGCGGGGACTGATCCCCCTTTCGCCTTCCTGCTCGAGCCCGTCGAAGAAGTAGCTGACCGGTACGCTGAGTACCTGCGCGACCTCGAACAAGCGACCGGCCGAAACCCGGTTGATGCCCCGCTCGTATTTGTGCGCCTGTTGGTAGGTGACCCCGATCAGATCGGCCAGCTGCTGCTGGGTCAGACCAAGCATGATCCGCCGCTCGCGAATGCGAGCACCGACATGCCGATCGATGTCTTGGGTTCGGCTCGTCGAGCGACGCGACGATGCAATAGCGCGCGATGGCCCGTATATCTCAGAACTGCTGGCGCTCTGTCGAAGTCCATCGTCGCTACGTGCCATGATGATCTGCTCCTGTTCTTTGATCCTGCTTGGCTCGCCTTCCGTTGTCCGGACTGGAACCGATCGAACGTCATACCGCTTCTGAAAACGGTTCCCGCTAGATCTTACCGTCCTGTTCAACGATTAGTGTCATCCAATTGAACGGTCGCGATGTGTCAAAACTGAGGCAGGGTTGCAGCTCCCGGGAGAGGGACGCTGTTCACACCTGCGTGCCGTGCATGGCGCATGCGTTGACAGCCCACCCGCGCTGGTGATACCGACCGCCCATTCGCTCTGAACTGTACATCGATGCCCCTGATTTCGATCGGTGACTGCTCGCTCTACTACGAGCGGCGTGGCGTGGGCTTCCCCGTCCTGTTCGTATCCGGGCTCGCGGGGTTTGCATCATTCTGGCAGGATCAGGTCCCCACTTTTGCCAGGAGGTTTGAGGTTATCACGTTTGACCACCGCGGCATCGGGCAGAGCGATCAGGCCCGGTTAGGGTGGTCGGTCGAGCGGTTGGCGGTCGATGTGATCGGGTTGATGGATGCTCTGCGCATCAAGCGCGCCCATCTCGTGGGCCATTCGACCGGTGGGGCGATAGCGCAGGTCTTGGCGATCGAACATCCGGCCCGGCTCGCCAGCGTTGTGCTTTCGGCCACATGGACGAAGACGGACGCCTATTTTCGTCGGCTGTTCGCGCTCCGCAAAGAGGTGCTCCAGCGGCTCGGCGCAGCCGCCTACGTACAATCATCGACGCTTTTTTTGTATCCGAGCTGGTGGATCAGCCGCAACAACGAACGGCTGCGCCTAGCGGAGGCTCAGAACCTTGCGGCCTTTGCGCCGGTCGAAATCGTTGCCAGCCGCATCGACGCGATGCTGGCGTTCGATCGCACCAGCGAGCTCGGGCGCATCAAGACCCCGGCTCTCGTCGTCGGTGCGGAAGACGATCTCGTTACACCTTCCTATTTCGCCGAGGAACTCGCGCGGCTCATACCGGGGGCGGAGGTCAAGCTCTTTCCGCGCGGTGGTCATTTCCTCACCCAGGTGCAGGCGCGCGAGTTTAACAATGCCGTGCTGCCTTTTCTCGTCTCGCACACGCCGGCTTGATCGCCGCCGGGTGAGCCACGCGCGCTGCGCTTAAGACTTACTTAACGCATCAACGCCTACCCTGCGACCCAGCGTGCCTCTCCGTGCCGAAGCGCCAGGGCGTGGCGGGTTTCACGCGATCCGGCCGACGTTGGCACTCCCTCGTTGTCCGCCTGTGCAGGCTCGGCGAGCCGACCACGGAATCAGCACCGGCGGCGAACCGGTTAATGCGTCGGCATCGGCCTGCCGCAACGGGCGTCTTTGACAGGAACAGAGGGCGAGCGCGTTAGGTGCGGCCAGCAGGTGGATCCCATTCATAGGCAATCACAGCGAGAGCGGCGTGACCTGGCTGTAGGGGCGGCGATCGAGTCGGCACTTCGCCAGGGCCGGCTGATGTTTGCTTTCCAGCCGGTGGTGTGCGCGGCAACCGGAATCGTCGATTATTTCGAATGTCTGCTGCGGATGCGCGACGAGAGAGGGACCGTCGTCGCGGGTGGCGAGTTCATCACGGTCGTCGAGGAACTCGGCCTGATCGGACCTATCGACCACTACGCTCTCGAAAGGACGGTTCAGGAGCTCGCGACGGACCCCGATGTCAGGCTCGGCTTCAACATCTCCGGGTTGACCGCTTGCGATCGACCGTGGCTGCGCTCGTTGATGTCGATGTTGCGCCACCGTCCGGAGCTCGCACGCCGCCTCGTCGTCGAGATCACGGAGACTGCAGCGCTTTGCGACATAGAGGAATCGGCGCGCTTTATCGACACGCTGCGCGTGCTGGGGTGCCGTGTGGCACTCGATGATTTTGGCGCCGGCCACACCTCGCTGCGGCATCTGCAAATCTTGCCGGTCGACATTGTTAAGATCGATGGTTCTCTTGTTCGGAATCTGACACAGCAACCGCAATGCCGAGTGTTTCTCCGCCATCTCCTCGGTCTTGCCAAGGGCTTCGGATTAACCACAGTAGCCGAATGCGTCGAGAGCGCCGAAGAGGCAGCATTATTGCGGGCGGAGGGCGTCGGCTATTTTCAGGGTTATTACTTCGGTCGGCCGTCGCTTGAGCGCGCCTGGCTCAGGATGGCTCGGGCGGACAGATCCGACGCCCCAGTCACGCCGTAGAGCTGGGCAGGCCGCACCGCGCCTTCCCGGCCGGATCGGATGACGCTCTACCCTTCCCGACGATCCCGGCCCAATGCCTCCAGTTGTTGTGACAAGGCGTCGATTTGCGCCTCGAGCCGCTTCAGCCGAGGATCCTCGGCGCTCTCCTTCGGCGCCACCGCATCCGGGGCCGGCGACTTCTCGTCTGAGCCATAGGGTGCGAGCATCCGCAAAGCGCGCTCGAACAGGGCCATGTTATGCTTTCCCATCTCCTCGAACTGGCCAAATGGGAAGATCCCGAAGGTGGCTTGCAAGCTCTTCCGCATCTGCTCCTGGTTTCGTGCAAAGGCGATCATTGCCTGTTCGAGATAGCCAGGGACAAGAAACTGCATGCTGTCGCCGTAGAGACTGATAATCTGGCGCAGGAAACTTATCGGCAAAAGATTCTTACCCTTTTGCTCTTGCTCGACGATGATCTGAGTCAGCACCGATCGGGTTATGTCTTCGCCGGTTTTTGCGTCATATGCCACAAAGTCACCACCATCCTTGATCATCTTTGCGAGATCGTCGAGCGTGACGTAGGTGCTCGCCGCCGTATTATAGAGACGGCGGTTGGCGTACTTCTTGACGACCACCGGTTTCGCGTCGTTCGCTCTATCGCCGTTTGGGGTGCTCATGTGCGCGATATCTCGCCTCGAGGATGGTCCCCTTCGACTACAATACAGCGATTCGACGACAGCGCCGCATCAAAGACGCGTCGGCTGCATGACGACCGCTTCCGCCGCCGACCCCCGGGGATATATTGGGTTCGATGACCGCCGCCGAGGATCTTGCCCGCCGCTACCTGGCCCTGTGGGACGATTACGTCACCGCGCTGCTCGCCGATCTGACACCGCCGGAGGCGCTGCAGCACTGGGTCGCTTACTGCTCGGTGCGCACGGGAGATCCTGGGCCAGGTGACCAGTCCCTGCGCGGACAACTCCCCAGGCCCGAACCGGCTGCTAGCCCCGCGACCGCTCCCGGCTCATCTCGCGAGCGCGACGATGCTGTGGCTGACCTCGCGCGCCGCCTTACCCGTATTGAAGAACGCCTCGCTGCTCTCGAACGCGGCAGGCCAGCGGCTGCGCGCCCTCGCGGCGGAGATCGAGGCGCTCGGCGCTGAGCCGGTACAACGAGCGGTCGATCGCGAGATCGCCCGCCATGCCGGGGCCTACCTCGCGGGGCTCGAAGCCTATCGCCGACATCCCTTCCGCCGTCGCGGCGCCTCGCTGCCGGTGGTGTGGTGCCAGGGTACGACCCGGCTACTCGATTATGGCGATGGCGTCGGCCCGACTGTTCTGGTCATTCCCTCGCTGATCAACCGCTATTACGTTCTCGATCTCCTGCCGGAGCGCAGCTTTCTTCGGCATTTGGCAAGCTGCGGCCTGCGACCCCTGGTCGTCGATTGGGGCGCGCCCAGCAGTGAAGAACGCAATTTCGATCTGACCGACTACATCGTTGGAAGGTTGGAAGCGGCATTCGCAGCAGCATCCCGAACCGCCGACGCCCCCATCGGGATCGTCGGCTATTGCATGGGCGGGCTGCTCGCGCTCGCATTGGCGCTGCGCCGCCGGAACCGGGTCGGCTGCGTTGCGCTGCTCGCGACCCCCTGGGATTTTCATGCCCAAGGCGGGCAGGCGCAGCTTCTTGGCCTCCTCGTCGAATGGCTCGCCCAGGTCTGTGGCACGGCGGGGACGTTGCCGGTCGACGCGGTGCAAGCACTCTTCTTTCTCCTCGACCCCTTTTCGGCAGAACGCAAATTCGTCCGGTTCGCCGCGCTCGATCCCGAGGGTGACGACGCGCGCAGGTTCGTCGCGCTCGAAGCGGATTGTGGCGGGTCGCGGACAAGGTGGTGCGACCGCAGAGCCTACGCCGACCCGTGCTCGCGGTGGTGCCGGGCCGGGACCGCATCGTCCCCCCGAGCTCGGCCGAACCGCTTGCAGCGGCGCTCGGCACAGCCACCGTCCTGCGGCCCCCTCTCGGGCATATCGGCATGATGTCGGCGGTACGCGCGCCCGAAATGCTGTGGACGCCCATCGCGGCATGGCTACTGACGCAGTTGGGCGCGCGCTGAGGAGGGTAGTGCGTCAGCTGGCGTCCCGCTAACGCGGGTTTCTCCTCCCCCGCAAGCGGCGGGGCTATCCGCGGGAAATCTTCTGCATGGATGACTTGTTGTAGACTCGTAAGAAACAATTTTAAATCGTCTTGCGCGGACTTGATCCGCGCATCCACGTCTTTGTCTCGGCCGGCCAAGGCGTGGATGGCCGGGTCGAGCCAGGTCGAGCCAGGCCAAGACGAAATTGGAAGAGGCGACCTTGCCCCCTTCGTCGCCGCCAGATTTTTCCTCGGACAGCCTTGCACAAGCGGAGGAAGGTTGGGGTGGGGGCAACCCACTGAGGCAATCGCGCTCGGCGAAAATTACCGGTATGGTTACCGATGCGACAGAGGTCGCGCGGGGAGGCGAGCGTGGACATCGCAGCTTGGCTTCACGGCCTCGGGCTGGAGCAATACGGGCAGGCGTTTCGCGACAACGCGATCGATGCCGCGGTATTGCCTGAATTGACCGCCGACGACCTCAAGGATCTTGGCGTGAGTCTCGTCGGGCATCGCCGCAAATTGCTCGCAGCGATCGCCGCGTTGCGCGGCGATTCTCCTCCCGCACCCGTACCCGAGACGGCAGCGGTCGCCCCCACGGCCGAACGCCGGCAGCTGACGGTGATGTTTTGCGATCTGGTCGGTTCCACTGAACTCTCGTCGCGCCTCGATCCCGAGGATTTGCGCGAGGTCATCGCCGCGTATCACCGCGCCGTTGCCGAGATCGTCGCCGGGTTCGACGGCTTTGTCGCCAAGTATATGGGTGACGGCGTGCTGGTCTATTTCGGCTACCCGCGAGCGCATGAGGACGATGCCGAGCGGGCGGTCCGGGCGGGGCTAGGCGTCATCGACGCGGTCGGCCGCCTCGATGTCAAATCCGTCAAGCTCCAAGCGCGCGTCGGGATCGCCACCGGCCTGGTAGTGGTCGGGGATCTGATTGGGGAAGGCTCGGCGCAGGAACAATCGGTCGTCGGCGAAACGCCTAACCTCGCCGCCCGTCTGCAAGCCCTGGCCGAGCCCGGCGCGGTGGTCATCGCCGCGGGCACGCGGCAGCTGGTCGGCAATCTTTTCGAATACCGAGATCTCGGCGCCGTCGAAGTGAAGGGCATCGCAGCGCCCGTGTCAGCTTGGCGGGTATTGCGCCCGAGTGTCGTTGCGAGCCGGTTCGAGGCCTTGCGGGGGTCGGCGCTGACCCGGCTGGTCGGCCGCGACGAGGAGATCGACCTGCTGTTGCGGCGCTGGACGCGCGCCAAGGCCGGCGACGGCCAGGTTGTGCTGGTCTCCGGCGAGCCCGGCATCGGCAAGTCGCGCATCACGGCGGCACTGGAGGAGCGGCTCCACGCCGAGCCATATCTCCGCTTGCGCTATTTCTGCTCACCCTATTACCAGGACAGTGCGCTGTTCCCGTTTATCGACCAGCTTGGACGGGCATCGGGATTCGCGCGCGACGACCCGCCCGCGGCCAAGCTGGAGAAGCTCGAAGCCTTGCTGGCGCGCGCCGCTGCGCCGGACGAGGATGTGGCGTTCCTCGCCGATCTCATGTCCCTGCCGGCTTCGGAGCGCCGTCCTCTGCCCAACCTCAGTCCGCAGCGGAAGAAGGAAGGGACGTTGGAGGCGCTGCTCCGGCAGATCGAAGGTTTGGCGCGCCGGCAGCCGGTGGTCGTGGCTTTCGAGGACGCGCATTGGATCGACCCGACCTCGCGCGAGCTGCTCGACCTCGCGGTCGAGCGCGTGCGCAGCCTGCCGGTGCTGCTGATCGTAACGTTCCGTCCCGAGTTCCAGATGCCGTGGACCGGCCAGCCGCAGGTGACGATGCTGGCGCTCAATCGCCTGGACCGGCACGACCGCGCCGTTTTGCTCAAACAGATCGCCGGCGGCAAGGCATTGCCCGATGAGGTCGTCGACCAGATCGTCGATCGCACCGACGGTGTACCACTGTTTGTCGAGGAATTGACCAAGAGCGTCTTGGAGAGCGGTGTGGTGCGCGAGGAAAGCGATCGCTACGTGCTCGATCGGGTATTGCCGCCATTCGCGATCCCGACGACCTTGCACGCCTCGCTGCTGGCGCGGCTCGACCGCTTGGCGTCGGTGCGGCTGGTGGCCCAGATCGGTGCTGCGATCGGACGCGAATTTCCCTACGCGCTATTGCGCGCCGTCTCCCGGCTTCCCGAGGGCGAGCTGCAAGCCGCTCTCGCTCGCCTCGTCGCCTCCGAGCTGGTGTTTCAGCGCGGCATGCCGCCCGACGCGGTCTATGCCTTCAAGCACGCGCTTGTGCAAGACGCTGCTCACGACAGTCTGCTGCGTAGCACCCGTCAGCAATTGCATGCGCAGATCGCCGAAGCGCTAGCAGCCCATTCCCCCGAGCTGATGGACAGCCAGCCCGAACTCTTCGCCCAGCATTACGCCGAGGCTGGGCTCGTTGAAAAAGCCGTCGCCTACTGGGGCAAGGCCGGTCATCGGTCCGCCGCCCGCTCGGCGATTGCGGAAGCTGCCGCGCAATTTCAAAAGGCGCTGGATCAGCTGGCGTTGCTCCCGGACGACACCGAACGCCAACGACAGGAGCTCGAATTTTGCAGCGCCTTGGGCGCGGCGTTGCGATTTGTCAAAGGCCAGGCGGCCCCGGAAACGGGCCATGCCTATGCCCGGGCACGAGAGTTGTGGGAGCAGCTCGGTTTCCCCACGGAGTACCTTCACATTCCCTATGGGCAATCGCGCATTCACGTGTACCGAGGCGAACTGGATTTGGGTTTGCATCTGGACGAGGATTTGCTGCGTGTGAGCCGTCAACGCAACGATTCCCGCGGGCTCGTTCTTAGTTACCAATCCTGCGGTACAGGCCACATGCTCCGCGGTCGGTTTGCTTTGTCGCGATCGCATTTGGAAGCGTCTCTTTCGCTTTACGATCCAAATTCTCACCATTCGCTTGGCCCTCAGACCGGAAGCCACCCCCAGGTGGTAGCAGAGGGGTACTTGGGGGTCGTCTTTCTCTGTCTCGGCTTCCCGGACCGAGCATTGGCTCGGAGCAATGCAGCCATTGCCGAGGCTCGGAGGCTGGCTCATTCGCCGTCCTTGGCTTCGGCCTTGATGATCGGTGCTATGCTGCTCTCGATCGCCGGCGATGACGGAGTCATGGATGAGCGGGTAAAGGAGCTGGTTGCGGTGGCGACCGAGCAGGCTTTCCCCCAATGGCGTGCGTTCGGAACGATCTATCGCGGCTGGGTCAAGGCCAAGAACGGCGATGTGGTCGAGGGGATATCGCTTCTGCGCAGCGGTGCAGCGGCCTATCGCGCCACCGGGGCGGAGTTGTGGATGCCCCATCATACCGCCCTCCTCGCCAGAGCATGCGACGTCGGAGGGCAAATTGAAGAGGCCTTGACTGCGTTGGACGACGCTCTGCAGATCGCGGGAAGGACAGGAGAGTGCTGGCTGGCGGCAGAGCTGAACAGGCACAAAGGTCAGCTGCTCCAGCGGCAGGGGCATGCTGAGGCCGCCGAGGAACTGTATCGCAAAGCCCTGAGCATCGCCGAGGACCAGGGGGCGAAGCTCTGGGAATTGCGCGCCGCCGCGAGCCTCGCCCGGCTCCGCCGCGACCAGGGCCGCCACGCCGAAGCCTGCAATCTCTTCGCGCCGCTCTACGGCTGGTTCACCGAAGGCTTCGACACCCCCGATCTGAAAGACGCAAAGGCGCTGCTCGACGAACTCCACGAAAGGGCGTGACTGCTGAATCAACATTGTGCGTCCTTCGAGACGCGCCCCTTGGGCGCTCCTCAGGATGAGGTATGTATTGATAGCATTAAGAAATTCTCCTCCTCCTGAGGAGGCCGCGGAGCGGCCATCTCGAAGGACGAATGCCGTTGATTCGGGGTTTCCACCTTGCCGCAGGTATCAGCCGACCAGCCATCCGACAAAGCCGAATAGAAAGCGCGCCTCATTGCGATAATCATGATCAAGATATTGCCTAATTCATATTGCACACTCCGTGGAGTCTCGGTGTGGAGGCGGCGCCGTTCGCAAACGAGCCGACCAGGCTTTTCAACCCCAGGGCGAGATCTTGCTGCAGACTAGCTGCACATGGACAATCGTCGATTGCCGACACAACAAAACGGCGATTTTCAAACCGACGTACTGGCGGGGTGCCGGCTGGACTCCTCGCGACCCCGTCCCTACATTCGCCACCACTTGTCCCCTGTAGGCGTCAACCCAGCGAGGAGATCTCCTGATGACCGACATCGTGATTGCGAGCGCTGCGCGCACCCCGGTTGGCGCTTTCAACGGCGGGCTCAGCAGCCTGCCCGCGCACAAGCTCGGCGAGATCGCAATCATCGAGGCGCTCCGCCGCGCCGGTGTCGAGCCGGGAGAGGTATCGGAAGTCATCATGGGCCAGATCCTCGCCGCTGGCGAAGGCCAGAACCCGGCTCGTCAAGCAGCGGTGGCCGCTGGCATCCCCTACGAGGTGACCGCCTATGGCGTCAACCAGCTCTGCGGCTCCGGTTTGCGCACCGTCGCACTCGGCTATCAGGCGATCCGCAACGGCGATTCCGCAATCGTCGTCGCCGGCGGGCAGGAAAGCATGAGCCAGGCGCCGCACTGCATGCATTTGCGCAACGGCGTCAAGATGGGTGATGCGCAGCTCGTCGACACGATGATCAGCGACGGGCTGTGGGACGCCTTCAACGGCTATCACATGGGCAACACCCCCGAGAACGTCGCCCAGCGCTGGCAGATCACCCGCGAGCAACAGGACGGTTTCG
>WNFC01022978.1_pt2 | contig 12588 bp, 16 predicted proteins | sample 5400541 | NCBI WGS metagenome assembly WNFC01 (sample SAMN13153342, study PRJNA577476) | soil metagenome | isolation source: 120 cm saprolite under Douglas fir tree site 2 hole 2 replicate 1 | place: USA:California | collected 2015-04-18
CGCGCGCCGGACGGGCGCGCGGCGGAGCCGCGGGGGGTTGGACTCGGAGCCGGTGCCGTTCTGCGGGCGTCGAGCCCGCGCTACACCTCCTCGGGGCTGAGCGTGGAGGAAAACGAGAAGCGCCGAGGCGGCCGACGGGGTCTGGGGCGCGCGCAGCCCGCGCAGCGGGCGAGCACCGGACAGAGCCCGCGCGAGGACGCCCGCCCCAACGGCGGGGGAGGCCGAGCGCGAGAGCGCTCACGCCGGCCGACGGGGTCTGGGGGCATCGGAGGAGCGCAGCCCGCGCAGCGGGCGAGCACCGGACGGGCCCCCAGAATCTATTGACCCTTGCGAAGCCGGTGGTTACTTAAGGGGCTCGCAATCTGCAGATCTCAGGGAACACCCATTGGCGGCAGCGCCTGAGTTTCCCAGTATTCCAAGGACTTAGGGCATCAGGAAAGGAGCGGTGGGCATGAAGATCAGGCCACTTCAGGATCGCGTCATCGTGAAGCGCCTCGAAGACGCGGTGGAGAAGACGAAGGGCGGCATCATCATCCCGGATAGCGCCAAGGAGAAGCCGCAGCACGGCAAGGTGATCGCGGTCGGCAAAGGCAAGGTGAACGACGACGGCAAGTTGACGCCCCTCGACGTCAAGGTCGGCGACAAGATCCTGTTCGGGAAGTATTCCGGATCGGAGATCAAGATCGACGGCGAGGAGCACCTCATCATGCGCGAGGAGGACATCCTCGGCGTGGTCGAAGGCTGAGGAAGGAGACGACATGGCAGCGAAGCTGGTGAAGTTCGGCCAGGACGCGCGCGAGAAGATCTTTCGCGGCGTGAACATCCTGGCCGATGCGGTGACGGTGACGCTCGGGCCCCGCGGCCGCAACGTGGTGCTCGACAAGTCGTTCGGCGCTCCCACTGTGACCAAGGACGGCGTCACGGTGGCGAAGGAGGTCGAGCTGGAAGACAAGTTCGAGAACATGGGAGCCACCGTCCTCGCGCGCGCCATCTTCACCGAGGGTCTCAAGATGGTGGTCGCCGGCCACGACCCGATGACGCTCAAGCGCGGCATCGACAAGGCGGTCGAGGCGATCGTGAAGGAGCTCAAGTCGCTCTCCAAGCCCACCAAGGAACAGAAGGAGATCGCGCAGGTCGGCACCATCTCCGCCAACAACGACTCGACCATCGGCGAGATCATCGCCGAGGCGATGAGCAAGGTGGGGAAGGAGGGCGTGATCACGGTCGAGGAGGCAAAGAGCCTCGACACGCAGCTCGAGGTGGTCGAGGGCATGCAGTTCGACCGCGGATATCTGAGCCCCTACTTCGTCACCGACCCGGACCGCATGGAGTGCGTGTACGAGGACGTCTACATCCTGATCCACGAGAAGAAGATCTCCGCCATGAAGGACCTGCTCCCGCTGCTCGAGCAGGTGGCCCGCTCGGGCAAGCCGCTCCTCATCATCGCCGAGGATCTGGAGGGCGAGGCGCTCGCCACCCTGGTGGTCAACAAGATCCGCGGCACGCTCCAGTGCGTGGGCGTGAAGGCCCCGGGCTTCGGTGACCGCCGCAAGGCGATGCTCGAGGACGTCGGCATCCTGACCGGCGGCCGCGTGATCGCGGAAGAGCTCGGCATGAAGCTCGAGAACGTCACACTCCAGGACCTCGGGCGCTGCAAGCGTCTCGTGGTCGACAAGGACAACACGACCATCGTCGACGGCGCCGGCAAGAAGGCCGACATCGAGGGCCGCATCAAGCAGATCCGGGCGCAGATCGAGGAGACCACCTCGGACTACGACCGCGAGAAGCTCCAGGAGCGGCTCGCCAAGCTGGTGGGCGGGGTGGCGGTGGTGCGCGTCGGGGCGGCGACCGAGATCGAGATGAAGGAGAAGAAGGCGCGCGTCGAGGACGCGCTCCACGCGACGCGAGCCGCGGTCGAGGAGGGCATCGTGCCGGGCGGCGGGGTGGCGCTCATCCGCGCCAGCGCGGTGCTCGACAAGCTCGACGTCTCGGACGACGAGCGCTTCGGCGTCAAGATCGTGAAGAAGGCAATCGAAGAGCCGCTGCGCTGGATCGCGAACAACGCCGGCGCCGAGGGCTCGATCGTGCTCGACAAGGTGAAGAACGGGAAGGGCGCCTTCGGCTTCAATGCCGCGAGCGAGGAGTACGAGGACCTGCTCAAGGCCGGCATCATCGATCCGACCAAGGTGGTGCGCACGGCGCTGCTCAATGCGGCGTCGGTCGCGGGGCTCCTGCTCACCACCGAGGCGATGGTGGCCGAGAAGCCGGAGGAGAAGTCGTCCGCGCCAGCCATGCCGCCGGGAGGCATGGGCGGCATGATGTAGCGCGGCTCGGCCGCTCCGCACGAGCGACTCCGGCGTGGGCCCCCGGATGGGGGCCCACGCTTTTTCTCGGCGCATGGCGCTACTCTGCATGTGATTCCCGATCCGCGTCAGCACTCGGCGGAGGAGATCCTCCGCGACGGCGGCTCGATCCTCATCCGCGCCATCCGTCCCGACGACCGCGAGCGCCTGGTCGAGCACTTCCACCGCCTGAGCGCGCGCTCGGTCTACTTCCGCTTCTTCAACGCGAAGCGCCGCCTCACCGATGACGAGCTCGACCGTTTCACCCGGCTCGACTTCGTGCAGCAGGCCGCGCTCGTCGCTACCCTGCGCGAGCGGCGCGACGAGCGCATCATCGGCGTCGGTCGGTACGCGATGCTGCCCGGCGACGCGCACGCCGCCGAGGTCGCCTTCGCGGTCGCCGACGAGCACCAGGGACGGGGAATCGGGACGCTGCTCCTGGAGCACCTCCTCCGCCTCGCACGCGCCAACGGCATCACCGAGTTCCGGGCCGACGTGCTGGGCGAGAACAATCAGATGCTGCAGGTCTTCGCCCAGAGCGGCTTCGTCGCGACCAGCTCGGTCGGGGCCGGGGTGGTACACCTCTCCTTTCCCACCGAGGAGACCGAACGCTCGCGCGCGGCGGCGGAGGCCCGCGAGCGGCTCGCCGCCGCCGAGAGCGTGCGCACGCTCCTCCATCCGCGCTCGGTGGCGGTCATCGGCGCCTCGCGCGCGCCGGGCACGATCGGCGCCGCGCTGGTCGCCAACCTCGTGCGCGCCGGGTTCACGGGGCCGGTCTACCCGGTCAATCCGCAAGCCGCCGAGATCGAAGGACTGCCCGCCTACGCGCGCGTCGACGCGATCGGGAAGCCGGTCGACCTGGCGGTCATCGCGGTGCCGGCCGCCGCGGTCGCTTCGCGGAGGCCTCCGAGGCGGGACGGGCCGCGCAGCAGCGCCTCACGCGCCTCGTCCGTGGCGCCGGGATGCGGATGGTCGGGCCGAACTGCATGGGCATCCTCAACACCGATCCCGCCGTCTCGCTCGACGCCACCTTCGCGCCGCACTGGCCGCCCGCCGGCAACGTCGGCATGCTCTCGCAGAGCGGCGCCCTCGGCCTCGCGGTCCTCGACTACGTCCGCCAGCTGAACATCGGGATGTCGACCTTCGTGTCGGTCGGCAACAAGGCCGACGTCTCGGGCAACGACCTGCTGAGCTACTGGGCCGACGATCCGCGCACGGGGGTCGTGGTGCTCTACCTGGAGAGCTTCGGGAACCCCCGTAAGTTCGCCCGCATCGCGCCCGAGGTCGCGCATCGGAAGCCGATCATCGCGGTCAAATCGGGCCGCTCGGCGGCCGGCACCCGCGCCGCCTCGAGCCACTCGGCGGCCCTCGCGAGCCTCGACATCGCGGTTGACGCCCTCTTCGCTCAGGCGGGGGTGATCCGCACCACCACGCTCGAGGAGCTGTTCGACGTCGCGGCGCTCCTCTCGACGCAACCCGTGCCCACCGGGCCGCGGGTGGGCGTGGTCACGAACGCCGGCGGGCCGGGCATCCTGCTCGCCGATGCCTGCGAGGCCCGCGGCCTCACGCTGCCGAGTCTCGCGCCGGAGACGCTGGCCGCGCTGCACGCCGTCCTCCCCCCGCACGCGGGCCTCGCGAACCCGATCGACCTGACCGCCTCGGGCACCCCCGCGCAGTACGCCCGCGCGATCGAGCTGGGCGGGGGGGACGGAAACGTCGACGCGCTGGTCGTGATCTACGTCCCGCCGCTGGTGACCGACCCCGAGGAGATCGCGCGGGCGATCGCGCGCGGTGCGGGCACCGTCCCCGGGCCGAAGCCGGTTCTCGCGGTCTTCATCTCCTCGAAGGGTGCGCCGCCGCTCCTCGGCACGGGCCCGCGCGGCCAGCTCCCCGCGTACAGCTACCCGGAGAACGCCGCGCTGGCCCTCGCCGCCGCGGAGTCGTACGGGCGCTGGCGTCGCGCCGGGCGACCTCGCCACCGTGCTGCGCGCGGCCGGCATCGAGCTCGCCGCCGCCGAGCAGGTCTCGCCCGCCGAAGCCGTCGCCACCGCCGAGCGCCTGGGGTTCCCGCTGGTGGCGAAGGCGATCGCGCCCGGGGTCGTCCACAAGAGTGACGTCGGCGGCGTGATACTCGGACTCGACTCCTCCGCCGCCGTCAGAGGCGCGGTCGACACCCTGGTGGCGCGCATGCGAGCGATCGGCGCCCAACTCGAGGGGATCCTCCTCCAGCGCGAGGTGCAGGGCGGCCTCGAAGCGCTGGTCGGCGTGACGACCGATCCGATCTTCGGCCCGCTCCTCGTGTGCGGCCTCGGCGGCGTGCTGGTCGAGCTGCTGCGCGACGTGTCGTTCCACCTGACGCCGGTCACCGACGTCGACGCCGCCGAGATGATCGGCAAGCTGCGCTCGGCCCCACTCCTCGACGGCTATCGAGGAATGCCTGCGGGAGACAAGGACGCCCTCGCCGCCGTCATCCTGCGCGTCTCGGCGCTCGTCGAGGTGGTGCCCGAGCTCCGCGAGCTCGACCTCAACCCCGTGAAGGTGCTCGCGCCGGGGAAGGGCGCGGTGGTGGTCGACGGTCGCATGCGCATCGGGCCGCCGCGAATCGTTTCTTGACAGCCCAATCCCCCTACAGTACCGTCATGGGTCCCCGAACGGCGGCTACCTCCGGCGATGTTCGAATCCCTCGGCGAGAAGTTCGACTCCCTGCTGCGCAAGCTCCGGGGGCAGGGGAAGATCACCGAGCGGAACATCGAGGAGGCGCTGCGCGACGTGCGCCTCGCCCTCCTCGAGGCCGACGTCAACCTGAACGTCGTCCGCGACTTCGTCGAGGCCGTGAAGCGCGACGCGCTCGGCGCCGAGGTGCTGCGCAGCCTGACGCCCGAGCAGCACTTCGTGAAGCTCGTGCACCGCGAGCTGGTGCGTCTGCTCGGCGAGAAGCCCGCCGCGCTCGATCTCGGCGGGCCGACGCCCGTGGTCGTGATGCTGGTCGGTCTCAACGGGTCGGGGAAGACCACCACCACGGCGAAGCTCGCGCGCTGGCTGCACGCCGAGCGCGGGCGCACCCCGTACCTCGTGCCCGCCGACGTGTACCGGCCGGCTGCCACCCTGCAGCTCGAGACGCTCGCGCGCGAGCTCGGGCTGCCGGTCCACCCGGCTACGACCGGCGGCGACGCGGTCGCGATCGCCCGCGAGGGAGTCGAGGCCGCGCGTGCGCGCGGCCTCGACACCGTGCTGATCGACACCGCCGGGCGGCAGACGGTCGACGACGAGCTCATGCGCGAGCTCGAGCGCATGGTGGCAGCCGTCACGCCCCACCAGGTGCTCCTGGTCGCCGACGCCATGACCGGCCAGGACGCGGTCGCGACGGCGGAGGGCTTCGCGCGGCGGCTCCCGGTCTCCGGCGTCGTGCTCACCAAGATCGAGGGCGACGCCCGTGGCGGCGCGGCGCTCTCGCTGCGCGCCGTCACCGGCAAGCCGATCGTGTTCGCGGGCACGGGCGAGAAGCTGGACGCGCTCGAGCCCTTCTACCCGGAGCGCATCGCCTCGCGCATCCTCGGCATGGGCGACGTCCTCTCGCTCATCGAGCGCGCCGAGAAGGCCTACGACCGCTCCCAGGCCGAGGCGCTGCAGAAGAAGCTCCGCCGCAACGCGTTCGACCTGGAGGACTTCCGCGAGCAGCTGCGCGCCGTCAAGAAGATGGGCGCCGTGAGCGAGCTCCTCGGCATGATCCCGGGCATGAAGAAGATGCTGCGCGGCACGGACCTCTCGGGCGCCGAGGACGAGTTGAAGCACGTCGAGGCGATCATCGACTCGATGACGCGCGCCGAGCGCAAGAACATCCAGCTCCTGAACGCCAGCCGTCGCAAGCGCATCGCCCGCGGGAGCGGCACGTCGGTCGCCGACGTGAACCGGCTGATCAAGCAGTTCACGCACACGAAGAAGGTGTTGAAGCAGCTCGGCTCGGGAGCGACGATGCCGAGAATTCCGGGGCTTCCGGGCCTGCCCCGCTGACCGCTACCGGAAGGAGTACCGCATGGCAGTGAAGATCCGCCTCGCCCGCCACGGCGGCAAGAAGAGCCCCTTCTACCGCATCGTGGTCGCCAACGTGGAGTCGCCGCGGGACGGGCGCTACATCGAGCAGGTCGGCGTGTACGATCCCGGCCGCTCCCCTACCCTGATCCAGTTCCGGGCCGAGAAGCTGGCCGCCTGGCTCAAGAAGGGAGCGCGGCCCACCCAGACCGTGGCGCACCTCATCCGCAAACACGAAGCGGCCGGCACCACCTCCTGATGATGGCCGGTTCAAGGAGCGGTCACTTCCATGAAAGAGCTGGTGGAGTTTCTCGCCAAGCAGCTGGTGAACCACCCGGAGGCGGTGGAGGTGAAGGAGACGCAGGGTGACACGGCCTCGATCCTCGAGCTCAAGGTGGCGAAGGAGGACCTCGGCCGAGTCATCGGCAAGCAGGGTCGCACCGCGAAGTCGATCCGCACCATCTTGAATGCCGCCGCGTCTCGCACGAACCGCAAGGTCGTCCTCGAGATCATCGAAGAGAAGTGAGCCGGCACCGTCGCCGACCGGCGCGGTGGTCGCGGTCGGCGAGATCGTCGGCGCGCACGCCCTGCGGGGCTGGCTGCGTCTGCGCGCCTATCAGCCGCCCGCCCCGAGCCTGGTCCCCGGCCGCCGCGTCCTGATCGCGCAGGCGGGTGCATGCCGCGAGCTGGAGGTGCGGTCCGCAGCCCCGCATGGCCGGGGCCTCGTCCTCCTCGTGCTCGCGGGCGTCGACGACCGCGGGGCGGCCGAGGCGCTGGTCGGCGCGCGCGTCCTAGTGCGGACGACCGACCTGCCGCCGCCGGCGGAGGACGAGTTCTACTACCACGAGGTGGTCGGCTTCCGCGTCGAGACCACGGGCGGGGAGTCGCTCGGCGCGGTCGCGGAGACCTTCCCCACCGGGCTGAACGACGTGTGGGTGGTGCGCGGCGGCGGCCGCGAGCACCTGATCCCGGTCGTCGCCGACGTCGTGCGTGCGATCGACCGCGCCGCCCGCCGCATCGTCATCGAGCCGCTCCCCGGCCTCCTCGAGTGACGCGGCCGTGCGTCTCCACGTCCTCGCCCTCTTCCCCGAGATGCTCGCCTCGCCGCTCGCCGCCGGCGTGCTGCGCCGCGCGCGCGAGCGCGGCGTGGTCGAGGTCTGTCTGCACCAGCTGCGCGACTACGCGACCGGCAGGCACCTCGAGGTCGACGACGCCCCCTACGGCGGCGGCCCGGGGATGGTGATGCGCCCCGAGCCGCTGGTGGCGGCGATCGAGCACGTGGCCGCCGCCGACCGGCCGCGGCGCATCCTGCTCTCTCCGCGGGGCGTCCCGTTCGGCGACGCGCGGGCGCGCGCCCTCGCACGCGAGCCGGCGCTGCTCCTGATCTGCCCGCGCTACGAAGGCGTGGACGAGCGCGTGACCGCCTACGTGGACGAGGAGCTCTCGATCGGCGACTACGTGCTCACGGGCGGCGAGACGGCGGCGCTGGTGGTGATGGACGCGGTGGTGCGGCTCCTCCCGGGCGCGGTCGGCAACCAGGCGTCGCCGGGCGAGGACTCCTACGCCGCGGGCCTGCTCGAGCACCCGCAGTACACCCGACCCGAGGAGTTCCGCGGCACGCGCGTGCCGGACGTGCTGCTCGGCGGCGACCACGGCGCGGTCGCGCGCTGGCGCCGCGAGGAGTCGCTGCGCACGACGCTCGCGCGCCGCCCCGATCTCCTCGCGCGCGCGCCGCTCGACGACGAGGACCGCGCCTTCCTCCGCCGGCTCGGGTGGCGCGATGGCTGACCTCTACCTGGCGCTCCTCCATCACCCCGTCTACGACAAGAACGGCGCCGTGGTGACCACCGCCGTCACCAACCTCGACGTGCACGACCTCGGGCGCCTCGCGCGCACCTACGACGTGCGCGCCTTCTACGTCGCGACGCCGGTACCGACACTCCGCCGCCTGGTCGAGCGCATCATGCGCCACTGGGACACGGGGCCGGGCGCGGCCTACAACCACACGCGCAGGGAGGCGCTCGCGCTGGCGCGGCTCTCCACCGACCTCGACGCCGTGATCGCGGACATCGAGCGCGAGGCGGGCGTGCTCCCGAGCCTGGTCGCGACCAGCGCACGCGAGGGTGGCCGGCGTCTGCCCTTTGCCGCCTTGCGCCGGCGCCTGGCCGAGCCGGGCCGACCCGAGCTGCTCGTCCTCGGCACCGGCTGGGGCCTCACCGAGGACGTGATCGGACGCGCCGACGACGTGCTCGAGCCGATCCGCGGCGTGTCGGGCTGGAACCACCTCTCGGTCCGCAGCGCTGCCGCCGTCATCCTTGACCGTGTGCGTGGCGACCGCTAGAAGTAATGGTTCCTGCCCGATGAACCCCATCGACCGCATCGAGGCCGAGCAGCTCCGCAAGGAGGTGCCCCCCTTCAAGCCGGGCGACACCGTGCGCGTGCACGTGCGCGTCGTCGAGGGCGACAAGGAGCGCATCCAGGTCTTCGAGGGCACGGTCATCGGCCGCAAGGGTGGCGCGAGCCGCGAGACCTTCACGGTCCGCAAGACGTCGTACGGGGTCGGGGTGGAGCGCACCTTCCCGGTGCACTCACCGCGCGTCGACCGCATCGAGATCGTCGCCCGCGGCGCGGTGCGCCGCGCGAAGCTCTACTACTTGCGTGAGCGGGCAGGACGCGCGGCGCGCGTCACCGAAGAAGCGTAGGCCCGGCCGCGGCGCGGAATCGGCGCCCGCCGGTGCTTGCTGCTACTGGAACTCGATGCGCTGGTCCGGCTCGCCTTCGTCTCCGAACCGGTAGATCTCCGGTCCGCCCGTGACGGCATAGAGCGCAGGGCACCAGCTCTCCAGGAGGGCCGCGCCGAAGTCGAGGTCGGTGAATGTCTTCGGGCCACCGTCCGCGTCCAGAGTCACCGGCCGGCTCGCCGTCCAGAAGGGCCCGTCTTCCCTGAGCGGCTCTTCCCCCTGGGACGCCCAGTACCGGCGGATCCCGCCCGCGGCGAAGGCAACGTAGAGTCCGCCCGGGCCGAGGAGGCATGCCGTCATCTTCCCGGCGGGACCCGGAAGAGGCATCAGCGCCTCACCGGTTCGAGTCCGGAGGTTCCCCCTCCACGCACGTAGGAGCTCGGCGGGCGGACCGAAACGCTTACGAAACAACCTGTGGCCGGCGCGATCCGGGTCCCAGTTCACCTCGAACACCGCGTGGTCCGCGCCGTCGCGCGTGATGACCACGAACGTCAGTTGGTCGAAGCGGGTGGGATGTGGCTTCCAGCCGGTGCCGGTGACGCACTCGATGTCCGACTCCTTCTGCAGCAGATCCTCCAGCAAAGTCTTCTCCGCCTGGAGCCGCCACGTCGACACCTGAATCCACTCCCGGAGGCGGGCGATCTCTCGCGTCGTCCGGCTCGAGGCGAGCGCGGCCGAAGCCAGGCTCCCGCTCTGGACCGGCGCCGGGCGGCCATCGTCGCCCCACGCCCGTACGGAGCCGGTCGTGGATGACCCCGCGGTCACCGTCATCCCGCCGGCGACGAAGAGCCGGTCGAGGTTCCCGCCGGATTCGCTGACGAACACGCCCAGCGGACCAACTGGCGTGTAGGCGAAGGTCCGCAGACGGGCAACGAGTTGTCATCCTCATCCACCGAAAGGTGTCGGAACGTTTCAGCATAGGCGTGCCTCTCGTAATCGCACACGAGCGGACGAAGGTAGCGCAGCCGCTTCAGGGCAACGGTGACAGGCACCAGCGTGTGCAGGGGCCATGGCGTGCCGAAACCGACCGAGTCGGACACGGGATTCCATTCAGAGCCGTAGTAGCCCGGCGCGAACACCGCGACGTTCGTCTTCCAGCCGATGCAGCGGGGGAAGAGGACGTTGGCGCCGCCGCCTACGGTGAATCGGCCGGCGCGTCCCGACCGTGTCAGGGCGACCTGAAGCGTGCGGGTCTCGCCTTCAGGGAAGGCGAACCACTGAGTCTCGGCGGTGAGCTCGACGGTGGCGTCCGCGATCGGCTGGTGTGTCTCCTGGTCGACGACGACTCCTCGGACCGGCAGCGCAAGCCTGACCGGGGAGCAGGCGAACGCGAATACGAGAGGGACGATGCAGAGCTGCCGAACAGCCCGACGCCCGTAACGTAGGGCGAGCGACGGGGACGAGCCGTCTTGGGGCATCTCGGTGGGAACTCGGACAGGAACGGAGGGGCGGGCGGCGGGCAGCTACACCGTCAGCCGCGGCTCCGGCGGCTCCGGGAGCTCCGCGGCGACGCCCAGCTCCCCGCCCATCCGCGACCGCCCCTCGAAGGTCGCACCCTCCTGCACCACCAGGCACTTCGTCTCGATGTCGCCGAAGAGGCGCCCGCCGGCGCAGATCTCGACGCGGCTCGCGCCCTCGACCTGACCGCGCACCTCGCCGAGCACGATCAGCTTTTCGGCGTGGACGTTCGCCTGCACGACCGCCTGCGCTCCGATGATGAGCAGGTCCGAGGCGCGCAGCTCGCCCTTCAGCTTTCCCTCGATGCGCGTCGGCGTCGCGAAGGAGAGCTTGCCCGTCACCTCGGCGTCCGGCCCGAGCGACACCCGGACGTCCTGCCAAGAGCCATTCGTCGGCTTCGTGTCAGCCACGTTTCACTCCTTTCACAGCGGGTCGGCCGGAAACACATGGCAGGCGACCGCATGCCCGCCGCGGCCCGCCACCAGCGGGGGCACGACCGTCCGGCAGACATCCTCGGCGTGAGGACAGCGCGGATGGAAGGCGCACCCCGGCGGGGGCTCGACCGGGCTCGGCACATCACCACCCAACACCATTCGTTGCCTTTGTAAATCGCCTCGCGAGGCGCCAGCTCGACGATCTTCCCCAGGTACATGACCGCCACCCGGTCGCTCAGGTGCTCGATGATGCGGAGGTCGTGCGCGATGAAGAGCATGGTGAGGCCGAGGCGCCGGCTCAGATCCTGCAGCAGGTTCAGGATCTGCGCCTGGATCGAGACGTCGAGGGCCGAGACGGCCTCGTCGGCCACCACGAAGCGGGGGCCGACGGCGAGGGCCCGCGCGATGCCGATGCGCTGGCGCTGGCCGCCGCTGAACTCGTGCGGATAGCGGCGCGCGGCCTCGGGCGGCAGGCCCACCAGCTCGAGCAGCTCTCTCACCCGCTCCCGGCGTTGCGCGCGTGTACCGAGGCCATGGATCGCGAGCCCTTCGCCGACGATGCTCTCGACGCGCATGCGCGGATCGAGCGAGCCGTAGGGGTCCTGGAAGATGATCTGCATCTCGCGGCGGAGCGCGCGCAGCTCGCGCGCCCCGAGTGCCAGGAGCGAGCGCCCCTCGAACGCCACCTCCCCCGAGGTGGGCTCGATGAGGCGCAGCATGAGACGACCGAGCGTCGACTTCCCCGAGCCCGACTCGCCGACCAGGCCGAGGGTTTCGCCCGGCTGGATGGCGAGCGACACGCCGTCCACGGCCAGCACCCAGGCGCGCGGCCCGCCGAACAGCCCGCCCCCGATCGGGAAGTGCTTGCGGACCTCGCGTACCTCGATGAGCGGCGTCACAGGCGGATGCACGCGGCGCGGTGGCCGGGCGCGTGCTCCTCGAGCGGCGGCGCGACGCCCGCGCAGTCGGCGATCACCTGCGGGCAGCGGTCGCGGAAGGTGCACCCGCTCGGCAGCCGGAGGAGGTCGGGCACCTGTCCCGGGATGGCCTCGAGACGGTCGTGGCGGCCGCTGATCCCGGGGATCGAGCGGAAGAGGCCCTGCGTGTAGGGGTGCAGCGGGCGATCGAAGATCGCCAGGACCGGCGCGTGCTCCACGATCCGCCCCGCATACATGATCGCGACCTCGTCCGCCTGCTCGGCCACCACGCCGAGGTCGTGGGTGATCAGGAGGAGCGCCATCCCACGCTGCTCGCGGAGCGCGCGCAGCAGATCCAGGATCTCGGCCTGGATGGTCACGTCGAGCGCGGTGGTCGGCTCGTCGGCGATCAGCACGCGCGGCTCGCACGAGATCGCCATCGCGATCATCACCCGCTGCCGCATGCCGCCGGAGAGCCGGTGGGGATAGTCGCGCGCGCGCCGGGCGGGCTCGGGGATGCCCACCTCGGCGAGCAGCTCGACGGCGCGCTCCCAGGCCTCGCGGCGCGACACGGGACGGTGGAGCCGCACCGCCTCGGCGATCTGGCTCCCCACCGTGAACACCGGGTTGAGCGACGTCATCGGCTCCTGGAAGATCATGGCCAGGC
>WNFC01017912.1_pt1 | contig 12587 bp, 8 predicted proteins | sample 5400541 | NCBI WGS metagenome assembly WNFC01 (sample SAMN13153342, study PRJNA577476) | soil metagenome | isolation source: 120 cm saprolite under Douglas fir tree site 2 hole 2 replicate 1 | place: USA:California | collected 2015-04-18
AGCACCCCCCGCGCTCCTCCCGCGGCCTAGCTCTCCGAGTCGGTCCACCTGACCGCGGCACCGCCGCGGTCGACGCACTGGTCAAGAGCCACGTCCCGAAACGGGTGCGCCCGCGCCCGGGAGCCCGGCGTCCCCGGGGCCCACGCGGCGTCGCCCGCCGGGGAGCGAGGGGGTCCATGGTGATGGTCCAAGGTGTCGGGAGGAGCAGGGCGGGGGTCGCGCTGCGGCTGACGATCGTCGCCGCGGCGGTGACCGCGTGCGGGTCGCTCGTGAAGATGGAGCCCCCCGCGGCGGATGGTCCCCGGATCTCCGGGCTCGAGATCGCGACGGCCCGTCCGCTGGCAGGGTGCCCGGTCCGCTTCAAGCTGCACCTCGACGCGGGTGAGGGGATGCTCGCGGGTATCGGCTGGGTGCGCCTGGACCGCCGCGCGTGGGGGTCCGGGCGCGAGATCGTGGCGATCGAGCCGGTGCCGCCGGGCGACGCGCTGGTGGCGCTCGCGCCCCGGCGCCCCGGGGTCTACGCCTGCCAGGTCCAGGTCGCCGATCGGTCGGGACGCTGGAGCAACGTCCTGCAGACACGGATCGCGGTCGACGCCGCCCCCGCCGGGGAGGCGTCGCGATGCGCGTGAGCCGGACCGTGGTCCCGGCCGCGCTCGGGCTGTTCCTCGCGGCGACGCTTCATCCGGCCGGCGCGCAGGCGCCCCTCGGCCGGCTCACCCTGGACGAGGCGGTCGCGCTCGCGGCCCGCGCCAACCCGACCCTGCGCGCCAAGCAGTTCGAGTACCGGGCGGTCGGCGCCAACGAGATCACCGCGGGGCTGCGCCCCAATCCGACCGCCACCTACCTCGCCGAGCAGTTCGGCGGCGGCAGTGCGGCCCTGGTCCAGCACACCTTCTCGATCGGCCAGCCCATCGAGCTGGGAGACAAGCGCCAGCGCCGCCTGGAGAGTGCGCGGGCCGCGACGCGGGTTACCGGCCACGAGCTGGAGGACGTGCGCCGCCAGATCGTCTTCCAGGTCAAGAAGGCCTTCACCGACGCCCTGGTCGCGCGCGAGGCGCTCGACCTCACGGAGCAGAACCTGCGGGCGCTCGACGACCTCGAGCGGATCCAGCGCTACCGGGCCGAGAAGGGGGACATCTCCGAGCTCGAGCTGCTGCGCATCGAGGTCCAGCGCTTCGCGCTCGAGCGGGACGCGGCCGACGCGCGCCAGGCCCTGCGCCTGGCCCGGATCGCCCTGCGCGCGGCCACCGACCCCGGGCAGGTCGCGGAGGACGTCGAGGTGGTCGGCGAGCTGGCGGACCGCGACGTGGCCCCCGCGGCGGCCGACCTGTACCGGCGGGCGCTCGACGCCCGGCCGGACCTGAGGGCCGCGGAAGCGGCGCGGGCCAAGGCCCGCGCCGACGTCGGCCTGGCCCGCGCCAACGCGTGGGGGGACGTGACGCCCCAGGTGGAGTACCAGCGCATCGGTCCCGACAACACGATCGGCTTCGGCATCAGCGTGCCGATCCGCATCTTCGACCGCAACCAGGGCGAGGTCGCCCGGACCCGGGCCGAGACCCAGCGCGTGGATGCGGCGCGCGAGGCGCTGGCGGTGCAGATCCTGTCCGAGGTCGACGGCGCGCTCACCGCGCTCCGCACCGAGCGGCAGAAGCTCGACCTGCTGCGCGACGTGTACCTGCCCAAGGTCCGCCGGGCGCGCGACACCGTCGAGTTCGCGTACCGGCGCGGCGGGGTGAGCCTGCTCGACTACCTGGACGCGCAGCGCACCTTCCGGGACACCACCACCGAGTTCGTCCGGTCGCTCGGCAGCTACTGGACCGCGTACTACCAGCTCGAGGCCGCGGTGGGCGGCTCGTTGGGGGAGAACTAGCATGCGCCTCGCCCCCCTGCTGCTGGCGATCGTCGCACTCGGGGCCGCCTGCCGCGATCCCGTCGCGAGCAAGCCCACCCCGACCGCCCCCGAGGCCGAGCGGAGCGACACCGCCGCCGCCGCGGAGGAGGTGAAGCTGGCCCGCCCCGAGTACCGGAGCCGGGCCACGACGCTCGAGACCACCGGCCGGGTCGTCTTCAACGAGGAGCGCCTCGTGCGGATCACCGCACCGGTGACCGGACGCGTGGTGGAGGTGCTGGTGCGGCCCGGCGACCTGGTGGAGCCCGGGCACCGCCTGCTCGTGCTCGACAGCCCGGACGCGGGCCTCGCCCGGGCCGACTACGCGAAGGCCACCGCGGACGCGGAGCGGGCCGATCACGCCCTCCGGCTCGCCCGCGACCTCTTCGAGGTCCGGGCGGTGGCTCAGAAGGAGGTGCGGGACGCGGAGAGCGAGTACCGGAAGGCGACCGCCGAGCGCGACCGCGCGGCCGCGCGCCTCCGCACCCTGGGGGTGGATCCCGAGCGGGCCGACGGCGCCACCACGGTGGCGGTGACCGCGCCGCGCAGCGGGGTGGTGGTCGAGCGCAACGTGACTCCGGGGCAGGTCGTGGCCTACGGGCAGTCGGATCTGCCCTCGAGCCTCCTCGTGATCGCGGATCTCTCCACGATGTGGGTGCTCGCCGACGTCTACGAGCCCGACGTCCCCCGGGTGCGCCTGGGCGAGACGGTGTCGGTGACCCTGCCCTGCTGTCCGGGCGAGCGCTACCAGGGACAGGTGGCCGGCATCGGGGACGCCATCGACAAGGAGTCGCGCACCCTCAAGGTGCGCGCGGTGGTGCCCAACCGCGGGCGGGCTCTCAAGAGCGAGATGTTCGCGCGGGTCAGCATCGACACCGGGACGCGCCAGGCCCTCGTGGTGCCCCAGGGGGCCATCCACCGCGACGGCAGCGCGACGTTCGTCCTGGTCGAGAAGACGCGGGGAGAGTACGAGCGCCGGCCGGTCACCGTGGGGGCGGAGGCCGATGGGGCGGTCGAGATCCTCGACGGGCTGACCCCGGCCGACACGGTGGTCAGCGCGGGCGGGATCCTCCTGAAGCGCGCGGCCCGATGATCGAGCGGATCGTCGCCTTCGCGCTCCACCAGCGCTTCGTGGTGCTGGCGCTGGCCTTGATCCTCACCGTCGGCGGCCTCGTCTCGTACGGCCACCTGCCCATCGAGGCCTACCCGGACGTGGGCGACGTGAAGGTCGAGATCATCACCCTCTGGCCCGGGCACGCCGCCGAGGAGGTGGAGCGGCTCATCACGATTCCGCTCGAGAACGAGCTGAACGGCATCGCCAACGTCACCTTCCTGCGCTCGGACACGCTCTTCGGGCTCTCCAACATCCGGGTCCTCTTCGCGGACGGCACCGACGACTACTGGGCGCGCCAGCAGGTCCAGGAGCGGCTCGCGGGCGCGGAGCTCCCGTCGGACGCCAAGCCCCAGCTGGGCCCGCTCTCCGGAGTGATCGGGGAGATCTTCCGCTACACCCTCGAGTCGAAGACCCTGCCGCTCTACGAGGTCAAGGCGATCCAGGACTGGGTCCTCGAGCGCGAGTTCAAGAAGGTGCCCGGAGTGGCGGACGTGGTGTCGTGGGGCGGCGGCACCAAGCAGTACCAGGTGGTGGTGGATCCGGGGCGGCTGCGCGCCTACAACCTCACGCTCAAGCAGGTCTTCGACGCGGTGGCGAGCAACAACTCCAACGCGGGAAGCGGCTACATCGCGCAGGGGGACTACCGCATCCCGGTGCGGGGCATCGGCCTCCTGCAGTCGGTGGCCGACATCGAGAGCATCGTGGTGGCGGCCCAGAAGGGCACGCCGGTGCGGGTGCGCGACATCGGGGAGGTGGCCATCGGCACCGCGATCCGCCTGGGCGTGCTCGGGCGCGACCACGACGACGACCTGGTGCAGGGCATCGTGCTGATGCGCAAGGGCGAGAATCCGGGCCAGGTCATCGAGGGGGTGAAGGCCCGCGCGGCCGCGGTGCAGAAGCTCCTGCCCGCGGGGGTCGAGCTGCGGCCGTACTACAGCCGCGACCGGCTCGTGCAGACCACCGTGCACACCGTGCTGCGCAACCTGATCGAGGGCGCCGCCCTGGTGGTCATCCTGCTCACCCTCTTCCTCTACGACATCCGCGCCGCCCTCATCGTGGCCCTCACCATTCCCCTCTCGCTGCTGTTCGCGTTCATCTTCATGGACCTCCGCGGGATCCCGGCCAACCTGCTCTCCCTGGGGGCGATCGACTTCGGGATCATCGTGGACGGCGCGGTGATCATGACCGAGAACATCGTGCGCCGGCTGGCCGAGCGCCGACCGCGCGGCGCGCGGGTGGCGCGGGAGGTGCAACACGCGGCGGTGGAGGTGGCCCGGCCGCTCACCTTCGCGGTGCTGATCATCATGACGGTGTACGTGCCGATCCTCACCTTCCAGCGGATCGAGGGCAAGCTGTTCCGGCCCATGGCGGTGACGATCTCCCTCGCGGTGATCGGAGCCCTCGTCCTCACCCTCACCCTCATCCCGGTGCTGGCGAGCCTTCTCTTCCGCCGCCCGCCCGCCGAGCGGGAGAGCCCGCTCCTCCGCTGGCTGCGACGGCCGTATCTCCCCGCGCTCCGGTGGTGCCTCAAGCGGCCGCGGCTGCCGGTGCTGGGGGCGGCGGTCGGGGTGGTCGCCGCCCTCTTCGTCTTCTCGCTGCTCGGCAAGGAGTTCCTGCCCGAGCTGGACGAGGGCGACCTGTGGGTGCGCACCCAGTTCCCCATCGGCATCTCGATCGAGGCGGTGCGGCCCTACGTGCGCGAGATCCGCGAGCGGCTGCTCAAGTTTCCCGAGGTGCGCGTGGTGGTCTCCCAGCTCGGCGCCCCCGACGACGGGACCGACCCCGAGGCGCCCGACAACGTCGAGTTCTACGTCGGGCTCCGGCCGCGCGAGGAGTGGGCGGACCCGGACAAGGAGAAGCTGGTGGAGGCGATGACCGCGGCCCTCGCGAGCATCCCCGGGATCACCACCAACTTCTCGCAGCCGATCAAGGACAACGTGGACGAGGCGCTCGCGGGGACCAAGGGCGAGCTCGCGATCAAGCTCTACGGGCCCGACTTCTTCGTGATGGACGCCAAGGCCAAGGAGATCGCGGCGGTGCTGCGCGACGTTCGCGGGGTCGCCGACCTCGACTACGATCACGCTCCCGGCCAGCCGCAGCTGCAGATCGTGGTCGACCGGCGCGCGGCCGCCCGCCACGGGATCAACGTGCAGGACATCCAGGACGTCATCGAGGCCGCCACCAAGGGCCGGGTGGTCACCGAGGTCTTCGAGCGGGAGCGCCGCTTCGGCATCGCGGTGCGGCTCGCCACCCCCGGCGATCCGATCGCGGCCCTGCGCGCGGCGACCATCAGCGCGCCCGGCGGGGAGCGCGTTCCGCTCGCCCAGCTCGCCGAGTTCGTCCGCACCGACGGCCTCGCCGAGATCTGGCGCGAGGGCAACGTCCGACGCATCGCGATCAAGTGGAGCGTGCGCGAGCGGGACATGGGCGGCCTGGTGGTGGAGGCCATGCAGAAGGTGGGGGCCGCGGTGCGGCTGCCCGAGGGCTACCAGATGGTCTGGAGCGGTCGCTTCGAGGACCAGCAACGGGCGCTGGGGCGGCTCGCGATCATCGTGCCGCTCGTGATCTTCATCATCTTCGTGCTGCTGTTCGGCGCGTTCAGCTCGGTGCGGGACGCGCTCATCATCATGCTCAACCTGCCGTTCGCCCTGATCGGCGGCACCCTCGGGCTGTTCCTGTGGGGCACGAACTTCAACATCTCGGCCGCGGTGGGCTACATCGCGGTCTTCGGGGTCAGCGTCCTCAACGGGGTGGTGCTCGTCTCCTCCATCCGGCAGGCGCGGGAGGACGGGCTGCCCCTGCGCGAGGCCATCGCGCGCGGCTGCGAGATCCGATTCCGCCCGATCGTGGTGTCCGCCATCGTGGCCGTGATCGGCTTCCTGCCCGCGGCCCTGTCCCAGGGCATCGGCGCGGAGATCCAGCGGCCGCTGGCCCGGGTGGTCATCGGGGGGCTGATCTCCTCGACGATCCTGACCCTGCTGGTCCTGCCCGCGGTGTACGCGCTCGTCGGGGGCGTGGCCGAGCGCGCCGCGCCGGGTGAGGAGGACGCCTCCGCCTAGAGCCCGAGCAGCAGCCGGACCAGGACGCGCACGACCAGGAACGCGAAGGCGAGCCCGCCCAGCGCCACCACCGCCTCCCGCCAGCGCGGCGGCCGCAGCGGCTCCGGAAGCAGCGCGCGGTTCAGGCGCAGGGTGTGGAAGGACAGGACCGCGAAGTTGAGCGCGGCCACGTTGGCCCCGATGAGGATCAAGGTGAGCGGCGCCGCCCGCGTCATGGCGAGGCCGCCCGCCACCACGAAGAGCGCGAGCACCGGGAAGAAGAGCCAGGCCGGCCCCTTGGCCCCGGGCCGCGCCCCCGCGGTCCACAGCATCTCGGTCACGTGGCGGGCGAAGCCCTCCGCGATTCCCACCTGCGTCGAGAAGAAGATCCAGAGCGCGGTGAGGAGCGCGGGCATCCAGAGCACCGCCCCGTAGCGCCGCGCCAGCTCGCGCGCGAAGACCGCGCCCGCGCCGAGCCCGCTGACGTCGGTGGTGCGCGGCACCGCGTCGAGGGCCAGCGCCACCGGCAGGGCCATGCCGATCAGGCACACCACCGTCCAGAGCGAGAAGAGGTCGGCGCGGAGATAGCGCCACCACTCGCGCCACTTGGCCAGGTTGGCCTCGCTCGGCGGGAAGATCGCGCCCTCGCGTGGGAGCAGGATCACCTGGGCACCCACCGAGGTCGGCTGGACGCCCACCGTCCCCGCCATGCCGAAGCCCTTGTCGCGCAGCCAGTAGGTGAGCATCGCGTTGACGGTGCCGCCCGCGCCCGAGTAGGCCGCGAAGCCCGCGACGAGCAGCCAGTCGAGCGGGCGGGTGAGAGACGGCGCGGGTAGCCAGCCCGGCTCCCAGAGGGGCCGGCCCACGAAGCCCCAGCCGAGCGCGGCCCACACCGGCCGCGGCACGTAGAGGAGGGCCAGCGTGGCCAGGAACAGCAGCATCCAGCCCATCATGATCCACTCGACGATCTCGAGCGCGCGATGGATGTGCCGGCCCGCGAGCACGAGGGCCACCGCGGCGAGGAAGAGCAGGTAGCCGAGCCCCACCGTGATCGCGCGGTCCTCCTCGCGCGGCATCCGGCCGAGGAGCAGCGCGGCGAGCGCGGAGCCGCCCGCGAGCGCCCAGCCGGCCCAGCCGACCTGGGCCAGGTGCAGCAGCGAGTAGACGACGGCCCACGTGCGCGGACCGGGACGCTGGCGCATGAAGCCGGTGAACACCGGCTCGCCGGTGGCGAGGGTGTAGCGGGCCATCTCGGTGTTGAGCACGCCCTGGAAGAGGATCGAGAGCGTGCAGATCCAGAGCAGGCTCGGCCCGTAGCCCGCCGCGATCGCGGGGCCGAGCAGCCAGTCGCCCGCGCCCAGGGAGAGTCCGAGCAGGATCGCGCCCGGCCCGATGACGCGCACCAGGTTGACGGGATTGTAGGCGGGCGCGTGGGGCAGGTCCCCCTGCCGCCACGCGGGCAGGTCGTTCACGCGCGGGCGCGCCCCCGTCGCCAGGCCCAGAGCGTGAGCCACGCCGCGGGCACCGAGACCCAGAGCCAGCCCGAGGGCGCGGCGGCCGCGACGTCGATCGCGAGCAGCACGGTGCCGCCCGCGGCGGCGGCCCACAGCAGGAGCCGCGCGAGATGATCGGCGCTCGGCCGGATCCCGAGCGCGGCCACCGCCAGGGCGCTCGCCGCCGCGGCCGAGTCGAGCAGCACGTCGGCCACGCTGCCCTCGCGGGTGAGCGTGGTGGTCTGGTGCGCCTCGTCGAGCGCGGCGGTGAGCACCGCGAGCAGGAACGGCCCGCGCCAGCCCGCGGGGGCGAGCGCGCGGCGCCAGAGCAGGGCCAGCACCGCGTACTCGCCCACGTGGCCCGCCTTGCGCGCGAGCCAGTGGAGCGCGGCGATCTGCTCGGGGGCGGCCCACGCCAGCGCGCGGAGCCACGGCTCGAGCAGGGGAGACGTCGCGCCCGCGCCCCAGCGGTCGCTCGAGAACCACGCGATCAGCGCCGACCACGCGAGCGGCGCCAGGAATCGTCGCGCCGTCATCACGTACCCCAGGGTGTCACAGGGGCCCAAAGTTGACAACGTTCGGGGGTGCGGTGAACGAGGACGGCTTGGCGTGGAGGAGCGAGGAGAACACAGCCTGGTGCGTCACCGCTCAATCACCCCCACTCCCGCCCTCTTCACGCTCGGTCCGAGGACAAGGTGTTGGCCGCCGGCCGGCGCTGGGGCAAGACGTCCCTCGGCGTCACGCTGTGCCTGCGGACGGCGCTCGAGCGAGGGCGCACGTGGTGGGTCGCCCCGACGTTTCCGCTCGCGCAGATCGGCTGGCGCGTCTGCAAGCGGCTCAGCCGGAAGATCCCCGGGGTCGAGATCCGCGAGGCGGATCGCCTGGTGATCCTGCCGAGCCGCGGCGAGATTCAGGTGAAGTCGGCCGACAATCCCGATTCCCTGCGGGGCGCTGGCCTGGACGGCGTGGTGATCGACGAGACCGCCTACGCGAAGGAGGAGGCCTGGAGCGAGTCCCTCCGGCCCGCGCTGACCGATCGCCGGGGCTGGGCGCTGTTCATCTCGACCCCGAACGGCCTCAACTGGTTCCACGGGCTCTATCAGCGGGCGCAGCAGCTGCCCGGGTGGCAGGCCTGGCAGTGCCCCACCTGGGAGAACCCCCGCATCGCACGGGACGAGCTGGACCTCGCGCGCCAGCAGGAGGGCGAGCTGGTGTTCCGCCAGGAGTTCGGCGCCGAGTTTCTCGACTTCGGGACCCTCAAGCCGTTCCGACCGGAGTGGATCCGCTACGCGGGCCGCGACGGGGAGCCCGAACCCCCGGCTGGGCTGATCGTGGAAGCGGGGTTCGACCCGGCCATCAGCCAGCGCGATACTGCCGCCAGGTCGGCGCTGGTGATCGCCGGGCAGGCCCGCGATCCGCTCCACCGGGGGCGTCTCTTCGTCCTGGAGGGGATCGCGGGGCACTGGTCGGTGTGGGAGCAGGCCGATCACATCCTCAAGGCCGTGCCGCGTCGGTCCATCCGCACGGTGCGGATTGAGGACGTGGCCTACCAGAAAGCGCTCAAGGACATCCTCGATCGGGAGGCCCGGACGCGCGGCCTCCACGTCCACATCGAGCTCGTCAAGCCGGACATGGACAAGCTGCGGCGGGCCAACGCGTGGTCGCCGCTCGTGGAGGACGGCACGGTGCTCTTCGGGCCGGGCCAGCAGGATCTGATCGACTCGATGCTCGCGATCCCGCATGACGCCACCAAGTGGGACTTGGTGGACGCGGCGGGGCTGGGCCTGCGCGGCTTTCCCGCGCTCGAGGCGTCCAGGACCCGGCTCCCGGGGTCAGCCGTGTCGACGCCGGAGCGCGCCGAGAGCTATGCCCTGCGCGGCCGCGGCCTGCCGCTGCACACCGCCATCACCTGGGAGAAATACGGTGGAACGCGCCCGCCGGATCTTCGGCGCCGAGCGCAAGGATACACGGGGAAGCGGCCCGGCTAGGGCAAAGCCAGACGTGGCAGGCTCCGACCCCGCTGGAGCATCGTGGCGGAGAATGAGATTCTTCCCCTTCGCATCGGTGGCCATATCCGCATCCGCATGGGTCGCGTCCGCCTCATGGTTACGGCTGCGCGTTCTCTCAGACCGGCAGCGCGAGCAGATCGCTGTAGGCGAGGCCCTGATACTGCTTAAACAACGTCGCTACCTGTGAGGCCCGGACTGGGGTCGGGGTGGGCGCCGCGAGATCGTAGACCACTTTGAAGTGTTCGGCGAAGAAGCCGCAGAACTCGTCGACGCCAATTCCCACCTGGGCTATCCAGTATGGCGCGAACTCCATCAGTACCGGCATCCGGGTCGCCAGCAAGCGCGGCGCCCCCTCGAGCACCCGCATCTCGAAGCCCTGCACGTCCATCCAGAGCAGCCCGACAGGCTGGTGCGGGCGGACGACGTCATCGAGACGACGGCTGACCACCTCGACCGTCGGCCACGTCGACTCCGCCATCTGATCCACGGTCAGGCCGGCCTTGGCCCGGATGCGGTGGTCGCCATGATTGACCGGGGACAACGTCATGCGCACTGAGCCTGTCTCGACCCCCAGCGCGGCGCGAATCGGCTGGACTCGGTGGCGCAACCCATTCAGCCAAAGATTCCTGGCGAGACGGCGGTAATTGCTCGGAACGGGTTCAACCGCGATCGCACGATGAAAGAACCCTTCGCGCAACAGCGTAATGGTCACGGTGCCGATGTTGGCGCCCGCGTCAATCAGCAGCCCGCCGCGGAGTTCATGCAGGTCGCGGAGCAGCGTCATCGTCCGGTGGATGAGCGAGTATTCGAACTCCCCTTTGAGGAAGAGCGGGCGGCCCAGAGCGAGGTCTTTGTTGCTGTAGCTCAGCCAACCGTGCCGGGTGCGAGTCAGGAGTGAACACTCGGGCAGAGCGTGAAGGCCAGCCCATGCCAGCTCCCGCGCAGTAATCGCACCGCCCTGATGCTGAAGGTATGCATCGACCACCGAAGAAGGGAGGTGCCGCCGGATCAGGGATCGGATGCGGCGGGGCAGGAGGTCCCGCGACCTCATACGATAGGCATTTGCCGCATCATCGAGCGTCACGCTATACGACGTCACGGTCGGCCGCAAGGGGGATGTGACGTGGCATCACGCTTACTGGATCACGACGACTCTGTCCAGCCAAGCTGGCGTTGTTATTTTAGAGGGTTGCGCCTCGACACGGGGGCTGGCTCGAAGGGCCGCACCGACCTAATCACGATCCCACGCCGAGCGCGGGCGTCCGACCCATCACAGCGCGCTCATCTGAAACCTGGTGCAGGTGTTGGCGAAGCTCGAGGACGGCAAGCCGTAGAAGCAAGACGCCCCCGGCGTGTTCCAGAAACCCCATCGTTCCACCCTCCGCAAGTACGCGCTGCGCCAGCGAGTCATCCGTCACCTTCCAGTGTTCCGAAACCAGGTGATTGCGGGACGCGTCAGCACCGCAGCGCGCTGCGCTACGATTCGCGCCATGGCTCCGCCCCGCTGGCCCGATGAGCAAGGTCGCCCGATCCTCACGTACCCCTGCGCGCTGCGGGCTGCGGCCCCTCCCCTTCGGGCGAATGCCGGCCGCCGCCGTAGCACCCGGGTACGCTGGGTGTACCGCGCTGATCCTGCCAGACTACGTATTCACTGCGAAGCTATGGAAGGGCGCGTGAGCGGCGAAGGAGCGGATGGCGTCTCAGCGTCCAGGCCAGAACTGGGAAGCCAACAAGGCTAGGAAGGAGCCAAAGGGCCAAGGTCGGCAGCGAACGCCACAGTGGCAGGTGGGGGCCGTTGTCCACGTAGAACGCTGTCAGTAGCACGATGTACGACACAGCCATAGCTGTCACGTGCACGGGGAGCAAGCCGGGCGAGTGGCGTCGTCTCGCCATTCGACCAATCACTCCGGCACCAAAGCTTAGGATGCCAAGGACAAAGAGATGCGTGTCTTCTGGCCATCGCAGCATGGAAAGAGCGGCCATGGTTAGGCACGCTACAAGGAGACTCCAGAAGTAGCCTGCGCCAGCAGACGGATGGCGACCTGGCCCCTTGATACTGAACATGGCCACGATCCCTGCGAAGACGCAAACGAGCCCCGCGACTACATGTAGGGCCACAATGCTGAGGAATAGCGGGGAAGACGACGGGATGGGGACGCCAAGAACGATAACGCCTTGATCAATCACTCGGGCCCCCTTCGGGCGATTGCCGGGCGACCCGTAGCGCCCGGTGTAGCTTCGCCACGCTCTCCGCGGCCCACCGCGAGATGCACGCCCGGCTCCAGCCGCAGGAGCGGGTGACGAGCCACTGAGGCTTTACCGTGCTCGTTAACGGATCACGGGCCTCCGCCACCGGTACACCCTCCAGCCACGAAGCCACGTCCCGCCCGCTGGCACTCCCGAGCCCGCTCCGCGTCTCTCTCCTCCCATGCCCTGCGGATGGCGTCCTGCTCAGCCGAGGAAATCGCGCACGCTTGGAGCGCACCGACCAAGAGCAACCCACCCAAGATGGCAGGAAGGACCTGTCTCAACACTCAACCTCCGAGCGGACGCAGCCAAGCGTGGCCCAGCTACTCGATCACCTGATCCGCCTGCCGCTACCGATAACGAGACCGCCGTCCTGGCCGATAGGCGCAGACGAAGCCACACGTCTTGCACTCCCGCACCTGGGATGGGGAGGGGCCGTTCTGTGCGGCTGCGCTTCCCGAATAGCCACGTCGGCGCTCCCGCAGCCGGGCTCAGTGGTAGAAGCGGCCCATCTCCTGCATCGCGGCGCGCAGATTATCGCGTGAGAGCTTCGGGTTCTGGACGAGGCGGTAACTCCGGTCACGGATCTCGTTGCCGCCCGGGTAGACGATGGTCACGCGGTCGGGCTCGACAAGAGCATAGTCGTTGTGGCTGACGGCGTTCACGATCGAACCGCCGCCGGTCCGCAGCATCGCCGGGATCTCGTGCTTCAGGCTCAGCCAGACGCCCTTCACGTTCACGTCCATGATGTGGTCGTAGACCTCCTCCCCCTTGGACCCGAGCGGACCCGGGTCTTCC
>WNFC01006817.1_pt1 | contig 12586 bp, 7 predicted proteins | sample 5400541 | NCBI WGS metagenome assembly WNFC01 (sample SAMN13153342, study PRJNA577476) | soil metagenome | isolation source: 120 cm saprolite under Douglas fir tree site 2 hole 2 replicate 1 | place: USA:California | collected 2015-04-18
GTCCTGATTTGATGTTGGCTGATTTTGGCGTGGCGAAATCCGCCAGTTCCACTGCAAGTGTGAGCCAATCTGTTCGCGGCACACCAGCTTACATGGCCCCTGAACAGTGGGAAGGTACTCCTGTCCCGGCAACCGACCAGTATGCCCTTGCGATTATGGCCTATGATCTGTTAACGGGCCATCCTCCTTTTCAAGGAGGCTTAGGGCAAGTGATGTATCAGCACCTCCATGTGACACCACAGTCTCCAGGCAAACTCAATCCACGCGTTCCAGCAGACGTCGATACGGTGCTGCTGCATGCGCTGGCGAAAAAACCTGGAGAGCGCTTTGCTTCCATCTCTGCCTTTGCACGCGCCTTCCAGCAGGCATTGCCTGTTGATAGCTCCGGTCCCACTATAGCGAACACTCTACAGGAGCCAAACAGCAGCGATATTCGCGCCGCCTTAGTCATCAGTGAGGCAGAGGCACTGTCGGGTACCAACCGTATACTCACCCTCCTGGGAGGGAGGCAAGTTCCTATATCTGTGCCAGCGGGCATTCAGGATGGGCAGATTATCCGCTTAGAAGGCCAGGTGGAACCAGCCAGCGACCGAGACGTAAAAGGCGCATTGATCCTCACCATTACGATTGCCCCCCCAGAAGTACAGACTTTCCTTTCTAATGCCAGTAGTGATACGACAGTCATCAACAGTGACTCCGTAACCGGCTCCACAGGTGCAGCGGAATTCGCTCCCCGGAAACTTTTGCAGGAGCAAATTCGTGAAAGCCTTTCTGTAACTGGCACCACAGATGCTGTGGGACTTGCTCCTCCATCCCGCGCCAACGCCAGCACAGAGACCATTGAACGCCGTCCTGGTCTCGGTACAGCGATACTGCTCGTGGGATTGGTGTTACTCGTCGCAGTGGGGGGCAGCCTTGGCGTCTTCTATTTCACGAGGAGTAATCAGCAAAATCCCTCTCCTTCCACCAGTAGCAACCAGCAAAATCCGACATCGCCCATTACAACGAGTAACAATCAGCAAAATCCCTATCCTCCCTATGGAACGCTGGCACTTGATGACCCATTGAGCGATAATAGCCACGGCTATGGATGGTATGACTACCCAACCAACTCTATTGGTGGAGCTTGCCAGTTCACAGGAGGAGCCTATCATGTAAGTCAATCAAACGCACAGTATATCAGTTTCTGTAGCGCGAAAAGCACCAACTTCAGCAATTTCGCCTTTGAAGTGCAGATGAGGATTATCCAGGGCGACTGTGGTGGAGTCATCTTCCGTTTCAAAGAACCAAACAACGGGACTTTCTATTACTTTGCAGTCTGTCAAGATGGGATGTACGCACTTTATAACTCATATGATATTACCTTGATACAGCCCAATTCTTCCTCAGCAATTCATACCGGGCTAAATCAGTCCAATCTGATTGCAGTCGTGGCAAACAGCAGTACACTTGATCTCTACGTGAATAACCAGAAGATTGATAGCGTCAGTGATAGCGCCCATAGCCAGGGTCAAATTGGTGTTGCTGCGACAGATCTGAAGAATCCGACCGAGGTGGTGTTTAGCGACGCCAAGGTGTGGACCTGAGGAACAGCATCCTTCACAATATCTTTTGCAGTAACCGGCTCTTTCAAAATAAGTACGAGATGTATGGTCTTGGCCCGAAAAAATGGAGAGCCCTTCTGGACTCTCCACAGGTATGGTTGCCTTGCCAGGCGGCAGGGAATCTCTCCTACAGCTCGCAGTTGCCTTTAGCTAACCATCTGTAATGGTCCGCCCTCGGTGATCATTGCCAACAATCCTGCATTCTGTTCGCCGTTAAAGGGCGTTGGGGCAGGCGCTGTCTGATTGCCACACACCTTCTGCTCGTCAGTTGGCGAGTCGAACCAGAAGCCCACATTGTAGGTATGGATCGCGACAGGGGGCGGGTTCGGGTTCTCGATAAAGGTCTCTTTATCGAAAATGCCCCTGACCTTCACAATGACATTACCGTGAGCGTCACTCTGGAGGTCGGATTGGTACCAGCCAAAGCCGAAACCAGAAAATTTGCCGGTATCCAGTGGCGAATGCTCGACCAGGAACATATCAAAGGCAGTCTTTTTGGGCAGCCCCTTGGCCATCAAGGTCATCACATCGTTTTGCGCATCAATGGCGAAGCGATTCTTAATGGTGATACTCGCTTTCGCCTGCTGGATGGCTGGACAGGCGAAGGGGTTACGGTCCTGCAGGCCCGGGTTGACAAACAGCGGGAAGGTGCAGAACACTTTGGTACACGATGCCTGAGCAGCACGTGGTGCGGGTGCGCTTCGGGTTGTAGATCGCGCGTAGGTGGCCGAAGCCCTGGCACCGATCAGCACTGCAAGGGTAAGCACGACGGCAGTAGCAAGCAGGACGGATGAGAGGAAGCGACGATGGGATCTGAAACGATACAGCATGACCTATCTCCTTCTACATATCACTTTCTAGGAGGGAGGACGTTTCCTCCTAGCTCTACAAGGTAACCCGAGAGAAGAGCGCTCCAGGTGGCTCTCTTCCAGGAATTACCAATCAGAAACAGACTTCGAAAAGGAACAGTTGGCGTTGAAACGCAGGGGACCTCCCTACACCACTGAGCACCCAGCAAGAAAGTTCAGTGCAACGTACGACGCTTTCCCTGGACCTGGCTTCGTGGGGGTCAGAAATATGAATCTATCTTGCTGCCAGTCACAGTAAACGCCGGGAAAAGAATAACAGAACTTGTGGGAGGACGCGAAGAGCAAGGAGGTTGTGAGTCAGTTAAAATGAGGCGATGATTCTTTGCTTCTCGTTAAGATTTCTCCACCTTTCCTTCGGTACGATCCTTGCTTGATTCCCTGGCTCTTGCATAGCGAAGGTAAAGGGAGAAAATGAAACACCCCAGGCCGCTTCTCATCAAGCCTGGAGTGTATGCGAAAACGTGGTTGGTAGCGCATACGGGAATCGCAACGGCTTGTTTTCGGGCGTCTCTGGCGGTCCTTCGATGCCCTTGGGAGGGCGCTTTATGCCTCTTGGTGTTAGTTGATTTCCCTCAAAATTTGTGGTGGTTGCTGTAGTCGTTTTGGTGTTCGGTGTGTATGCTCCTCTTTTTTGTAGTGCCCCAGTTTGGTAAGTTATCCTGATGTCAGGACCCATGGCAAATCGCGTCCTGCACATGTGAAGTAAGACAGTCGCTCCATTTTCAGGGAGTGAAGCTTTTTGGCCATCGACACGGCTAGACCTTGATAAGGCTGGATGACACTGCCAGGCTGCAGACGGTTGGTGGCGGCGCAGGAACGGCTTCGTTGTTGATAGGCCGCTGGCGTGAACCGATATGTCTGACTCTAGATGCTTCAATGCGAAAAAGCTTCACTCCCTGATTTTGCCAGTTTCTCTCTTTCCTCCCATCAAATCCAGGCGTAGGACTTTTGGGAGGTGTGATTGACCCGAGGCATCGGTTCTGATGTAATACCTATAATATTCGACTGTATGGATAGAATACGTAGAGAAGAAACGTGGGATGAACTTGTTTACGATCCAAGCGATCCAAGTTGTGTTGTACTTCATCATGCCTGGTGTGATCGCAGTCATTGTCCATGACTCGATGGTAGCATCCGAGCAACGAAACTGGCAAGAGATGAGCCTGGCACTTGTTACATACGGGGTCATTAACTTATTCATCTTTACACTACTCTCGCCCATTATTCAGTTTATCCCGGTCTTCCAGTTGTCGCTACTCATTGTTCCACAAAAGGTGAATGGCACAGCTCTTGTCTTCCTGGATGTGGTCATTCCAGTGACTATGGCCTGGCTTAGTACAAGCAATCATAAGCGCGTTCCTAATTTGCGTTCGAGTTTTTCCACGGTATAGGTCCAGTTGATGGGTTTGGCCGTTTGGTTATATGAGGCCAGAAAATCGAGGATGGAGTCTTCCAAGTCCTCAGGACTGCGAAAATGATTGGGTTGCAGGCGTTTGCGTTGCAAGATGCTGAACCAAATCTCGATCTGATCGAGCCAGGAAGCATTGAGAGGCAGCCAGCAGACCTGGAAATGGACCCGGTGCTCATGGGCGGCCTCCAGTTGTTGCAACCAGCTTGCCAGCTGTTTGGGGGCATGCGTGGTTCCATTATCCAAGATGAGGACCACCGTGGTCACCTTGCGTCGCAAGGCTTCTGGGAGAATGACCTGCTGGACAAAGGCCTGGAAATCGACAAAGCACTTGCGGGTGCGGCAAGTCCCATAGACGTGCCCATCGGCCACGCTCAAGCCTGCAAACAAGTGGCGGGCGCCTCGTCGATGGTAGCGCGATGCATGCAACTGGGGTTTGCCAGCTCGCGCGGGACGAGGGGCTTGTTCGCCTTCCCGAGCTTGGATGGACGTTTTCTCATCCAGGCACAGTAGCCAGATTCCTTCACGCAGGAGGGCTTGAGCGCGCATGTAGAGCTGTAAGACCGGGCGGGCTCGTTGTAGAAATTGCTGTGGGTCGTGAATATGTTGCCAGGAGTGATAGCGCCAGGGGCGAATCTTGTCGGCTCGCAACCAGCGACCAATTGTACTCGTCGAGATGGATACGCCCTCCAGGGCATTGGCGATGTGTCGGGCCAATTCGGCTCGGCTCCAACGAGCTACCGGTGTGCCGGTTTGCGCCGGTAAGCTACACGCGGTCGCGGTCACCTGCGCTCGGACTTGAGGGGGAAAAACGCCTCGGCGCTCCACTGCGAGGCGCGTCGGCCAACGAGTGCGTCTGGAGCCAACGTTTGCGCCATTTGCGCACCATACGATCGCTTGTAGCAGTGGCTTGAGCGATTTGCTGGGCCGACCACTCCGGGTGTTCATGCACGTTGAGCACAATGCGGGCTCGCACGACCAAGGTTTGCGGGCTGTGATGAGCTCGTACGACACGGTGGAGTTGCTCCACCTCTTCGGTTTTCAGTTGAATAGAGTATGTGGACTTGGGACCACGCATCACTTTCACCTCCCAAGTCCAGTCTATGATCTTTGGCTCTCGTTGTCAAATTCGGAATGGACTTACGATTGCCTGTACTTAGTGTACGAGTGCAACGATCAGAATCTGTCCATCGTTTCTTTCGCGGTATATTCATGAGTCCTGATCCAGGTCCCTGGGATTACGTCTTCTCCAATCGCTACAAAATCTACTGTCTCATCTTTCACTTGAAGGACGGTAGAAAACTGGCTGGCCTCTATGAAAAAGGCGCCTATGCATCGGGCTTCCCCAACAAAGAGGTATACGTAAAGGAGTTATGTTCAATCGACCCGAAGAGCCTTGTTGTAAAGAAATTGCCGGGTAGCTCTGGTGCTATAATTTCTCTTGACGAATGTTTTTTCATCGAATTCTATGAGCGTCCAGCTCAACACTCACCTCTCATACAAAGGAGTACACTATGGCAGAAGATCAGCAGCCTAACCAAGATGGTACTATCAATAAAAGTATTCAGCAGACGCAACCACCAACCATCGAGCGGAAGGGGGGGCATAGTCCCCTTGCCACCTCCGCCCCAGACGCTTTCCCTTTCCAATACTACGATCCCTTCCCCCCAGTCACTGACACCACCGGAGCAGGGGCCACAGCAGCTCCCGAGCCAGCCGCAGCAATCAATCCAGGACAAACCACTAGCGGGAGCAACACCGCCAGCACCGCCTCTACCCAGCAGCAACAAGGAGAAGGAAGCTAATTGAAACAGTCACCCAGGTAGCTCATTGTCCATAGTTGTCTAACACAGTTGATTTGTGTAGAACTGCTTTGCTATCACTTCTGCTATCAGCTTCGTTCTCGTGTTATCTATCCGCATGTTGTTATAAAAAACTGAAGGAACATACAATGCAAGCGGGCTGATTTCGCTCTTTTTGTCTCTCTTCTCCGTTTCATCGGCGGGTTTCACAAGGAAGTCTGTTTCCCAAATCGTATTTCGTAACATCAAAGGTCAGGCTAATATTCGTTAGTTTCTCCTCTAGAGCCAGTTTATATAGCTCAGCTTATTCTTCTGAAACGCTTTTAAACGAAATTAGAAACAGACTCGCAAAAAAATTGTCACAGATTAAAAACTGTGTAGAGCAATCTATCTCCTTCATGTCCTTGTTTCCTTGGAAGTTGGATGTACTGATTCACCTCTGCTTCGCGTAATGCTGCTTCCTCAGGCGAGAGCTTCGAAATTTCCGAAATTTTCGTGACACCAAGAGAGTTAATGGACGTTCCAATACGCAGCCCTCCCCCATTCGTCAACAACCATCGGTCATGTATGGGTGATTCATGCTTTCTTTTAGTTCCAACAATTACAATTTCTGTGAAAGGTGGCTGCTGATCTGAAACCTTCAGTAACCAGTGGTCACGATAGGCATCTTCCCACGGCGTACGAATCTCCCGGTCTTTATGGCGTTTGCTGCTTGTGAGAATCCCGACTCTCACTCCCGGGTTGACGGCATTCAGCAGGTTAAGGATCTCCAGATATTCTGGTCCAAAGAACGGGTCAACGATAAGAAGGTAGTCTTTCACTTCGTTCTCAAACCAATCCCGAAATAGCCCTAGGGTCGCTTCCCGGGTACCTGGGTTGATTATGAAACTGGAACTATCAATGGATCTTCCAACATAATCCTTTGCTCTTCTGGCTTGGTCAGAGGAACGTAGGACCATTTTCCCTGTCAATTCTACTCCCAGTAGGGTTGCATAATAGACCGAGCGAAGATGGGTTTTTGCCAGACTAGTGGTTGCGAATCTTCTAATCGCATTTTCAATGATCCAGGCCAGGATCGGATAGGTTTTCTCCAGGGGGTGTTTTGCGGCGGTCAAGAGAAATTCACGTGTGTGCTCAAGGCGAACGGTGGACATTCGCCCAGAGTTCAAGGCACCTAATGACATCCAAGCAGCCTTGGCATATGCATCTACCGAGAGCTTTTCAGCCATGTGTGGTGGTGAAGCGTTTTGCATGCGTTTCTTGGCTTCTAAGATACGTATCTGCCTCTTCACCTCGATTTTCGCACGATCGTCATCCATACTTGAAGCGAGAAACGCGGCGTATTCAGGATCCAGCCGATAGGCAATGTCAATGAGCTCTTTTTGAATAGTGTGCTGATTCGGATCATCACCACGTGAGAAACACTTGAATGCCGCTTCAATATACCGCTTTGAGAGGGAAGTGTCGATATGCATGGCCATTGAAGCGAGAGCTTCATAGCGCTCCATCTTTTCCAGGTGGATAGGGATGGTTTCAATGATTGACGCAGCTTCTGCTAGCACTTCTCGGAAGTGCGAGGTCTCTCGTGGCATGCAAACCGCAAGAATACTCAACACAAAGGCTTTATCCGAGAGATTGGGAATCTGGCGGGCTTCATCTCTGAGTGCAAACCAGGTGTCCAATTTTGGACGTTGGAGCCGAGCGATTTGGGCACGAGCAACAATACTATATCCAGCATGTTGAATATAGCGGGGATTGGGGAATTTTGTCTGCGTAATCTCGCTCAAACGCTCGATCATTGCCTGCTGCTTCTGCCTCGAATAAAGACCATTCTTCCTGCCAGCGAGAATACTATTCACTATATGGTCGATGAAGGAGTAAATGGCGTTATCATATTCCATATGCATTAGCAGGGAACACAGTTCGATGACTTCCTCGTATTTCAACTGATATTCATGCCCCCAGAGTGCTTCGAAAGGTTCCAGAGGAGGAAGTTTTCGCAGGATAAAGGTGCAGATCTTGCGGTATGTCCTATCTCGATAGGGCTGTGGAAGCGCGGCTACCCGTTCTAATGTCGTCAGTTGGTGCGCGCAATATAGGGCAGGGGCGACAGTAACCATTGCCTCATGGTAGGCCCCACTATTCGTTTCCTGTAAATCTTCCAGAAGAGGTTTGACGTGTTCATTGATGATCTGCGCGCACTCTTGATGCTGCCGATGAATATAGTGACGTATGGCCAGTGTGGCCCAGAGTTTCGCACGTGCTCCAAGTGATGGCACACGATCGATATAGTCGGTAAGACGCTCTTTATCGCCCTCTCCGAGCAGGTTTTGGGGGAGGAGGCCACTATAAGCGCGAATGGCGAGTTCGACGCAGGCAACGTATGTTTCGGCAGTCGAGGGAGCCTCCAGAAGAATCGTTTGCTTGAAGTTCTCTGTTTCTTCGATAGCGACTTGCGCAAGCGCTTGTGACGTTCCAGCCAGGGTCTTCGCGAGTTCAAATCCCGCATTGACTTTGTTCCACCCTTCATCAATCGTTTCCCAGGCGGAGCGGAACTGGCGCGACAAGGCGTCGGAAAGTGCTGTGTAGCGAGCAGAAATATCATGCTTTGTGAGGACCGTATACGCCAGGCTGCATGCCCGGCAGCGCCTTTCAGCATCCTGAATATTTACAACGTCCGCCAAAAAAGGGATGAGGCGATCTAACAGCACATCGTTGATAACGTCAGCGCCCATGAGCTCTTGAACGATGGTCAGGCGCACTCTGTCGACACGGTCCTGGTTGGTGATCTTTTGAAGAACCTGCGCTATAAAATCCCAACGAACAGTATGAGCGGGCGCTTCGACCGCGGATGTGATCAAGGTGGCCATTGCCCGATCCCGTCGCGGCTCAGTATTTAAAGAAGTGGCGAGCAACAACGCTTTTTCCGGATAGGTTTTGGCCAGAGCACGCAAAATACCCTGACTTGCCTCGTAGTGATTAGCTGTGGTCTCTAGCAGTTGTCTGATACAGGACTGCAAGTCATCCTGGGCCGCCGAGTGGATGCGATCCCGCAGCTCAAGGTCTTGTTGCGGGTCGACCTTGGCAAGGACGTCTGCAAGACGTGCTATGCACTGTGTTTTAATGGCCAGATCATCAATAGCAAGAATATAGAAATAAAGTTCAATAAAACGATTGCGAACCGTTTCAAAATTATCTGGATAATTGCTTTCAGTACGTGCTAGCAACAGTTGTAGACGGACGTAATCTTCTGTTGGGCCCACATCTTCAATCACATTTTTCTGACTATCAAACGTTCCTACCAGTTGCCTGGCCCAGGTGATATCAGGAGAGTAAGGAAGAGGAGTCGCCAGTTGGCGCAGCACACGTGCATTGGGGGAATAGTTGGTCATCTGGATCATGAGTTTGAGTGCGGCATCAACCACCTTTAGCGCGTCTTCTCGCTTCCGATTCACGCTTGCCCATAAGCGAAGCAAGTTAAAACGGTCATTGGCTTCGTATGGTGCTACTTCTACAATCACCTCTTGTGCAGAAGTTGCTTGAAATAGGAAGGAAGCAGCGTGAGAAAAATGTCGTGCTAAGGGATCTTCGATATGGGAACGGATTCGTTCCATGGTATCAGTTAATGGGAGAGGTTCCCGCTCGTGACGAACAGCCGCCAGGGAAAGTTGGGCGAACGCCCAGTCACGGGCCCCTGTGTCGATCTCGGCATGTGTTGCCTTTTCTACCAGCTCGATAGCAATGTCAGGGAGGGTATAGATCAAATCAGCGGCAATATCAATCGCGCGCTCACCTCCAAGCGTGGAGGAATCAATCTGTATGCCAAGAGTACGTATCTGTTCCAGCAGCTCTGGCTCCAATGGAAGCCCCTGTATTCGTTTTGCTTTCGCGATAACAGCGAGTAGATGGAGACGGTCTTCCTTAAGCTCGGTTCTCTGGGCAAGAGCAAGGGCAGCATCATAGTCGTGCAGCGCGGTGCGCGCTGCAACTTCTGAGCGCCAGACCTCTGCCTGGTCAAAATCGCTTATAGCAGCACGTTGAATGCAAAAACGCATCAAATCTTCATCACGATTGAGGTGCAAGGCAGTTTCGATGCCAAGATCTGCCCGATGGCGTACCGGTCCAAGGGATTGGTTGCGCTCCACGATCTTCGTAAAATGATCATCAGGCGAGAGGTAGGTAAGGAGATCCTCGTAGCGCCCAGCCCGAGCAAAGTACTCTGGCAAGTACGTGTTCGCCTCCAGACTATCCGGCTTGCGTAAGAGATCATCTATCAGAGAAGCTTCCACCTGGTCTTTCAGGTATCCTAGGCGACTGGCAGCATATTTTCGAAATGCCTCGGTTACGTAAGTGATTTCATCCTGTTGGGGGGAAATCACCACGAAGCCAATCCCTTGCAGAAGCGCCAGAACGCGTTCTTCTGGAATGTGTGTAATGCGGGTCAGGTCTTGAATAGAATGCCTTTCCAGGCTGAAGGCCAGAATGGCGAGCAGAAGGCTTAATTGGTCATCTTGCATATGAACTGTTCGCCATTCAATGTCGAAGAATTGCGGAAGCTTATTCGGCATATCCTCTAAAAGCTCTTGCAAGGGCGTCCCAGATTGTACGATACGACGTATTGTGGCTAAAAAGATCGGTACGCCTCGGAATGTTCGACGGATCTCTTCAATTGCTTTACGATCGTCAGTGATATCCTCCATGTATTTCATCGCTTCATCCAGGTTAAACCCGGTCAGTGGATACGATTTGACGGATACGCCCCTGGGAAGCAGTGGAGTAATGTGATTTTGGTCGCCACTAAGGAGAAAATGGAAACCAGGGAGACCGAAAGGAAGCATTTCGAGGATCATTTCTCTCGCCTGGGGCTGTCCATCTGGAATATCTTCGATGCCATCAACCAGAAAATAATACCGCTTGTGCCGTGTGAGTCCTTGCAGACGATAGATGCATGTTCTTAAAAAACCATCATCAACCTGACTGATGTCATTCAATTCTTCCTTGTTGAGAGCCCAGTAGATCTGGCCGCAGAGATCGAGGAGGAGAAATTGTGGATCGTATGTCCAACGACTGGTTGGTTTGATAAAGAGCGAGAAGGTTTGGTTCGGATATTTCTTTGCAAATTGAGTAAGCAGTGTTGTTTTGCCAGTGCCCTCTCCACCTTCGATAACCAGTAATTGTGAGCCACCTTCGAAGATGGTATCAAAGATATCCAGAATGTTTTCCCTTTCAACCTGCGGCTGCGGTATTGGCGGAAAACTTCGGCATACAACCGTGACATCCATGATTTCTTCTTTACTCACGCTTCCGGATTTCCTTTCCAGGCAAATAGAAATTCATCATCTTTAGAGGACAAAACTGCTTTGGAGTGACCCCCCTGCCGACCAGACAAGAATCATAGGCTCAAGCTAAATTAGTATAGCATGAACAAGCAAGTAAATCATCAAATTCATAGTGGAAGTCAGGGCTGTTGCAAAGTCGGTTTCCCCTCAAGCGACTAAACGAGCGAGCGCTCTCTCCAGATAGTAGGCAAACTCGCGTCTGGCATGAGCCACGTTGGTTTCTCCTTGTTTGGCAAAGAGGCCAAGCACAATGTTGTTGAGGATGGCCAACATTTCTGGTGCATGGCCCATACGAACCTGCGAGTGATCTTCTTGCATGCTGACATCTCGCCGATGGTGCAAACCATTCTCAATTCCCCAATGTCCTCTGGTCAATGCGAGGAGTCGTTTGGGATCAGCCAGATGAGCCGGTAAACTGGTGATGCCATAGCGTACCTGCGTCTCCGTTTGTCCGAGCGCGTTGGTACTTTGCCGTTCGAGTTTGAACACTTGAGCCAGCCCCGGCCAGTCACTGTAGTCGGCAAGCAGACTGCTGACCATGATCGATCGTTTGTCCAGGCGTCCATGCCCTTTCTCAATGGTACTCGCCTGACGGAAATCCGTCGGCGGGGCCGATGTTCCCGCTCGCTTGCGATGCGGTTGGAAGAGGACTTCAATATCCTCGCGTAATCCTGCTTCATTGTCTTTGACGATCCAGAGGTAATCTCCCTGCGCTTGGACAATCTTTAGACTCAGAGAGCGACGATCAAACATGGCATCTGAACTTCCGACCATCCCTCGCAAATCCATCTGACGCAGCAACCTGGGGGCAAATGTGATTTCACTCCCCTTGTGCTCAACATTCATCTGAGCCAATACCACGCCTTGTTGGGGCAGATAAACCGAAAGCCTATGGACCCCTTCCGTTTCTCCCAACGGGATGGTTCCCCGCAGCGTTTTGCCGTCAATAGCGAGTTGGATACTGCCTCGTTTGCGGCGAGCTGTTCTGATGGCTTGTGCAAAAAACTCGCCCACCACCTGTTCCACCTCATTGGGCTCCACGCCATGTCCCAGGACCCGACTCCAAGTACTGTAATGAGGCATGCGCTCTCGTTTGAGATGGAAGAGCTGACTCAATTCACGTACGCGCAGCTTGGCCCAATGAGCCATCCCACGACTACTATCTTGCCCTGCCAATTTCGCCAGCACCCCTACCATGAGTAGGCTCGCCAATGCATAGCGCACACCTCGTCGATGACGATGATCAGGGATGGTTTGCAAGCGCGCATAAAGCACATCTAAATCAAAGAGCAAGGCTTCATTGGGAAGACGAAGTGAAGCTGAAATTGTTGTATCTTTCATGAAGAGACCTTTCGTTGGTATGATGATCATGTTTCAACCATTCATATCGTGCGAAAGGTTCTGTTTTATTCCCACTCTCCTCAATTTATTCCCGACTCATATACTAATTGGTATGGGAGTCGGGAGCTTACAACAAGCTAGCAACCTGCTAAACTGGTGGGAACAACGGGAGTTCCATCGTCCGACTATGCGGCCTGCCTCAGGAGAGGCAGTGACCCCCTTG
>WNFC01006818.1_pt1 | contig 12586 bp, 12 predicted proteins | sample 5400541 | NCBI WGS metagenome assembly WNFC01 (sample SAMN13153342, study PRJNA577476) | soil metagenome | isolation source: 120 cm saprolite under Douglas fir tree site 2 hole 2 replicate 1 | place: USA:California | collected 2015-04-18
GTTCCTCGCGTCGTTCGCGGATAACGCCCTCATTATCTACCGTGGCCGCGCGCAGTTTCGTGCCGCAAAGCTCGATTCCAATAAAATATGTCTCTGATTTAGGGGACGTGGTCATGGGCAAACATCCGGCGCTAATTTAACTAAGGCAGAACGAGCGAAGCATAGTCGAGGGTATCAGGGGTGTCAAACGAGTGATTCTGCGTGTAAAATAATCACCCAGCGCTCAATTTTCTTCCGAGATTTGCAATTAGAATTTTGTACTTTGTGCTTTGATCTTTGAATCGGACTGTAATCGCTTGATTTAGTCACGCTCAAAGCTCAAAGTACAAAGCTCAAAATTCACTGCGAATTATGCACATCCGCTCAATACTCCTGCCGACGGATTTCAGCGAATGCGGAAACTATGCCCTGTCCTACGCAGCATCGCTGGCGCGCACGTTTGGCGCTTCGATACTCTGCGTGCATGTAATCGAGCCGATGGTGCCGACGGTCGGCTATTCCGGCATGAGTGAACCGCTGCCGATCGCCGACATTGCCGATCAGCTCGAGGACTCGGCAGAACGTGAACTGCCAAAATTTGCGGAATGCGAAGAATGTGCGGGGCTGGAAGTGGAAGAGTTGATTGTTCACGGCGAGGCTGCTTCCGAGATCGTGCGAGTCGCAAAAGAAAGATCTATTGATTTAATAGTGGTTTCATCACATGGACGCACGGGCCTGGGGCGGATTCTTTTTGGCTCGACTGCTGAAGCAATAGTTCGCCATGCGCCTTGCCCCGTGCTGGTAGTGAAGCCGGCGAAAGAAGAAGGCTCTAGTTAGCAGTGAGCCGTGAGCAGTTAGCAGCAATTCGAGATTCTCCATTAGTCGCGACTGCTCACTGCTTACAGCTCACTGCTCACTTTTTCCAGACATGCATCTTGATTTTCTCTCCGACCTCATTGGTCGTTATGGTCTCTATGCCGTCTTCCTTCTGGTGATGATCGAGGGAGATCTTACTCTTTTGCTTGCCGGGGTTCTGGCCCACAGTTACTTTTTCGGCGACCACAGTTTTGCCTGGGTACTGCTTGCCGGCACCCTCGGCGGTTCAGTCAGCGACAATATTGCTTATCTAACCGGTCGTGAATTTCGCAAAGGTGTGCGCGACCTACGCTTCTATCGTGCCGCCAAGCCGCGCATGGAGCGATTGACGAACAACTTCGGCGGACTTTCCATCTTCCTCTCGAAATATATTTACGGTCTGCGCTGGGCTTCATGCATATTTCACGGCGTCGGCAAGATGCCTTACCTGCGCTTTGTGCTACTGTCACTGACAAGCTGTTTTGCGTGGGTGTTTCTTCTCAGCGGCGCCGGATACTTTTTTAGCGGCGCTGTAATCGGGATCATTGGCGACTTCCAACGTCTCGGCAAAGCGCTGTTGGTGATCGTAGTGGTCGGTGTTACAGCATTTTATCTTGCCGAACGTTTTTGGTTATCGCCTAAGGTTGAGGAAGTCGATCCCGAGCGCTTGCAGGTGCTGGAACAAGCGGCCCAGGAAAAGCTGCAAGGCCTGAAGCAGGAATTTCAGGGGCACATTCCATTCAAACAGTCGCGGCAGGGTGAACAAAAGAAGCGCGTGGCAAGGAAAGACAGCAAAAGCGATTTAGATTAGGGGTAAGATTTTCCAAAGGGAAAATCTCTGGTTTTGACAACGTAAATAACAGTTAAGACATGCTAATTGAATCGTCCGCTCCAACTCGTGTCGATCTTGCCGGCGGCACTATCGACATCTGGCCGCTGTATCTCTTTCATCCCGGCGCGGCCACAGTGAACTTCGCCACCTCACTGCGCGCTCATTGCTCGATAAAAACCCGCGACGACGGCCGCATTGTGCTGGAATCGCGCGACCGACAAGTTGCGTTTGAAACTGAGCTGGCCGCCATCGAAGATCTGGCGCGCGAAGAACGGCTCGAACTCATTTCGAAGCTGGTCCATTTTTTCAAGCCCACCACTGGTTTTCATTTGATTGCCAACAGCGAAGCGCCCGCCGGAGCCGGGTTGGCTGGCTCGTCCGCGCTGGCCATCGCCTGCATCGGGGCACTGAATCGCCTGGTGGGAGATCGTTATCAAGCACGCAAATTCATTTCTATTGCCGCGAATATCGAAACCACGGTGATCCACGTGCCGGCGGGTTTTCAGGATTACTACTCGGCACAATTCGGCTCGACTTCGTGCGTGCATTTCCGCGCCGACGGTATCGAACGAGAAAAACTCGAAGTCGATGAGACGAAACTGCAAGACCGCATCGTCATCTGCTACACCGGCGAGCCGCGCCTTTCAGGGACCAACAACTGGGAAATCTTCAAGAAGCATATCGATGGGGACCCGCAACTCTTCGAGATTTTCGATGGCATACGCGACTCGGCATTGCGCATGCGACAAGCGCTGCTGACTGACGATTGGGATGCGGTGCGCGAAATAATGCGTGCCGCGTATCCCAACCGGAAACGGCTGGCGCCGGCAGTGACAACTCCGCAGATGGACCATCTGGTGGAAAAAGCGTTAGCTAACGGTGCGGAAGCAGCAAAAGTTTGCGGCGCCGGCGGCGGCGGTTGCATTGCCTTTCTTTGTGCAGAGGGTCGTAAGGCGGAACTGGAGCGCGCGCTCGGTGCGGAAGCAGGCGCCGAAATTCTCGACTGGAAATTCTCGCGCGAAGGCTTGGTGGTTAAGGAATCATAAACTGCTTTTGGAGTGCGCTGGCTCGACAGCGCTTTCCGTCCACTACGCACGAGGTGCGAAGAAAAGCGGAACTGCAGGATCCCAACTGAATGGCAGCGCGGCCGGCGAAAGCGGCGTCAAGCCGCCGCAGTCCAAATTTGAAGCGCTGCTTCCCAAGAACTCCCTCACCTCATCCACTGATCACGGTTGTCATAATACGCAGGCGAGCGGTCGGGATAGCGCTTCTTGTAGCGGTGATAACGCATGAGTAATTTCTCGTACCGCCTATCTGATGAATGAATTTTTTTGTGCGGCAACTCGCGTAGATAGTCCTCGATCTTAGGCATGTTCCTTGCCGAGAAACGCCAATCATAGTTCCCCAAGTCATAAAGGTTCGCCAGGCCGTAGCCTTTTATGCGGCCTGAAAAATCCACGTAAGGATCGAAGTAACTCCACGTCAAGTCTCGCAGCGATCGAAATAGTGGCTTGCGTCCGTGCAATCCAATATCGCGCGACCGGCCGATCGATCCCCAAAGACCGTCCTGCTGAAAAACAAAAATCACGTGATCCAATAAATCTACCGATTCAATATCCAGCAACAGCGGTGGATACCCGTGTTGCTCCAGAATTACTGCTGCCCCCACCGCGGCTTCCAGACAATGTGCCTGGTTGCGCTTTATAACTTCGCGAAATGATCGCATCGTCCCGCCGTTTTTTTCCCAGTTATATGGCATCAAGCTGAAAAACCGCTGCACGCGTGCGGGAGTATCGAGCCACTCGATAAGTTGCCATTCTTTCCTGGTAAATGACTGCCGTGTCGGTGCTGAATTCATTCGTCTCGAAGAGGACCTCGATACACTTGCTTCCTACGGCCTCCGTGATGTAAGAGTTTAGCTTAACGAATCCATTTAAAGGGCCAAATATCTCAAGCATGGAACCAAAGACCGCGGTTCAGCCGCTGACGCGCGGCGAGCAGGAAACCGAAACGGAAGCGACGCGTTTGATTAAACTAATCGAAGCTGCGATCGCAATCGTTACTGTCCGATCGAGTAGTGAGGTCGATTCGCTTGAAGGCATCGCCGATCGCATCGAACGCGCCGCTCGTGACCTTTCAGTTGCCTTGCGCGAATTGGCCCACGAACGTCGCAGCGCTCAAAACGCGGCTGAATAGCTAGCCCGCGAAATGATTCCGTCACCCGATTTACTTGCAACTTTTGGAGACACCCATGACTTCAATTCGCACTGCAACCATTGACAAACACGCGAGCGCATCCTCCAGCAATCGGAACCCGGCCGTGCCATTGAGCACGAATGCTCATCTGCTCAATTGGGTCGATAAGATGGCCCACTTGACTAAGCCCGACGCCATTCACTGGGTGGATGGCTCGCAGGAAGAGGACGCAGCACTTAAAGCTCAGATGGTGGCCGGCGGCACTTTCACCAAACTCAACGAAGAACTGTGGCCCGGTTGTTACTACGCGCGCTCTGACGCGAGCGATGTTGCCCGCGTCGAGGACCGCACGTTTATTTGTTCGCTTTCAAAAGATGCTGCGGGCCCCACCAACAACTGGGAAGAGCCGTATCAGATGCGCCGTAAGCTAAAAGAACTTTTCGACGGCTCGATGCGCGGGCGCACCATGTACGTGCTGCCGTTCAGCATGGGACCAATCGGCTCGCCCATGTCCCAGATTGGAGTTCAGCTTACCGATTCTCCGTACGTAGTCGTCAACATGCGCATCATGGCCCGCATTGGTTTGCCGGTGTATGCCGAGATTGATAAGGACTACAAACGCGTCGTGCCCTGCATGCATTCAGTTGGCGCGCCGCTGACGGCTGGCCAGACCGATGTGCCCTGGCCCTGTAACAAAGAGAAGTACATCGTCCACTTTCCCGAGACGCGGGAGATTTGGTCTTACGGTTCCGGCTATGGCGGCAACGCATTGTTGGGCAAAAAATGTTTCGCGCTGCGTATCGCTTCCAACATTGCCCGCGACGAAGGCTGGATGGCCGAGCACATGCTGATAGTCGGCGTTGAGGATCCGAAAGGTGAAAAGACTTATGTAACCGCCGCGTTTCCCAGCGCTTGTGGCAAGACTAATTTTGCCATGCTGATTCCGCCCGCAGGTTTCGAAGGCTGGAGAGTTTGGACCGTCGGTGACGATATCGCCTGGATCAAACCTGACGAGAATGGCCGCTTGCGTGCTATCAATCCTGAAGCCGGCTTTTTCGGAGTCGCGCCCGGCACGTCGGTCAAAACAAATCCCAACGCCATGGCGACGCTGGCCACAAATTCTATTTTCACCAACGTTGCGCTGACGCCGGAAGGTGGCGTGTGGTGGGAAGGCATGACCGACGAACCGCCCGCCGAATGTTTGGATTGGCGCGGGCAAAAGTGGACACCGCAAATCGCGAAAGAGACCGGCGCAAAAGCCGCGCATCCAAACGCGCGCTTCACCGCTCCTGCCTCACAGTGTCCGACGATTGATCCGGATTGGGAAAACCCGAATGGGGTGCCGATCAGCGCCATCATTTTTGGCGGACGGCGCGCCACCACCATGCCGCTCGTGTATCAGTCGTTCAACTGGAGTTCGGGCGTTTACATTGGCGCAACCATGGGTTCAGAAATGACTGCGGCCGCAGCGGGCACGATCGGCAAAGTGCGTCGCGACCCGATGGCTATGCTGCCGTTCTGCGGTTATCACATGGGCGATTATTTTCGACACTGGATCCGCATGCAGCGGTCACTCAGCGAAACGCCGCGCATCTTTCATGTGAACTGGTTCCGCAAAGACGCTGAAGGAAATTTCCTGTGGCCGGGATTCAGTGAAAACATGCGCGTCTTGAAATGGATAGTTGACCGCGTTCATGGCCGCGCCCTCGCCAAAGAGACTCCAATCGGGTGGATGCCCCACTATGAAGACATCAACTGGAAGGGACTCGACTTTTCAAGAGAGAAGTTTGAGGAGCTGCAGGAATTCGATCGCCCTGCCTGGCACGATGAAGTCCTGGGGCACGAGGAACTCTTTCTTACCCTGCACGACCGTCTGCCACCGGAGACGATCTACGAACGCGAATTGCTCATCTGTCGTTTGTAGCATTCCGTAGGACAGACATTCTTGTCTGTCCTTATTTTTCACAAGCTACAACTCTATCCCCTCTAAATAAAAGCGAGAGGGACAGACAGGAATGTCTGTCCTACCTATCCCGGGGGCCAGTTTAGCGCGCGACCGCCCAGCACATGCACATGAAGATGAAAAACGGATTGTCCTGCGCCCGCGCCTGTGTTGATGACGGTTCGATAGCCGCTCTCATCAAGACCGGCAGCGTTCGCAACCTGTGCCGCTACGCGCAACAGATGGCCCAGCAGTGCTTCATCTTTTTGTGAAGCCTCATCAAGCGAGTCGAGATGCTCGCGCGGAATTACCAGCACGTGAGTGGGCGCCTTCGGATTAATATCACTGATAACTACTGAGCGATCATCTTCGCGCACAAACTCTGCGGGAATTTCTTTCGCGACGATGCGACAAAATAAGCAGCTTTGTTCCGGCATGTTCTTTCCCAATCCTGTAGGGCAACTGTTAACCAAAGCGGCAAGAAGTTAAGAGTACAACAGTACAACCTTTAGGTTGCCGATCCGATAGCGGCAAGCTAAAGCTTGGACTCTGAACTACTATGCGGTTTCCGCGGTGATTTCGGAATGGGCCGCCTGTGATAACGGCGCCGTCACCGACTCGCGAATGCGTTCGATGTCTGCGCCCAAAGCGCGGAGCTTTGCTTCGATTTTTTCATAACCGCGGTCGATGTGATAGACGCGATCGATAATGGTTTCGCCGTTGGCCACCAGGCCTGCCAGCACTAATGATGCTGACGCGCGCAGATCGGAAGCAATCAATGGCGCTCCATTCAACTGTGTCGGGCCGCTGACGGTGGCGCTGTGGCCATCGATGGAAATGTTCGCGCCCATGCGCTGCATTTCTGACGCGTGCATAAAGCGATTCTCGAAAACAGTCTCTTCAATAATTGCGTTGCCCGTTGCCTGGGTCATCAGTGCCATGTACTGGGCCTGCATGTCAGTAGGAAACTTCGGATACGGTCGTGTGGTAACTGCTTTTGCGGTCAGATCATTCTGGCCAGACACGCGCAGCGTAGTTGCTCCATTTTCCTCAATCTCCACGCCAACTTCGCGAAACTTATTAATGACGGCGGCAAGATGATCGGGCCGGCAATCAGTTATTTCCAAGTCCCCTCGCGTGATGGCCGCGGCTGCGATGAACGTGCCGGTCTCAATTCGATCAGGAATGATTGTATGCTCGCCTGGGCCAAGCGCTTCTACGCCTGCGATCGTTATGGTGCTGGTTCCCGCCCCGCTAATGCGCGCGCCCATTTTGTTGAGCAGGTCAGCCAGATCGCTAATCTCAGGTTCGCACGCTGCGTTGTGCATTACAGTTGTGCCGCTCGCCAGTGTCGCCGCCATCAACAAATTTTCCGTGCCCGTTACGGTCACTTTATCGAAATGAATTTCAGCGCCGATTAGGCGCCCGGCTTTGGGAGCGCGCGCGATCACATTGCCCGCTTCAAGCCGAACCTCGGCGCCCAACTTCTCAAACGCTTTCAAATGAAGATCAATCGGCCGCGTGCCAATCGCGCAACCGCCGGGCAGCGAAACTTTGGCTTTACCAAACCGCGCCAGTAATGGCCCAAGCGCCAGCACCGACGCGCGCATCGTTCTTACCAGCTCATAAGGCGCTTCAAATATTTCTATGTGGTTTGCGCTTATCTTGTGAGTGCGAAGCTCCGGCGTCAGTACAGTCGCGCCAAGGTCTTCGAGCAGGCGACGCTGCGTAATGATGTCGCGAACGTAGGGCAGGTTATGCAGCGTAACTGTTTCAGCGCTCAGCAACGCAGCGGCCATGCACGGCAACGCCGAATTCTTGGCGCCACTGATTGAGATGCGGCCACGCAAAGCCTGACCGCCGCTGATGCGAAACTTGTCCACGCCAACAGATTAGATTAAAACTCAAAAACGTTAAAGCGGGTGCGGACGCGGGGCGGCGAATCAGTTACGCAGGAAGTGTAGGATTAACTTTAGGAAGATCTGAACAAGTCTGAGCTTAGGTGTTTCTACCGCGAAGCGGTTATGTAACCTAGCCCAGGGTTGCCGCGCCGCGCGGCTACCCTGGGATCGAATGAGGAAACAGGCCCTACCCCGAAGGGGTTGCGTTTGTGGGCCAATCGAAGGTCGCAATCAGACACCGACACAACCCCGTTGGGGTAGCTATTACTATCCTTAAAACCGTTACCCAGGGTAGCCGCGCGGCGCGGCAACCCTGGGCTAAGCTACATAACCGCTTCGCGGTACAAATCACGTTCAGGCCTGATCGGGGCTTCCTTCGATCGCGGCGTTACGACAAGTTAAAGCTTATCGGACAAAAATAACGCGGCGCTCAAGAAAGAACGCCGCGTCATAATTGAAACTGAATTACGGTAAAGGCTAGTAGCCGCCGCCGCGTTTCACGCGCACACCGCCATTGGTGGTCATGGCGCGGATTGTGGGCCCGCCAGAGCCGAGGTTGACCGCAATCTCGCGCGTTATTCGTCCCTGCACGGTGACGGGAAAATCAATGCTTAAATTTCCATTCAGGGTGCCGGTTTCCAGATGTGCTGAATAGTTTTCCGGCACTGACATATTGATGCCGCCGTTGGTTGTTTTCACATCCATCTCTTCGCCGTCCCAACGGTCACCCGTCAGTTCTATCGATAGACCGCCGTTAGTCGTGCCTCCATGCACTGCACCGCCGACGTGCCTTAACGAAACGCCACCATTAACCGCCGTGAAATCAAGCCGGCCCTGCACGTCGCTAATCGCGATGCCGCCATTGTGCGACACGAGCGATAGATCTGATCTGCGCGGCACAAAAATTTCGTAGCTGACACTCCAGTAAGCCTCTCTGCGGCTTTCGGGACCAGTCGCAAAAATCTTCGATCCCGCGGTTTCAATGTGCACCTGTCTTGCCAGGTCGTCCGCGTCCGCCTGGGACGCTCCGGAAGCCTGGAGGCGCGCTCTTACTAAAATCTCATTGCGATCCCAACCCTTCACAGACACGCCGCCGTTCTGGCGCGCGTCCACCGCAAGCGTGCCGCTCGGCGCCAATGTTTGTTCCTGGATTTCACAGTGAGTGAAGCGATCGTTCTCCCATTTATCGCGACAACCCATTGCTGCTTTGTCTTGATCCGCAAACGCTGATAATGCAGTCACAATTGTCAGCATGAAAATGAGCGCACTGCGTCGTAGCCACTTGTTCATGTGTGTCTCCTCACGGTTACTTAGTTTTACCAGATTGTTCTTCGCGCGGTTCTGACGACTAAACACCGTGGTGCGGGGAATTGTGGCAAGTTATTGCTGGCAGATAGGCCTAGTCACGCTTCATCAAAGCAACTATGCGGGGAATGCCCTGGAGGTCATCATAAATTTCAACCAGTTCCCATGCGTTTTCGTCGATATGCTGTCTGACAGCATCATGCTGATCAAAGCCCATTTCAAAGATGAGGCAGCCACCACTCTTCAGATAGTCGCTGCTCTCAACCAATAGCCGCCGGATGACTGACAAACCGTCCTCGCCCGCGATCAGCGCAATGCGCGGCTCGAAGTCGCGCACTTCTCTTTGCAGACCGGCAACCGCGCGTTCAGCAACATAAGGCGGATTTGAAACAATCAAATCGAAGCCAGAACCAAAGTCTGGTCCAAGACCTGCAAAGCAATCGGACGTGACGAACGAAAGGCGTTCCTGAACGCCATGACGAGTTGCATTTCGCTCCGCAACTGCCAAGGCCGCGGCTGAAATATCGAGCGCTGTTCCGCGGGCGCCTGGAAGCTTGTGCAGTAATGTGACGACGATGCAACCTGAGCCGGTGCCGACGTCGCAAATGAAGGGCGTCTCGTTTGCCGAAACGATTGACAACGCCGCTTCAACCAACAACTCGGTTTCAGGCCGCGGTATCAATACGTCGCTGTTCACTTCAAATTCGAGGCCAAAGAATTCCTGGCGCCCGGTAATGTATTGCAATGGTCTACTTAGAGCGCGAGCGTCGAGCGACTCGCTAAACTTTTCGACTTGTTCGTCGGTGAGTTCATCTTCCGCGTGGGCGAGGATGTGAGTATGATCTCGATCCAGAACATACATTAACAGCGAACCGGCTTCGCGCCGTTCTTCCGGCACGCCCGCCTTCCGAAGTCTGTTAGCGCCGTGGAGGATCGCTTCTGCTATCGAAGTGCCCATTGCAAGTTCCCGCCGGGAAGACGTTTGGTTCTTTGCCGATCCGCCCTATAATAAGCCGCAAGTAATTCAGGCAAATTTTTCCGCTCGCTCGACTGTGGCGCTTTCCCTATTTTGGGAAGAGAAACCTTATTGGAAGTTTCTTGTTAGCACCACGGTACGAGTCTCGTTCCTCCCGTATACGACAGGACCTCCCGGCCATTTCGGTTGTGGAGGTTCTGGCGTAAAAAAAGGAGTGGTGAGTTTAACAATGTTTCTCTGAGGAGCAAGGGTGGGCGCACTTTCCAAAGCGATTTTGTTATTCTCCCTTAACTGGCTCGACGCTCAGTTGACCATCCTTTGGGTGCGCTTGCACGTGGCCACCGAAGGAAACGGCTTCATGGCCCACCTGCTCAATCACAGCGAAGGTTCTTTCCTGTCAGTAAAACTTACCATCGGCGCCCTGGCCGCCTACACACTTTACCGTTGCGCCGATATTCCCATAGCCCGCCGTGGGATGAAACTGGTGCTGGGCATCTACCTCGTTCTCATGTTTGTTCATGTCGCCACCGGTTTTTCGGCTCTCGGTTGGCACGCCCCCGCTACAGTGCTTACTTATTTCGTTAGCCTGCCCAAAACCTTCTTCGCTATCTTCGCCTGGTAAGACTCCTTCGCACACCGACGATTCGCTTTTTCCCAACGCTCAGAATCTTTCAATTAAAAAGGAACGCAAACCCCTGGGGAACGTGTGAAGAATGCTTGTCTGCTGAGAGCAGGCATTCGTGTTTCTGTGGCTTGCATAGGTTTCAAGGAAAGCCTAGATTTGTCGCTATCGGCAGAGCGATTACACAACCAGATGAAGCATCGCGCAACCTGCCATCGCAGCTTCGGCATCGTAAGAACACGAGTCATAACTAGCGGAATAACCTAATAAGATAAGAGAGAACCAAGCCATGTATAGACTTACAGCACGTCAAATCCTGGTGATTGCTTTGATTTCGGGACTGTTCGCCGCCGGCACAATCGCGGTCGTGGATCGCCTGTCGAATCGCTTGCAGCCGGCTCGCGCCGCGTTTTCCGAAAAGTCGCCCAGCGGCATAACAGATCCGGCAGTAGCCACTGACGAACAAAACAACATCGAGATCTATCGCACCTTATCGCCGGGCGTCGTTAACGTTCATTCAACTTCCTACGCTCGCGACTTCTTCGGTTTCGTCGAACCCCAGGAAGGTTCAGGTTCCGGATCAATCATCGATCAGAATGGCGACATTCTTACCAATTATCACGTGATAGAAGGCGCACAAAAATTGGCCGTGAGCTTTGGCGGACAGAAGAACTACGCTGCGAAAGTGGTCGGGGGCGATCCGGACACAGACCTGGCTGTGATCAAATTGATCGAGACGCCAAAGGAGCCATTAACCATTGTGCCCCTTGGCGATTCTGACAAACTCGAAGTGGGCCAGAAAGTCTTAGCGATCGGCAATCCGTTTGGTCTGGATCGCACCTTGACGACCGGCGTCATCAGCGGGTTGCAACGTCCGATCCGAGCACGAAATGGTCGACCCATCGAAGGTGCCATTCAAACCGACGCTTCCATCAATCCGGGAAACTCAGGTGGTCCATTACTCGATTCGCATGGTCGCATGATCGGCATCAACTCGCAGATTCTTTCACCCTCGGGCGCATCGGCGGGCGTTGGTTTTGCCGTTCCGGTGAATATTGCAAAACGCATCGTGCCAGAACTTGTGCGATCTGGTGAGATCCGCCGGCCTAAGCTGGGCATTACTACCCGCGATGTTGAAGCGCTGAAGAATCAGGTTGAATTGCCGGTCTCAGACGGCGTGTTGATTTACCAGGTGGCGCAGGGAGGCGCGGCTGCAAACGCCGGCTTGCACGGACTTACGCAAACCGAGAATGGCGATGTTGAAATCGGGGACATCATCGTCGGCATTGACAACGAAAAAGTTGCAAACACTGACGACCTGTATCGCATACTAAACAAGCACAATGTTAGCGATCAGGTTCAGGTGCAGATTGTACGCAATGGTCGTCGCACTTCAGTGCCCGTGCGTCTGACAGAAACGCCGGATACACGGCGCCGATAGGGCAATAGGCGTCGGGTGCCAGGTGCCGGGAAAACTGGGTATCAGGTATCAGGTGTCGGGTATCAGACTACTAAGAGAACCGGCACCTGATACGTGACACCTGACACCTGACACCTGATACCTGGCACCCGCCCCGATGGATCAAACCAACCACTTCTTCAATCTCGGTTACGGCTGGCTCTGCAAACATTGCAGCGCCGAAGATTCCGAGCGCCGGCGACAAATGCAGACTGGGCCACGCTCTGCTTCGCGCTCGGATGGAAAAGTAAATTCAGGTTTGCCGCTCGCAAGTTGGATCGACTCATCGCGTCAGGGTTTAACTTGTCGGCGCTGTGGAATTGAGGAAACGATTTCGGGCGGTGGTTCCGGTTCCTGATAGGAGAGACTTCGCTGCAACGGTCCTACAAATTTCAAGAATCTTTGATCCAGCTCTTCGACGCGTAGCGTCGGTAGAATTTAGCCCGGCGTTTTAACGCCGGGTTGAATTCGAAGTTATCCCCGTCGCGTAGCGACGATCGAAAATGGCGCTAGTTCAGG
>WNFC01006820.1_pt1 | contig 12585 bp, 11 predicted proteins | sample 5400541 | NCBI WGS metagenome assembly WNFC01 (sample SAMN13153342, study PRJNA577476) | soil metagenome | isolation source: 120 cm saprolite under Douglas fir tree site 2 hole 2 replicate 1 | place: USA:California | collected 2015-04-18
TCGGACGGTCAAGGTCAATCCCGACGCGCCCCAGCGTGGCTTACGTTTTCGCGCCCTGAAGCAAGGCAAGGTGCTGCTCATGCCGACGCCACGTCTGCGCGAAGGATTCTTGCTTCTGGACCCAGGCCGACTACCCGAAAACAAGTTGTTCGCCGCTTCCAGTATCCGCGGCGCATTGTCCTTGGCGACGCCCGTCGCCCTGGACGATCTGCCGACGATCGACCTGCTCGTCTTCGGCTCGGTGGCCGTCACCTCAGGTGGCGACCGCGTCGGCAAAGGCGAGGGCTACGCCGAGTTGGAGTTCGCCGTGTTGCGCACGCTCGGCCGCATACCCGAGGACGTGATCATCGCCTCCACAGTGCACGACGCCCAGGTAGTCGACGCCCTACCACGCGAGCCATTCGACGTTACGCTCGACCTGATTTGCACCCCCTCGCGCACGATCTGCGTCGCAAAGCGTGGTCCTCGACCTGAGGGCATTCTGTGGCACCTGCTGCCCGCTGAACGTCGCGCCGAAATGCCCATCCTGGAGGAATTGCATCGTCGCCAGACTTCTTGACAGGTCGCGGGCAGCGATCTAAAACGGCACTGATGGCCCTGGAGAGGTTGGACCATCAGGCCACATGGTGAACTAGCGCCGCGAGTCGCAACCACAACGGGGAGGTTCAAATGGCACTGAGGAACGCAGTTGGGCAGCCACCCGCTAGCGCGTCAGAGGGGCTGTTTCGCAATCGCTGGGTGATCCTACTGTTCAGCGTCATCAGCATGGTGGCGGTCGCCAACCTCCAGTACGGCTGGACGCTGTTTGTGCCGCCGCTGTCGAAGCAGCTTGGCCAGGATCAAACGCTCATTCAGGTGGCGTTTACCGTCTTCGTGCTGCTCGAGACGTGGCTGGTTCCGTTCGAGGGCTTCCTCGTCGACAAGTTCGGGCCGCGCTTGCTCGTCATGGTCGGTGGCGTGCTCGCCGGACTTGGTTGGGTCGGCAGCGGCTATGCCAATTCGCTCACCTCCCTGTACCTGGCCTACGCGGTGGCTGGTCTCGGCGCAGGGATCGTGTACGGCACCGCGATCGGCAGCGCGCTGAAGTGGTTCCCCGATCATCGTGGATTCGCGGCGGGTCTGACGGCCGCCGGCTTCGGCGCAGGCTCGGCGCTGACCGTGTCGCCCATTGCCAACATGATCGATACCGCCGGTTACCAGGCCGCATTCATCCAGTGGGGCATCATCCAGGGCGCAGTCGTCCTCGTTGCGGCGCTATTCCTGAGTGCCCCGCCGGCTGGTTGGGTGCCCGCCGGCTGGGACCAGGTCAAAGAAAAGCTCGGCGCGACGAAACGTCAGTCGAACCGCGACTTCCTGCCCGCGCAGATGGCGCGCACGCCACAGTTTTGGGTGATGTACCTGATGATGACCATGGTCGCCACTGGCGGCTTGATGGCCACTGCCCAACTGAGCCCCATGGCGACCGACTTCGGCGTAGACAAGGTGCCGATAAGTTTCTTGTGGATCGCCCTGCCGGCGCTCCAGTTCGCCCTGGCTGCCGATCGGGTGGTCAATGGCTTCTGCCGACCTTTCTGGGGCTGGGTTTCGGACCACATTGGCCGTGAGATGACCATGACCATCGCCTTTGGTCTGGAAGCCATCGCCATCTTCGGGTTGATCACGTTCGCCAGGGACCCGGTGCTGTTCGTCCTGTTTAGCGCGTTCACGTTCTTCGGCTGGGGCGAGATCTACTCGCTCATGCCCGCCACCTCGGGCGACTTCTTCGGACGCAAGTACGCGACCACAAACTACGGGTTCCTGTACACGGCCAAGGGGACGGCCTCGGTGTTTGTGCCGATCGGCTCGGCTCTCGCCGCGGGCAAGGTGTTCGACTTCCGAGCGGACATCCTGTTGCTGCTCGGCGGTCTCGTGGTGTTCTTCACCATCTTCATCGCCCCAACGCTGCTGCGCATGGACTTGAGCTCGACCACGCGGAGTGTGCTGTACCTGGTGGGTGCGGTGCTGGTGTTCTACGGCCTGGCCCTGACCGTTGTGCCCGATGCCATCTGGACGCCGTTTGGAGCCAAATTCAACGTGCCCAACATCGGCTGGGGCGGCGTGTTCACCGTCGCGGCAATCTTCGACGTTTGCGCGGCGCTGATCGCCTTTTTCATTCTGCGGCGGATGCGTGTCCCGCGCGGCGGCGAGGAGCCAGTGTCCGCGGAAGCGCCGCGGGTCTCGCGCCCGGTTACGGCGGGCGCTGCCGACTAAGACACACCAACGCCTGTCGGCGACTCAACAAAACGGGCAATGACGTCGGCCGCCTGCGCGACGGCCGCGTCTGCAGCCTCGCGCTCCTCGGGTCGAAACGTAGCCAGCACGTAGTCGGCCGGGTCCATATTGCCTGGCGGTCGGCCGATGCCAATCCGCAAACGGCGGAACGCGCCGGTGCCTAGCCGTGCCATGACGTCGCGCAGTCCGTTGTGGCCGCCATGTCCGCCGCCATCTCGCTCGCGGACTTCGCCCAACGCCAGGTCGAGATCGTCATGAACGATCAGCAACCCAGTGGCAGTGGGCCGCCAGCGTTCGACCGCTTTCAACACGATGTCGCCGCTGTCGTTCATGAAGCCGTCGGGCAGGACGAAACCCGAGCGGGTCATCGGCACGGCGATCAGGCCGGGGGCGGCGCGTAAGCCAAGTCGTGCGACGGCTTCGCCGACAGCGCGCGCACCCAGATTGTGCCGCGTTCGCTGGTACCGCCGTTCGGCATTACCCAGACCGACGACGACGCGCGTGGACGGGTTGCCTGTCGCGAGACGGTTCGAAGCCATCATCCAGAAGCTAGCAGAATCAAAAAAAGGGCCGGCCCAGTTGGGCCGGCGCCTTTTTCCTCGTAGTCTTAAAGAAGTCGTTTACTTCTTACCGTTGGCCGACGCGCCGTCGTTCGCAACTTGAACGCGGATCTGGCGCGGCTTGGCATGCTCAGCCTTGGGCATAGTCACCAGCAACATACCGTTGCGATAAATCGCCTCGACGCGGGCCGGGTCAACCGCCGAGCCCAGGCGCAGCGAGCGACGGAACTTGGACGGGCCAAATTCCTGCCAGATCGTCTTGGCACCCTCAGGCACGCTGAACTTCAGCTCGCCCTCGATCACCAGGGTGTCGTCGTGGACGGTGACGTTGATGCTTTGCTCGTCGAGACCCGGAGCGAGCAACGCCGCCTGGTAGCCCTCGGGCGTCTCCCACACGTTCACCGGCAGCGACTGGAAACCAGCCGAGCCGTTCCCGGTGGTGCCTTCGTGGGCGAATGCATCGTCGAAAACACGGTCAACCCATTGCCGAAGTGGAGTGTTCATGCCGCCGTACGGGCGGGTCCGCCACAGATCGATAGCCATATTTTGATGTGTCCTCCCTGCTGGGATTCTGGTGTCCACCTGCTCGGTGGATCTATGCCCAATGATGCGCTGGCGCGTATTAGAGGCCTGTTGACGACCTGTAAGACGACCGCAAACGTTGCGTTAGAGGACCATTAGCGGCAACGTAGGCCCGTCAGGGGCGAACGGCTAGCTGACGTCGATGCGCTGGACCCACTTGACCCAGCGATACCCGCGGTGGCCCGGGACGACAAGTCGGATCGGGTAGCCATGGCCCGGCGAGAGGACTTCGCCGCCGACGTGAGTGGCCAGTGCGGCGTGTTCGAGCTCTACCAGAGGCAGCACGATCTGATGGCCGGTGATCGAGGTGATCGTGGCGATGCTGGCTTCCTTAGAAACGCCCGCGGCGCGCACGACATCGAGGAACCCGACGCCCGACCAGATCTGTTCCGACCACCAGCCGCTGGTGCAGTCGAGCACCGCCTGGACCTCCCGGCGTGGAAATGACGCGACCAACTCGAACAGGCTGAACTCTCGGCCTTGCACGCCGAGCCGCCACTCCTGGACACCGATCGACGGGACGCTGTCGAGCAGCCAGATTTCGGCGGGGAAGTCGTTGGCCGAAAACGAGGTCGTCGGCTTCGATCCGGAGATCAAACGGACCGCCGGCGCGAGGCGCTCGATCGCTTGCCAACCCACGAGCGTGGCGACGGCCAGCGAGCCCACACGCAGGAGCGAGCGGCGTGAGACGACTGGCGCGCTGGCGGCGTTCTGGCGCTTGCGCTTGAGCATGTGCCAGCCGACAAACGGCAGCAGGCCGATGCCGAGGGCCACGTGGATGTTCATCGGCGAGTAGCCCCACAGCAGATCGAACGAGATCAGATTAAGCGTCCACGCCAAACCCAGCACGAGCGTGCCGATGAGCGCTACCGCGCCGATACTGCCCCACACGATCGAGCGATCCCACTTTCGGCCCCGTAATCGCCGCTTGAGCGAAGCAATCGAGATTGCCTGCTTCCAGCCGATCAGCAAGATGACCGCAACCCCCAGGGCACGATGCACGTCATACAGGGGCGCTGCCACGGCCGTCGGCCATGCCCAGCCCAACAAACCGCCCAGCACTTGCGCCAGCAGCAGCGCCAGAAGGAGATCGTTGGTCAACCGCCTAGGCATGCCGATTACATGTCATCCTGAGGAACGAAGGATCCCTTGTCGCGACGCGAAGAGTACCGCGCCTTGGCGATGTCCGCCGCGAAATGGAATCAATGCCTGCCGCCGCTTCGCTGTGGGAATCAACACTCCCTCGAGCGGGTTGAACTTCTTGTGAGCACCATGATGAATCCGTGGCTGGGAACTCTCACCTGGCCAAAGTACGAAACTTTACAATGGTGCTATCAAGGTTTGACCGGGCATGAAAGCCTGGTCGACCGGGAGGATTGTCCTTGATTCCGCTCGAACGTTTCACCGAAGAGGCGCGAGAAGCTCTAGCACGTGTCCAGCAGCTGCTGCTCCGCCTGCGCCATAACCAGCTCGATGCCGAGCATCTGCTGCTTGGCCTGCTCGGCGAGCCCGACGGTCTCGTGAAGGCCGCCTTTCAGAAGCTCGATGAGTTTCAGCCCGCGCTGTTGCTCGAGTGGCTACGCACTGAGCTGAGCCACCGACCTGTCGCCACACAGACGAATGCCATCTACATCACCGCGCGAGCAAAAAGCGCGCTCGACCAGGCGCTCGCCGACGCTCAGCAACGTGGCGACCAGTTCGCCGGCACCGAGCATCTGCTGCTGGCGTTGCTCGCCGATCCAAATGACGAGCTGACCCAGGCTGCGCAGAGCGCCGGCTTGCACCGCGACGTGCTCGCCCGCGCCTTCGACGAAGTCCGCGGCGGTCGAACCGTCGACAGCCCGACCGCCGAAGGCAGCTTCCAGGCGCTCGAAAAGTATGGGGTCGACCTCACCGCGCTGGCCACCGAGGGCAAGCTCGATCCGGTCATTGGCCGCGAAGATGAAATCTTGCGGCTGATGGAGGTCCTGGTGCGACGCACCAAGAACAATCCGGTCCTGGTTGGCGAGCCGGGCGTAGGCAAGACGGCAGTTGTCGAAGGCCTCGCCCAGCGCATCGCCTCACGCCAGGTGCCTGAGCCACTCGAAGGCAAGCGCGTCGTCGCCGTGGACATGGGCTTGCTTATCGCTGGCGCCAAGTTTCGCGGTGAGTTCGAAGAGCGGCTGAAATCAGTTATCGCCGAGACGAAAGCCTCGAACGGCAAAGTCGTTTTGTTCGTCGACGAGCTACACACGCTTGTCGGCGCCGGGAATGCCGAAGGTGCGCTGGACGCGGCCAACATGCTCAAGCCAGCGTTGGCGCGCGGCGAGCTACGCATGATCGGCGCGACCACGCACGACGAATACCGCGAGCGCATCGAAAAAGATGCCGCGCTCGAACGCCGCTTTGCGCCTGTCTTCATCGACGAGCCATCGCCGGCGGAGGCGCTCCAGATCCTCGAGGGTCTGAAGACGCGCTACGAGCAGCATCACCAGTTGGGCATCAGCCAGGAAGCGCTCGAAACGGCCGTGCGGCTCAGTGGGCGCTATATCCAGGACCGCAATTTGCCCGATAAAGCGATCGACCTGATGGACGAGGCCGCCGCCAAAGTTCGGCTGCGGACCGCCGTCGAACAGGCCGACAGTCCCGCCTCGCGCATCAAACGCCTCAAGGTCGAAGAAGATAAGGCGTGGCAGGACCGCGACTACGAAGCCGCGGCGCAGGCCAAAGCCGATCGACTTCGCCTCGAAGAGGAGAACCCCGAAGCGCTGGCGCAGATCGAAGGCCGGGTGCCAGGCGCGACGGTGACGCCTGAGGACGTGGCAGCAGTAGTCGCTACCTGGACCGGGGTGCCGGTCAAGAGTCTGTATACGGAGGAAGCGGCCAAGCTGCTGCACCTTGAAGACGCGCTGCACGCCCGGGTGGTCGACCAGGACGAGGCGGTCGCGGCCGTTGCCGACGCTATCCGACGTTCACGCTCGGGGCTCGGCGATCCGAAGCGGCCAATTGGCTCGTTCCTGTTCCTCGGCCCCACCGGTGTCGGCAAGACCGAGCTGGCCAAGACGCTGGCCGACTATCTGTTCGACGACGAAGATGCCTTGCTGCGGCTGGACATGTCCGAGTACATGGAGCCGCACACCGTAAGCCGCCTGTTCGGTTCGCCGCCAGGCTATGTCGGCTTCGACCAGGGCGGGCAGCTGACCGAAGCGGTCCGACGGCGGCCATACCAGGTCATCCTGTTCGATGAGGTCGAGAAGGCGCATCCTGAAGTATTCAATGCGTTGTTGCAGATCCTCGACGACGGGCGATTGACCGACGGCCATGGTCGGACGGTGGACTTCCGCAACACGGTGGTCATCATGACCTCGAACGTCGGCTCAACACGAGCCTACGAGAAGCGCCGCGACACGCTCGGCTTCGGCACCTCGGTCGAGGTGCGTGAGGATGAGCAGATCGAGCGACGCCTCAAGGAGGAGCTGAAGCGGACGTTCCGGCCCGAGTTCTTGAACCGCATCGACGAAGTCATCGTGTTCCATCGGCTACCCGAAGCAAGCCTGTTCCGGGTGGTGGACAAAATGCTCGACGAGCTGCGGACGCGCCTGGCCGAGCGCCAGCTCTCGCTGGAGCTGACCGACGAAGCCCGCGGCTGGCTGGTCAAGAACGGCTACGACGAAGCCTACGGCGCACGGCCATTGCGGCGGTTGATCCAGAAGGAAGTCGAAAACGCCCTGGCGCGCAGAGTGCTAGGCAGCGACTTCGCCGAAGGTGAACGCATCATGGTCACCGTCGACGAGGACCGTCTCGCCTTCGAGCGCCTTGCCGGCTTGCCTGATGTTCACCCAGTGGCCGAACCAGTCATCACCGAAGTAAGTCAAGCCGCATAAGGTGCCATTTAGCGTTCGCCCGGTCGCGGCCGAGGAACTGTCTGGCCCACTTCTGGACCAGGCGTTGGCCGTGTTCGCGGGCGCGCTGGGTTTTCAACGCCGGCACGCACGCGTGACGAGCTTTGCTGGCACGATTGACCGCCATGCGTTGTATGGCGGCTTTCGTGCATTCGGCGCATTCAACGCGGACACGAAACTGGTCGGCTTCAGCTACGGCTATACCAGTGTGCCCGGACGCTGGTGGCGCGAGACCATCGCTGGCCCACTCACCATCGCGCAACGCGAGTACTGGCTGACTGACGCCTTCGAGCTGGCCGAGCTGCACGTACACCCATCGGCCCAGGGCCTCAAGCTGGGCAGCCAGCTGCACGACCTGCTCTTGCACGGCCTGCCACACCAGACCGCGCTGTTATCGGTCATGCACCGCAGCCAACGCGCCCGCCACCTGTACCACAGCCGCGGCTGGCAAACATTGGTCGACGAGCTGCGTTTTCCAACCGAGCCGCGGACACCCTTTAGCCTCCTTGGACTGGTCATGAGTCGTGAGTCGTGGGCCGCATAGACTCAAGTCTCAAGACTCACGACTTCGTCAAAAGGGGACATGGCCATGCATATCGGCTTTATCGGTCTGGGGATGATGGGCAGCCACATGGTCGCCAACTTGCAGAAAGCTGGCCACGACCTGGTCATCTTCGACGTGCGCCGCGAGGCTGGCGAGCCCGCCTTGAAGCGTGGCGCACGCTGGGCCGAGACGCCGGCGGACGCCGCCCGCCAGAGTGAGATCGTGATGACCTCGCTGCCCGGGCCAAAAGAGGTTGAGCAGGTCGTCCTGGGCGACAACGGGGTCATTCACGGCGCACAGCCCGGCAGCTTCTATGTCGACGTGTCGACCAGCTCGCCGACGCTGATTCGCCGCATCCACAACGTCCTCGGCGAACGCGGCGTCAAGGTTGCCGATGCCCCGGTGAGTGGCGGCGTGGTCGGGGCCGAGGAGGCCTCACTGCAAATCATGGTCGGGTGTGATCCAGACGTGTTCGAGCAGATCAAACCAGCCCTGCTCGGGATTGGCGACAAAATCGCCTACATCGGCGAAGTGGGCGCGGGCGAGGTGGCCAAGTTGGTCCACAACCAGATCGCGCTGGTCGTCCAGCAAGTCGTCGCCGAAGGTCTCACGCTGGGAACCAAAGCTGGTATCGCGCCGGAAAAATTGCTCGAAGCGATTCGGGGCGGCGCGTACGGGCGCGGCAATGGCGGCGTCGGGTCGAGCATGGAGAACATCATCCTGCAGGGCGGCTGGGATGCGCCGCGCTTTGCCCTCGCGCTGGCGCGCAAGGACCTCGGCCTGGCCACCGACCTGGCCAGCGAATTCGGCGTGCCCATGCCCCTGGCCGCGGTTGCCGAGCAGAACCTGATCGAGTGCCTCAACCGCGGTTGGGGCGGCAAGGACATGACCGCCGCGTGGGCCCTCCAGGAGGACCGGGCACACGTCCAGGTGCGCGCGACGAGCGGTGCTACTGCGTCGTCGCCATAGGCTTCGCCTGGACAATAGCTTGTAGAGGCCGCTGCGCCTGGCGCATGGCGTAGCGGTGATTGAACGCGAACGCTACCTGGGCTAGCGGGTGGACGAGTCGCGGCAGAGGATTATCGGCCGCGAGCTCCTGCTCGTTGCGCACCACGACCATGTTCGAGCGCCGCTCCTCAAAGCTGTAGCGAATGTAGCCACGCATGCGGAAGCGTCCGCTCAGGCTCACCTCCACGGCGGTCTCCTGAAACAGTGGTGGTTCATGGCGGACTACCGTGATGTCCCAATCCAGCAGGTAGGGCAGCAGCGCCTTGACGCGCGCCGTGGCGTGCGAGCCCACATGTATCTGACCTACAGGCTCGTCGACACTGACTTTCTTGAAGACAGGAAACCAGTCTGAGAACGTTCGCGCGTCGGTGACGTAGTGGAAGACGGTCTCGATGGGACCCTCGACGCGCCACTGGTGACTTAGCCGATAGACGTCAGTGTGCATATTCATTGCCGAGTGGATAAAAACTCCACCAGCGCAGCGGTCTCCTGGGGCGTTATGGTCGCGCCGTAGGCTGGCATGTTTCGCCCGCCGTTCAGGATGCGCCAGGTCAGCTCATCGGTCGACAGCCGTTTACCCACGGTCGTCAAGTCGGGCCCGCGCTGGCCACCGACTCCAGCGATGCGATGACAATTAATGCAGCCGCGCTGCTCGAACACCAATGCTCCCTGGGCCGCGGTCGGGCTCAGTCCTTGCTTGACCTGCGCCGGCAGTGCCAGATTCCCGAGGTCCGGCGACCACGGCGCGATGGAGCCAAGGTTCACCAGGGCCGCGATGCTGACGCCTGAGAATACGACGATGCCGATAGCCCACGGCCGGCGCCGCGGACTGCGCTCGCCGAATGGCGCCGCGAACGGCAGCAGGACAAACAGCAGCCCGAGCATCAGCGGGAAGCCAATAATGAATGCATCCTCGATCGCCGGGGGGATCAGCGCCAGCAGCGCGAAATACCACAAGAAGTACCAGTCCGGGCGCGGATAGGCCTGGACCACAGTCGGATCGGCCTTGTTGCCCAACTCGGGTGGACCGAGCCAGATGGCCAGCGCCAGCACGACCGCGCCCACCGCCAGTGCGAATACCACGTCTTTCCAGCCCGCGTCGGGCCAGAACGGGACGCCGATCTTATGCACGAGCTCTTCATAACGCTTTCGGTACGTCTTCGGATCGACGACGACGCCCGGCACGGGCGGCTCGGAAACGCCGTGGCGCAGCACCAGGTACAGATGCACGCCCAGCAGACCAAAAATAACAGCTGGAATCATGAACACGTGCGTGGCATAGAAACGGGTCAGCGTTGCGCCGCCGACCGAGTGGCCAGCGAACAGGACACCCGTTAACCAGTCGCCGATGACCGGCGCTCGTGCCGCCTGGGCCGCGCCGACCACCACCGCCCAGTACGCGTCCTGGTTCCAACGCAGGAGCTGCCCGGTGAAAGCCATGCCGAAGGTGAAAACCAGCAGCATCGTGCCGCTCAGCCAGTTGACTTCACGCGGGAACTTGAACGCACCGATGAGAAACACCTGCGCAGCGTGCATCGATACCAGTAGCACCATCGCCGACGCGCCCCAGAAGTGGATGCCGCGCACCACGTTGCCCAGAACAGCGCCGTTGGTAATGAAGTCCAGGCTCTCGTAGGCGTGGTCGGGCGTTGGCACGTAGGTAAACGCCAGCGCGACGCCGGTTACCACCTGCACCGTGAAGGCGATCAAGGTGGCGCTGCCGATCGTGTAGTCCCAGCCGGTGGGCGGGACGGGATGCTCGATGATTGGCTTCAGGTTCGCGCTCAGCCCGAGGCGATCGTCCAGCCAGTTGATGATGGCTTTCATGTCAACCCTGGACGATGGTCTGCTGCAGTGGCCTGGTGAGGACCTGCACGCGTTGGCTGTCGCCGATGCGGACCGAGTAGCGCACCAGTGGTCGAGGCGGCGGGCCGCCAGCCACGCTGCCGTCGGCGTAATAGACGCCGCCATGGCACGGACACAGGAACAACTCGGCGCCGGCGCGCCAGTTCACCGGGCAACCCAGATGGGTGCAGTTGAGACCAAACGCTGTGAAATCGACCTGGCCCGTGCGCCGTAACCACACGGCGGTGCGCGACGTCTGGCCGGCCCAGGGCAGGGAAGACGGCTCGTCGAGCGCAACTTCGACAGTTTCGCCGATCTTGAAGGTGTCGACCGCGCCCAGGTCGCGCCATACCTCGGGCGGAGGTTGCAGCAGTGGGCTCAACAAGTAGGCCACGATCGGTACGCTGACCACGGCCGCCGCCAGACCGCTGAGCGCCAGGCTCACGCGGCCCAGGAACCGACGCCGGCTTACTGACAGCTCTTTTTCAGCCATGTCGTAGCTCTCGAATCCAGCCAAACAGCCCGAGTGCCAGCAGCAGCACGCCCAGCACAGACAGGGCGAGACTCGTGGCAACGCCAAACGCCATGAGCGACACAGCTGCGCCGACCGTGACCGGCCAGATGCTCGGCGCTGGCAGGTGTTCCATCAACTGACCAATCCGAGCAGATAGACCAGGCTGAAGATGACAACCCAGACGCCGTCCACAAAGTGCCAGTAGATCGAGACGGCATCAACGGCTACCCGCCGTCGGCCACCGCGAAAATCACCCGCTCTCGCCAACGCGCCGATCACGCTCAGTGCAATCAGGCCGACGAGCACGTGTAAACCATGGAAACCGGTCAAGGTGAAGAATGCCGAGGTAAAGAGATTGGTGCCGATCGTGATGCCGTCGGCGTAGAGCCGCGCGTACTCGGTGAGTTGACCAATCAGGAAGACCGCGCCCAGACCGATACTCAGCACCCACCAGGTGAGGAAGCCGCGCTGATCGTCCTTCGCCATGCGGCGCTCGGCCAGATACACGGTGCCGCTGCTGGCGAACAGGAACAGGCTGAAAATGAGCGTGCGCGGAACGTCCAGGTCGTGCGGGCCAGGCCCAGGACTCCGCGTTCGATATTCGAGATAGGCCACGATCAGCGCGCCAAAGAAGGTGATTTCGCTAAAGATGAAGGCCGCAATCCCAACGATTTGCGCTCTCCACAATCGGGTTCGCTCAGGGAGTGGCTCAGATGGCACAACGCCCGGATGCTGCAAATCCCAGAGAGGTCGGGCAGTGGCGATGGCCGGCAGGGCGACAAAGTTGTAGGCGGGCGGCGGAGACGAGGTCGCCCACTCCAAGGTCCACGCATTCCACGGGTTATCCCCAGCCAACCTGCCGCGCCGTAAGGTCCACAGACCATCCCAGAGCAGTACGAGCACGCCAATGCCCATCAGGAACGCGCCGATCGTCTCGGCAAAGTTGAGCGCTCCCCAACCCGGCAGATCCGGGTACGTATACGTGCGCCGCGGCTGACCCATCAGGCCGGTGATGTGCATCGGAAAGAACGTCAGGTTGAAGCCAACCACCATCAACCAGAAGTTCCACTTGCCGAGACGTTCGTCCAACAAACGGCCAGTGATTTTGGGGAACCAGTAGTAGGTCCCAGCCATGATTCCGAAGAGCGAACCACCATTCAGCACATAGTGGAAATGCGCCACCACGTAGTAGGTATCGTGGGTCTGCCAATCGACCGGCACCGTCGCAAAGTGGACACCGCTGAGCCCGCCAACCGTGAACTGAACGATGAAGGCCAGCGCGTAAAGCATGGGCACGTTTAACCGGATGCGTCCGCCCCACAGCGTTGCCAGCCACGAAAAGACCTTGATCCCGGTCGGCACCGCGATGGCAAAGCTGGT
>WNFC01006821.1_pt1 | contig 12585 bp, 10 predicted proteins | sample 5400541 | NCBI WGS metagenome assembly WNFC01 (sample SAMN13153342, study PRJNA577476) | soil metagenome | isolation source: 120 cm saprolite under Douglas fir tree site 2 hole 2 replicate 1 | place: USA:California | collected 2015-04-18
TCGTGAGCGTCTACGGGTACGAATTCGTGCACCGGCTGCAGGCGGTTGGCTCGGCCGTTCTCATCGTCCTGTTCGCCGTCCTGACCGTGCGGATCTTCCAGCACCATGTGGTCCTGGCGCATAACACGGTCCACGGAGGGGCGCTGCTGGGCGCGTTCATCCTCATGGTGACCATCTCTCTCAGCGCGGGAATCTCCTGGGCGACCTACGCCTCCGACTACAGCCGCTACATGAAGCCCACATCGTCGAAGGCGGCTATCTTCTGGCTCACCATGGCCGGCCTGACCGCCTCCTACGTGTGGGTGGAGACCATCGGGCTGGCCGGCGCCAGCGTCCTGAGCAACCAGACCGCGGCGGGCGTGCGGACGCTGATGGGCGGCGGCCTGCTCGGCGTCCTGGCGCTGATCGCGATCGTCTTCGGGGCCATCGCATCCAACTCGATGAACGACTACACCGGGTCACTGGCCTTCCAGGCGATGGGCGTCCGGGTGAAGCGGCCGATCGTCGCCGGCATCGTGGCGGTTCTCGCGTTCGCGGCCATCCTGTGGATGAACGCGGGCAATACCTCGGGAAAGTTCACGAACCTCCTGCTGTTCATCGGCTACTGGATCGCGCCGTTCTGCGCGATCGTGATGATCGACTGGCACTACGAGAAGGACAAGTACACGCCCGGCTTCCTGCGCAACGCGCTCGCCTTCCGGAATCTGCGCAACGGCTGGCCGGCGCTGGTGGCCTTCGTCGTCGGCTTCGGTGCCATGGTGCCGTTCATGAACACCACGATCATCGAAGGGCCGGCAGCCAAGGCCCTGGACGGCGCCGACCTGGCCTTCTATGTCGGGTTCGTGGTCGCCGGGGTTCTCTACTGGGTGCTGCGCCGCAGCGTGGCGGACCCGGTGCCGGCCCCGGCGCTGGCCGCGGCGGAAACCGGCTCAGCCCTGGGCGGCCATGGGGAGTGACGCACCGGTCGGTCTGTCCGCCCGCCTGCATGGCGAATGCGAGCGCATCTGGGCCGGCCTGCACGCGCATCCGTTCCTGCGCGAGCTAGCCACCGGGAAGCTGCCCCTGGAGAAGTTCCGCTTCTTCATCGAGCAGGACCTGCTCTACCTGCCGGACTACGCCCGTTGCATGGCCGTGGGGGCCGCGAAGTCACGGACGGAGGCCGAGCTGGAGTTCTTCACCAGGGAACTGGAGGGGACCATCGGCCTGGAGATCCCGAACCAGCGGCGCACCCTGGGCCAGCTGATCGAGCTGGACGCGGCCGACCGGGGCGGGGCGCTCGGGATGGCCCCGGCCAACGTGGCCTACACCAGCTACATGCTGGCCGTGGCGGCGCACGGCGGTCCCCTGGAGATCCTCGCTGCCATCCTGCCCTGCTCCTGGAGCTACGTGGAGATCGCCGAGCGCCTGGCGGGCGAGATCGCGGATCACCCCGTGTACGCGGACTGGGTCCGCTTCTACCTGACCGATGAGATGTCGGACTTGGTCCGGGCCATGCGCGAGAGCTTCGACGCGGCCGGGGAGGCGGGCCTCAGCCCGGCACTCCGGCAGCGGCTGGCGGAGATCTTCGCCATGAGCTCGCGGCTCGAGGGCTCGTTCTGGGACATGGCCTACACGCTCGACCAGTGGCCCGATCTGCTGGACGGCCCGGGCCCGCAAGTTGACAACAGGAGAGCCCCTCGCATATAAGATCTCATATCTGATGTTTTGAGGAGATCGGATCACCGTGGACATCGTTGACCCCGGGTTCGCCGCTCCAGTGCTGGACAACGTCGATCTCGACCGGGCGGTGGACCTGGTACGGCAGGTCTGCCGCATCCCGAGTGTCCTCGGCGACGAGGGTGGGCTCGCCGCATTCCTCGCGTCCGTGATGCGGGAGTCCGGTTTCGAGGCGGTGGACCTCCAGCCCGTGCTTCCCGGGCGGCCCAATGCCATCGGCGAGGTCAGCTTCGGCTCCGGGCGGCGGGTTGTGCTCACCGGCCATACCGACACCAAGCCCGAGTCCCACGGGTGGCGGCGGGCGGCCCCGTTCTCCGGCGACCTCATCGACGGCGCCGTCTACGGTCACGGTGTCATGGACATGAAGGCCGCGCTCGCCTGCCAGATCGTCGCGATCGAGGCGGTCAGGGCGAGCGGGCTGCCGCTCTCCGGCACGCTCGCGATGGCGGCGGTCGCCGATCACATGGGCGATCAGGCCGGTTCGATCGCCTACTTCGACGCTCATCCGGCGGACCTGTGCGTCCTCGGTGAGCTCACCGACAACCAGGTCTGCCTGGGACATCGCGGCCGGTACTACTTCGACGTGACGGTGCTGGGCCGCTCGGCGCACACCTGCCACAAGCACGCCGCGGTGAACGCCAACACGCTGGCCGCCCGGGCCGTGCTCGCGCTGGACGCCTCCCGGCTGCACCCGGACCTGCCGGACGAGGTCGCCGACCTGTTCGGCACGGAGACCTACATCGTCCCGGGCAGGATCTACGGGGGCCTGGCCCCCGGGGGCCCGTCGATGATCCCGGACGAGTGCGTGATCCGGGTCGACTGCCGGCCGCAGCCGGGGGTCACCGTCGCGCAGGTGCGCGCCGAAGTAGACCGGTGCCTCGCGGAGGCGAAGCGGGCCGACCCGCGTTTCGCCGCGGAGGTCACCCTGGCCGACGTCAAGAGCGGCTATCTGGCCAGGCCCGCCGACGAGGTGGTGCGGCTCATGGTCGACGCGGTCCGCCAGGTACGGGGCGCCGAGCCCGCGCTGGTCACGGAGAACTGGCTGGGGGACACCGCCAGCTTCGGCGAGAAGATCCCGACGGTGATCTTCGGTCCCGGCGGGCCACCCGTGTACTGCCCGGACGAGCACCTGTCGGTCGCCGACATCCACGAGGCGACGAAGGTGTACGCCACATTCGCGGCCCTCGCGCTCAGTCAGAACACGCCCTAGGCGACCCATGAGACACCGTCTGTCAACGTCGCGCCACACCGGAACGCCGCAGGCGCCGGGCCGGACGCCGGATAGTGCTGGCCTGCGCGCCTCCGGCACGACGCACTGCCAGGGCCGTTACGGTGTCCCGGCGACGAGACTCTGCTGTCCCGGGGGGACGACCCCCCGGACCCCCCGCACCTGCCTCCCGCGCTGTCAATTTGCGCGCCTCCGTGCGTCATGCCGGAGGCATGCCAGCGGGCACTGTCAAGCGAAGCGCCCGCGAGGGAGGCCATAAATGCCGAGCGGCGGCGGGTTCGGCAACCTTCTCGATCAGTGCCTGGGTGTCGGCCGGGGTGAGCAGGTTGTCCTGCTCACCGATGAAGGGACCGACGGCCGGGTGATCACCCGGCTGATCGAGTCGATCGGGGCCCGCGACGGGATCCCGCTCGTGGCCCGGATGCCGGTCCCGCACCTGCCCGGCTCCGAGCCCCCCGGCGCGGTGGCGGCGATGATGCGGGAGGCGGCGGCCGTCATCGAGCTCACCAGCCTGTTCATCGGGTCCAGCCTCGCCCGCCGCACCGCGACCGAGCGGGGCGTCCGGTATCTCGCCATGCCCGGGGTGGTGCTGGACACGTTCCGCGACGGCGGGCCGCTCGACGTCGACTTCGAGTACTTGCGCGCCGACGCGGAGCGGGTCGGGCGGGCCTGGGGCAGCGCCAGCGAGTTTCGGCTGACCACCCCGGCGGGCACCGACCTGCGGGGCTCGGTCGACGGCCGTCCCGGGCGGGTACTGCACGGCATGGCGCGTGAACGAGGCGCGTACATGGCGCCACCGGACATCGAATCGGGTACCGCGCCGGTGGAGGGCACCACCTCCGGCGTGGTCGTGATCGACGGTGACCTGCTGTTCATGGGCCGCGGCCCGCTGACAGACCCCGTTGTGCTGCATGTCGACGGCGGGAACGTGGTGGGCATCGAGGGCGCGCAGCGCGCCCGGCTGACCCAGATGCTGGAGCGCTGCGCGGACGAGCAGATGGCGAACCTGGCGGAGGTCTCGATGGCCTTCAACCCCGCCGGGACCATCTGCGAGGTCCCGATGGAGACCGAGTCGGCCCGCGGCACCGCGCATGTCGCCCTGGGCAACTCGATTGCCTACGGGGGCCAGGTCAACGCCATCGCGCACCTGGACTGCGTGATGCGCGACGCCACGCTGGAACTCGACGGCCGGTGCGTCATGACCGAGGGAGACTTGCGGTGAGGCTCCCGTGGTGAGGCCCCGTAGTGAGGTCACAGTGAGGCCACTGAGGGTGCTCCTCGCCAAGCCCGGCCTTGACGGGCACGACCGGGGCATCAAGGTCGTCGCCATGGCCCTGCGGGACGCCGGCGCGGAAGTCATCTACCTGGGCCTGCGGGTGACGGCCGGGCAGATCGCGGCGGCGGCCGTGGATGAGGACGCCGACATCATCGGGATCTCCTCCCTCTCGGGCGCGCACCTGCCGATCGCCGAGCAGTTGCTGGCCGCGATGGCCGGCGCGGGCCTCGGCGCGCCCCTGGTCGTCGGGGGCACGATCCCCGTGGACGATGTGGCGCTGCTGCGGCAGCTCGGGGTGGCCGCTGTCTTCCCCGTGGGCACCCCGCTGCCCCGTGTTGTCGAGGGCGTGCTCCGTCTGGCCCGCTGCGGGACGGCCGCGTGATGGCCGACGCTGACCCCCTGACCACGGACTCCGGCATCCCGGTCGCCCCGGTCTACACGGCGGACGACGTGGCGGGCGGGCCGGCCGGCCTGGCCGACCGCCTCGGGCTGCCGGGCCAGCCGCCGTTCACCCGGGGCCCCTACCCGTCCATGTACCGGGGACAGCTGTGGACCATGCGCCAGTTCGCCGGGTACGGATCCGCGGAAGAGACGAACGCCCGCTTCCACTTCCTGCTCGGCCGGGGGCAGACCGCGCTCTCCGTCGCGTTCGACCTGCCGACGCAGCTCGGCTACGACTCCGACCATGAACTGGCCCGCGCCGAGGTCGGGCGGGTGGGGGTCGCCATCGACACCGCCGAGGACATGGCGGACCTGTTCGCCGGGCTGCGGCTGGACGAGGTCTCGGTCAACTTCACCATCAACGCCACGGCGCCGATCATCCTGGCCACGTACCTGGTGGCCGCCGAGCGCCAGGGGGTAGCGCCCGGCCAGCTCACCGGGACCCTGCAGAACGACATCCTCAAGGAGTTCCTGGCCCGCAAGGCGTACGTGTTCCCGCCCGGCCCGTCCATGCGGCTCGCCGCGGATGTGGTCGAGTACGCCGCCCAGGAACTGCCGCGGTTCAATCCGATCTCGATCACCGGGTACCACGCGCGGGAGGCGGGCTGCGACGCGATTCAGGAACTCGGCCTCACCATGGCATCAGCGGTCGCGTACTGCGAGGAGCTGACCGGCCGCGGGCTGAGGTTTGATCGTTTTGCTCCTCGGTTGTCTTTCCATTTCGCAACGACCCTGGACCTGTTCGAGGAGATAGCGAAACTCCGGGCCGCCCGTCGGCTCTGGTACAAAATCGCTACCGAACGTTTCGGCGCCGCTGATCCCGCCTCCGCCCGGCTGCGGTTCTTCTCAGGGAACTCGGGAACCACGTTGACCGCCCAGCAGCCGCTGAACAACGTGATCCGGTCCACCATCCAGTGCCTGGGCGCCGTGCTCGGCGGCGCCCAGTCGATCCACGTCATGGGCTATGACGAGGCCTTCGAGCTCCCGAGCGCTGACGCGGTCACGCTGTCGCTGCGCACCCAGCAGATCGTCGCCCTGGAAACCGGGGTGACCAGGACGGCGGACCCGCTGGCCGGCTCGTTTTTCGTGGAGAAGCTGACCGACGAGATCCAGGCCCGGGCCGAGGCGGTGCTGCGGGAGATCGAGGACGCCGGGGGAGCGGTCCGCGCGCTTGAGCGCGGCATCCCGCAGCGCTGGATCACCGAGGCCGCGTACCGGGCCGAGCGGGACATCGCCGAGGGCCGCCGGCCCAAGGTGGGCGTGAACGTGTACGTCACGGAGGACGAGGGCGAGCCCGGCGCGGAGCCGGCCGTGGAGCTGTTCCGGCTGGACCCCGGGATCGCGGAGCGACAGATAACAAGGACCAGGCGGCGGGTCGCCGCGCGGGACGCTGGGGACTGCGCCGCGGCGATCCGTCGCCTGCATCATGACGCCGACGAGGGGCGGAACGTGATGCCCGCCTTGGTCGAGGCGGCCCGGGCCGGCGCCACCGTGGGGGAGATGGCCGACGTCTTCCGGGCCGCGTTCGGCGAGTTCCGGGAGCCATCCCCATGGTGAGCGGCCCGCCCAATGGCTTGCCCAGCGGGCTGCTGGGCGGCCTGCGGGTGCTCGACCTGACCCGGTTCGTCTCCGGGTCCCAGGCGACCATGCTGCTCGCGGCCATGGGCGCCGACGTGGTGAAGATCGAGGTGCCGCCCGGGGATCCCTACCGCTGGCAGGGCACTGGGTTCATCCATGGGCCCATTGATGAACCCAGCCACGGGGAGTCAGTGCTGTTCATGGCCCTGAACTCGGGCAAGCGCAGCGTGGCCATCGACTTCAGGAAGCCGGCCGGCCGCGAGGTGATCGAGCGGCTGCTGGCCACCTCGGACATGCTCGTCGAGAACTCGCGGCCAGGAACCCTGGTGCCGCACGGGCTCGACTGGGATTCTGTGCACGCTCGCTTCCCGTCGCTGATCTACGGGTCCATCTCGGGTTATGGGGATGTCGGCCCCGACGCCGCCAAGGGCGGTTTCGATCTCATCCTGCAGGCCGAGAGCGGCGTCATGAGCGTCACCGGGACGCCCGAGTCGGGCCCGGTGAAGGTCGGCGTCCCGGTGCTGGATGTCGGTGCCGGGCTCAGTTGCGCGCTGGGCCTGCTCGGCGCGTGCATCGAGCGGCAGCGGACCGGCGTGGGCCGGCTGGTGTCGTCCTCGCTGCTCGAATTCGCCTTGGCCAGCCTCGGCACGCTGGCCGCCAGCGTCATGGCGTCCGGTGCGGTGCCTGGCCTGCTCGGCACGCACTCGCCGACGTTCGCGCCCTACGGCGGGTTCCGGACGGCGGATGGCTGGGTGGTGCTGGCCGGCGCCGGCTCGGAGGATATGTGGCTGCGCGCCTGCCGCGTGCTGGGCCTCGATGATCTGCTGGTTGACCAGCGGTTCACCGACAACGCCCGCCGGGTGGCGCACCGGGACGAGCTGACCAGGGAAATCGAGGCCGTGCTGACCACCCGGCCCACGGCCCACTGGCTGGCCCGGCTGGCCGAGGCGGGCGTGCCGGCGGCGCAGGTGCAGGACGTCCCCCAGGTCCTGGCCGGGCCCCAGATCGGCGCGCTCGGCTCGGTGCAGGAACTCCAGCACGCGACCGCCGGCCCGTACCGGCTCATCGGCCCGCCGCTGCGGGTGGACCGGGTCGCACTCGGCTACCCGTCGCCCGCCCCGGCCCTGGGCGCCGATACCCGGGCCGTGCTGACGGAGGCCGGCCTGACCTCCGCCGACATCGACCGCCTGGTCGAGGAGGGGATCGCGGTGACCGGGGAGGAACACCAGTGAACGAGCCACGGTCCGGGGTGGTGCTGCAGGGAGTGGACGCCCCCGGGGTGTTCTGCGGGATGGTCGAGGAGATCGAGAGCCTCGGCTTCGGCTACCTGTGGCTGACTGACTCGTCCCTGCACGCCCGCAACTGCTACGCATACCTCACCCTGGCCGCCACCCGCAGCTCGAAGCTGCTGATCGGCACGGCCGTGACCAATCCGGCCACCCGCCACCCGGCTATCACCGCGGCCGCGGCCGCCACCGTCGATGAGATCGCCGCGGGCCGGATGATCCTCGGCATCGGAGCCGGTGACCGCCCGCTGCTCGCGCTCGGGCTCCGGCCGAGCCGTCTGGCCTCCCTGGCGGCCGCGATCGACGGAATCCGGCAGCTGTGGCGCGGGGAGGAAGTCGATATGCGCTCTGTCGATATGGGCTCTGTCGATATGGGCGCGGCCGATATGGGTGCGGCCGATATGGGTGCGGCCGATCTGCGCCCCGGGGAGTTCAGCATGGCCCGGGCCCACCTGCGGTTCCCGGCGAGGGCTGATATTCCGGTGTTCGTCTCCGCCAGCGGCCCGAAAACGCTGGAGCTCGCGGGCCAGATCGCCGACGGCGTCATCCTGCTGGTCGGCCTGTTCCCTGAGGCGCTCGACTGGGCCATCTCCCACGTGGCCCGCGGCGCGGACGCGGCCGGGCGGCCCCGCCCGCACGTGGCGGTCTTCGCGTACGGGGCGGTGGCCGAGGACGAGGCGGCGGCGCTTGAGGACGCCCGGTCGATCGCCGCCTGGTTCCCGCAGACCGCTCCGCACATCTGCGCCCTGGCCGGGCTGCCCAGGGCGGTCGTGGAGACGGTGCGGGCCGGTTACGCGGGCGGGGAGTTCCAGGAGGCGGCCGCCGCCGCCCGCGCGCTCCCGGATGACTTCGTCCGGAAGGTCGCGCTGGCCGGGAACCAGGCGCGGGCCGCGGCGCAGATCCGGGCCGCGCTCGACGCCGGGGCCGATTCCGTGCATGTCTTCCCGCTCGGCCGCGACCGCATGTCGACCGTCCGGGCCTTTGCGCAGTCGTGGTCGGCCGCGGTCACCCCGGGGCATGCCGGAGGCCGCTGATCGAGATATCACATATCGCACAGAAGATTATCTAGAATTGGCGCCGGCGCACGTCGGCGTGCGCGAGGGAGAGACGAGGGCTTAGCGTGGCCAATCAGGCTGCCGATGGGGGCAGGGCGCGGCTGGAGTCGGTCTTCAGCGGCCGGCACGACCGCCGGAAGGTGACCGACTGGGTCTACGAGGAACTCAAGGGCGCGATCGTGGACCTGCGGCTCGCTCCCGGAGAGCCGCTCAGGGAGGCCACGCTGGCGGAGCGGCTCGGCGTGAGCAAGACTCCCATCCGGGAGGCGCTCACCCGGCTTGAGCAGGAGGGCCTGGTCGAGACGACCTCGTTCAAGGGCGCCGTGGTGACCCGGTACTCACGGCAGGATCTGCTCGAGATCTATGAGCTGCGTGAGCTGCTGGAAAATGCCGCGGTACGGGCGGCGGCCGAATCGATGACCGAACCGGACCGTGCCCATCTCGACCGCATCGCCCGGGAGAGCCGCCGCCTGCAGCGCGGCCAGGACCGGAGCGAGCTCGCCGCGCTGATATCGGAGTTCGACGCGGTCCTCTTCGACCAGATCCGCAATCAGCGGATCCAGGCCCTGATCGAGAATCTGCGGGCTCACCTGACCCGCATCGGCCAGCTCACCGCGGAGATCCCGGGCCGGATCGACGCGTCGGTGAACGAGCACGAAAAAATCGTCGAGGCCATCGCCGCCCGCGACCCGCAGCTGGCTGAGCAGTACATGCGTGAGCACATCCGCAGCGTCCGCGACGACCAGCTCGGAGCGCTGGAAGAAGCAGCGGATCATGCTTGATCGCGTCGTCCATGGTGACCGGCTCCGCACCGGAGAAGGCAGTGGATCATGCTTGATCGCGTCGTCCGCGGTGACCGGCTCCGCACCGGAGAAGGCAGTGGATCATGCTTGACTTCGGTGGATGATATCTGATGTGCTGCACATTATGTCGGAGATGCCGGGTTCACGTGTGTCTCTTGGCCTGCGGGAGCGGGGGAAGTCAGCCTGGGCCGCGGCGACCAGTCATCCGATAGTGCGGCAGATCGGCGCGGGTACCCTGCCGTATGAGACCTTCCGCCGCTACTTCGAGCAGAACATCCTGTACCTGGAGGATTACGCCCGGGCCATCGGCCTGATCATCGGGAAGTCGCCCGACTACGACGCCGCCGATGTCCTCAGCCGGTTCCTGCGGCAGATCGTCGGAATCGAGATCCCCTCGAACGTCGACTTCCTGCACCGGGTCGGCGGATCGCCGGGCACGGCGGGCGCCATGACCGCGATGCTCCCGGTCACCTATGGCTACACGCGGCACCTTCTCTATACGTCGGCCCAGGGCAGCTGCGCGGAAGGGCTGGCCGCCGTGCTGCCGTGCCAGTGGAGTTATGGGGAACTCGCCGCGCCGCTGGCGGCCGCGCTTCCCGCCGAGCCGGTGTACGCCGACTGGGTGTCGATGTTCGGGAACGACAGCTATTCGGCGCTCGTGGCCGAGACCACCGGGCTCCTTGACCGGCTGGCCGACCCGGGCGACGCGGCCGCCATGGCCCGCCTCGCGTGGATCTTCGATATCTCCACCCGCTACGAAGTGCAGTTCTGGGACATGGCCTACGACGTGCCGACCGGCCATGGCGGGCCTGATGCCGATGGCGGGCTGACCGATGGCGAACCTGCCGGCGATGGCGGGCTGACCGATGGCGAACCTGCTGGCGATGGCGTGCTGACCGGGAAGGAGCCTGGCCGATAATGCGAGCTGCCCGAATCTTCGAGGACCTGAGCCTGCGCCTGGCCGATCTCCCGGCTCCGGCCCCCGGCCCGGGTGAGGTCCTGGTCCGGGTGCATGCCGCCGGGGTCTGCGGCACGGACCTGCACATCCTCGACGGCATGATCAAGCCCGATCCCTATCCGATGACGATCGGGCACGAGGCGGCGGGTGTCGTGGCGGAGGCCGGCGAGGGCGCCAGGCTGCGCGCGGGCGACCGGGTAGCCGTGTACAACAAGCTTTTCTGCGGCTGGTGCGAACAGTGCCTGGCCGGCCGGCCGAACATCTGCGACACCGAGCCCGGGCAGCTCGGCTTCAACATGGACGGCGGGGACGCGGAGTACGTGGCCGTCCCGGAGCGCAATCTGGTGCCTGTTCCCGACACGGTGGACTTCGCGACCGCCGCCGTGCTCACCTGCGCCGGGATGACGGCGGTGCACGCAGCGAAGCTGTCCGGGCTGCGGCTGGGCCAGACGGCGGTGGTGGACGGCATAGGCGGCGTCGGGATCCTGGTCACCCAGGCGGCCCGCCATGCCGGGGCGCGGGTGATCGCGGTGGCCGATTCCGAGCAGAAGCGGCAGTTCGCGCTGGAGCACGGCGCCACCGACGGTGTCGTCGTCGCGGCACCCGATGACTACGAGAAACTGCCGTCCGCCGTCCGGGAGCTTACCGGCGGCCGCGGCGCCGATGTCTTCTTCGAGCTGGTAGGAACCACCGGGTCGATGACCGCCGGGGTCAGGTGCCTGGCCAAGGGCGGGCGGTTCGTGTCCACGGGATACACCGACCAGCCCCTTAATGTGCATCCCATCGAGTTCATCCTTTCCGAGACCTCGTTGGTGGCGACGGTCGCCGCGACCAGGCAGGACCTGGTGGACGCCATCGGCCTGGCGGCTAGTAGCGCGATGACGGTGCCCATCGCGGGCCGCTTCCCGCTGGATGGGGTGCGGGGCGCGCTCGACGCGCTCCGCCAGCGCGGCGTGCTGGGCCGGCAGATTCTCGATCTCGCCTAACCCGGAGGCATAGTGATGACCGACCGCATCATCATCACCAACGGTTCCGTCGTGACCATGAACGACACCGACGACGTCCTGTTCGGCGGGGCGGTCGTGCTCGAGGGCGACCGTATCGTCGATGTCGGCGAGACCGCCGAGGTGCTGGCCCGCCATCCGGCCGAAGGTGCCCGCGTGATCGATGCCACCGGCAAGGCCGTCCTGCCCGGCCTGGTCGACCTGCACTACCACACGGCCCTGGGTAAGGGATGGAGCGACCACCTGCCGCTCTGGGAGTACCTGGAGACCTGCTGGTACCCGATCATCCGGGCGCTCGACTACGAGGCGGCGTACTGGGCCGCGCTGGCCAGCTACAGCGAGTCCATCAAGTGCGGCGTCACCACCGTCAACGACATGTACCGGCAACTGGCCGCGCTGGCCGACGCGGCCGAGGAGATCGGCATCCGGGCGGTCCTGTCCAACGACGTGGCCGACGCCGAGCACAACCTGGACACCCTGGAGGACAACAAGGAGGCGTTCCAGGCCAAGCACGGGGCGGCCGACGGGCGCATCGAGATCTACATCGGGATCGAGTGGCTCCCGCTGGCGTCCGAGGAACTGCTCAGGGATGCCCGCCTGCTCGCGGACGAACTCGGCACCGGCATCCACATCCACCTGAACGAGTCGCTGACCGAGGTGGAGAACTCCAAGCAGCGGTTCGGCCGCCGCCCGACCGAGGTCGCCTACGACGCCGGAATCCTCGGCCGTAATTGCATCGCCGCGCACTGCGTCTGGCTTTCCGACACCGAGATCGCGCTCATGCGCGAGACGGGCACCCAGATCTCCCATAACCCGTCATCGAACGCGAAGCTCGGCAACGGGATCGCCCGGCTACCGGAGATGCTCCGGGCCGGCCTCAACATCGGCATCGGTCATGACGCAGCCGAGTGCAACAACAGCCGGGATCTCTTCGAGGTGATGAAGTTCGCATCCCTGATTCACCGGGCCAGCCGGGTGGACTCCAGCCTGCAGCAGGCCCCCGATGTCGTGCGGATGGCCACGAGGAACGGCGCGGAGGCGCTCGGTCATCAGACCGGCCAGCTCACGCGGGGCAGGAAGGCGGACGTGATCCTGGTGAACCTCAAGAGCCAGATGTTCACACCGCTGATGCCGGAGAACAAGGCCCACCTGTTCTCGCACCTGGTCTTCGCCGCGAACGGAAGCTGCGTCGATACCACGATCATCGACGGGAAGATCGTGATGGAAGACCGCCAGCTCA
>WNFC01008300.1_pt1 | contig 12582 bp, 14 predicted proteins | sample 5400541 | NCBI WGS metagenome assembly WNFC01 (sample SAMN13153342, study PRJNA577476) | soil metagenome | isolation source: 120 cm saprolite under Douglas fir tree site 2 hole 2 replicate 1 | place: USA:California | collected 2015-04-18
TGCCTGAGCCATTAGGCCCCATTAATGCGTGAACTTCGCCCTGTCTAACAACCAGGTCCACGCCACGTAGAATCGGTTTGCCTTCAATGTTAGCATGCAGGTTCTTAATTATCAATTCTGATCCCATTGCCGAAAACACATCCTCCTTGAACACGGATACACCTGGCTCGCTTCATCAGAATACCACGGTGTACTCACATGTATACAATAAATTATTCCTAATTACGGGTGGCCGACTGCGCCACCTGGATATTTGTCAGCGCGATGAAGTGAGTAGCAGCACTGCGCTCTTGCTCAGATGTCTCACTCACCACGTCCGCTAATGTTATGCTATCGAGTGTTTGAGCTACGGCGTCGCGCACCTTTGCCCAGAGGTACCTGGTCTTGCACGAGTCAAGCAGGCCGCAGATCTGTGTCATCTCGCCTTCGGTCGCGCAGATCATCGGAGCAATTGGCCCCTCTAGGACGCGTACAATCTCACCCATAGTAATATCAGCAGGGTTACGGCTTAACTGGTAGCCGCCACGTGCTCCACGTGTGCTTATAACCAGAGGGGGTTCCGCTTCGCGCAACAGCTTTACCAACTGCTCCAGGTACGCCAGCGGCAGCATTTCTGCCTCCGAGATATCCGTGAGCGAGCGGGGTCGGCCACCGTAGTGGTGCGCCAGATCGACCATGATCCGTACGCCATATTCTCCTTTGGTAGACACTCTTAACATCATGGTCTTCTCCCTCCTCGTCTGTTCTTAATGCTCTTGCTCCAGGTTAAGGTTGTATGCCCTAGTGCGTCAGATACGCGTTTGCCTAATCCGACTAATTCACTAGGATATATTTTAGCACCAGGGAAGGGAAAGCGTCAACTTAATTCTTGCGCCCGACCACGATTTGCCGCGTTCCCTGGCCGAAGGGTTTCCAGTCGTATCCGCCGTAGATCGCTTCGATACTGAAGCCTGTCGCCAGGAAGAGGAGCTGCAGTTCGCGTGGGAAGAAGATATGCATATCGAGCCTGGTGAGGAAGCGTTCGTTTTCGCCTGTCTCGAAAAACTTTTCGTGTGTCCAGGTGATGTGTTGCAATTGCTCGAAGGGATCATACCTGCGCGTGGTGTAGAGCAGCATCGTAAATTCGTCACCGGGAGCGCTGATCTCATCTTCCAGGTAGACGTGCGAAGGCCGGTTGAGGGCGTCGCTCAGGTAGTCGATGTCGGGCAAGAAGATATCTACAATGAAGCGTCCACCCGCCGCAAGATGATCGTGGGTGTTCCTGAAGGCGTCAAGTTGTTGCTCTATTTCATAAAGATGCGCAATGGAGTTAAAAGGCAGAAAAATCAGGTCGAACTCGCCTTTGTGTTCAAGTTGATAATTGCACATGTCGCCTTCGTGCAATGTGACGCGCTGCCGCACCGCTTCGGAGCTGCGGCGTGTAGCGCATCACCAGTTCGCACCAGAAAGGCACGTCCTGCTCCGTCTGGCTCTGGTATTCCAGATCATAGTCGCTGGCGCGTTCGTAGTACTCCCCCATGTTATAGGGCATAGGTAATCACCTCGTAACAATGAATCTTAGGAAAGCATTAAGAAGTAGATATGCCAGGGTCGATGTGGAATACACCGAGGATAGATAGCTGTGCATAATCCAACGCAGAGCTTATCATAAGTGACCTAATTTCTGCAAGGGCGTTATATAAACTTGATATTTTGTTGTATCTATGCTATATTCTGTACAAGGAAACTTATCAAGAGTAATGTTGATGTGATTGGAGCATCTATGCCTGAGTCAATCATTTATAATCGCCTGCCTGTTTTGCGCGCGGAACGGGGCTTATCGCGCCAGGACCTTGCCAAAGCGCTGGGCATCAACTACCAGACAGTTGGCTATCTTGAGCGTGGCGAGTACAACCCCAGTCTTGAGCTTGCCTTTCGCATCAGCGAGTTTTTTGCATTGCCCATAGAAGCGATCTTCTCACGCAAGCCCTTCAAACCGCTGAGCGAGGAAGTCTATGCTCGCAGAATAGTTCAGAGGAGTAAATCATGAGTACCCTCAAAGAAGCGATGTGGGATGAGCCGGGCATTCCAGCACGTTCTTCCCAGCGCCCGTCGTTCTGGTTTCGCGGATTGACCTTTGGCAGGCTACATATACATATATCCCTGGCTGCTGATGAAATTCAGGATTGTATGTCTAAAATTACTATCTATAATCGCCTGTCCGCTTTGTGTGCGGAACGGGGCATGTCTCGCCAGGACCTTGCTAAAGCGCTGGATATCGGTTACCACACGGTCGTCGCCCTGGAGCGCGGGGAGTATAATCCCAGTCTCGAACTCGCTTTGCGTATCAGCCAGCTTTTTGCATTGCCCGTAGAGGATATATTTTCCTATATACCTCCGAGACCACTTGATAGAGAAGCATACCCGCGTAGTTGAAGGAGAGCGCAATGAACGATTTCAAACAGACAATGATGGATGAACCGGGCGATTTCATTGAAGATGAAGCATCCTTCAAGAAGGAACGTCGCTTATTAGTGATTGCCCTGTGCCTGAGCTACCTTGCATGTATAGCGGGATTGTGGTTCATCGGAGATGTACTGGGGTCGCCGCGCGATATACTTGGGCAGCAGATCGGCAATGGCCGCTTCGTGCTGCTCGTCGTCCCACTCGCCGTCTTATGCGTATGTTACTTAAGACTGCGCCGCATCATGGGCGAAATTATGGAATTGGGTGGGAAGAAGCTCGATGAGCGCCAGCGGTTGGTACGTGACCAGGCGCATCGAACCGCATATAAGATTATTGCTGTACTCTGCCTGGGCATCCTGGTCTACTTCGGCATTCATAGTATGCTTGTAGCTGCGGTTCCGCCTCATCCCGTCACCGCCTCGATCCACTCTGTAGTTCCACATAATGTGAATCTAATCGTTGTGTCGCGAACCAGCGACTTACATGTATATTATGCTGCGCCGCTTAAACAACCCGCGGTTATCCAATGGATAGCCATAGATTCCTCAATGGCCTCTAACGTACCAGGGCAGATGATGGCGCCAGCAGCACAACCCATCGATCTATTTGGCCTGGGTGTATATTATGGCTTGTTCTTCCTCACTATTGTACTGATTGTCACTACCCTTCCTAAGGCGATTATTGCCTGGAAAGAGCGCGGGTAATAGGGCCTATCGTTGATTGTGTGACGCAGACTCTCATGGGTCAGTTCAACGAGGTGTTGTCTCATCAGGTGTGAAAGGCGCACCATGACCAGGGGCTATTAGCGTTGCTATCTGCAACACACGCTCCCGGTTGGCATGCAGAGCTGCTGGGTCCGTTGCCAGGGGATCTTCGGCTGGTCCGCTGGCCGACCACCACAAATGGGTGAACGCGATCACGTCATCAGGAGTCCCGACCAATGTCGTAATATCTTGCGGGGTATGTCCAGGGGTTTCAATCAAGCGGATTGAAGGCGAGACATCGAAGCCTTCGGCGGGTCGGCTGTCCCAGATATCGTTCTTGTAAATAGCCCAGTGATCATGAAAGCGGGCGTTTGGGAACAGTGCTGCGTTGAGGGTATGGTCCGGGTGATGATGGGAAAATATGACATCGGTGATGGCAGCAGGGGATTCACCTAATGCTGCAAGTGGCTCGAGAATTGCGCCAGGACCGGGAACCATACCGGGATCGATAATTACGCGGATGTCGCCGTCGCGGACGAAAGCGACCGTCGAGGCTACACGCTCGCTCGCGTAGCCATTGAAGAGGATATATACCTCGGCGGACGAGGCAAGCGGTTTATCGCTATGTGTTACCATCTACGTCTCTCCCAAATTTTCTTCGTCCAGCAAGAGCAGTGCTTGCTGACTGGTTCAGTATATCACCTGTCTACTTTTTCTTGAGCTTTGGTCTTCTCCAATGTAACTCCTGATTCCGCGTGATGAGCACAATGGCAGTTGTGTGATATACTCGCATAGCAGCACCTCTAATGTATATCGAACGCAGCCCTGGCAGCGATGGTGACACACAACGGAAGAAAGGGAGGGTTTTAAGAAGGCCATGATAACGCAGATTGAAATAGATGGTTTCAAGACATTCAAAGACTTCAAGGTAGAACTGGCTCCTTTTCAGGTGATTGTTGGCCCTAATGGTTCAGGGAAGAGCAATTTGTTCGATGCATTGCACCTGTTGTCGCGCCTGGCAGATACTGATTTGCTCTCAGCTTTTCAAGAGCTGCGAGGTGATGCCGGAGAATTGTTCACCAAACTGCCTGGAGGAGGAACGAGTAAGCGTATTCGTATGGCGGTGGAGATGCTGGTTGACCGAAAAGCGCGGGATGAGTTGGGAAAGGAAGTTGAACTGAAATATACGCGCCTGCGCTACGAACTGGAAGTAGTTCTGCGTAGTGATGAGTATGGACTCGAACGACCGTATATTACAAATGAGTCTTTGGAAATAATTCCAAGAGACCAAGATAGTTGGTGTCGAGAACAAGGGCTTTCTTCCCAAAATAACTGGTTGCCACAACTTGTGGATAATCTAGCACAATCTACCGCCACAATAGTAACTTTCACACAAGCTTTCATCTTAACTACACCAACCTACATGGATGGTGTTGACGTTGAACAACCAGCTCCTATGATTACTCTACATCACGAAGAAGAACAAGGGATAAGTAAATCATTTTGGGCAGAGCAAGTTCAACGTACAGTATTAAGCAGCGTTAGTGATACAGCATTTCCTCATGCCTTCGCCGCTCGTCAAGAGCTTCGTTCTTTAAGATTTCTGCATCTAAACCCAGCGGCACTACGCCAGCCTAGTTCAACGAAGGCTCCACGTTTCCTCTCATTTGATGGAAGTAACTTACCAATGACATTAGCTCGCATCGAGAAAGAGGACAAGTTTGCTCTTGTCGATATCTCACGTGATATGGCAAATCTGGTACCTGGTATTGTCTCGATAAGGGTGGAACAAGATAAACCAGGCGATAAGTATGTTATTCATGCCGAAACTGCTGATGGGCGATCTTTTTCTTCACAAGTACTCTCTGACGGAACACTACGTTTACTTGCCCTGGCTACACTCGGGAACGATCCTCAATTTCATGGCATTCTCTGTTTAGAAGAGCCAGAAAATGGTGTTCATCCCTTCGGTCTGAAGAATATGGCCCGGTTGTTGCGTAAAATGGCAACTGATTTCAACGACCCAGAGCAAGTCAATGAACCATTGCGGCAGGTGCTAGTTACCACTCACTCACCTGCATTCATTAGCCAGCCGGGAGTACTGAACTCCTTGCTCTTTGCATATACAGTGACACAAATAGTGCCAGAGCAGCCTACACTGGATGTCACTCGCATGGTGCCGGTCATAACAGAAAAAAATCAGCTTCCTTCTCTAGAAGAAGCAGGCATAAACAAAGCCGAAGCAAGCTACACACTTGACGAGGTGAAAAAGTACCTTGATAACGAAGCTATGCATGAGGCACTCTTACATTTTAGCGAGAGGTAGAATTTGGTGAGGAGTTTAGTGCTGGCGCTCTATGCCGAAGGCCCTAGCGATCATCTCTTCTTGCCCATTGTAATTCAGCGAACATTGAGGCAATTACTGGAACAGCATAAACAGATGGCAGTGCGTGTTCTCCCTGTGAAATCTATAGAGCTGAACAGGACAGGGTTGGGACAGGCTGAGTATATCGCGCAAGCTGCAACCAAGGCAGTAGACTGCAATGCGCTCGTCGTTCATAGCGATGCGGATCATCCCACTGCTGAAATCGCGTTGCGCGATCGTTATGAGCCAGGTTATGAGCTAGTTCGACAGATGCGGGAACAGGGGCAAGAGGCTTGTGAGCATTTGTTGCCTCTCATCCCTATACAAATGACCGAGGCATGGATGCTAGCCGATCATGAGGTACTTCTACAAAGAGTTATCGGGACAAATATGAGTGCTCAGAATCTGGGTCTACCTACCAGGGCGAGGCAGATAGAAGCTAATGCAGACCCTAAGGAAACGCTCAATACTGCAATACGTCGAGCTTATCAGCACCGGTCAAGACGGCATAGAGATGTGGATGTTACCGAGTACTATAAAGAATTGGCGCAGAAGATCAGGTTGGAGCGATTACATTTTTTGTCTTCTTACCAACATTTCGTCAGAGATCTCGCCACTACACTTAGAACACTGAACTTTGTCTAGTGAGGTCAAACACATATGCCTTATCTATCCATCAAAGCAGCCGCCGAAGAAATACATTCCGGTATCATTACTCCCACTGAATTAGTCGCCGAGACCCTGGAGCGCATCGACGCGCTTGATGGTGACCTCAAGGCTTTTGTCACAGTCATGCGCGACCAGGCTTACGAGGACGCGGAACGGTTAGAGCGCGAGCTGCGTACCGGTTTGTATCGTAGCCCGCTGCATGGCATCCCTATTGGGGTGAAAGACATTATCGCTGTCAAAGGCGTGCGTACAACGGCAGGCTCGAAGGTATTGGCAGATTATGTCTCGCAGGAAGATGCGATGGTGGTCGAGCAGTTGCGCAAAAACGGGGCCATCATTATAGGCAAGACGAATACTCATGAATTCGCCTATGGCACCTATACACCGCCGACGCGCAATCCCTGGGATCACGAGCGCATCCCTGGCGGCTCCAGCGGGGGCTCGGCTGTTGCTGTGGCGACGGGAATGAGCCTGGGCGCCATTGGCACCGATACCGGTGGCTCGATACGCATCCCTGCTGCCTGCTGTGGCGTTACCGGCCTCAAGCCGACCTACGGGCGCGTCAGTTGTCATGGTGTTATTCCCCTTAGCTGGTCGCTCGATCATGTTGGGCCGCTGGCACGCAGCGCGGAGGATTGCGCTATCGTCTTCGACGCCATTGTCGGCTATGACCCGCGCGATCCCAACAGTATCTCCGGCCCTCCCAGTCGCCCTACAGCCTCCTTGATTGCCGGGCCAGAAGGACGCGACACGCTTTCGCTGCAGGGACTTGTGCTCGGCGTCCCGCAAGAAGCCTTTTTCGCTCCGCTTGATCCCGAGGTGCGAGCCGCCTGGCAGGCCGCCTTACTTGTACTGCGTGAGGAAGGGGCCGGGGTGGTCGAGGTCGAGTTACCGCTGGCGGCAATAGAAGTGTATCGTACTATCCAGAAGCCGGAAGCAGCGCTTGCCCACATGCAGAAAGGCTGGTTGAGTGAGCGCCGCGACGACTACACTGCTCTAACGCTGCAGCGCCTGCTGGAGGGGCAGCAGGTACCGGCGGTCGCTTATCTCCACGCGCTGCACCAGCGTCGTATCTTCTCAAACAGTATGCGCACTGTACTGAGGCAGGTCGACGCGCTGGTACTGCCCACACTGCCCATCCCTGCCGTTCTCATAGAACAGGCCAACCAGGAGATCAGCATTGATGGTGTCGCGGAGAACGCAACAACGGCGCTGTTGCGCTTGACTATGCCCTTCAACCTGGCGGGTCTGCCCGCCATATCGTTCCCCTGTGGCTTCACGACAAATGGCCTTCCGGTTGGCCTGCAGGTTGCCGGGCGCCCGTTTGAGGAGTCGACGGTGCTACGTATTACCCATGCCTACCAGCAGTTGACAGATTGGCACCGGCGGGAGACACAGTAAAGTATAGCCAGGTGCGCGTGGGGTGTGATGCAATTTTTTTGCGTCGAGCAAGGACCTGACAGGGGCAAGCCCTGCCACTACGCTCGACCGAGCTGCACTGTCCCTTGCGGTCGCCAGGCTCCGCGCAAAAATGTACACTGCACCCGCGCTCGTGCGCTCGTGCGAACTGTTGCAAAAATGCCTATCTCCATGTATACTGGTTGGTAATCGTTCACTCAAGAAGCCTTTCAGCCAGTAGTTACAAAGCTCACTATAGTGCCAAATTGGCTTCTCATCTGGATTGTAATCTCGATAAGTTCTGGCTTAGCCAGTTGTAAGGGGGTGCAGTATATGAGGAAGCACGTATGTTTACCAGTTGTGCTTGTATGCACCTTGTCTACTGACCGAGAGGGTGACGAGCGAACGCTGCCTGCCCAGACATTATAGCCTCTCCAAGGCAGAATAAGGCTCATTCCCTCCGCACGGTAGACATCAATTTATTCGATTGAGCCGTTTTTTTTATTCTCCTGGAGGGAAAGCATTGATTGATGACCCGGAGACGCTGACCGGTGTGGTTCTAAACGGCGCGCATGGCATTTACGATGTCCATACCGATAATGGTATCCTGCGCTGTACTCTACGAGGCAAACTCAAAAAAGCCTTTGCCCAATCCCAATCGACAAAGTCCGTGGGCAAGATGCGCCCGCGCTACGACAAAATGTTCACGGCCCCGCGCACTCAACGCATGGAGCGCCGCGAGGCCAGTATTGCCGCGCTGCCCGTGCGCCTGTCCGTAGGCGACTACGTGAAGTTGCGCCAACTCGACACTAAAACAGGTATGATCGAGGAGATTCTCCCCCGGCAAAGTGTTCTCTCCCGCAAGGACGCTGCCTCGAAAGACAACAGAGCCATCGAACAGACCATGCTCGCCAACCTCGACCAGGTGGTACTGGTCTTCGCCACAACACAGCCCGAGCCCCATTTTGGTATGCTCGACCGTTACCTTGCCATCTGCGAATCGGCGGAGATTCACCCGCTGCTCTGCCTCAATAAGGTCGATCTGCCACATGATAAGCGCGTAGAGGAAGCGGCTGCCTTGTATAGCGGGCTGGGCTATACCGTGCTCTGGACAAGCCCGAAGACAGGTGAGGGCATCGATACGCTGCATGCGCACCTCAAGGAGCATACATCGCTTTTCAGCGGCCCTTCTGGTGTGGGCAAGTCATCGCTGGTGAATGCACTTGAGCCTGGTATGGCCATTAGGACGGGGCTGATTAGCGATGCGACGGGCAAGGGCAGACATACCACGACGGGGTCACAACTGTATCCGCTGTCGGGCGGCGGCTGGCTGGCCGATTCAGCAGGTATTCGCGCACTGGCGATGTGGAACATTCCACCCGAAGACCTGGCGAGGTGCTTTGTGGAATTCCGTCCCTACCTGGGCGAGTGTATCTACTCTGACTGCATGCACATCGAGGAAGAAGGTTGCGCGATTCGCCAGGCGGTCGAGGATGGTATTATCAACGAACGGCGCTACACGAGCTATGTGCGCCTGGTGACGGGAGAAGAAAGGTGACAATGCTGCTTAGTCGGCGTGCCCCATTTCTTCCACAAGCGCTCTTATCACCTCTTTATCCTGCTCGGGCAGCACAGTACGAGGGTCGAGCAAGAGCGTATCATGATGAATACGCGCGATGAGAGGAGTGCGGCGCAGGCGTAAACGTTTCGCCAGCTCTTCCAGGGGCAGCGGAACGTGCGCCGCGTCGAGGGCCAGTAAGGTTGTAGGAAGCGTCTCGCCAGGAAGCGAGCCCCCGCCAACCGTCGATTCGCCCCGCTGTGTGCGCGCTGGAATACCATGCGCCTGGAGCTTCGAGACCCAACTGGCGGCGCGGCTTGAAATATGCTTAGGTTGGGCCGAAATCATACGCCATACAGGAATATGTGTCTCCGCCTCGTCATGCTGGTAGTGACGCAGCGTCGCTTCAAGAGCGGCCAGCGTCAACTTATCTATGCGTACAGCACGCATCAGAGGGTGCCTGGCGATGCGCGCCAGCACGTCTGCTTTGCCCACGAGAATACCTGCCTGCGGCCCTCCCAGCAGCTTATCTCCGGAGAAGCACACGACATCCGCACCTGCTGCGATACTCTCCCGTGGTGTTGGTTCGTGCGCAAGGCCGTAGCGTTCGCTGGGAAGTAAACAACCGCTGCCCAGATCATCCATTACGAGGAGATTGTGCTGGCTTGCCAGCTCAACTAAAGTGTCGAGCGGTGTCGACTCGGTAAAGCCAGTGATCAAAAAGTTGCTGGGATGTACCCTGAGCAGTAGTGCCGTGTGCTCGTTGAGTGCGCCTGCGTAATCGCCGATGCGCGTGCGGTTCGTCGTGCCAACCTCGACCAGTTGGCAACCGCTTTGCCGCATCACATCGGGGACGCGAAATCCACCACCGATTTCAACCAGCTGGCCGCGTGAGATAACGACCTGGCGTCCCGCCGCTAGGGCGCTGAGGGCTACAAGGACCGCCGCCGCATTATTATTTGTCACGAGCGCAGCTTCCGCTCCCGTCAACTCTCGTAGCAGAGCGGCAACGTGAGTATGGCGCGCTCCGCGCTCCCCGGTCTCCAGATCGTACTCCAGGTTAGAGTAGCCGCCTGCCACTTGCTGCATGGCCTGTAGCGCTTCCTCGCTAAGGGGGGCTCGCCCCAGGTTAGTATTGATGATGACCCCGGTCGCATTAATGACGGGCTGCAGGTGGGGCCGCTGTTCTATTTCTAAAAGGTGTTCCGCCGTGTCCAGCAGAGCTTCGGAGGATGGACAGGCAGCGCCGTTACGGATACCAGCACGAGCCAGGGCGATACTGGCACGTACAGCGCGCAGGGTCATGGGACGGGAAAATTGGCTGATGAGCTGCTGTCCACCAGCAGACTGTAGCAACTCGTCGATAGAAGGCAATAGTCGCAGTTGATCCTGCTCAACGTTCATGAACTACCCCCTCCGCGATGGCGCTAATGCAATGAGAAGAACATTGTGATGGCCAGGCTGTTGGCAACCTTGCCCATAATTGCGCGGAGATCAGCTTCATTGAGCATACAGATGGCGTACTGGTCCGCCAGCAGCGTGCGCAGCACGGGATACATCAGCTCAGTTTTCACCAGGCTATCAGTGTCAAGTAGGGGATAATCCCGTTTCAATAGGAGGTGATGATAAGGGCGGAGCTTACCACGATAAGAAGTGAGTGCGACCACATTCACTGCACCGGCATGGCGACAAAAGGGTTCACCTGAAACCACGAGCGCGGGATGCCAATCGAGAATGCGTTTCTCCTCTATGCCTGGGGGAAGCATGGGATAGCCGAAGTTGACCCAATACACCATACCAAATTGCACAGGCGTGTGATAAGTCAGCACATCCGGAGAAAGTTCTGGTGGATGAGGCATGGCTAACTACAAATCTTCTGTTTCAGAATTTAGAATACAATTATGGATGCGCAAAGGCTATTGATGGGGCGAACGTGGGAACATCGCTAGATTCTAGCTGCGCACGAAAACAGGCCACGGTAAGTGACCAGGAGCGTGCAACGAGACCCAGTCGCTCTTCGCGTTCATCTTGATTTTCTTCTTGAAGGGAAACAGAGATGAGATCCATTTCGCGCCTGTACTGTTCTGCAATTAAAGAAGAGCGGCTGAAGTCACCATTCATTGCCATAATGAGTATCCCTTCATTACCCGAATTCATTACCCAAATCCAAATGCCAAAGGTAGTCAATGGCACGAATCGCAAACCGTGCGTGGTGTTTATGTTTTCTCTGACGCTTGGAATTATACCAGCAATTTATAGAAGACGCAATGGTTTTCACTACTATTTTATAGCTGCTTAAAAACAGCCTGTTTCTTCTGCTGTCTTGCTGTTAAATGCTTGACAGGACACAAAGCGTCGGCTATAATAACCCAGTCGATCAATCAGAAAGTGCTGGCGGATTGGTGGGCTTTCTCCCCGGGCAGTTACCAAAGTGGCCAAATGGGGCTGACTGTAAATCAGCTGTCTTCGACTTCGGGGGTTCGAATCCCTCACTGCCCACCTGTAAATGACCGGCCCGTGTGGCGCAGCGGTAGCGCACAGTCTTGGTAAGACTGTGGTCATGGGTTCGATTCCCATCACGGGCTCCCGTGGGTTCTGATGATGCCAGAACTCTCTACTCCTTCGGCCCTTCGTGGGCAGTGAGGGTACCAGAGTACTAAAACAGGTACTATCTATGTAGGGTACTGAATAAACACGCATCTTCACGAATATCCGCGTAGGACGTACAGGAACTTTTGCCGCCGTCTTCTGAAGAAATCGTCATTCCCCTTTACGCCCGGTCTTTGACCTGGATGAACAAGGGTCGGAACAAAATCGTAACGTCAAAAATGGCGATCAGTCTACTGGAGGACGGCTGCTGCATGTCTTATACCATTTGTCATCTGATCGCAGCTAAATTGCAGGAGGAGCCATCAGGATATGGCAAAGAAAGTATTCGAGCGAACAAAGCCACATGTGAACGTGGGCACGATCGGGCACATCGACCATGGCAAGACCACGCTGACGGCCGCCATCACCAAAGTGCTGGCCAAAGCCAATGCTGCCAACAAGTACGTGGCCTTTGACCAGATCGACAAGGCCCCCGAGGAGAAAGAGCGCGGCATTACCATCGCCATCGCCCACGTGGAGTACGAGACGGCCAAGCGGCACTACGCGCACGTGGACTGCCCCGGGCATGCCGACTACATCAAGAACATGATCACCGGAGCCGCCCAGATGGACGGGGCCATCCTGGTGGTGAGCGCCCCGGATGGGCCGATGCCGCAGACCAGAGAGCACATCTTGCTGGCACGGCAAGTGGAAGTGCCGGCCATGGTGGTGTTTATGAACAAAGTGGACATGATGGACGACGAAGAACTGTTGGAGTTGGTGGAGTTGGAAGTGCGCGAACTCTTATCGAAGAACCAGTTTCCCGGCGATGACGTGCCGGTGATCCGGGGGTC